>Ga0182743_1002347_pt1 | contig 16743 bp, 11 predicted proteins | sample eDN3rd30CKraftOP_FD_128522 | JGI IMG/M metagenome (GOLD analysis project Ga0182743, IMG submission 128522) | Enriched Organic Plus compost microbial communities from Emeryville, California, USA - eDNA 3rd pass 30_C Kraft OP (version 2) (version 2) ... | reverse complement strand
GACGCGACGTTGGTGGGTTCACCGCAGAATGGAGCTCGGTCATGGGCATGTCCTGAAGAGTTACATGCGAACATGATCGGCCATCCCGGATTTGCCCTCAATATGTGTTCCCCGCACGCTTACAAATGCGCGTCAAACCCCGTACTTCTAGTGCGGGGAAGGAAAGCGCGAACCGCGCAAGCTGAACAGCTTGCCCGGACGTTCGGGTGTGCGAGGTACGTGTACAACCACTTCTTGCGGCTGCGTATCGATGCCTGGTACGAACGGCAGGAGCGAATAGGGTATACCGACACCGCCAAGCTGCTTACGGCGCTCAAGAAGGAACCGGAGACTGCATGGCTTCAAGAGGTGTCGAACGTCTGCCTGCAACAGTCGCTGCGCAATCTCGACACCGCCTTCAAGAACTTCTTTCAGGGTCGGGCCAAGTATCCGACCTTCAAGAAGAAGACGGCGCGTCAGTCTGTTCGCTATACCACCAGCGGTTTCTCCTGGCGAGATGGCCAGATCAAACTGGCCAAGCAGAAAGAGCCGTTGGATATCCGCTGGAGTCGTCGCTTTACCGGCACGCCTTCCAGCGTCACGGTCAGCAAGGACAGCGCGGATCGCTATCACATCTCAATTCTCGTCGAGGAAGAGGTGGCAGCGTTGCCGTTCAGCAAGAAGGAAGTAGGAATCGACCTGGGGTTGACCCACGCGGTCATCACCAGCGGCGGCCAGAAAGTCAACAACCACCAGTATCTCAAGCAGTCCGAGAAGAAACTGGCTCGCGCGCAGCGCAGCCTGTCACGCAAGAAGAAAGGGTCAGCCAACCGGGCCAAGGCGAAACTCAAGGTCGCGCGCATCCACGCAAAGATAGCCGACCAGCGCCAGGACTTCGCGCACAAGCTGACCACGCAGCTCATTCACGAAAACCAAGTCGTAGCTGCGGAAAGCCTTCAAGTGAAGAACATGCTCAAGAACCGCTCGCTGGCGAAAGCCATCAGCAACGTGGGGTGGCATCAGATCACCACTATGCTGGGTTACAAGGCCGAGTGGTACGGACGAGACTTTGTTCAGATCGATAAGTGGTACCCTTCAAGCAAGCGTTGTCACGCCTGCGGCCATATCTCCGATGCCATGCCGCTAACAGTCCGCGTCTGGGACTGCCCTACCTGCCATGCGCATCACGACCGCGACATCAACGCTGCCAAGAACATTCTCAAGGCGGGCAAGGCCATTCTGGCCGGTGCCGACAAGCTGCGAGAGCACGAGCAGAAAACTACCGCGGGGCGCGCGGGAGGTTAAGCCTGTGGAGTCTGTGTCAGCCTCTGCGGGCAATCCCAAGGAGCAGCGGACTATGAAGCAGGAAACTGGAAGGCAACAACCAGGAATCCCCTTCCTTCAGGGAGGGGAGGACGTCAAGTAATTTAGTGCGCGACAAGCCCCGCCGTTTGAGGGCGGGGAGGATGTCAACGATTAGGCAACAGCGTCGCTTAGCTCAAGGCTGACTGGTTGATGATCCGATACTTGGGTCAGTGTATCGACATGGATCTTTCGGACCCGGTTGCGCAGCGATTCACTGACAAAGAAAAAGTCGCAGCTCACAGGTTCGGGTCCATAGGTCCTGTCATAGAGACGAAATGTCGGTGGGTGAGGCTGCTCAGGATGGGCTAGGACCCATGCGTCAAGCAGCGGGTTTTCGTCCTGGATGCGCGTCACGATCCCGTACTCGGGACTGTCCGGTATGAAGTTGAAGTCCCCGCAAATGACGGTGTCGAGCGTATTGGGTTTTTGCTGATAAGGTGTGTTAGCGTTTTCAGGTAACACAGGGCTGGGATACCTGGCCTGCATGTTTGACTGGACATGCCACTGTGCCAGAGCTTGCGCCTGGGCGATCCGCTGTGTCTGGCTATAGTATTCCAGATGGGTCGTCACGACCCTTACTGGTCCCCAGTCCGCCTGTAGGGTACAAACCAGGGCAATACGGGCCATGCCTGGCAGGATGTTGTCCGGGTCCACTGGGGAAGGCAGGCTTATCTTCTGGATTTGCAGTACGGGAAGTCTTGTGGCGATCAGGTTGCCAAACTGCTGGCGCTCCGGGCTTCCCAATGGCTGTTCATCAATTGCTGCCCCGAAAATCACCTGGTAGCCAGGGAGAAGTCCCTGAATTTCTGCAGGCTGGTGTGCTGGACTTGCCCCAGTCAAGGCAGGGTAATTGACAGAGATTTCCTGCAGGCACAGCACATCAAAGTCCGAGAGGCTGCGAGCGCCTGAAATGATGCGTTCAGGACTGACAACTTCATCAAGTCCTTTGCACCACTGAGTATTCCAGGTCACGATGTTCATATTTGAAGGGTCCGAGATCAGAACTTAAGGCTTGGAGGCGTGTAGTTGATTTTGTCACAAGGAATCTGTGGGATCAGCCGGTTTGCGTGCTTGTATCAGGTAGTCAGCCAATTCAGCAAAGCCTTCTCCAGACTTGTTTGTGCAGATGAATTTTGGAGGCGTCGTAATTCGATGTATCTGCGAGCGGACATTTGCAACACCCACGGATAGATCGAAATGTCCGAACATCGGTGCATCATTGGCGGAGTCTCCGATAAAGACAACCTTTGATTGCTGGTTTTCCTTGAGGTCCGGCCATTCTCGCTCCAGTAGCGTCTGGGTCATGGTCAGCTTATCATAGTGCCCAAACCAGCCATTGACATGGATCGAGCTGACTTTTGCTTGAGCTCCAGCGGCGTTGAACAGTTCGACGATTTTGTTGATGGATGCCTCATCCAGTGCCGGCACGTCCTCGCAAAAGTCTATTGCCAAGTCTGCAATCCGGTAGGGCTGGTCACTTGCAAGGGCACATCCAGGCACGGAGTTGAGGATATGCAAAGCAAGTTCGTCGAGAACCTGCCTATTCTTTTTGCGCTGTTCCGGACTGGTCCAGAAATGCTGGTGCATTTTTCGGTTGATCCGGTCATATTTCATGTAGAAGGCACCGTTTTCTCCTACGACAGCTGCTACTGGCCACATCCTGGCAATATGGTCACACCACCCTGCAGGCCTGCCTGTGATCGGAATGACCAGGACTCCACTGCGGTCCAGGTTTTCCATGGCCTGATAGGCATGGGCTGTCAGGACACCCTCTGTCGTAATGGTGTCGTCAATATCGCAAAGCACGGCTTTCACATTCGCAGCTGCCTGTCGATCCAGTTCATGCAATGGTTTCAACTGAGTAACCTCCAGCTTTGGTGCCAGTGTCGGGTTTGTGCTTAAGTGCTTAAGGCATGCTCCCGACATGAAATCATGGGTGTGCAGACAATGCACACAATTGGTTAGCCTGTTCAACGACGTTGAGAAGGCCGAGGGAAGGCAGTAGTACCAGGGAGCCATAGGCAAGAGCAAGCCTGGTTTGCTTGTCCAGAAAATCAGCAGAGAGTTCTGATGCTGTTTCTTGACAAGCCAATGCAATCCTGGCCACCATCCAGCCGCCTGTCACGTAGCCGGCCAACATGAGAAGCGGCACGGATGCAAAATAGACTGAAGGTAAATTGTCCTTGGCATTGAGCAGGCACCATTGGACTGCACTGTTTAATGCGTTTATCCCCTGGTAAAGCTGATTGCCAAGTTGCTGCAACCGGACATTTTGTGATTTGCGCAATATGGCGGCAATGTCTTCCATATCCTTGATCAGATCAGATATGGCTTTACCGTTGTCACGGAGAATCTTCCTGCCGATGAAGTCGTTAGCTTGAATCGCAGTGGTTCCCTCGTAGATCGGGGTGATCCTTGCATCGCGCCATAAACGACCGATGCCTGTTTCCTCGATGTAACCCATCCCGCCATGGATCTGAACCCCCATGGAGGTGATTTCCTGAGCCTGTTCCGTACACCAGCCCTTGACGATGGGTATCAGGAGATCGACACGGGCCTGAGAAACTGCGGCAGAGTCTTTCTGTTCTTGTGATGCCAGATCGAGCTCTGTTGCTGCTTCAAGCACAAGTGCACGCATCGCCAGAATTCTTGACTGCATGGAAATGAGCATGCGTGCGACATCGGGATGATATGCAATGGGACCTTTGCCATCCGAACAAAGCAAAGGCTTGCCTTGGATCCTTTCATGGGCATAGGCTCTGGCCTGCTGGAAGCTGGCCTCTGAAACGGCAAGTCCTTGCAGGCCTACTTGCAATCGGGCGTGGTTCATCATGGTGAACATGTAGGCAAGGCCTTGGTGCGGTTGGCCGACCAGATATCCGATTGCACCGTTTTTTTCACCATATTTCATGGCAGCCGTGGGGCTGCCATGAATGCCGACTTTGTGCTCAAGCGCCGTGCATGTGACATCATTTCTCGGACCGAGGCTGCCATCCTCGCCTACAAGGTACTTGGGGACAATGAACAGCGAGATGCCTTTGACTCCAGCAGGTGCGTCTGGCAGGCGGGCAAGCACCAGATGGATGATGTTTTCTGCCAGATCATGCTCGCCGTACGTGATGAAGATCTTGGAGCCCTTGATCAGATAGTGGTTGTCTTCCGGGGTCGCCTTGGTGGTGATCGCTGCAAGGTCTGATCCTGCCTGTGGCTCTGTCAGGTTCATCGTGCCGGTCCACTGGCCACTGACGAGTTTGGGCAGGAAGCGTTGCTTCAGTTCATGGCTAGCGTGCATCTCAATGGCATGGATGGCTCCTGCGGTTAGCATCGGGCAAAGGCCAAACGACATGCTCGCAGATTGCCACATCTCGGACACAGCAGATGCCAGAGCCTCGCATAATCCCTGCCCGCCATGTTCAGTCGGGCAAGCGAGGCCATTCCATCCTGCTTCGACAAATTTATCGTAAGCCTCGCGGTATCCGGGGCTGGTGTTCACATTGCCATGGCTCAAGACCGGTGGCTGGGCCTCGCTTGACTGGTTCAGTGGCCATATGACCTCCTTGGCAAATTTCGATGCTTCTTGCAATACGGCCTCAGCCAATTCGGGGGTGCAGTCTTCGAATCGAGATAGCTTGCCCAGGCGTTTCAATCCTGTGACGTGTTGCAGGAGAAACATAAGTTCCGGGACAGGTGCTTCATAAGCTACTGACATTCAGTCCTCCAGCATATAAGGCAAGGGTAACCAGCATGATAAGGAATTTTGAAACTAATGCTGGACTGCTATTTGATGAAATTTACCGGCCTTGTCAGGTCAGAGACATGGCTAGACCAAAAACAGTGTGGCCAGCCCCAGGAAAATGAAAAAGCCAAGGGAATCTGTTGCAAAGGTCAGCAAAACCGATGAGCCAATTGCTGGATCTTTCCCGAACCTTGCCCTGATCATGGGTACAAGAACGCCAACAAGTGCGCCCACCAGCATGTTGCCAATCATCGCAGCCATCATGACAAGAGCGATGGCAACCGAGTCGGAGATCCACCAGGCGAACAGCCCTGCAACCATGCTTCCCAATAGGCCAACGAGCATGGTGACCAGCAGTTCACGCTTGATCAGTGACCAGGCGTTGCGGCTTGTGACTTTCCCGACAGCCAGTGCGCGTATGATGAGCGTCATGGTCTGGTTGCCAGAGTTGCCGCCAATGCCGGCAACGATTGACATCAGGAATGCGAGGACAACGATGTGGCTGACCGTGTCCTCAAAACGAGAAGCAACAAAAGCTGCCGTTCCAGCGGTCAGGAGGTTCAGAAACAACCAGGGGGAACGGTTGCGCAATGCGCGTGCAATTGGCTCGAAAATATCTTCCTCATGCATACCTGCCCTGGAAAGTGCCTGCTCATCGCTGTCTTCGCGGATGACATCAACCACATCCGCAATCGTGACGCGTCCAATAAGCCTGCCTCTGTCATCAACAACAGGTGCTGAAACAAGGTCATAGCGCTCAAATGCATTGGCCGCTTCAGTGTCACTGTCCAGTGGGTTAAGCGTCAGGTAGTCCGTGCTCATGACATCGCGCACGACCGTTTCCGGGTCGTTGACCAGTAAGTCAGAGAGCGAAAGGACACCCAGCAGGCGGTCAGTCCTGTCGACAACAAAAATCTGGTCTGTATGGTCTGGCAGTTCCGGTAGGCGCCGCAGGTATCGCAACACCACTTCAAGCGTTACATCGTCGCGGACTCTGACCATCTCGAAGTCCATGATCCCGCCGACACTGTCCTCGGGATATCCCATGGCCTCGATCAGTTGTGCCCGCTCCTTGACGGTCAAGCCCTTCTGGACTTCAGCGATAACATCAGGAGGCAGGTTTGCGACCAGGTCAGCAATTTCATCGGCTTCCATGTTCTCCGTAGCAGCCACAAGGTCTGCACGGTCCATGGTCTCAATCAGTGATTGCCTGGCCCAGTCTGCCACTTCCAGCAGAACGTCAGCATCCAGTTCTGACCTGACCAACTGCCAGATCAGTTGTCGTTCATCTTTCGGTAATGATTCGAGGATGAATGCGATGTCAGCCGGGTGCAGGTCGTTGACAAGCGCACGCAGCTCATTCTCGTGTTGCTGGTGCAAAAGACCTTCTACCAGTGCACCATGCTCATCGCCTTCTTCCTGCTGATGGACAAGGTTTTCGACAAGAGCGTGACGGCGTAGATGTTCCTGGACCCTTGTCAGAGCCTGTTGGGCATCTTCAGGATCCAGTCGTCTTGCAATGCGTTTGGGTTGCTCAAGTTCTTCTGTCATGGCATTTCAAATACTGTTTCAGTTTTGGGCGAAAAAGCGTTCGACAAGTTTCACCCAATAAGTTGCACCCAAAGGCAAAAGAGCGTCATTGAAATCGTACGATCCGTTATGCAAGGTGCAGGGGCCCAGGCCATGACCGGCATCTCGATGATCTCCATCACCGTTGCCGATCCAGCAATAACATCCAGGCACCACTTCTAGCATGTAGGAAAAGTCCTCAGCACCCATCGAAGGTACGACATTTGCGTCGACGTTATGTTCACCAACGATGCCTTTCATGACTTCGACACAAAGCGCGGTTTCGTTTTCAGTGTTGATGGTTGCCGGATAGTTGCGTTTGAAGTCGAGCTTTCCCTGGCATCCCATGGCTTGGCTGGTCAACTCGACAATCTCACGCATCCTTTTTTCGATCATGTCCAGAGTTTCGTTCGTAAATGTCCTTACAGTACCGAGCAACTTGGCTTCGGTCGGGATGACATTCATTGCGCTGCCCGCATGGATCTGGGTGATGCTGATGACCCCGGCTTGCATAGGATGGCGGTTGCGGCTGATGATAGTCTGCAATGATTGTGCAACCTGTACTGCTGCCATGATAGGGTCTGCACCCAAGTGTGGCATGCCGGCATGGGAGCCTTTCCCCTCGATAGTGATGACGAACTCGTTGCTTGATGCCATGATTGGGCCGGGGGTGACCCCAAACTGGCCTTGCTTGAGTCCTGGCCAGTTGTGCATGCCAAACACCGCTTGCATGGGAAACAGGCGGAAAAGTCCATCCTCGATCATTTTTTTAGCACCGCCTGCACCTTCTTCTGCGGGCTGGAAAATCAGATAGACCGTTCCTTTGAAATTTCTGTTGGCTGCAAGATAACGGCCTGCAGCCAGTAGCATGGTGGTGTGGCCATCGTGCCCGCAACCGTGCATGATCCCTTCGTGTTTGCTGGCATGGGCAAAACTGTTATCCTCTTTCATGGGCAAGGCATCCATGTCAGCACGCAAACCGATCGCTGGGCCACTGCCCAATTCACCCTGGATGATTCCGACCACGCCAGTGCCTCCCAACCCCCTGTGAATGGGGATTCCCCAGTCAGTCAGGCATCTGGCGACGACATCTGATGTCCTGTGTTCGTTGAAAGCCAGTTCCGGATGGGCGTGGATGTCACGTCTGATGGTTTGAAACTCTGGTTGCCACTGCTTGATGGGGTCAATCAGTTTCATCTTGATCCTTTGGGCTCTTGATCTGTCTTGCCCTCAGAGGCGAGGCAGATGTGTTTGCATTGAAGATAAATTGCGGTCTCGGTACGGTTTCAACAGAGTTCCGTCAAAACATTGCTCCTGACTTAAGGCCAGTGTTTGTCTACGCTTGTGTGCCAGTCCGCTTGGGCAGGCCATCATGTGACGCAGGCAATGCTCGCCTTGGTGACCGCTTATCCTGTAAAAGACTTTATTATCGATGCAAAATCGAAATAGTTGTGTAGCAGTACTACGGAATGGATGCCAATATGCAGGAGACGTGGGCGAAGTTGACATTGGTTGACGTGTTGGATCAGGCATTGGAAAAGTATGCTGACCGGGTCGCCAGTGTGAGCTTTGGGCACGGTACGACTTACGCTGAGCTTGACCGTCTATCCCGTAGTTGGGCGGGATGGTTGAGATCGCTCGACTTGCCATCTCAAAGCAGGGTTGCGATCATGCTGCCCAATGTAACGTCGTGCCTGGTCGCTTTGATTGGAACGCTGCGTGCAGGACATGTCGTGGTCAATATCAACCCGCTTTACACGGCAAGAGAATTGACGCAGCAATTACGTGACAGCAAAAGCCAGGTCATTGTCGTGTTTGAGGCTTTTGCTCATACGTTGCAGCAAGTGCCAATCAGGGATCGGCCTGAGCATATGGTTGTGGTCAGGGTGGGGGACTTGCTGCCGAAACACAAAAGCTTGCTTGTCAATTTTGCCGTGCGATATATCAAGCGTGGGATACCGGCATGGCGTCTGCCAGAGGCGATAGGCTTTACGCAGGCTCTCAGGAAAGGGGCGGTGTGGTGCAGTAAAAATGGTGGCATAGTGCATGGCAAAACCTGTCCGCAGGACTTGGCATTCATCCAGTACACAGGGGGGACGACAGGCGAGCCAAAGGGGGCGATGCTGACACAGAGCAACCTGGTGGCGAATATCATGCAGATTGGGGAGGTTGCACGGCCTGCAATTGGCCATTTGTTGGACCGGCAGTTGACCATGTTGACAGTGTTGCCTCTCTATCATGTGTTTGCCATGACCATCTGTGCTTTGTATGCGTTGCATGCCGGTATGAAAATTGTGCTGGTCATCAATGGTAGGGATATTGCCAGTCTGCTAAAGATATTGAAGGCCTATCCGCCTTCGATCTTCCCGGGGGTCAATACCCTGTTTGCAACATTGCTCAGGCAAAAACAGTTCAGGGAACTTGACTTCAGCGGTTTGGTGCTTACTCTCGCTGGTGGAATGGCGGTTCATCAGCAAGTGGCACAGGAGTGGCAAAAAGTCACTGGAAAGCCCATCATCCAGGGCTATGGCATGTCTGAGACATCACCTGTCATTTGTGCCAATCCCATGGATTCAGTGGAGTTTTCTGCATCGGTTGGATATCCACTGCCGATGACAGAAGTCAGAGTGCTGGATGATGAGCATAAGCCTTTGCCATCTGGACAGATCGGTGAAATTGCAGTCCGTGGGCCCCAGGTCATGAAAGGATACTGGTGTGCCGAGGAAGAAACTGCGCAAAGCATGACCAGAAATGGATACTTCCTGACTGGTGACATGGGCTACATCGATGAGCGAGGCTGTGTGACGCTGGTTGATCGCAAAAAGGACATGATCCTTGTTTCGGGCTTCAATGTGTATCCGGCAGAACTCGATGCTGTGTTTTCAGAGCATCCCGACGTTCTGGAGTGTGCGGCTGTCGGATATCCTGATATGCATTCTGGTGAATGCATAAGGCTATTTGTGGTGCCCCGGGTCAAGGATGTCGATTTGAATTCGCTCAGGCAGTGGAGTCAGCAGCGGCTGACCCCATACAAGCGTCCAAAGGAAATGGTTCTTGTCGATAGCTTACCGAAGAATGCGGTAGGTAAGACGCTCAGAAGGATGCTTAGGCAGTTGTATCCTTGATATGAGCTGCAAGGTTGTGACCGCCTGAGGTGATCTGGTTGGATTAATTCTGCATATGTGATCGATAGATCGCTGACAGAGATCCGTGGATTGCGGGGCTTGCAGCGACAAGCCGTCCGGCAGCAGGCCAGGGGGCATGCTCGTTGAGGGGGTCAGAAACGATGGCGCCAGATTCCTGGGCAATGATCACGCCTGCAGCAATATCCCAGGTATTGAGCTTTTCTTCAAAATAGCCGTCCACCCGTCCGCAGGCAACCCACGCCAGATCCAGCGCTGCTGCACCTTGTCGCCTGATGCCACGGGTAGACAGTACGACATCTTTGATGATCATCATGTAGGAGTCGATGTTTTCGAATTCCTTGACCGGTATTCCGACCGCAATCAGAGAGTTTTCAAGGTTCTTGACGCCTGAGTGCTGGATGCGTTGGCCATTTCTCCATGCGCCTACTCCACGCATTGCGGTAAAGATTTCTTCTCGGACCGGATCATAAATAACCCCAAGCACAGGGGTGTCTGCTTCAAGAATCTTGCCGGTCGGATCCATTGTGCCTGCGTGTGCAACCAGCCCTATGGATACAGCAAAATGCCCGATGCCATGCAGGTAGTTAGTCGTTCCGTCCAGAGGGTCAATGTGCCATGTGGCGAGCCCTTGCTGCATGCCTCCGGACTCTTCGGCGATAATTCCAAGCTCTGGGGTGCCAGACTGGAGAATCTCGATGATGGCTTTTTCGGATTCACGGTCGGCCTGTGAGACCAGGTCATAGCGACCCTTGAAGTCAATGATCAAGCTACCAGGCGCAGACTGATAGTTTTTCAATATCGCGGCACCCGCGTGTGCGGCGTTTACAGCAATTTCGAGATAATCGGACAATGGCAGCATACGTGGTATCCGGACTGTGGCAGGGGGCTTGCTCTGGCGGTCATCGGTTGCGGTCTGGTCAGGCAAGAATGCGCACGCCCTGCACGGTTATATGAGAGAAATCAATGACAAGTTATCATGCCTTGGCGTCTCAGTTGAAGGAAAGACTAGCGTCAAGTGAGGGTTCTTTGGTCCAAGTGCATATGGTCCATATGGTATCAGCACCCATTGGAGCAGGCTTGGACATCGCCACTAGACTGTCTCTGGAATTAGGAGGACAGTTTGAGGTCAACCTCTATGCTGCATGTCCGGTTAGCGTTGTCAAAACGCTCAATAGCCATTTGTCCGGATCAGGAGTTGCTGCTTTGCCCGGGGTCTATAGGGTGAGAGTGACTGAAACGGTGGTTTTGACATTGCGCGTGTGCAATGATGCCAGCGAAGGTTTGGGCTGGCTTGAAGATATGCCAGGCAAGTGCGATGTGGCCATCGTTGAAGGAACTGGGAGACTTGATTGCCGATGGCTGGTTGATTCAGGTTGGGCGGGCAACGAGTGCTGGTTGGTTGAGTTTCCAGAGATCAGCGTCAGGAAAATCACCATCTCTGCGAACGAGGCACAAGGATCTTTTGGTGGTAAGCTCGGACCCAGGACTGTCATGCGGTCTGGTGATGATGTAGCCGTGATCGGGGCAGGAATTGCCGGCATGACATTGGCCCATGTCTTGTCTGCAGGTGGATTTAAGGTCACAGTGATCGATTCCGTTGATCCGCTGTCAGGGCAAGGTACACATTCCGGTCATCTGGCCGCAGCATTGACACCAGTAGTTTCTGCCGACGACAACGTGCGCAGCCGGTTATCAAGGGCAGGTGCATTGGCTGCTGACAGGCTATGGCGCAACCTTTCACCAGAAATCGGTAAGCGCTGTGGCGCCCTGCAACTGGAGAGGCTGCAGGGTGAGCGCCGGAGGGTGGGTCTTGCTCAGGTGGCTGATTCTTTCGGTTATCCGGAGTGGGCGCAATGGCTTGACCCTGTCAAGGCAAGTGAGATCGCTGGAGTGCGTCTGGATCGTGCCGCACTGTGGTTGCCAGGAGGTTGGCTGGTCAAGGTTGAGTCACTGATCAAGGAGCTAGGTGCAGGAATCCGAGTGGGTTTTGTTCAGTCTTTTGCGGACAGGCTGATCCGCGAGGCTGGCTTATGGAAGGTGGTTGATGGTCATGGGCAGGTGGTCTCGAGCGCTAAGGCAGTGATTGTCGCCAATGCCGGTGATTCAACAAGGCTATTGGCCAACAGCGGATTATTGACCGATCAAAGCACAGTGGATAGCAAGGTACAAAGGCTTTCATCCATGCACCGGCTCGCCGGTGAGATTACAGCGATACCCGCGAACTTGCTGCATGGGGGGCCGAACTGCATTGTGGGGGGAGACGGCTATGTTCTGCCTGCAGTCGATGGCTGGTGTATCAGCGGTGGAACCTACGTGCGAGGCACTGTTGATGCGCATACGACCGAACAAGGGAAGCGGGGCAATGTGGAACGGGCAGCAAGCCTGCTGGCAATGCCTGAGCTGCCCGATGTGCTGGGGCCGTCTTCACGGGTCTTTCAGCAACTGCCCGGCTGGTCAGGGTGGAGAGCTGTTGTTGCAGGCAGGCTTCCGGTCGTGGGGCCAGTCGGTGATGCTGATGGCGTTTATGTAAGTACTGCAGGTGCATCGCGTGGTCTGACGTGGTCGGTACTTATGGCCGAGCTCATCAGGGATCACCTGCAAGGCAGATTTCCTGCCCTGGAACATGATCTGCTACGTGCAATTTCTTGGGCATGACGCCCAGAGTCGGTGCAAATGACTCTAATTTTGCAGTTATTTGGTCAAGCAAGTTTATAAAAAACTCTAAATCCGTCAAAATACGGGTTTAGCCGTTTCTCCGTTCCATCTGCACATGAACCTAGACACACTCAAACTTGTTGAGAGCAGCGCATCCAAACAGACGTTTGATGCCGGTAATGGATTCAAGCTCGTTGTTGAGCCGCATGCGCCGGGTATGTTCCGTTTCCGTGTCGGCTTGCCAGATGCTGTATCCAGCGACCTGCCAACAAAACCACGTGCCCGTGCCCAGGCAGAAATGTTGCTGGCTCGGGCGGAAGTGATCGGCGAGTCCGAGCTCAATGAACTTCCTGATTCCAAGGGGTGGGTGATCCGGCATGGACAGACCGGTATTGTCCTGGGTCAGCAACCATTTTCTGTGACATTGGTGCGTTTTGAAGAAGACAGCATGTCTGCAGTGCTCAAGACGGTACCTGACGCCATTGAGCATGACAATGGGAACTGGCGTGTCGGTTTTGCGCTGTCTGATCAGGATCGGGTCTACGGATTAGGGCAGACAGCAACCGACTTGAATCGACGCGGTGAATACATCGTTACCGACGACCCGGCTCACCGTGCTTTGCCACTGGCCTGGAGTCCGGATGGCTGGGGTGTATATGTCAATACGCCTGGTAGGGTGGATCATGATGTCGCCTCAGAGTCGCCAAGCGAGTATCAGATTTACATTCAGGATCCTGTTCTGGATGTTTTCCTTTTCATCGGTGACCCAGATGACATCCTCAACCAGTACACGGCACTGACCGGCCGTGCAGGTCAGCCTTCCTTGTGGGCTATGGGTACTTGGTTGCGTCAGCCGGAAAACTGTACTGCCAGCGAATTGCTGGAGATGGTGCGTCTTTTGCGTAGCAAAGGTATCTGTCTTGATGCTGTCATGATGCGTGAGCCGATGGCTTGGTCATTCAACGAAGCCAAGCTGGTGCTGGAGTGGGATTCACACCGGTTCCCAGATCATCGCCGCGTGCTGGAGATGTTCGCCAAGGAATCGGTGCACGTGTGTTTGCCCACCTTGCCTGCAATCAAGGTCAGCTCACCGACCTTTGCTGAACTGGAAGATCGCGGCTGGCTACTGGCACACGAGGATTCAGGAGATGCGTGTGTTTTCGAAGGCAACGAAGTGACAGGCGGAGAACCGTTTGGTTTGCTCGATCTGACACACAAGGACGTTTACCAAATCTGGACAGACAGGCATCGCCAGTTGGCTGAAGACGGTGTCTCGGCAGTGTGTTGCAGTGTTGCCATGGACATCCCGGATACCGTAGTAGCAAGGGGAGGCGAGTCAGGCGCTGTCTTGAGGACGTTGTATCCGGCATTGGTGCGCATGTCACTGTTCGAGGCTTGTGCCGGGCACAAGGTGCCGCCAGAAGGGGTGGTTCTGACACACGACTTGGTCATGTCAGGACAGCGTTACCCATGGTTGGCGCCTATCATGGTAGACCCCAGTTGGGATGGCTTGAGAGAATCAATCCGGTTGGCGCTCTCAGTCGGAGCAAGTGGTTCACCATTGCAAATGCACGCGCTTGGTGGACGGATGCCAGATGCTGACCAGCTGGATTGTGAACTTTATCTGCGTTGGCTCGCCATGGCGGTTTTTTCTGGAAACTTTCAGATTTCCAATCCGTCAGCATTGCTTTCCGAGCGTTGGAGCGAGGAGCATCTGCAGATCATCAGACATTGGATGCAATGGCGCTACAGGCTGATCCCCTATGTCCTAGGGGCTATTGAGGATGCAGCCAGGACAGGATTGCCAGTTCAGCGATCGATGGCAATGGAGTTCCCGAAAGATCGTGTGGCCCATGAGTGGGATACCCAGTACATGCTCGGTCCTGCCATACTGGTCGCACCTGTGACCCATCCCGGCAATGTCACAGAGGTTTATTTGCCTGAAGGCAGTGCTTGGTGGGATTTGTCGACAGGATGGCGTTATGAGGGGGGTACAACGCTCTCCATGGAAGTGGGGCTGAACAGCGTTCCTTTGTTTGGCCGTGAAGGACATATGTTGTGCCTTGGGCCTGTCACCAATCATACTGGTGAGTTCAATTCAGCAAGGCTACTGGAAGAGGTGTGGATGTTTGGCATGCCAATCCATAACCCTGTTGTCATGAGGAACAAAATACGTGTTATGCAGATGCAGGGTTCAAGCTATATCAAGGGTCTGGAAGGCTTGAAGATCCTTCCTTCGGAAGGTCTTGAAGTCAAGCGCCGCGGTGCTGAGGTAAGGATATCCAGGGCGCGCTAGTCCGCAGATTGATTGACCAGAGCGAAACAAAAGCCCATGTAGCAACTACATGGGCTTTTTGCAGGATCGTCACTTGGGTGTTGTGATCAGGTTTTGTACGAAGGATCAAGACGGTCAAGTTTTCTGAGCAAGGCTGGCCATTCCATCTGGCCATATGGCCTGCGCGTACCTGGCTGATAATTGTTCCAGGTTTCCTCCAGGACATCCTGAGGCACTTTGACCAAGGGGGAGTTGCATGACATGGCACCAATCTGGGCGCGGCATGACAGTTCTAGACGGTGCATCCAGTTGAATGCTTCGCCGACAGTACGGCCGACTGTCAGGGCACCGTGGTTGCGAAGGATCATGGCCTCTTTGTTGCCAAGGTCTGCGATCAGTGATGCTTTTTCTTCGTCTTTGAGAACAACACCCTGATAGTCGTGATAAGCGATTTTGAGAAAGCGCATCGCTGTCTGTGTAATGGGGAGCAAACCGCATTCGAGGGCAGAGACCGCCATGGAGGCCCAACTGTGGGTGTGAATGACACAACCAACTTCATCCCGGGCCTCATGAATAGCACTATGAATGACAATTCCAGCTCTGTTCAGGCCATAGTTCAGCTCGCCAAAATCAGGTTTGTAGAGAATGTTGCCCTTCAGATCGACTTTGATAAGTGAGGATGCTGTGATTTCCTCGTACATCATGCCGTATGCATTGATCAGGAATGTTCCTTCTTCTCCGGGAACCCTGGCAGAAATGTGGTTGGCCATCATGTCAGACATGCCATACAGGTCAACCAGGCGATAACAGGCTGCCAAGTCAACGCGAGCTTGCCATTCTTCCGGTGATACCTTGTCCTTGATGCTGGGGATGATGATTCGTCCGTTCTCAACCATGTCCGTCCTCTTCTGTTGTTTTAGTGGGCTTTGGTTTCTTTATACAGCATGGCGGTACTGTTCAGAAGAGTGGTGTTTAAACGGTAATGTTCTGTTTTATCAGTAGTTCCGATCTATGGAATATGGTTTTCACCACCATCCTGGAGGGGATGCTTACAGGATGCCAAGCGTTCTAGGCAGATCAAGGCGATCTGTGATGATGCCATCTATTCCAAGGTCGATAAGCCACCTGGCCATCGCGTCATCATTGATTGTGTAACCCAGGATGCGCACTCCTGCCGAGCGTGCCTGATTGATGAGTTGCTTATCGATGATCTCGAAATGGCATACGATCGCGCGGCAGATGCCAATTTCAACCAAGTGCATCCATGATGTCTGGTGGGACTCCATTAATAGCCCTAGTGGGAGCTCTGGTGCGGTTTTAGCGGCAGCCGTCAGGGACGTTTCACTGAATGAGGTCAATAAAGGTTTGCGGGCGGAGGTTTGCCAGAGCTCCAGAGCTTTCCTTGCAACGATTTCACCAGTCCGGGACTCATGGCCACGGCAAGGTTTGATCTCAATATTCAGAAAGCAGTTGTTGTGCTGACAAAACCTGAAAGCATCTTCCAAAGTAGCCAGTGGTTCGTTTTTGAATTCGGTGCTGAACCATGATCCCGCATCCAGGTTCTTGAGGGCAGACCATGGCATATTTACCGCCAATCCAGAACCGTTGGTTGTTCGGTCCAAGGTTTCGTCATGCATCAGGAGGACAACATCGTCGGAACTGACCTGGGCATCGCATTCGAACATGTGGAATCCAGACTGATATCCTTTGATAAAAGCCGAGATGGTGTTTTCAGGAGCAGAGGTGCCAGCTCCTCTATGAGCAATCCAGAATGGATAAGGCCAGTCGGACATGATCAGGTTTGCCTTTAAAAAGAAAGGAATGGGCAGTGTGCTGTTTTATTCACGAAACCTGAAGCACAGGCAAGACTTTCTTTACCGGATTGCGCGAAAAGTCCCGTCGTTCAGGGTGGGGATGAATAGCGCGGACGGCAGCGCCGTCTTTTGAATACTTAATGAGGTGTTTGCTGTTGCTCGATGTATTGCCGAATGATTTCAATCGGCGCACCGCCGCAGCTT
>Ga0182743_1002346_pt1 | contig 16746 bp, 14 predicted proteins | sample eDN3rd30CKraftOP_FD_128522 | JGI IMG/M metagenome (GOLD analysis project Ga0182743, IMG submission 128522) | Enriched Organic Plus compost microbial communities from Emeryville, California, USA - eDNA 3rd pass 30_C Kraft OP (version 2) (version 2) ... | reverse complement strand
ATGCGATGACCTATACCGAACACGGTCAGGGCACGCCGGTGGTTTTGGTGCATGGGTCGTTGTGTGACTGCAGGTATTGGAAATCCCAGATGGGTCCACTAGGCCGGTCCTTTCGCGTGCTCGCCCCCAGCCTGCGCCACTATTGGCCGCAAGAGTGGGACGGCGGTCCCTTTTCCGTCGATCAACACGTCGACGACCTGCTGGCCTTTATCGAGACAGTCGGTGAAGGCGCAGCGCATGTCGTCGGGCACTCTCGTGGCGCCCGCGTTGCCCTCGAGGCCGCCCTGCGCGAACCCAGACGTGTCCGAACGCTGACTCTCGCGGATCCCGGGCCGTTGGCTCCCAACCCATCGGCCGATGATCGTGGCGGCTTTCGTCAGCGCTCACTGAAATTGATCGACGACGGCGAATTGGATGCCGGCCTGGCGCTCTTTGTCGACACCGTGTCCGGCCCCGACACGTGGCGCCGCATGGTGCCTTGGTTTCAAGAAATGGTCCGAGACAATGCCACCACACTGCGCGGGCAGGCCACCGAAATGCTCAATTCTCTGAGCCGCGAACAAATCCAAAAGCTGGCCATGCCGCTGCTATTGATCGGCGGCGCGCTCAGTCCGGCTCCCTACCCCGCCGTGCTGCAAACGCTGTCAGAATGGCTGCCGTCTGCCCATAAAGAGGTCATCGTGGGCTCGTCACACGGCATGAACCTGGGCAATCCACGCGCCTTCAACAGTGCGATAGAGAACTTCTTGATCTGACGCTGCCCGAGACTGGCTTTAACAACCGTCCGTGTACTACTCGTGGCCAGTCACGACTGCGAGTTCCGGCCGGGTGCCAGGAAGGTACGCCGCCCCGTTGAACAGCGGGAAGTCGCCGAAGGCGGCCGAGGCCCCTGCTCATGGGCCGAGCCGCTGTGATAGGGGCGGTGTGCCTTCCTGGCACCCGGCCGGAACGTCTCGACAGCGACACTCGACGCCAGCAAACGCCTCCACCGCCCAACAGCGTCCCCCCTTAACGCCCCCCACCATGCGCAGCAATAACCTGCTCCGCCACCTGATTAGGCGTCTCGGCATAATGCTTGAATTCCATCGTATAAGTCGCCCGCCCCTGCGTCAGCGAACGCAGCGACGTGGAATAGCCAAACATTTCCGATAACGGCACCTCGGCGCGTACGAGTTTGCCACCCCCGCCCGCGATGTCCTCCATGCCCTGCACCATCCCCCGACGCGAAGACAGATCGCCCATCACGTGCCCGGTGAACTCCTCTGGCGTCTCCACCTCGACTTGCATCATCGGCTCCAGCAGCACCGGCTTGGCGCGCCGCATGCCTTCCTTGAACGCCATCGAAGCCGCCATCCGGAATGCGTTTTCGTTCGAGTCCACATCGTGGTACGAACCGAACACCAACGTGACCTTGATATCCACCACCGGGTAACCCGCCAACACCCCGGCATTCAAACTCTCGCGCACCCCGCGGTCCACCGCCGGGATATATTCGCGCGGCACCACACCGCCCTTGATCGCGTCGACGAACTCATAGCCTTTGCCGGGCTCTTGGGGCTCGAGTTTCAGCACCACGTGACCATACTGGCCGCGCCCGCCCGATTGCTTCACGAACTTGCCCTCGACCTCGTCGCAGGTCTTGCGTATGGTTTCGCGATACGCCACCTGCGGCTTGCCCACCGTGGCCTCGACGCCGAACTCACGCTTCATGCGGTCGACCAAGATCTCCAGGTGCAACTCACCCATACCGGAAATAATCGTCTGGCCGGACTCTTCGTCCGTGCGCACCCGGAACGAAGGATCCTCCTGCGCCAACCGGTTGAGCGCCAAGCTCATCTTTTCCTGGTCGGCTTTTGTCTTAGGCTCGACCGCCTGAGAAATCACCGGCTCGGGGAACGTCATGCGTTCCAGAATGATCACATGCGCTGGGTCAGTCAGCGTGTCGCCCGTGGTGACCTCTTTGATTCCCACCGCGGCGGCGATATCGCCTGCATACACCTCGCTGATCTCGCGCCGTTCGTTGGCATGCATCTGCAATAGACGCCCCAGACGTTCCTTTTTGCCCTTGAGCGGATTCAACACCGAGTCGCCGGACTTAACCACCCCGGAATACACGCGGAAGAACACCAGCTGACCCACGAAGGGATCGGTCATGATCTTGAATGCCAAAGCCGAAAACGGCTCCTTGTCATCCGGATGGCGTTCGATGTCGCGGTCTTTCTCATCGTGCCCCTTGATGGCGGGCACATCCACCGGCGACGGCAGATAATCGATCACCGCATCCAGCATGGCCTGCACGCCTTTGTTCTTAAACGCGCTGCCGCACAGCATCGGCACGATTTCATTGGCGATCGTGCGCTTGCGCAAACCACGCTTGATATCGTCCTCGGACAGGGGCTCGCCTGCCAGATATTTCTCCAGCAGTTCCTCGTCGGCTTCCGCGGCCTTTTCAACCATATGGTCATGCCATCGGCGCGCCACATCCTGCAGTTCGTCCGGAATATCGCGGTACTCGAACCGCACGCCCTGGCTCTCGTCGTCCCAGATGATGGACTTCATCTTGACCAGATCGACCACGCCTTGGAAATGGTCCTCGGCCCCTACCGGAATCTGAATCGGCACTGCATCGCCTCTCAGGCGATCGACGATCTGCTTTTGCACCCGAAAGAAATCCGCGCCGATACGATCCATCTTGTTCACGAACGCAATGCGCGGCACAGCGTATTTATTCGCCTGCCGCCACACCGTCTCGGATTGCGGCTGCACACCGCCCACCGCGTCGTACACCATACAAGCGCCGTCGAGCACGCGCATCGAGCGCTCGACCTCGATCGTGAAATCCACGTGTCCCGGGGTGTCAATGATATTGATGCGGTGTTCAGGATAATTCCCCGCCATCCCACGCCAAAACGCCGTCGTCGCCGCCGACGTGATCGTAATACCGCGCTCTTGCTCCTGCTCCATCCAGTCCATCACCGCGGCGCCGTTATGCACCTCGCCCAATTTATGGGTGATCCCGGTATAGAACAGAATGCGCTCAGTCGTCGTGGTCTTGCCCGCGTCGATATGGGCGCTGATACCGATATTGCGATATTGATCGATGCGCGTTTTGCGAGTCATAGCCTTTCCTGGTGAATTCAATCCAGTGATGCCGCGCAGTCATAGACCTGCGCTCAAAGCATATTACGCCCACAAAATAACGCCCACCCCCTATAGCCCTATCCTCGCAATAGGTTTGCAAAACGGCGCGTCAAGACGCGCCAAACCACAGCGAGGAGCGCACCCAACAAGACCGTTGAAAATCAAAAATCCGCAGGACAAATCAAAGCAGCCCGGCAAAACTCGCGACGATGGCATTCCCCCACCGCGAGCCGTCGTCCGCCGTGTAAAGGCCTCACCGGCCCGTAGAGCACGGATCCCAGTCCGCGCAGCGGACCGAGCCCCCTGCTAACGGGGCGAGTCCGTGCGATAGGGCCGGTGAGGCCTTTACACGGCCGACGGCGGCGCCAAAAGAACGCCACCCTCTCGCCAGCAAAAGCCCATCCGGCCTCAAAAAATGCACCCACGCCGCCTGTCAACCCGCCTCTTCCTGGACGAAAGAAGGAGACGACTTTTCAACCCAACGACGACGCAGAGTCCTCGCTATTTCTTCTTTTCTTCTTTAACGCGATAAACCAGCACAGCACTGGTAGCCAAGGACAACACCTTCGCCGTCACGCTGCCCAGCAGCAAGCGCGACAACCCGCTACGCCCGTGGCTGCCAATAAAAATCAAATCGCATCCATTCTCGCTGGCCGCCTGCACAATCCCATCGGCCACATTGAAATTGGACACCGCGCGCGAGTCGGCCTTGACGCCGGCCGTCTCCGCCCGCGCGAGGATCTGCTTCAGATACTTTTCCGCCTGCTCCGCCGACGCTTTCTCGTAGTCTTCGTCAGTGATAGCGTAGGCCGCAGCCATCCCATCAAATCCGATGGTGGCAGCAAAAGGCTGTGTCACATGCAGGGCAACGACCTCGGCGCCGACGGACCGGGCAAAGCAGATACCCGCATTGGCGGCCTGAGCCGAGAGCGGGGAGCCGTCGGTAGGAATCAAGACTTTCTTGAACATAATGCCTGCTCCTGTCTGCTAGTAGGAAATGCCATGCTACCGGAAAACGCCGGCCGCAACATTGCGGGCTTTCCGCAATATTTGATGCCGATCAAGGAAGCTGCTGCGAGGCAACGAACAAATTCGTGCAACGCGTACCGGTACGGCAATATGCCAACACCGGACCGGGCAGCGTGCGCAGCAACTCCGCAAATCGGACCACATCATCAGCGGTCATCGCACTGCCGACCACGGGCTGGTACTCCACCTGCAGCCCCGCTTGGCGCGCCGCAGCGGAAACATCCGCAGCCGTAGGCTGGTCGGGGCCGCCCTCATAGTCGGGACGATTGATGATCACACTCTTGTAACCCGCGGCAGCCACTCCCGCCATGTCTGCAGGCGACAACTGCGGGGCCACCGCGAACTGCTCAGTCAATGGGCGAATTTGGACGTCAGACATGAAGATTTCCTCGGGTAAATACGTAGAAAGAAAAAACGGTCACAGTAAGCAATCAGTATAGGGCGTCTGGACGGACCTAGGCCGCCAAGACTGCAGACAAGGCCGGCCAAATTCCCGGCGTGTCCACCATCGAAACAGAGAACCGCAACATGGTCGAGGGCGCCTGAGAAGGCGAAAACAAACTGCCGGGTGCCAGCAACAGGCCGCGATCGGCCGCCGTGCGGGCCAGCACCTCGGCATCACGGCCGCAATCCGCCCAGACAAACATTCCGGCGTGCGGCTCGTGCGGCACCGTCATTCCCAACGACGTCAGTTGGGCCAGACACTGTTCACGAGCCGCATTGACGCGCGCGCGCACCCGTTCGACGTGCCGGCGATACTGGCCCTCGATCAACACCCGATGCACCACCCGCTCGCCCAATTCAGGCGTCGTCAGGCCTGCCAGCATTTTCAGATCCCCTAGTCTGCGCAACACCTCGGCATTGGCCGCCAGGTAACCCACGCGCAAACTGGCTGCCAGCATCTTGGAGAATCCGCCGGCCAGGATGACGCGGTTCAGCCGGTCCAACGATGCCAATTTGACAGCACCGCCGGGATGTAATTCCCCATACGTGTCGTCCTCGACCACCCAAAAATCGTGCCGTTCAGCCAGGCGCAAAATATCGTACGCCGCGCCCGCCGACAGGGTGTGGCCTGTCGGATTGTGCACCGTCGTATTGGTGATGAATAAACGCGGCTTATGCAGCGCCGCGAGCCTGTCCAGTTGTTCCAAATCCGGGCCATCCGGCCCTCGGGGCACCCCGATCAAGCGCGCGCCAAACGCCGCCAAGCGCCCAAAAATCACGAACCAGGCGGGATCCTCTACCAGCACGGCGTCTCCTGGTTGCACGAAATGCCGGCCAACCAGATCCAGGCCATGCGTGACACCGTTGGTGGTCAGCAGATTGTGCTCGGGATGAGCAGGCACGCCCTCGGCCTGCAGACGCGACGCCAACTGTTGACGCAGCGGAGCGTATCCCTGCGGCGAACCATAGGACACCAGATTGCCGCGTACAGAACGCCCAACGGCACGGACAGCGGCCGAGACCATGTCCGGATCCAGCCAATCCGCCGGCAAAAGGCCCGCGCCTCCGGGCATGGACGACGTCGTGGGCTCGCGAAACATGCTCCGCAGCAGCCACGTCACATCAATGCGGGCCGGCGGGGCCAAGGAATCTGGTTTGGCCACCTGCTCGGCGCTCAGCGGCTCGCGACGCGCACGCACAAAAAAGCCTGCCCCACGGCGCGACTGCACCAGACCGCGCGCGACCAGGCGATCGTAGGCCTCGACGACCGTGAATCGGCTGACGCCCGTCTGCTCGGCCATCGTACGAATGGACGGCAACCGGGTTCCCGGACGCAAACCTTGGTCATCGATACGGCGTGCAACGTCGTCGGCCAACTGGGCCACCAGCGTGGCATCGGCCTGACGCACCGGTCGCCAGTTGGACGCAGGAGGAGATATTTCAACTGTCATGGTTGTTTTACCAGGCCAGACATCAAAGTGAACTGAAAAAGTGTATAGGTACTGTACCGCTTTATTTGCGTAGAGTGTGGGAAATCACAACGTTCACCCAGGCCTGCCGAAATCATGTCGCGCCCGACCACTTATGCTGTGCCCGCCCCCGTTACTTCGCCACTCTGGGAGGGCTATAGCTACGGCCTGATCGGGGTATTGGTGTTTTCTCTCACCCTGCCCATGACGCGGGTCGCCGTGGCTGAGATGTCCCCGCTGTTGATCGGCCTGGGGCGCGCGCTGGTGGCGGCTGTGCCTGCCGCGTTGCTCCTGTGGATCGGTCGTAGCCGGCTGCCGAATCGCGACGAGTGGCGCGGTGTGGTCCTGGCCGCCCTGGGCATTGTCGTTGGGTGGCCACTGACCTCAACACTGGCCATGGCCAGTGTGTCTTCGTCGCACGGCGCGGTCTTTAATGGATTGCTGCCCCTTTGCACGGCTATTTTTGCGGCCTGGCGCAGCGGCGAACGCCCGTCGGGTGCTTTCTGGGGCTGGGCAGGCGCGGGAGCTATTCTGGTCATGACCTATGCCTTGCGCCAAGGCCACGGCAGCCTGCAGACGGGCGATCTGTGGCTGTTGGTGGCCGTCATCCTCGGCGGCATGGGGTACGCGGAAGGCGCCCGGGCCTCGCGCACCCTCGGCGGCGCACGTACGATTTGTTGGGCGCTGGTCATCAGCGCACCTGTCCTGGCCGGGCCTGTCATTTGGATGGGCGTAGATCTGATCACGACCAGAGGTTGGCCCGACATAGGCGTCCTCGGCGCATTTGCCTATCTGGCGTTCGGGTCGATGTTCCTGGGATTTTTCGCGTGGTATCGCGGCTTGGCGATTGGCGGTATCGCCCGCGTCGGGCAGGTGCAATTGTTGCAGCCCTTTTTGACCGTATTGGCCGCTGCGTGGCTGTTTCATGAGCAGGTTGAGCCGATGACTTTTGTGTTTGCGCTGGCTGTCATTGCCATCATTGCAGGCGGCCGCCGCGCTATTGTGAAAAAAGCGACCTAGCACCTAGCACCTAGCACCTAGCACCTAGCACTCAGTCATTGTCATTGGCCTCGATCCATCATGTCTCTCGCCACCGCCATGCCCTCCAGCGAACAACTCTGGCTCTTGCTGGGCCCGCTATCGCTATTCGCTCTGGTCACCTCCATCACGCCCGGGCCGAACAACATCATGCTGGCCTCATCGGGCCTGAACTTTGGCTTTCGCCGCACGATTCCCCACATGCTGGGGGTGAACCTGGGGTTCACGCTCATGCTGATCCTGGTCGGACTCGGACTGGATACCGTCTTTCATCAGTTCCCGTGGCTCTATACCGTGCTGAAATACGTGGGCGCTGCCTACCTACTCTACCTGGCCTGGAAAATTGCCCAATCCGGCCCCCTCGAAAGCGGTGAGCAGCGCAGCCGGCCCTTCAGCTTTCTGCAGGCCGCACTGTTCCAATGGGTCAATCCGAAAGCATGGATCATGACCGTGGGCATCATCGTCACGTATACCCCGCAAACGGGGTTTTACTGGAACCTGATGCTTGCGGCCCTGGTGTGCTGCCTGGTTAACCTGCCCAGTCTGGGCGTCTGGGTCGCTTTTGGCGCCGCGCTGCAGAAATTTCTGCACCGCCCGCACGCGATACGGATGTTCAATATCGGCATGGCCTTGTTGCTGGTCGCATCGCTATATCCCATTGTGCAGGACATGATCTAGTAACGATCCGTTCGTCGACGTCGTCCCTAGCTCGTCACCTCGGCGGCAAATACATCGCCATTACGCTGCGCAACCGGCTCGCGCCTTGATGACGCGACGCAGTGTATGATCGACAACGCATTCCGTATTCGGCCGCAGAGACTGTGGCCACCTTGCTTATGTCTTTGCTGCCGCGATTCTCTTTACGGCGCCTTATCGTCGTCGGTCTGCTGGCTTGTGCCAGCGTGGTCGGCTGCACGCAACTCGATGCCTGGCAACGGCAAGCGATTTTTTCTCCCGAGCCCGAACCGCAGCGTTGGTGGAGCGAGCCGCCGACCGGCACGAAGGTTTTTGATCTGACGCTGGAAGACGGCGACAAGGTCCATGCCTGGTATTGGCAACATCCGAACACGTCGGCCCCGACCGTGCTCTATCTGCACGGCGCGCGCTGGAATCTGAACGGTAGCGCCTTTCGCATGTCCGGCTGGACTCGCATGGGCTATTCGGTGCTGGCCATCGACTACCGCGGCTTTGGCCAATCGACACCGCGGTTGCCATCCGAAGACTCCGCTATCGAAGACGCCTCCGCAGCGTTACACGAACTCGCTCGCCGACAACCTGATCCCGCCAAGCGATTTATCTATGGCCACAGCTTGGGCGGAGCGATTGCGATCCAGTTGGCCTCGCGTCCCGATATGCCTGCCTTTGCGGGGTTGATCGTCGAATCCAGTTTTACCAGCATTGCCGCCATGCTGGGTACGTTGAAATGGGGCAAGCTTCCCGGCGCAAGCCTGTTAGTGACGCAGCCCTTTGCCTCCGTGGAAAAGCTGGCAACGCTAAGCACGCCTATGCTGTTTTTGCACGGCACGGCAGACCGTGTCGTGCCGCACACCATGAGCGACGAACTCTTCGCTGCAGCCGTCAAAGTCCCGGAAAATCTCAAACGCGTCATCAAAATCGAGGGTGCCTCGCATTCCGGCGCGATTCGCAGCGGTGCGGTTTACGAGACCGCTGTTCGGGACTTCATTCGCGACGCGGGTAAAGCCTATCCGGCTGCAGCTGCCAGCAGTACCGCTGCGCATTCTGCGGGATAGGGAACTACGGTGCCTCAACTCGATGGAATGTTTTCGCGAAAAATCACTTGCAGCCGTGGCATATATGTCGGCTCAGACAAGCCGCGCACCGCTGCAGCAAGCATGCTGATCGCCTCGCGCGCTTCGACGCGTGGATTTTGATCTATCACCGCATCCATCGTGCGATCCAGCAGAAACTGCCGCGAAGTCGTCGTCAGATCGTGTCCCACAAACACGATCTGACGCTGCACGCCGGCCTCTTGCAAGGCGCGGCCGATGCCTGAGTTGCCGGCACCGACGTTATAGATGCCCGCCGGCGTGGACTGCTGCAACACCTGCCGAGTCAACTCATAAGCACGAGCGCGATCATCACCGATTTCCAGCATGCGCTCGATCTTCAGGTGCGGGAACTCTTCATTGAGCAACGCTCGAAAACCCATTTCGCGCTCCTCGTGTCCACGGTAGGCGAGCGAGCCCAGAAATACCGTCACCCCCTGCGATACGCCCGGCGGCAAAAAGCGCCCCAGCAAGCTGGCAGCCAGCCGCCCCGCCGCGCGATTATCTATACCCACATAGCCGATGCGCGATGACGTCGGAATATCCGACACCAAGGTGCACACGGGAATACCGCCGACTTGCAATGCCGCGATGGCGTCTCGAACCTGAGGGTCGTCCAGCCCGACCAGCCCAACGCCATCGGTATTGCCCTTCAGTTGATAGAGCTGCGCCGCCAACTTGTCGGCATTAAAGCCCTCAACCAAATGCAATCTCGCCTGAATATCTGGGCGGCGTTGCGCCTCGGCCTGCAGATGCTGGCGCAACAGCACCATAAAACTGTTATCGCCGGCGGGCAGCACAAAATCGAGGCGCATGGCGGTGCTCTCGGATTGGCCCAGCTCGGCGCCGTACCCCAGCTTGCGCGCGATCGCCAAGACGTGGTCCCGCGTCTGGCGGCGTACGCCTTCGCGCCCATTCAGCACACGGTCGACGGTAGCAGTAGAGACCCCCGCGGCCTCGGCAATCGTCGTGATGGTGGCTCGCGCCATCGTGGTCACCTTAACGTCATCATCGGTCAGTATAGGGACCGATCATATCACATCAATTTGATTGAATTACATCAAAATGATGTGATCAAACCGAGAGTGTCCGCCATAGGTATTTTTCCCTGTGGGCTATGGTGAAACGTGGTGCATAGCCCGGCCTTGCAATATCACCACTCGGGGTCGGTAGGGGCTTGGTTCCGGTAAACGAACGGCTTTCTTTCTGTCAATAAGGGCTATTTCTGATGTTTATTGATGTTATTTAAAGATGGAAATGATGTAATAATAACCTCCAATTAGATCAATCAAGTGCTCGCTCGAGCCGGGCCTTCTGCCTGACTCGCAAGACCGGCCAGCTATCGGAGACCGCCATGCCCCCTCTTACACTGCAGCCCGACCCACCGGTGCGAGAACGCCAGTTTCGTATTGGTTGCATCGGCGCAGGGATGATCATGGCGGAATGTCATCTCGCGGCCTATCGTGAAGCGGGTTTTCAGGTAGTCGCCATTGCCTCGCGCACGCCGAGCAAAGCGCAGGCCGTCGCGCAACGATGGGAGATCGGTCGAGTCCATGATTCGCCCCAAGCACTCATCAACGACCCTGACGTCGACATCGTCGATATTGCTTTCCCGCCGGATCAGCAACCTGCACTGATCCGCGCTGCACTTGCCGCACCCAACGTCAAAGCAATCCTGGCGCAGAAACCATTAGCGTTGTCTTTGCCGGAAGCCATCGCATTGCGTGATGAGGCTCAGCGCGCCGGCAAACTGCTATCGGTCAATCAGAACATGCGCTATGACCAATCCATGCGCGTGCTCAAGCAGTTACTCGATCAAGGCGTGCTCGGTACCCCTGTGCTGGCCCAGATCGACATGCATGCCATTCCACACTGGCAGGGTTTCTTAGCTGACTATGATCGCCTCACGCTCTCGAACATGAGCGTGCATCACCTGGACGTGCTGCGCTATCTGTTTGGCGAGCCGACTCACGTTACCACCCTCACCCGCAGCGACCCGCGCACGACATTTCCCCATCACGACGGCATCGTCACCACGACGCTGCAATTCGCATCCGGGCTCATGGCCTTGTCATTGGAAGACGTCTGGGCCGGGCCTCGCGGCGAGGGCCACGCCGACGACCAATACATCCATTGGCGAGTCGAGGGCACCGAGGGCGTGGCAAAGGGCACCATAGGCTGGCCGCACGGCCAACCGTCCACGCTGTCCTACACGTCGAAACAGGCTACGCAAGGCCAATGGGTCACGCCCGAATGGTCCTCCATGTGGTTTCCGCAGGCCTTTATTGGTGTGATGGAACAACTGCAATACGCACTGGCCAGCGGCACCGAGCCCGCGCTGACGGTTGCCGACAACGTCAAAACCATGGCGCTGGTCGAGGCCGCGTATCTATCCGATGCCGAGCGCCGCACGGTACGCCTGGACGAAGTTCCGATTCAACACAAGTAAACCAAAGGGGCGGCACCGCCCTCCACCAAGGAGACAAACGTGATTCAAACCGGCATTTTTTCAGGCTATTTCCCGTACGACCTCGCCACCTCGGCCGCCAAAATCCGTGCACACGGCTTCAACACTGTGCAATTGGACTTGCATTTCAAGGACATGGACCTCAGCGCAGGCCAGATCAATCCGGAAAAATGCAAACGTATCCGTGACACCTTTCGCGAACATAACCTCCCCATCTCTTGCATCTCGGCCTACACAAACATCGTGCATCCCGAGCCCGCAGAACGGCAACGTCGCAATGGCTACCTGAAGGAAATCATCGCGCACGCTCAGTATCTGGGATCCCCCTACGTGATCTCTGAGACTGGCACATTCGCCACCGATAGCGATTGGGTGCATCACCCGAAAAACAAGACCGAAGAAGGCTGGGAACAATGCCGTTCGGTGATTCAAGACCTGGCACAACATGCCTACGATCATGGCGCGATATTTTTGCTGGAGACCTACGTCAACAACGTCGTGGGCTCGGTAGAGGAAACGCTGCGCATGTTTGCCGAGGTCAATCATCCTGGCCTGGGTTTGTTGATGGACCCGACGAATTATTTCGAAGACCATAACATCGACGACATGGACAAGACGCTCAACCAAGTATTCGACGCGCTGTCCGACAAGATCTGCATTGCACACGCCAAAGACGTCAAGCGCGCCGAGGGCGATAAATCCGAAAAGCACAGCGATATCGGTGACGCGGATGCCGCGGAAAGCCATACGTTCCGAGGCGTCGGCGAAATCGAATTGCCGGCACCGGGACTGGGCAGCTTGAATTACGACCTGTATTTGCAGCGCCTGGCCAAACGCCATCCCAACATCCCCATCATCATCGAGCACTTGACCGAAGATGACGTCCCGCGTGCCAAGGAATTCCTGGACGGCAAGTTGCTGGCCAACGGCGTTTGAACAAGTCCCACGCATTCCCTCTTGTCATTTCCCCTATATCCGGCGCGCTAGCGCACCGGCCTCTGGAGTAGAAGCATCCATGGCACAGTTATATGCCACCGCCATGAACCGGCAACAAATCGAATCGCGCTGCGGACAACTGGCACAGTTTGCCGGCGTGCGGCTCGTCACGCTGCAGGACGGCGTTGAACGGGGTATCCGGCTGCTGGAGTTCCGCAGCGGCACAGGACTGCGATTTACCGTTCTGGTCGATCGCGCCATGGACATCGCCGAATGCGAGTTCCGCGGCTATGCCGTGGGCTGGCATTCGCCGGCAGGCTTTCGCCATCCGGGGCTGCATGAATACGAGGGCGAATCAGGGCTGGGATGGATGCGGTCGTTTTCCGGCCTGATGATCACGTGTGGTCTGGATCATATCCTGTTCATGCATGACTCGCCGGCGGACAACTACGTGTACAAGCCGCGAGAAAAAGTACAACACTCGATTCATGGCCGCGTCGGAACGATTCCCGCACGCTTGACAGGATATGGCGAACGCTGGGACGGCGATAGATGCTTTCTGTGGGCCGACGGCATAGTGTCGCAAGGCACAGTATTTGGCGAACATCTGGAGCTGCACCGGCGTATCGAAATCGAGGTGGGCACCAACGATATTCAATTGCACGATAGGGTGGTCAATCGCGGCTTTTACCGCACGCCGCACATGTTCTGCTATCACTTGAACGTGGGCTACCCCGTGCTGGACGAGGCGTCGCGCTATCTCGCTCCCATCCAGGATGTCGTCTGGGCAGCCCATGCCAATGAGTACGATGCACAAGGCGTAGGCTATCAGCGCATGCCCGCGCCGCAACTGGGATTTCACGAGCAAGTGTGGCAGCACGAAATGCAAGCGGACCAGAACGGCTACGTGCCGGTCGCGCTGGTGAATGACCGCCTGAACATCGGTATCGAAGTCACCACGCGCAAAGATCAATTCCCTTGCCAATATCAGTGGCAGAATTTTCAAGCCGGGCAATATGCCATGGGCATCGAGCCGTCCACCAATCATGTGCTGGGCGAAGGCGCGGCCCGTGAACGCGACGAACTCATCTGGCTCGAACACGCAGAGGAACGCCGTTATGACACATGCATCCGCATCCTGGGCGATGCCAACGACATCGCCCAATGCGAACAACGCATACGCGCTATCGCACCGCAGCCAGGAGAAGACTATCCAGCGCTCTCCGGCGAGTTTCTACCCCTGAACCGCAGCACAGACTCGGGAGCCTCGACATGAACACATCGGGCATGTCGTTCTCCTTGCAAGGCCGCCGCGTCCTGCTGACGGGGGCTGGCGGAGGGCTAGGGCACGGCGTCAGCCTGGCGCTGCTGCGCCAAGGCGCACAACTGTTTGCCTTGGACCGCGATGCCGAAGCACTGCGACAATTGCAAGAGGCCGTGCCTGCCGAACTCGCCAGTCAATTGCAGACCCTGTCCGTGGATCTGGCCGATACCGCTGCGCTGCAACGCACGTTGGATTCGATGACTGCTGATCACGCCATCGATGTCGTGATCAACAATGCCGCCATCTACCCATCCAAACGTTTCGAAGACTACAGCGACGATGATCGCGCGCTGATTCATCGCATCAACGTCTCGGCCGCATTGCAGATCGTACGCACCGCCCTGCCCGGCATGCAGCAACAACAGTGGGGCCGCATCATCAACATCGTGTCCATCACGCTGTCGGGCGGCTGGGAACTGCTGCAGCCGTATGTCGAATCCAAGGGCGCGATGCTAGGCAACACACGCGCCCTGGCACGGGAATTCGGCGCATCGGGCATCACCTGCAACGCCATCTCGCCAGGCGCCTTTCCTACCGCGGCAGAGGCTATCCATCCCGACCTGCCCGGCTACGAGCGCATGGTTCTCGAGCGCCAGTCCATCAAACGGCGCGGCCACGCCAACGACATCGCGGCTGCCATCGTATTCCTCGCTTCCGAAGAAGCGGGTTTCATCACCGGCCAGACCCTCGCTGTCAACGGCGGCTGGGTCATGCACTGAAAGGTTTCATCATGGGAATTTTGACGGGTTACAAGGTCCTGGATTGCTCGATTGCCATGGCAGGTCCATTTGCCGCACAGCGGCTGGGCGACCTGGGTGCGGACGTAATCAAGATCGAACCCAAGGAAGGCGAATGGCAACGCCATGCGCCTGCGGGCGGGATCAAAGGCAACAAAATCAATGTCTCCTTTCTTTCGCTCAACCGCAACAAACGCTCGCTCGCCGTCGACCTGAAAAGCGAGGACGGCCAGACCATCATTCGCCAGATGGCCAGCCAGGCCGATGTGTTCATTCAAAACTACCGTCCCGGCGTCGCTCAGCGCCTGGGCGTCGACTATGAAAGCCTATCGGTATTGAATCCGCGGCTGATTTATGTCTCGATGTCAGGGTTCGGCGAAGACGGCCCCTATGCCCGTCGGCCCGGACAGGATCTGCTGTTGCAGGCCATGTCCGGCGCCATGCTGTCGGCCGGCCGCGATGGCGAGGCGCCGCGTGCCGCTGGTCAATACCTGGTGGACGCGGTCACTGCCTACTGCGCTTTTGAAGGCGTATTGGCCGCGCTGCTTCATCGCGAACGCACCGGCGAAGGCCAGAAAGTCGAAGTCAACATGCTGGACGCGATTACAACGCTGCAAATGCAGGAATTGTCCGTCTTCACGGTCGGCGGCAAGCCACAGACCCGCAGCGCCGAACCCCACGCGCACAGCTATATTCGCGCGCCCTACGGCACCTTTGCGACGCAAGACGGCTATTTGGCGCTGGCCATGCCCGACATGGCCGTGCTGGCGCGCGAGCTGGAACAGCCTGCGCTGCTCGACTATGCCGATGAGGCAGCGGGCTGGAATCAGCGCGATGAGATTTTCCGCCTGGTGCGCGAGGCGATGACACAGCGCACGACAAAGGACTGGTTCGAACGGCTCAACGCCGCCGGTATCTGGTGCAGCCCCGTCTACGGCTATGCCGAGTTGGTGGCCGACCCGCAGATCGCGCACAACGGGACTTTTGTCGAATATGACCACCCCACTGAAGGCCACGTCAAAATGCCGGGGTTTCCCATTCGTTTTACCAAAACACCTGCGCGAGTGGAGCGCGGTGCGCCCTTGACTGGCCAACACAGCGCGCAGATTCTGCGTGAGTACGGCTTCGATGCGGATCGTATCGCGTCCTTTGAAGCGCACGGCGCCATTGTGTGCGGAGAACAGGCATGAGCCGACGTTGGCAAGGATTGACCTGGGATCACCCCAGAGGCTATGCCGCCTTACAAGTCGCCGCAGACCAAACCGGATTAATCGACTGGCATAGGCATTCGCTCGAAGGTTTCGAATCCGCGCCCATCGCGCAATTGTGTGAACAGTACGATCTGATCGTGCTCGATCACCCGCACTTGGGCGAAGCCTTGGTCCAAGGCTGCCTGCAACCTCTGAATAGGCTCTTGCCCGATGAGGCATTGCGTTCGATAGAACGTAACAGCATCGGGCTGACCTACGCCAGCTATCACATGGCTGGCCAGCAATGGGCGCTGCCGCTGGATGCGGCAACACAAGTGATGGCAGCACGTCCGGATCTGCTGAAGCGAGGCGATCATGCCGTGCCTGTGCAATGGCAGGATGTACTGGCGCTGTCACGCCGAACGAAGCAAGTCGCCCTGTCGCTGGCGGGTCCACATGCCTTTCTGACGCTGTTGTCGATGTGCGCCGCGCTGGACCCGGACCTCAATTTAGATGACGGCAGACTCTGGCATCAGCCGGCAGTACTTCAACAAGCCTGCGAATGGCTGGCCGAACTTGCTGCACTCAGCCCCGTTTCCGTACGAGACGCCAACCCGATTGCCCTGCTGCATCACATGACCATGCACGACGACGTGCTGCTATGTCCCTTGGTCTATGGCTACGTAAACTACACACGAGCCGCCGCAGGTACTGCATTGACGTTTCATAATGCACCGCGCGTCGCATCGCATGCGCCTGGCTCTATTCTCGGCGGGACCGGCATCGCGATTTCGCAACGCTGCGCGGTCGATACTTCACTGATCGAGCATCTGCTGTGGTTGCTCAGCGAAGACGCGCAAACCCATTTCATTCCACAGCATGCCGGCCAGCCGAGCCACCTATCCAGCTGGCGCGACCCAGCCGTCAATGCAGACAGCAGCCGTTTCTATCTCGATACGTTCGACACCCTGAGTGCGGCCAGCCTGCGGCCTCGTCATGATGGATTCATCGCTTTGCAAAGCCGCGCGTCGGCATTTCTGCGCGAAGGGCTGTTCAATCACGCCTCGCCTGCAAAACTGGCCGACGGTTTGAACACGCTGTGCGCGCCGCACTCCACGATTGCTGAAAGGAATCTCTGTGACTAGCCTCATCAACCTGCATATTCAAAATCATGTGGCCTGGAT
>Ga0182743_1002344_pt1 | contig 16753 bp, 20 predicted proteins | sample eDN3rd30CKraftOP_FD_128522 | JGI IMG/M metagenome (GOLD analysis project Ga0182743, IMG submission 128522) | Enriched Organic Plus compost microbial communities from Emeryville, California, USA - eDNA 3rd pass 30_C Kraft OP (version 2) (version 2) ... | reverse complement strand
GCGCGGATAGGCGCGGAAGTGCGGCACGGAGGCGCCGATCGCGACGAATCCGTCGGCCGGGCGATGGTGCAGCTGATGCATCGCCCCGAGCTGCGAGCCGAGACTGTGTCCCAACAGGATCACGGGCCGGTCGGGCTGCTCGGCCCGGGCCTTGGCCACCAGATCGGCGATCCCTTGTGCCTCGGTGGCATAACTCCAGTCGTGTGATCGCGATGCGGACGGTTCGTCGCGCTCGAAGCCGCGGGTCGGCTGGACGCGCGCCTCCCACCCACGCTCTGCGAACGCGGCGACCAGAGGCTTGTAGAACCCCGAGTGGACGGCCATCGCCGCCGAGACGATCACGACCGGCGTGTTGGTTGCGCGAGGCATCTGGACATCGTGCCAGACTCCTGGCCATGAGTTGGACTCTTCATGGTGACGGCCGCGCCGTCAGCGAGGGCGAGATCGTCGCCCCGGGTGAACGGCTGAGCTGGCCGCGCACCATCGGCCTCGGCGCCCAGCACGTCGTGGCGATGTTCGGAGCGACGTTCCTGGTGCCGTTGATCACCGGGTTCCCGCCGTCGACGACCCTGTTCTTCTCCGGCGTCGGCACGCTGCTGTTCCTGGTGCTGAACGGGAACCGACTGCCCAGCTATCTGGGTTCGTCGTTCGCGTTCATCGCGCCGATCGGTGCGGCCACCGCGTCGCACGGCATGGGTGCCGCCACGTTCGGCATCCTGGTCACGGGTGTGCTGCTGGCCGCGGTCGGCGCGATCGTCATGGTGACGGGCACCGGGTGGATCGAGGCGCTGATGCCTCCGATCGTGGCTGGTGCGATCGTCGCGCTGATCGGCCTGAATCTCTCGGGCGCCGCGACGAGCAACTATCAGAAGCAGCCGTGGACCGCCACGATCACGCTGGTGGCCGTGCTGCTCATCGCCGTGGTGTTCCGCGGCCTCGTCGCTCGCCTGTCCATCTTCCTGGGCGTGCTGGCCGGCTATGTGTTCGCCTCCCTGGCAGGGGTGCTGGACTTCGACCAGGTCAAGGACGCCGACTGGATCGGCCTGCCCGACTTCCACGGTCCCGATGCGTCGTGGGCGGTCATTCCCGCCTTCCTGCCGGTCGTCCTGGTGCTGATCGCCGAGAACGTCGGCCACGTCCGCAGCGTGGCGCAGCTGACCGAGGACGACTCGATCAACGAGCTGACCGGCAAGGCACTGCTGGCCGATGGCATCGCGACGACGTTGGCCGGTGCAGGTGGCGGTTCGGGTACCACGACATACGGCGAGAACATCGGCGTCATGGCGGCCACCCGGGTGTACTCGACGGCCGCGTACTGGGTCGCCGGCATCATCGCGATCTGCTTCAGTCTCTCGCCGAAGATCGGCGAGATCATCAACACGATCCCGGCTGGTGTCATCGGCGGCGTCACGACGGCCCTGTACGGCCTGATCGGCATCATCGGCGTGAAGATCTGGGTCGACAACGGTGTCGACTTCTCGCGTCCCGTCAATCAGTTCACGGCAGCGGTCGCCCTGGTCATCGGCATCGGCAATCTGACGCTGACGTTCGGCGACGACGTGCAGTTCACCGGCATCGCGCTGGGCAGCGTGGCGGCCGTCGTGGTGTACCACGCCATGACCGTCATCGACCGCATGCGGGGGGACGTCACAGCGGGATCGTGACGACCGGATCGGTCGTCGGGCGGCTCGAGCCGCCCGACGGCTCGACCGTCACGGCCAGGGCGTCGGCATCGGTGACGCCGTCCATCAGCATCGTGCCCGACGCGGTGAACATGCCCTCGGAGTGTGTCTCGGCACCGCGCACGGTCCACACCTGATAGACCTTGCCGTCGCCCGGACTGGGCAGATCACGGGCGACGACGACCGCGGCATCGCGGTCGGCCGACATCACCATGCGAACCGTCCCGCCGTTGGCGAAGTCCTTCGACAGCGTCTGGGCGTCCGCCGCGCCGAGCACCTGGGTGATCGCCACGTTCTGGTCGCGTTGCTCGGCAGCACGCTGGCGCTCGAGCGCGTATCCACCGACTCCTGCTGCGCCGACCAGCAGCGCCGCTGCAACGGCGAGCCGGGGGAGCGTGCGCCGAAGACGGCCGGGCCTGTGACGGCCGGGCCGATCCTGGGGCGTCTGGGCGGCTTGTGCGAGGATCCGGTCCCTCAGTGCCGAGGGAGCCGGCTCGGCGAGCGACTCGCCCAGCCGGGCTGCTGTCGCGGCGAAGCCGGCGAGTTCGGCGCGGCAGGCCTCGCAGGTCTCCAGATGCGCCTCGAAGCGTGCGCGCTCCAGGGGCTCGAGCGCATCGAGCGCATACGGAGCGACGAGGTCGTGTAGGTCGTTCATGCGTCCACCCCCATGCAGTCGCGCAGACGGATCAGTCCGTCGCGCATCCGGGTCTTGACCGTTGCGAGGTTCGTGTCGAGCAACGCCGCGACCTCGGGATACGTGTGGCCCTGGTAGTAGGCGAGCCCGATCGCCTCGCGCTGCAGGTCGGTCAGTCCGTCCAGGCATCGCCGTACCTGTTGCTGCTCCAGCCTGACCGTCGCGGTCTCGACGACGACATCGTGATCGGGCCCTGTCGTCCAGTCGTAGCGGTCCTCACGGTCGCGGGCCGCCTGGTCGTGGCGCACGACGTCGACCGCCCGGCGGTGGGCCAGCGTCATCAGCCAGGTGCGACCCGATCCCCGGGACGGATCGAAACGGGTCGCGGTCTGCCAGGCCTGCACGAAGACCTCCTGGGTGATCTCCTCGGCACGGGCCGGATCACGGACGATCCTGCGGGCCAGGCCGAGGACGGCGGGCCCCATCAGGTCGTACAGGTCACCGAGCGCGGCGTCGTCGCCTCGTGCGATGCGGGTCAGCAGGGCCGAGGCATCGGGCGGGGAGCCGAGCCGGTCGTCAGCGGCGTGCAGCCGCACGGGTTCCATCACGCCCCTGGTTCGGAGCCGTCACGGCCTCGGATGGGTCGGGTCGCAGCGCGTTCACGAGCGACAGAACGTCCTCGACCACGCCGCGCACCACCGGAAGGCGCGCCATACGTACCAGCTTGTCGACGATCGGGACGACCTGTTCGACGAGCTGGCGGGTGCGTGCCTGGCCGACCGACGTGTCGTGCACCCAGTACAAGACCACGCCCATCTGCAGCAGCCACAGCAACTCGGGCAGCTCGTCGCGGAGCTCGGCCGAGAGTTTGAGATCCGCGCCGTGAACCACGTGCCGATAGATGTCGATGCTGGAGTCGCGCGCGGGGGTCGACTCGGGGGAGAAGGGCGACAGCGGCGAGGCCGGGTCGGCGGCGTTCTTGAAGAACTGAGCCGCGAACTCGTGCGCATCGGTCGCGATGTCGACCCAGGCCAGCAGGACACCACGAAGGCGGCCGGCGAATGTCGTGTCGGCCGCGAGCTGGGCCGAGGCGCGCTCGGCATGCTCGACCTGGAGCTGGTCGTAGAACGCCTGGACCAGATGCTCCTTGGACGAGAAGTAGTAGTAGGCGCTGCCGAGCGAGACGTCGGCTTCGGCCGCGATGGCCCGCATGGTCGTGGCGTCGTACCCGTCGCGGCGGATCAGGCGCAGGGCGGCGTCGACGATGGTTCGTCGCGTCTGCTCCGCCTTGGCGGATCTGGCTGCTGCGGGCACGACATCCACGGTACCCAGCCTCAGCGCCGTGGTGCTGGAGCCGGGAAGGGTGGCGCGTAGTAGCCGGGCGGCGGCACCGGCACGGGGCGCGGTAGCAGGTGCTTGCGGCGGATGCTGTTGAACACCAACACGTTGCCCAGGTGGATCGTCCCGACCACGAGCATCACGACGCCGATCTTGACGCTGAGGCTCTCGATCAGGCCCTCGAGATCGTGAACCATGCTGGTCGACCGCAGGTAGAGCAGGACGAAGCCGAGATTGAGCAGGTAGAACCCCACGAGGAGCAGACGGTTCACGGCCTGCGCCAGATCGTTCCGGTCGCCGAACACATCGGCCAGGAACACGGTGCCGTGGGTCAGCAGGGTGCGACCGACCCAGACGGTCAGGGGTACCGCGATCGCCAAATAGGCGAGGTAGGTGACGACGGTCCAGTCCACGGGAGGCTCCTTCGCGAATAAATGAACGTGTTCAAAATGATATGACGTGACGATACCACAAGATTGAACGCGTTCAAATAAGTCGATCGAGCAGCCCTCTGCAGCCGGATGGGGGAGCCGGCGCGGCGCGTGAAAGACTCGGATGCGTGACCGAACCGATCGCCTGGGGCATCGCCGTACTGGCTCTGGCCGTAGCAGCCTTCGCCGGGTGGCACCTGATGCGCGACGAGCCGTTCTCGAACGCGTTGTTCTACGCGGTGGCGGTGCTCGAACTGGTACTGGTGGTGCTGCTGGTCGGAGGGTCGATCGCGTTGAGCCGCACCGAGCACGACGTCCAGGGCACGCTGTTCGTGTCGTACCTGGTCACCCAGGTGATCATCCCGCCTGCCGCGGTGCTCTGGGGCGTGGCGGAGAAGAGTCGCTGGGGCACCGGGGTCGTCGTCGTCGCGATGCTGACGGTCGCGGTGCTGTGCGCCCGTCTGCACGGCATCTGGGAGGGGACCGTTGTCTGAGGCGCGACACGCCACGACGGCGCACGGCTTCGGCCGGATGCTGGTCGCGGTCTACGGTGTCTTCGCCCTGGCCGCGTCGGCGAGGTCGATCTTCCAACTGGTCACGAAAGCCGATGAGGCGCCGGTCGCATACGCGCTGTCGGCGGTCGCCGGAGTCGTCTACGTCGTCGCGACCTGGGCCTTGGCGACCGATCGCCGCCAGACCGCGATCTGGACCATCGGATTCGAACTGGGGGGCGTCGTCACGGTCGGCATCCTGTCACTGGTCGACGCAGATCTGTTCCCCGATCAGACGGTCTGGTCCGACTTCGGTGCGGGCTACGGCTACGTGCCGCTCGTGCTGCCGTTCGTCGGCTTGTGGTGGATCATCAGATCCGGGCCGAAGAGCTAAGGCCCTGCGCACTCATACTGCGCAGGGCCGATTCCATGGTTTCGTGCGACGCCCCGGAATTCGGGAGCGACACGCGCTCAAACCAGGGCAGTGACCACGTCGCCGACCACGATGATCGCCGGGGGTGTCACTCCGACGCGGGCCGCCTGCTCGCCGATCGCCGCGAGCGTGCCGGCCGTGACCCGCTGATCGGGCGTCGTACCACGCTCGACGATCGCCGCCGGCGTCTCGGGGTCGTGCCCCGCGGAGACCAGCCGCTCGACCGTCCGTTCCAGGTGAGCGACACCCATCAACAGGATCAGGGTGTGATCGCGTCGATGCGGCACGTCACCGATCTCCTCGTGTCCGGTCACGACCGTGAACCCTGCCGCGACGCCACGATGGGTCACCGGGATGCCAGCGGCCGCCGCGACCGCGATCGCACTGGTCACGCCCGGCACGACCTCGACGTCGACACCGGCCGAACGGCAGGCCAGCAATTCCTCGCCACCTCGGCCGAACACGTACGGATCGCCGCCCTTGAGCCGGACCACGATGAGGCCGCGCGAGGCGCGGTCGACCAGGATCTCGTTGATCTCGTCCTGCGGCACGGGGTGCCGGTCCGGTCGCTTCCCGACATCGATGAGCTCGACGTCGGCGTCGAGCTCGCTGAGAACGGCCTGCGGGGCGAGCCGGTCGAACACCACGACATCGGCCTGTGAGAGCAGTCGGCGGGCCCGGGCCGTCAGCAGATCGGGATCACCCGGCCCGCCGCCCACGAGGGCGACGAAGCCATGTGGATGATGGGTGCGATGTCGCAACGGCAGATCGCCGGACTGGAGCGCGGCCGACACGGCATCGCGCAAGGTGGCGGCGCGGCCGGCGTCACCGCCACCGCTCACGGCCACGGTGACATCGTCGACCCGTGCGACGGCAGGCGACCAGGCCGAGGACTGCTCCGGATCGCCGCCCTTGAGGCACCAGATCCGAGCGTTCTCGGCATCGGCCGCGACCCGGTCGTCCACGACGGGGTCGCCGGTCGCCGTCTGCACGAGCCGAGCGCCGTCGAGGTCGCCGGTGCGGTAGACGCGGTCGATCCAGACGATGTCATCGCGGTGCGCGGCCGCCGCCAGCGTGTCGGCGAGGGTGGGGGAGACGACGACGACCTCGGCTCCGGCGGCCCTCCAGGCCAGCGCGCGGCGCGCGGCGACCGTGCCTCCGCCGACGACGACGGCACGGCGACCGCGAACCCGCAGGGTCAGCGGCAGCGTGTCGATCATGACGGACTGGTGGCGAGGAGGATCTCGGCGCGGGTGTCGAGCAGCGCGTCGCCGACCATGCCGGCCGCGAGCGTGCCGCCGTCCTGGGCGTCGATCAGCAGGAACGCCCCGGTGGACCGTGCGTGCAGGTACTCCTCGGCCGCGATGGGCGCCGCCAGGCGCAGCGTCACATGACCGATGTCGTTGAGACCGAGCGTCTCGGCCGGAGCGAGGGTGGCGGTGACGAGGTCGAGCCGGCCGTCGATCGCGCGCACCATGGCCTGCACGGTGGTCGTGCCGTGTTTGAGCAGGACCTTCGTCCCCGGTCGCAGTTCGTGGTCGGCCAGCCAGGCGATGGTGCCGTGGACGTCCTGGGTGACGGGCGGAACGCTGCGCGACGTCACGATCATGTCGCCGCGCGTGATGTCGATCTCGTCGGCCAGCCGCAGCGTCACCGACATCGGGGCGAACGCCTCGCGCAATGATTCGCCGGCGAAGTCGATGGCGGCGACGGAGCTGGTGCGTCCCGACGGGAGCACCGTGATCTCGTCGCCGACCCGCACCAGGCCCGACGCGATCTGGCCGGCATAGCCGCGGTAGTCGCGGAACTCGGGGGCCGCGGAACTCTGCGGGCGGATCACGAGCTGCACAGGAAGCCGCAGAGGCTCCGAATGCGGCTGTCCGACGGGGGAGAGCTGCTCGAGGAACGCCAGAAGACTCGGGCCGTCGTACCACGGGGTGCGGTCGGACCGCTCGACCACGTTGTCGCCCTCGAGCGCCGACACGGGGATCGTGGCGACGTCGTACAGACCGAGAGCGCGGGCCGACTCGATGACATCGCGCGACACCGCCTCGTAGGTCTGCTCGTCATAGCCGACCAGGTCGATCTTGTTGACCACGACCACGACATGGGGGACCCGCAGCAGTGACGCCACGGCCAGGTGCCGGCGGGTCTGCTCTTGCAGGCCCTTGCGGACGTCGACCAGCAGCACGACGACATCGGCCGTGCTGGCACCCGTCACGGTGTTGCGGGTGTACTGCACATGCCCGGGGCAGTCGGCCAGGATGAACGACCGATCGGCGGTCGCGAAGTAGCGATAGGCGACATCGATCGTGATGCCCTGCTCCCGCTCGGACCGCAGGCCGTCCGTCAGCAGCGCAAGATCAGCCTGCGCCATGCCGCGATCGCGCGAGACGCGCTCGACCGCGTCGAACTGATCGGCCAGCACCGATTTGGAGTCGTAGAGCAGACGGCCGACGAGGGTGCTCTTGCCGTCGTCGACGGAGCCGGCGGTGGCCAGCCGAAGCAGGGTCGACATCAGAAGTAGCCTTCCTTCTTGCGGTCCTCCATAGCGGCCTCGGACATCCGGTCGTCGGCTCGCGTCGCGCCGCGTTCGGTGACCCGGGTGGCGGCGACCTCGGCGATCACATCGTCGACGGTCAACGCATCGCTGTCGACCGCGCCCGTGCATGACATGTCGCCGACCGTGCGATAGCGCACTAGCCGCGTCCGGACCGTCTCGTCCTCACGTGGTTGGGCGTGCTCGCCGACGGCCAGCAGCATGCCGTCGCGTTCGAACACCTCGCGCTCGTGGGCGTAGTACAGGCTCGGGAGCTCGATCTTCTCGTGGGCGATGTACTGCCAGACGTCGAGCTCGGTCCAGTTGCTCAAGGGGAACACGCGTACATGCTCGCCAGGACGGTGCCGTCCGTTGTAGAGGCTCCACAGCTCGGGTCGCTGATTGCGGGGGTCCCACTGACCGAACTCGTCGCGCAGGCTGAACACGCGCTCCTTGGCGCGGGCCTTCTCCTCGTCGCGCCGGCCGCCGCCGAACACGGCGTCGAATCGATGGTCGCTGATGGCGTCGAGCAGCGGCTGGGTCTGCAGCGGGTTGCGGGTGCCGTCGGCCCGTTCGCGCAGACGGCCGTCGTCGATGTAGTCCTGCACCGAGGCCACTTCGAGGCGCAGGCCCAGCCGCTCGACCGTGGCGTCACGGTAGGCGAGGACCTCGGGGAAGTTGTGACCGGTGTCGACGTGCAGCACGGGGAATGGCACGGGGCCGGGCCAGAACGCCTTGGTCGCCAGGTGCAGCATCACGACGGAGTCCTTGCCGCCGGAGAACAGCAGTGCCGGCCGCTCGAACTCCGCCACGACCTCGCGGATGATGTGGATCGCCTCGGACTCCAGCCATTGCAACTGGCTGAGGCGGTATCGATCGGTCATGTCAGGGTCCTCAGCTGTGCAGGCCGCACTCGGTCTTGGAGAATCCGGCCCACCGGCCGGCGCGCGGGTCCTCGCCCGGGGCGACGCGGCGGGTGCAGGTCGAGCAGCCGATCGACGGATAGCCGTCGGCCACCAGGGGGTTGATGATGACGTCGTGCTCGGCGGCATAGGCCAGCACCTGGTCGAACGTCCAGTCGGCCAGGGGATTGATCTTGACCAGACCGTTCTTGTCGTCCCAGGTGACCCACGGCGTGTCGGCTCGGGTCGGGCCCTCGTCGCGTCGCACGCCGGTGATCCACGCCTCGTAGTCCTGCAGCTGCTCATGCAGCGGTTGGACCTTGCGCAGATCGCAGCACAGGGCCGGATCGCGCTCGTAGAGCCGCGGCCCGTATTCGGCGTCCTGTTCGGCCACGGTCTGACGGGGTCGCACGTCGACGATCGTCAGCTGCATCTGGGACTCGACCGCGTCGCGTGTGCCGATCGTCTCGGCGAAGTGGTATCCGGTCTCGAGGAACAGCGTGTCGACCCATGGGAGGTGCTCGGCCACGACGGCGGGCAGTACCGCGTCGGCCATGGAGCAGGCGACCGCAGTGCGGTAGCCGAACGTCTCGGCAACCCAGGCCAGCACCTGTTCGGACGTGGTCTCCGGAGAGTCGAAGCGGACCTCGGCAGCGTCGGCCAGTGCTCGGAGTGCCTCGCGATCGCGGCGGGGAGCGAGGTGGTGCCCTCGGCCTGCCAGGTGGGCCACTCGATCGGCGTCGTGGCGCAGCTGACGCTCCCGGCGCTCAGCCAGACTCAGCGTTTCCGTCACGGTGCCTCCTCCCTCGACGATCGACGATCAGCGTAGGTCGGCGTGCGATACCGGATCCGCCGATCGATTCGATGTCCGGATACCGGGACAGAAATCAGTGAGCTACATCACATGCGTGACGTGTGAAACGTTCGCTCGATGGGTACCGGACCAGTGAGCGGCACCCGGCCGCCCGAGGGAGGAGATCTGACATGTGGGACACCATCTTGTGGGTCGTGGCCGTGATCGTCGGCATCATCGGCGTCGTGCGCATTCTGCAGCGCGACATCCTGTGGGGCGTCGTACTGATCGTCTTGGCGCTCCTCATCGGGCCGGGCGGGGTCAGCCTGTTCACGTGATCGGCCGGTTCACCTGACCGGCTAGGGTCGGCTTCATGGTGAGGTTCATCGACATCCATCCTGAGAATCCCCAGCAGCGGGCGGTCGACCAAGCCGTCGAGGTGCTGAACGACGGTGGGTTGATCGCCTATCCCACCGACTCGGGGTACGCCTTGGGCGCCAGGATCGGCAGCGCCGACGCGCTGGATCGCATCAGGTCGATCCGTCGTCTCGACGACAAGCACCACTTCACCCTGGTGTGCCGCGATTTCGCTCAGTTGGGGCAGTTCGTGCAGGTCGACAATGCGGTCTTCCGCGCCGTCAAGGCCGCAACACCGGGCCCCTACACGTTCATCCTGCCGGGGACGCGTGAGGTGCCTCGCCGGCTGCTGCAGGCGAAGAAGAAGACGGTGGGCGTGCGCATCCCAGATCACGCGATCGTGCAGGCATTGTTGTCGACGATGGGCGAGCCGATCCTGTCGACGACCCTGATCCTGCCCGACAGCTCGGAGGCGATGACCGAGGCCTGGCAGATCGCCGACGAGCTCGACGGACGTATCGACGCGGTCATCGAGTCCGGCGTCGAGGTCATCCCCGAGCCCACTACGGTCGTCGACCTGAGCGAGGGATATGCCGAAGTGCTGCGTGTCGGCGCCGGCGATCCCGCGCCCTTCGAGGGCTGACCGTTGTTCAGTGCTTGTCCCTGGCGATGACCCAGAGACGTTCGTCAGCATTGAAACCGAACAACCGGTCGTCCGCGACCCTGACGTGTGTGGGTGAGGTAACCTCCGGGCACGCGACGGTGGAGGTGAGTTCGGCTGTGAGCACGATCGTGCTGTCCCGGCGTTCCCAGGTATCAGATGCACTGTTGCAACCATCGAATCCTGTGTAGGTCCGATCGGGCCCGAACTGGTAGTGGGGCTTTTCAGGTTCGTCGGAAATGCCCCAGGTTCCGACCACAGGTTCGGGTCGGTTGCCGACCGGATCAGTGGGCCTTGAGGTGACGGGCTTTTCGACCGAGTTCGCCGTGCAGCCAACGGATAGAACCACCAACGCGGCTACGCACATCACGGTGGCTGGCCTGGAATCGCGCATGGACGTCACCTTCTGTGGATCATCATCTGAATACTGATGTGCGAACTCACGAAATCGTCTCGATCGCGACTCCCACGAGCCTCCGATTAGTCGACCTCGAGTGTCTTGATGCGCGCCTGGTGACCTCGCACGATGCGCACACGCGACGGGGAGGTCCCCAGGTGATCGGCGACGACCCGTTCGACGGCTGCGTTCGCCTGGCCGTCGAACGCGCGTTCGCGTACGTAGACGAGAAGATCTGCATCCTGATCGGTCAGGGGCTCGACGAGTGGCCCCTTGCGACTCCCGGGTTTGACCCGGACACGGATGCGACTACTCATCAGATCCGCCGATGGTCGACGCGTGACAGTCGCGGTCCACGGCGCTCGTGGCGAACCAGGGGAGTGAGTTCGAGCAACCGGACGACACGCCCTCGATAGGGCCGGAACGGTTCGAGCAGCTCCGGAACCGCGTCCTCAGTGACACGTTCCCCGGTGAGCCCGACGCCCACGGTGTTCGCCAGGTGGTAGTCACCCCACGAGACGGCGTCGGCGTCACCGAGAGCGCGGGCCCCGACCTCGGCAGCCGTCCAGGCGCCTACGCCAGGCAGCGAACGCATCGCCCGATAGATCGCATCAAGGCCCTGGCCTGCGGCGATGGAGTCGAGACGGTCGCCGACGCGCGCCGCCGCCTGCGCCGTGCGGTAGCGCCGCGGGTCGACACCGGCCTGGTGCCATGCCCAGGAGGGCAGCGATGCCCACGTCTCCGCGGTGGGTGGTATGTGGAGGGGGAGGGGAGTGGGGCCGGGCGCCGCTTCGCCGTGACGTCGTACCAGCCGGCGCCAGGCGGCGAAAGCGTCACGACCGACGACCTTCTGTTCGATGATCGCGGCGATCAGGGCTTCGAGCACCCGCAGAGTCCTCGGTGTGCGTAGGCCGGCGAAGCGACGTTGGGCGTCGGAGACCACGGGATGGGGGAGCGCAGCGGCGGCGAAGCCGTCCTCGGGAAACCAGTGAGCGAACGAGTCCAGGAACTCCTCGGCACCGGGCCCCCAGGCGTCGACCTGGGCGCGATCGGCCGGTGCCGCTTGCCGGAAACAGAACGTGACCGGCCCGGTCGACAGACGGGTGGCACGCCAGTGATCCGTTCCGACGACCTGGTAGGTCGGATCGCCGTGACCCCGCCGGAACACCGACATGGAGCGGACCAGGTCGACCGGGCCGGTCAGCTCGATGTCACGCATCCTCAGGATTCTAGGAGTTTGCGCGCCAGCGCGCCGACCTGGTCGAACTCGATCAGGAAGCCGTCGTGGCCGTAGATCGAGCGGACGACGTCGAGTCCGTCGCATCCGGGAATCCCGTCGGCGAGTTCCTGCTGCTGGTGCAGCGGATAGAGCCGGTCGGAGTCGATGCCGGCCACGATCGTGCGCGCCGTCACGTGGGCGAGCGCGGCTTCGACGCCACCACGGTCTCGTCCGATGTCATGGCTGTCCATCGCTCGCGTCAACACCAGATAGGAGTCGGGATCGAAACGGCCGACCAGTTTCGCCCCGTGGTGCTCCAGATAGGACTCCACGGCGAATCGGTCGTCGTCCTGCTCCTGGCGGCCGAACCGTTCGTCGAGCTCTGGTTCGCTGCGATAGGCGATGTGGGCGATGCGGCGTGCCACGTCGAGTCCGGCGACCGGGCCGCCGGCGATGATCGCCGCCTGTTGGACCGTCGAGAGCGCGATCTGCTCGGCCGAGGCCTGGGCCGAGGAGGCCAGCAGGAACAGGCGCTGCACGCGGGCGGGGTGCTCGACGGCCCATTCCAGCGCGCGCATGCCGCCGGCAGAGCCGCCGACGACGCTGTGCCAGACGTCGATGCCGAGATGATCGGCGAGAGCGACCTCGGCACGAACCTGGTCGCGGACGGTGATGTCGGGGAACCGGGCGCCCCACGGATCGCCGTCCGGTGCAGGGGAAAGGGGGCCCGTGGTGCCCTGACAGCCGCCCAGGATGTTGGCGGCGACCACGAAGAAACGCTCGGTGTCGATCGGGAGGCCGGGACCGACCGCGTCCTCCCACCAGCCGCCCGTGGGATGACCCGGGCCTGCGGGGCCGTGCACGTGGGAATCGCCCGTGAGAGCGTGCAGGATCAGCACGGCATTGTCGCCTCGCGGTCGACCCCACGTCTCGTACGCGACGCGAAGCGACGGCAGTACGGCACCGCTGTCGAGTGTCAGCTCGCCCAGATCGGCGAACTGCCGTGAGCCGACAGGATCTCCCTCCCGCCACCCACCGGTGGCGAGAGGGAGATCCTGGAAGGTCCCGCGTGGTCTCACCGTGCTGTCTTATTTGGCGGCGGCCAGCCCGACCTCGAGATCGGCGAGGATGTCGTCGATGCCCTCGATGCCGACGGCCAGGCGCACCAGGCCCGGGGTGACACCGGCGCCCAGCTGCTCCTCGGCGGTCAGCTGGCTGTGCGTGGTCGACGCCGGGTGGATCGCCAGCGAACGCACATCGCCCAGGTTGGCCACGTGGGCGTGCAGTTCGAGCGCATCGATGAAGCGACGGCCGGCGTCGACGCCGCCCGGCAGCTCGAACGTCAACACCGCGGTGGCGCCGTTGCGCAGGTACTTCTTCGCCAGGCCGTTGTAGGGGCTGGACTCCAGGCCGGGGTAGTTGACCGAGGCGACGTCGGAACGGGCCTCGAGCCACTGGGCGACGGCGAGGGCGTTCTCGTTGTGGCGGCCGACGCGCAGGCTGAGCGTCTCCAGGCCCTGCAGCAGCAGGAACGCGTTGAACGGGCTGATCGCCGGGCCGACATTGCGCAGATACTGCACGCGCAGCTTGGCGATGTAGGCGGCCGGGCCGAGCGCCTCGCTGTAGACCAGACCGTGGTAGCTCTCGTCGGGCGTGTTGAAGCCGGGGAACTTGTCGCCGTAGGCGCCGTAGTCGAAGGTGCCGGCGTCGACGACGACACCGGCGATCACGGTGCCGTGGCCGCTCAGGTACTTCGTGGCCGAGTGGACGACCGTGTTCGCGCCGAGGGCGAGCGGGTTGATCAGGTATGGCGTGGCGATCGTGTTGTCGACGATCAGGGGGACGCCGACCTCGCGGGCGACGGCCGAGACGGCTTCGATGTCGAGCACGTCACCGCGCGGGTTGCCGACGGTCTCACCGAAGAACGCCTTCGTGTTCTCGCGGGCGGCATCGCGCCACTGCTGCGGGTCGTTCGGCTCCGCGACGAACGTGACCTCGATGCCCAGCTTGCGGAACGTGTGGCGCAGCAGCGAGTCGGTACCGCCGTACAGGCTGGAGGACGCGACGATGTGGTCGCCGGCCTCGGCCACGTTCGTCAGTGCGCCCGTCGTGGCGGCCTGGCCTGACGAGACCAGCAGTGCGCCGACGCCGCCCTCGAGCGCGGCGATGCGCTGCTCGGCGACGTCCTGCGTCGGGTTCATGATGCGGGTGTAGATGTTGCCCGGCTCGGCGAGGCTGAACAGATCGGCCGCGTGCTGGGTGTCACGGAACTGGTAGGCCGTGGTGGCGTAGATCGGGGTCGCGATGGCACCGGTCGTGGGATCGGGCTGCTGGCCGGCGTGGATCTGCTTGGTCTCGAACGACCACTGCTCGCTCATGGGAACTCCTCGTGGGGGCATGTCTACGAGTACAAGACTGGCACGTCGTCCACCAGATGGGCCACAGTCTCAATATGTGGACACAATGTGATGAACGCGGCGTGATGAATACGGCCTGATGAACGTGGCGCAGGAGGGCCGCGCATCAGCGACGACGCCAGCGGCCCTTCCGGGGTCGTGGATCGGCAGTGTCGGCGCGGGGCGCAGCGAGTGCGCGCCGACGGTCGCGCCACGCGGCGATCTCGGCCTCGATATCGCGCAGGGGAGTGATGACCGGGGGACCACCCTGCAACTGGCGACGCGCCGCGACGACCCGGGCGTTGAAGTCCTCGAGCCGGGCCCGGGCCTCGGCCTCGGCGGCGATCCGGTCCAGCTCGTCGTCGAGCAGCGCATCGTCCTTGCGCAGTTGCAGTGCTTCGGGGAGGACGCCTGAGATGCGTTCGCGCTCGATCAGCTGTTCGAGCCACCAGTCGGGGCGCCGTGCGGTGTCGATGTGCGGGAGTGGCTTGCCTGCGTGAGGCAGATCGTCGAACTCGCCGCGCGCCATAGCCGCGCGGACCTGCTGGTCGACCCACAGCACTTGATCTTCAGGTCGTCGACTACGTGGGCGCGCGTTCGTCTCGGCATCGTCGGTGTCGTGCGCGTCGTCGATTCCGGCCCGGTAGCGAGCGGCTCGGTGCAGTGGGTCGTCATGATCGGCCACGGGGATCAGTCTAGTCGCCGAACTCTCTACTAGTTGACATAATGTCGGTTATCGGGGATATGTGCGAAGTGGCGCTGTGGGGTTGTCGGCCTAGGATCGACAGATGCTTCGAATCGGGGACCGATGACCTGACGGCTCGACGCCGTGGTGTTCGCGGCAGACGATCTGGACCGTGTGGCGAACTTCTGGGCCGGTGTGCTGCGACGCGAGCGTGATGATCGTGATGTGCCGGAGCTGGCTGCCGGCGATGACCCGGACTTCCGCATCCGGTTCTGTCCCGCGCAGGAGCCGAAATGGGGTCCGAACAAGATCCATTTCGACCTGACCAGCGACTCACTCGACGACCAGCAGGCGATCGTGCAACGCGCACTCGAGCTCGGCGGCCGCCATATCGACGTCGGTCAGCGGCCCGAGGAGGGCCATGTCGTGTTGGCAGACCCCGAGGGCAACGAGTTGTGTGTCATCGAGCCGGGCAACAACTTCCTCGCCGACACCGCGGCGATCGGGGCGCTGTCGTGCGACGGCTCGCAGGCGGTCGGTTACTTCTGGGCCGGCGCGCTCGATTGGCCGCTCGTATGGGACCAGGACGAGGAGACCGCGATCCAGTCGCCGGCCGGTGGTTCGAAGATCGCCTGGGGCGGCCCGCCGCTGGACCCGAAACTCGGTGCGAACCGTGTGTGGCTCGATCTGCTCGGCGACTCGGACGACCTCGACCACCTGATCGGGCTGGGTGCCGCGCGCCTTGATACCGATCACTCCCCCTGGATCGTGCTGGCCGATCCGGACGGCAACGAGTTCAGGCTGTCGACTGCCTAGCCCGACGACGATCGTGGCTGGACAGGAAGGCATGGATCTCGGCCCAGGTGGTCTCGGGTGCCTTGGTCCCGGTCAGGACGCCCAGGTGTCCCCCGGGCGCCAGCGGTAGCCGGACATCGGGAGAGTTCGGCAACAGGGAGCCGACATGATGGGCTGCTGCGCGGGGCACGAGTGCGTCGGTGCGGCCCGCGATGTTCATGACCGGCACCGTGACGTGAGCCAGGTCGATCAGGTGGTTCGGTCCCTGGATCTTGCCGGTCGCGACCTCGTTGCGCAGCGCCATGCGCTGATACACCTGCAGCGTGGCGCGTCCCGGGTAAGCCAGCATGTTGTTCATGATGTGGTCGACGGCCTGGACCTGACCGAGGAACTCGCGGTCCTCACGCCGAGTCCACAGCGTGCGTGGCTTCTTCAGATAGGTCGGTAGCGACGTGGCTTTGAATCCGACGCTCACCAGCGGGGCCGGCACGGATCCGGCAGCCTTCAGAGCACTGCCGATCAGCCGGCCTCGGGTCACCTTCGCCACGGCCTGCACGGGCTTGAGGAGCGGCTGCTTCGACAGGTCGAACGGGCTGGCCACCATCGTGATGGACCGTACCGGCAGGTCGTCGTAGATCGCGACGGTGCCGATCGACAGCAGTCCGCCCATGCACCAGCCGACCAGGTGTACGTCCCGCCCGCCGGCGTCCTCGGAGACGGTGCGGATGGCCGGTGGCAGCACGTCGTTGATGAAGTGTTCGATGCCGACCAGGCGGTCCTGCCCCTTCAACGGGCCGTAATCGACGAGATAGGTCGGGCGGCCGCGGTTGACGAAGTCCTCGGCGAGCGACAGTCCTCGGCGCAGATCGAAGCACGAGGCCTGCGCTCCCAGCGGTGGAACCAGGAGCACGGGGATGCCCTTGCTGCGCACGCCCTTCGCCTTGACATAACGGTGCACCTCGCGGGTGCGGCCTGTGTCGATGACCTCCGACGGTGTGCG
>Ga0182743_1002342_pt1 | contig 16771 bp, 11 predicted proteins | sample eDN3rd30CKraftOP_FD_128522 | JGI IMG/M metagenome (GOLD analysis project Ga0182743, IMG submission 128522) | Enriched Organic Plus compost microbial communities from Emeryville, California, USA - eDNA 3rd pass 30_C Kraft OP (version 2) (version 2) ... | reverse complement strand
GCGCTGGAAGCGGAACCAGACATAGGCCAGGATGCCCAGCAGGCTGAACATGACCGCCGTGACGGCCTTCCAGCGGGTGTCGCTGGAAACCTGACCGCCGATCTTGCTCGAGGTTTCCCAAATCGGGGTCACCGTGAGTTCGGACTTCAGGGCGTCGAAGACCTTCTGTGCCTGGTCCTGCGGCAACTGAATGCTCACGTTCCAGGTGTTGAACGAAGCGTTGTCGCGGCGGTTCCACTGCGGATTGTCGACCTCCACGGGCGGATCAACGCCCAGGACGGTCACAGCCATCTGGCTGATCCGGTCGCGCACCGCTTCGGCGGTCATCTTCGTGTTCTCGAAGGTCACTGTGCCAACGGTCCAGACGACAGGAGCCCGCGTCGCCGGCGCGCCATTGGCCGGCGCGGGATCCGCGGAGATTTCCGGTTCGTCGCTCGGCGCGGGCTTGGCCTCTTCGGCCGGCGATGCCGGAGCAGCCGGTTCGGCCACCTTCTCACCGGCCGGAGCGTCAGCTGGAGCCTCAGCAGCTGGAGCTTCCGTAGCTGGAGTTTCCGCGGCGGGAGCGTCGCCGCTCTTGTCGTTGCCAGCCTTCGCGTCGTCGCTCGGCGCCGTTTCTTCCGACTTCTCCTCGCTGGCAGCTTCGTCCTGCAGCAGGAAGCTGGTCAGGTACACTTTCTGAGCGGCGAAAGCGGCGTTCTTCTCCTGTTCAGCATTTGGGGCCGATTCGGGAGCTTCCTTCTCCGCCGGGGCGTCGGTTGACGGGGCAGCGTCCGCCGGCTTCTCTTCGGCGGGCGGAGCGTCCTCGGCCGGCGGGGCCTTTTCACCGTCGTCCGCTTTTTCAGCCGGCTTCTCTTCCGGCTTGGCAGCCGGTTCTTCGGCCGGAGGAGCAGTCTCTTCTGTCTTCGCCTCAGGCGCCGGTTCCGCCTTGCTTTCGGTAGCGGGCGACTTACTCTCCGCCCCCTCAGCGGGAGCTTCCTCCTTGTCGCTCGTCGCCGGTTTCGACTCGCTCTTAGCGTCCCCCTTGGCCGCGGGCGTATCGGGCGGAGACGCCGTATCCTCGGCGCCGGTAATGAACGGAGCCTCGGCAGTTTTCAGCGGACTGACTTCCAGACGATAGGTCTTCAGACCGATGTGGCCGTTTTCGGTAAAGATATCTTTGAGAACACTCTGCAGCTTCTCAACGCTCTGCAGCGAGCTATCCACTTTCCAGACAGAGCCGGGCTTCTCATTCGCCATCGACACTTCGTTGACGGAGAAATCGACGCGGCTCTTCGTTTCCTCGTCGGTCAACTTACCGAAGGCGGTGCTCAGTTTCTCGCGCAGTTGCGATTCTTCCAGCGGCTCGTCGAGCACGAACGTCACGCTCGTGCCGCCGACCAGGTCGATGTCGAACAATCCCTTGCCGCGGGCCACCGTGGCAACCAGGCCAATCGCGATCAGCACAAGCGACAACACCGTGGCGGGCATGAACAGCTTCACCCAGTCAACGTTCAACGCGCCCATCAACTTGGTCATCGTGAGCTTCGTGATCCAACGCTTGCGTTCGCCGATTTCGAAGATCACGCGCGACATGAAGATGGCCGTGAACATGCTCGTCAAGATACCGAGGATGAGCGTGATGCCGAAGCCGCGCACCTGATCGGTGCCAATTGCATAGAGCACAACGGCCGTGAGCAGCGTGGTCAAGTTCGAGTCGATCACCGTCACCATCGCCCGGTCGAAACCGTTGCGAATCGCAGTGCGGAGCGCCGCTCCTTTTTCCCGTTCTTCACGGATACGCTCGAAAATAAGCACGTTCGCATCGAGCGACATACCCACGGTGAGCACGATACCGGCGAGACCGGGCAGAGTGAACGGAGCTCGCAGCATCACCATGATGCCGACCGTGAGCAGCAAGTTCAGAATGAGCGCGAGGCAGGCGATAAAGCCGGCAAAGCGGTAGTAGGCCCAGGTAAAACCGAGCACCAGAACCAGCGAGATCGCGATCGAGTAGGTGCCCATTCGGATCGTGTCGCGACCCAGAATCGAACCGATTTGGTTTTCGCTGATCGGATTCGGATAGAGCACGACCGGCATGCTACCCGAGCGAAGCAGTTCGACCATGAAGTCGACTTCCTTCTCGGTGAACTGGCCGGTAATGCGACCGCGCTCGGCAATCCGCGATTGGATCACCGGAGCGGAAATCAGTTCGTTGTCGAAGACGATACCGAGATTGCGTTCGATATTCTCCGAAGTGAGCGTGCTCATCTTCACGACGCCTTCGCCACGCATCGTGAATTCGATGTCGGGATTGAGGCGTTCGTCGTGCCCCTTGGAGCTCGAGGCGAGGTCGCTACCACGAACGTCGTTCTCGGGATCCACAACCATCAGCACGTCGATCTGCTGAATCCCCCGCTCGGCGAGCATTTCGCCGAAACGAGACAGGGGAACGTTGCGTTCCTGCTGCGACAGATCGAGGATTCGGCCGGTGCGCGAGTCGCGCAGCGTGTTGAAGCGGACATCGACGCGGTACGGAGAATTGGGAACTTCCGAGCTTTCGCGCCCGACTCGAGCCCAATAGCCGACGACCTTTTCGCCGTCCATGACGTTGCGGTTGAGCTCTTTGCCTTCTTGGGTCGACTGCTCGGTCGCCAGTTCAATAACCCGGGCGTCTCGAACCGGGTCGCTGGCGACGATCAAGAACCGCAGCGAACCGCCGGTCGTGATCCGCCGCTTGATCAATTCGACTTCGCCTTCGTCGGCTTCGGGCACCACGATTTCGACCTGATCGCGGCCGAAGGGGCGAATGACGATTTCCTTCAATCCGTCCGGATTCAAACGCCGCTTGAGCACTTCGAGCAGGCCCGACATGCTCCACTGATCGGAGCGGCCCAGCGGGTCGAGGGCGGCGGTTTCCTTCTCATCAACCTGGTAGACCAAGATGACGCCACCTTGCAGGTCGACGCCCAGCTTGTAATCGCCGAACAAGACGATCGAAAGCGACGAGAGCCACGCCGCCAGGATGAGGCCGCACTTCCAGCCATATTCCCGCATCCGAATGGCCTGGGCAAACCAAATGCCGATGGCAAAACCGGCAATCGCCAGAATGAGCGGCAGAATGGCCGAAAGCGGCACCGTGCCGATATTCGGCAGCGGGGAATCGAATAGCGGATTGGTAAACGCCAGCAAGTCCAGTGAACTGGGAGAGATCATGAGAGGGAGTTCCTCATCCCTAAGTAGTCAGTGCGAATATCCCTATAAATCTGCTTCAGCCGAAGGCTATTTCGACTCGGCTGCCTCATCCTCGCCGCCGTCGGGCTCGCCGACTCGTGAGATGGCGCTGCGTAAAATTCGCAAGCGAGTGTTATTCGCGTCGTCGACGCGAAGCGTGACGAAGGTCGAACCGGGCGAGGCGTTCACGATGGTTCCGGCGATGCCGCCGATCGTGATCACGCGATCGTTCTTTTTCAGGTTCGCCAACAACTGCTCCTGCTGCTTCCGCTTACGTTGCTCCGGCCGCATCAGCATCAGGTAGAAGACAAGTCCGATCAGCGCGAAGGGGAGAATCGGGCTGCTGAAGAGCGACTGCAGCAGACCGCCTTCGCCCTGCTGCTGCGTCTGGGCGAGCACGGGCTGGCTGAGCGAGGTGAAAAGTTCGAGCCAAGAAAACTGCACGGGTGGCGTTCCTAAGGGCGGGCGAGCAGCCAGCGTCGGGCGGCGCCCAAAAAAGGAAAACGGCCCCCGCGTCCTCTAGCGATACGCGCGGGCCGATAGCGGTACTGCGCCGTCATCTTAAAATGTTGCGCCACAAGCGGCAAGGGCAGCCCAAGGGGCATATTCGGCCCGCCCGAACCCGCGCCTAGGCCGCTTCGCCATTTCGCTGCCAGCCGGCCATTTTCTGCTCGAAGAAGGCGCGATACCGATCTTCTTCGATGGCCTGCCGTGCTTCGGAGAGCAAACGCTGATAGTACGTCAGGTTATGAGCGGTCAGCAGGATCGGACCAAGCATTTCGTCGGCCATAAATAGATGCCGCAAATAGCCGCGGCTATGGCGGCAGGCAGGGCAGGGGCAGCCTTCCTCCAGCGGCCGACGGTCGAGCTGGTGCTTCAAATTTCGCAGCCGAAGCGGCCCCGCGTCGGTAAACGCCAAGGCGTTGCGGCCGTTCCGCGTGGGCAGTACGCAGTCGAACAGGTCGATTCCACGCAAGATCGCCTGCAGCAGGTCCTCCGGCCGGCCGACGCCCATCAAATAGCGAGGCTTCTCGACGGGCATGGCCGGGCAAACCGCGTCGAGCATCCGGTACATGTCTTCCGGCGCCTCGCCGACGCTCAATCCGCCGACGGCATAGCCGGGAAAATCCATTGCCCCAAGCTGTTCGGCGCACCAGACGCGCAGTTCCGGATCGAGCCCACCCTGAACGATCGCAAATTGGGCCTGGTCGGGCCGAGTTCCAGCCGCTTTGCACCGCGCGGCCCAGCGAATCGTCCGCTCGCAGGCGTCCCGAATCGCAGCCGGTTCGGCGGGCAGGGCCAAGACATGGTCGAGCACCATCGCCACATCGCTGCCGAGGGCCTCTTGAATGGCGATCGCCCGTTCGGGCGTCAGTTCAAGCAGGCTTCCGTCGATGTGCGAGCGGAACGTCGCTCCCTGCTCGGTCACGCGAGTCATCTGCGCCAGGCTGAAGAGCTGAAAACCGCCGCTGTCGGTAAGAATCGGACCGTCCCACCCCATGAAGGCGTGCAGATCGCCCAGTTGGCGAACAATCTCTTCGCCGGGCCGAAGAGCCAGGTGGTAGGTGTTCGAGAGGACCATCTGCGCGCCGGTCGCGCGCACCTGATCGATCGTCAGCCCCTTCACGGTCCCTTGCGTGCCGACCGGCATGAAGGCCGGCATCTCGACGGCGCCGTGCGGCGTGTAAAACGTCGATCGCCGGGCAGCCGAAGTGGCGTCGACATGATGCAACTGGAACTGAAACGTCACGCTGGCTTCTCTTCTGCGGTTTGAATCCGGCTATACGCCCACCACCGCGCAATAAATCGGGCACGAGGTAAAAGCGGTGCGCCTTGCCTCGTGCCCTAATTTGCTTTTGCAATCGCCGCTAAACAAGCGTCAGTCACCGCGGAGCTTCAAGCCGAGGGCCGCGAGCTTTTCGCGGACTTCGTTCAGGCTGGTCACGCCGAAGTTCTTGCACTCGAGCATGTCGTCGCCCGTCTTGCGGATCAGCTCGCCAATCAGCGTCAAACCAAGTCGTGCCATGCACTTGCGAGCACGCACCGAGAGGTTGAGATCGGCGATCGGACGCTCGAGCAACTGCTGTTCGTCGGGCGACATCGACGAAATGTCGAGGGCCGGCTCGGCGGGAGCCTTTTCGGCGGCAAACTGCCCCAGCTCCAACCCCTTGCTGTGGAGCATGTCGCGAATTTCGACCAGCGACGTCTCGCCAAAATTCTTGCTCGCCAGCAGTTCGGCTTCGCTCGTGCGGGTCAGATCCCCCAGCGTGCGAATACCCATCTTCTGCAGGCAATTGCGGCTACGAACCGACAGCTCGAAGTCGGTAACCGGAATGGCGAGCACCTGAGCCAGACGGTCCTGGCGACGCTGGGCTTCTTCGTCGAACAGGATGTTGCCCGAAGCCGAAGCGTCCTTCGCATACATCCGAGCGCGCGGGTGATCCGGGAAGGAGTCGAGCACGCGCTGGTAGCACATCTGGGCCCGATCAAACTGCGAACGGTCCTCGTACAGAATGCCCAGGTTGATCAGCGAACCAACGCTCGACGGGAACGAATTGGCGGCCCGCTGATAGAGCTGCAGGGCCGTTTCGTCGTTGCCGCGGCGGTCATTTTCGAGCGCCAGACCGAACAGGGCGCCGGCGTGCTTGGGATCGACTTCGACCGCCCGCTCGTACAAGCGAATGACTTCCGTCGGGCTGCCCCCCATGGCGGCGACCGTCGCGCCACGCTGATAGAGGTATTCAGCCGTCTGTTCCACAGCGCCCGACAGCTTATCGAGCGTTTCGAGGGCCTTCTGCGGCTCCTTGTTGTAGCGCAGGGCTTCGGCAGTGGCGAGAGCGCAGTCGTCCGCGTTGTAGCCGGCCACCTTGGCGGCGGCGTAAGCCTTGACGGCGTCCTCATATTCGCCCATGGCGAAGCGGGTCTTGCCCAGGTAGTAGTGGGCCACGGCGCCGCCGTCGGCAGCGCTCAGAGTTTCGGCCGCCAGCCGATACCGGCCCAGCAGGTAGTAGCAAACGCCCAGGCGAACCGCCGAAGCCGGCGTACGATCCTCTCGGCCTTCCAATTCAGCGACCGCGTCGCGCAACACGCCAAACTGCGAGTAATCCTCAGCGATGGCCTGCGAGAGAGCGGTGATCTCGCGCGGACCGAACGTGCTGTTGGAGAGAACGATGTCTCGGATGTCGACCAGCGTACCTTGCGCCATGGGCTAACAACTCCTAGCGGCGAACAACAGTCCCTTTGCACCCCGACGACGCATGCCCGCCGACCAGGAAGTTTTTCTTAAAGGATGGAGGGCAATGCGGTTGGACGTAACCGCGCCGACAGCGCGACGAGCCGTTTCCTGCCGCGCAAAGGGAGTGAAAGAGCCAGCGATGGGAGTCGAACCCATAACCCCCGCATTACGAATGCGGTGCTCTGCCGATTGAAGCTACGCTGGCACAACGGTGGAAAGGGTTACCACCATAAACGGAATATCCTACGCCAAACTTGAAAATCCATCAAGAGCCGGTCCTATCGGGAGTTGAGGCGGCTTGCACCCTCGACGCAAACCGCGAAAACGCTCCCTTCCTCCCTCCAGAACTCCCCTTCCGAGTGATTTCAAGCTCGGCTGCGGCTTGATCTCAATTTATGTCGGCTCGCCTCGCTCCCCGCAAGCGATCAACCGCCCGTTTGAGGGGCCCGGCAACTGCGTACGTCGGGCCGGCGCCTGCTCAAATGGCACCGGCGAACGATCGACTAGTTCGTCGAGTCGCCGAACATCCGTCGAAACGACTCGCCGCCAATCCCGCCGGCGACGGTACTGCCTGCGAACTTCGCAAGCGAGCGTTCGCCTCCCCATCGAAAGCAACAGACCAACCAGTTGCTCCTCGCAACTCAATTGGAAACGCCCGCCGCTGCGCGCACGAAGAAAATCACCAACACATGCTGTCAAAGATCCGCCGGATCAAATTTTGCCAGCCAGGCGACTGTCGCGGATGCCGCGCCTTGCGCTATCGATGTCGATCGCCCGCGGCAGTCCGGCACCATCGACGAGCAGCATCAGCTTGCCCCCCTTGCCGCGCTTGGTGGGGGCCAACACAATATCTTAAAAACACTTGACAACTTAAACTAAAACACATACTATCACACTCACGACATTGTGCTTTGACGCGACGGGAGGTGGGTTATGGGTGGGATGCGTGGCGGCGATGGGCCTGCGATGGCTGAGGGGATTGGAGATGTGGCTGCTCAGCTCGGTGTTCATTTATTCCCGGGGTATTTCACCAAGTTCGGGTCCCCCGAGGAGGGCTTGGGTGGTGAAAAACCCCGGGAATTGATGAACAGGCAATCCGCCGCTGGCCACGCGGCGGCGTTTGCGGGGCTGAGGGCCTGGACGCGTCGGGACGCGCCGCCGAAAGAGCGTCGGCTGAGCGCGGCGAGGCCGAAGCCACCCGCGAGGAAGCGTGGGCGAAAGCCGCGGATCGACGGCGCAATGCGAGAACAGTTGTGCCTGCTCCTCTCGCTCGGCTACTCGCGACGGCAGGCGGCTGCGGCGCTGGGGATCGCTCACACCACGATCTGCGCATCGGCGAAACGCGACGCGGGGCTAGCCGAAAGCTTGCGCCATGCGGAGGCGCACAGCAGAGGCGTTAAGCAGAAAGAAGAAGCCGATTAGGTTTGACCGCGCGCGTTTCCCCTGAAGAGGGCTGAGGGCGCTCGGGTCGGCCGCGGTTGGTAAGCCGAACTCATGTGGAAATTGAGGAAGCTGCAGTGAGAACCAAGTCAAATTCTTTGACGGGTTCGAACGGCTAACTAGACTGAGATTGGGCGGCAGCGCCGGCCCTGAGATAAAATGGGGGTCTCTGACGGGCCAAAAACGCTTTGGTAAACGGCAATGGCCAGGGGCAACTAAACCACGCCGTGAAGAACCGTCAGAGACCCCACGGGCCAGATCTGTCATTGTTCAGCGGAACAACTGAACGGTTTCGGCCTATTGCATGGAGCGTGCCTTTCGCCGGCGCGACAAGAAAAATTTCTTTTCGCTGAGCTTCCACTCGCAAAATCGCCGGCTTTCTGCGGCGTTTGGTCGATCCATCTTTTTCGCGTCTGCGCTCTGACGGTCGAAGCCGTGGAGCCTCGCCGTAGCGAAATGATGCACTTTCCCGTTTTGACCTGTTTCAAACTCGGACGATCTGCAGCGAAATGACGCACCGCGCGGCGATGGGTCGCTGCCCGCCGCCGCACGCGGCAAGAGCGATGGGCGACTGGACTAGGCCAAATCTCCGGACTGGCCGATAATGCCATTGCCAAACTTCGCTAATCTTCCAAGTCCCTCTCCATGACTCGGCTCGAGACGATACCGCCCCATCAGCGGCAGGTTTTTATCGCCGTCAACCCAAATGCGGGGGCCAGGTCGAGATTGCCGGTGGCGCAAGAACTGGCGCAGCGTCTGATTCATGCGGGGCTTGAAGCCGAAGTAGTAACGAGCGTTGACGAGCTCGTCGCCGCCGCCAACGAAAGCCTCAACCGCGGCGAGCTGCGAGCAGTGGTCGCCGCAGGGGGTGATGGGACCGTCAGCCTGCTCAAAAACCGGCTGCCGCCGGGCGTTCCGATCGCGGTCCTCCCGATGGGGACCGAAAATCTGCTGGCCAAGTACCTGTCGGTGTCAGCCGACCCGCAACTCGTCAGTCGGGCGATCGTGGAGGGGCATTTCCTGCGGTTTGACGCCGGCCTGGCAAACGACCGCCTGTTCCTGCTCATGGCCGGCTGCGGTTTCGACGCCGACGTCGTTCGCCGGGTGCACCAGCAGCGTCGGGGGCACATCCAGCACTGGTCCTACGTCAAACCAATCCTCGACGCGATTCGTAATTACGAATATCCGCCGCTGCGGGTACACTATGCGCTGGAGGATGCAGCGGACGGAGCGGAGTTGACCGAGCAGATCGAAGCTCGCTGGGTGTTCGTCGTCAATCTGCCTCGCTATGCCGGTGGGTTGAGCTTTGCCCCCCAGGCTTCGGCCTGCGATGGATTGCTCGACGTTTGCACCTTCCGCGAAGGGTCCCTTTGGAACGGTTTGATGTACCTTGGCGGAGTAGTCCTCGGCCAGCATCAATCGATGTCCGACTGCAAGGTGATCCGCACTCGGCGGCTGCGCATCGAAGCCGACGTCGCTGCTCCCTATCAGCTCGACGGTGATCCCGGCGGCGAATTGCCGGCGGAATTCCGCGTGCTGCCCAAGCGGATGACCTTGATCGTCGATCGCCAGTGGGCCGAGCGCAATGGACACTGCGCCAGCGAAGGGAGTGTGGCGTAGCGCCGCCGCCATAAGAGAGTGAAAGGTTTCTGTCATGACGACAGAACCCAATTCTGTCCAGGGATGACTAGCCGTGACGACCACTCACAATCCAGTTTCCATCGGCAGCTATCGTTGCGGTCGCGGCCAGCCTCTCCTTCTGATCGCCGGGCCATGCGTCATCGAGAACGAGGCGCTCACGCTTGAGATAGCGCGGCAGCTTAAGAGCGATACGGCCGATATGCCGGTTCAATTGATCTTCAAGGCGTCGTTCGACAAGGCGAATCGCACCAGCGTCGACGCCTTCCGCGGCGCTGGCCTGGCGGAGGGCCTGGCGATTCTCGACAAGGTCCGCCGAACGGTCGGGGTGCCGGTGACGACCGACATTCACGAGACTCAGCATGCGGGCCCGGCCGGCCAGGTTTGCGAATTGATCCAGATTCCAGCCTTTCTGGCGAGGCAAACCGACCTGCTCGTCGCCGCCGCCAAGACGGGACGCGCCGTGAACGTAAAGAAGGGGCAATTCATGGCCCCGTGGGACATGCGACACGTCGTGACCAAGTTAAACTCGGCCGGCTGCAAGAATGTGCTCCTTTGCGAACGAGGCACGTTCTTCGGCTATGGTCGCCTGGTCAACGACTTTCGCTCGCTGCCACAAATGGCCAGCTTCGGAACGCCTGTGGTGTTCGATGCCACGCACAGCGTGCAAGAGCCCGGCGGTCTGGGGAACGCCACGGGGGGCAATCGGCAGATGGTCGAACCGCTCGCCCGGGCGGCTGTCGCCGTTGGCGTCGATGGCCTGTTCTTTGAAACGCATCCAACTCCAGAAACATCACCCAGCGACGGGCCGAACATGATCCCGCTCTCGCAATTCCGCAGCATGCTCGTGCGGCTGCTGAAGATTCGCGAGACGGTAGAAGGCTTGTAGATCTATGACGTCACGCGGATTCCGCTTTTTGACCCTTGCTCTTGCCCTCACTGGGCTTCCGCTCACCGCGGTTCTTGTCGGATGCAAGGAGCAGCCGGCGGCCCGGAATACGGGCGAGACCAAGACCGCGGCCATGCAGCCGATCAGCGAGCTAGCCATCGCTCTCGACGCGCTGCGCGACCTGAACGCCCCAAACAGCCAGGAGGCGGGGACTCGCTCGGTCTTCTACCTCAATCAATGGATTAGCCGGCAGGATATCGACAAAAACTGGGCGCCCGACCCGATGTTGAAAACCCTGGCGAGCGCCTTGCAACCCGCCGTCGAGATGGCCGCCTTGGAGCGGCTGTCGTTCAGCGAATCCGACGTCGCGTACCTGCAGCAATGCCAATGGCTCGGAGACATCGCCGAGCGAACCCGGCGCGAGCCGACGCCCGAGCCTTTGCAAAGCTGGCTCAAAGAACTCGGCAAGTCGACCTCGCCGCAGCAGGCTGAGCAACTAGCCGCCGCCGAGCGGCTGTTCGATTGGACCATCCGCAACGTTCAGCTCGACGAGCTGCCGCCCCCTCCCAAGGCCCCGACGGCCAGCGTTGGTGGCGATCCAGCCGCCAACTCGCCGCCGCTGCGCGGCGAAGTCGGCCCCGGGTACGGCCGTGTGCCGTGGCAAACTCTGCTGTACGGTCATGGCGACAAGCTCGAACGATCGCGAATCTTCCTGCTGCTTGCCCGACAAGTCGGCGTCGAAGGCGCGATCCTGGCGATTGCCGATCCGCAATCGGCCGGCAGCAGCAATCCTTGGTGTTGCGCACTGCTGATCGGCGACGAGCTTTATCTATTCGACGCCGAATTGGGCCTGCCAATCCCTGGCGCCGACCGCCAGGGCATCGCCACCTTGCAGCAGGTGATCGAGAATCCCGAGCTCCTCCGTCAGCTCGACGTTCCTGACGGACCGAAGTACAAAATCGAAGCCGCGGACCTGAAACGGATTGTCGCGCTGATCGACGCCGAACCGCTTGCGCTCAGCCATCGCATGCAGGTCCTGCAAGCCGGCGTACCCAAATCGCGTCACATCGTCGTCAATGTCGTTCCCAGCACGCTGCAATCGCGGCTGCGAAAGCACGGCCAGATCGGCCAGGTCTCGCTCTGGCGCATTCCCTTTGAAGCCGCGCTTTACCAGATCGGTATGCAGCAGCGTCTTTCGCAAGACCCCGCAGCCTACCGTGACTGGTACCGCGAACACGGAATGCTCGCCGGCCAACATCCGTTGCTGCGGGCAAGAGACCTGCATTTCCAAGGCAAGTTCACCGACGAGGGCGCCCGCTCTCTTTATCTCGAGGTTCGCCAGCCATCAGAAAAGGAAATTGATTTGCTGGGCACCTCGAGCCGCATGCGCGAGCGGATTGGCCTGAATACCTCGCTTCCCGAGGATCCGGCGCAGCGATCGGAGATGCTTGAGAACATTATCGGCGTTGCCCGCCGCGGCAAGCAAAACGCAACCTACTGGCTCGGCTTGACCTTCTACGAACAGGGGAACTATCCGGTTGCCAAAGACTGGCTCCTGAATCGAACGCTGAGCGTAAAGCCTAAGAGCCCATGGACCGTGGGCGCTCGCTACAATCTGGCCCGAACGCACGAAAAGCTGGGCGAGTTCGATGAGGCCCGCAAGCTTTACGAAGCGGACGATTCCCCGCAGCGGCACGGCAACCTGCTTCGCGCCCGTTGGCTCGCCGAGCGTGAGAATGCAAACGAGTCCGCGACGAAGCCTGAAAGCGCCGACGCCAAGCCAACCAAGGACGAAAATGGCGACGTCAAGCCAGCGGAGGAGGAGAACAGCAGCAAGGAGGAGGATTCAAAGGCGTCCGATTCTCCCAGCGATCCAAAATCGTGAGGTCACTTTGTGGCAGTGGAGAAACAACCGGAAACGCCCGCGATCTATCGCTACCTTGTTCGGTATGGTCGCGGCGGACAGGTTGGACGTTTTGGCTCGATTCACTTGATCCCCTGCAAGCGCGGCGACCGGGTTGTCGTGCATACCGACCGAGGCATCGAAGCCGGCGAGGTGCTCGTTCCGACGGGCGAGTTTTCAAGTTCGGATCGCCGCTCGCCGGCGGGTGAATTGCTTCGCCTGCTCACGCAGGAAGATGAGCGGGTCATCGCGGCCCTAAACGCTCGCGAGCAAGCGATCGCGTCACGCGGTCGCCAGGCAATCGTCGACCGCGGCTTGCCGATCGAGATCGTTGAGTCCGAATCGCTCCTCGACGCTCGCACCACGATCTTGTACTTCGTCGGTCAGGCGAGCGAAGAGCTGGGGCGATTGTCGGTCGAGCTTGCCAGCGATCCGCGGGAGCGAGTCCGGTTCGAACCCCTGCTGTCGCCGGATGCTCCTAGAAGCGATGATGAATTCGATGCCATCCAAGACGCCCAGGCTAGAGAGCAACCGATGAAAGGCCCTTACGAACGGCTGAAGTACGACTTCCGTCGCGTGTGGGAATGTCCCGCGTGTAAGCGGCGCGAGCGGACCGACGGCGGGGTCACGTCCCGGTTCTGCAATTGCACGACGCGCGGCGAAGCCAGTCGCGAAGGCGCCCAGCCGATCCCCATGAAATTGATCGAAGATGGACCTCGCCCCCGCTTTCACTCGCGTCCACGCTGGCCGCTTTTGCCGGAGGAGATTGAGGCGGCAAACGCCAAGAATCAAACGCAAGACTGCAATTCGACAGTGAAGCCGTCGAGCCAGCCCCAAACCGCGTCCCCCGACGATCCCAAGCCGCCGACCGACTCTGTTTAGCTTCGAAAGCAACTCAATCGCATTCTCATGGACGTTTCCCATCTCACGCTCGGCGGCCTGCGCTGCTACCTCGCGTCGCGCCTGTCAGCCGAGCAAACGCCCTCGCTGGTTGTCGTTTTGTGTCATGGTTATGGAGCGTCCGGCGCCGACTTGCTCGGAATGGCCAACGCGCTCTTAGAACACGACGCTGAAATCGCCAAGAAGGTCGTCTTTGTAATGCCGCAAGCGCCGCTCAGTCTCGCGCCGCTCGGATACTCGGGCGGTTACGCCTGGTGGCATCTCGACCTGCAACGCTTGCTCTCCAATCCCTCGCAAGAGACGCTCAACGAGTTTCGCAGCACGTGCCCTGACGGAATCGAGAGAGCGCGTGAGATGCTCCTCGACGCGATCAAGGAATTGAGCAAGCACTGGAACCTTCCGCTTGCTCGTTTCGTCATTGGCGGATTCTCACAAGGGTCCATGCTCGCGACCGACTTGTGCCTGCGGCTGAAGAAGTCGCCAGCGCTCCTTGCGATCTTTTCCGGAGCGCTGATCTGTGAGCAGGAATGGACCGAACTTGCCCGCGAATGCGGGTCGTTGCGCGTCCTGCAAAGTCACGGGCGTTTCGACGACGTGCTGCTTTATTCAGAAGCCGAACGGCTGCGCGACTTGCTACGAGCGGGAGGCGCGAACGTGGAGTTCATTGAATTCCGCGGCGGCCACGAAATTGGCATGCCGGTGCTGGCCCGATTCACAGCGATTCTGCGGGAGCTCATCGGCGGTGAAAGTTCCGCTACGTCGGCTACCTGACGCTCGCTAGTACGAAATCCAGCCGAGCCCGCTCCAGTAGTCGAACAACCACGGATGGGACCACGGGTTCATGGCTGCATAGTGGGCGGAAAACACGCTGATCGCCAGCAGCACGACGGCCACGATCCGGCCCGTCTTGCTGCGGCTGATCCAATCGACCGCAGGAAGCATCGTCATCAGCCATAGCGGTGTGAACCAGAACATCCAGCGCAGCCCGCTCGTCATGCCGCCATAATTCCGGTCGATCTGCGGCCGGCTGAGATAGAACGCAAAGACGACGAGCGACAGCAGCAGCACACCTGCGGCAAAGCCCTGCAGCGTCCGATCGCCGCTGCACAGCCACATGGCAATGCCGAGGAAACTCAGCAGCCAAATCGGTGTCAGCGAGAAGATACCGTGATGGCCGATCAAGGTGTGCAGCGCGTAAGTGGCTCGAGACGGCTCTCCCTTGTCGACTCCCGTCAGTCGCTCAGGGGTCCAGTAGGAGCCTTCGTAATCGTACCAGTTATCCCACTCTCGAACCTCGATCCGCCCCGCCTCCGATGGCGTCTCAGCTATCGCAACGAGCGCTAGCCGCGTCTGAGACTTGGGATCCCAATACGACCAGCGTTCTCCAGGTCGGCGAACCTCAACCATCGCCTCCTCAGAATGGGGAATTGTTTTTTCGGCGAGCGTTTCGCGAAGCGAGGCGGCAACCTCGCCTCGATTCAGTTGCTCGGCTGCTCCCGCGTCAATGGTGGCGATGACGGGCCCGTCTTTGCGATGAGCGTAGGGCGTTTTCCAACTGCCGTGGGCCAGGTAGTTCGTTCCGAAGGCGCCTACGGCGACCAGGGCAGCAGCGGGAACAAAGGCCGCAGCCGTTCGCATGGGAGACTTCAGCGCGAGCGACGCGGCCACGAGCGCAAAGAACGACAGCGCCGGCAGCTCATTCGCCGCGGTTAGTGCCGCAAAGAAACCGGCCAGCGCGAACCGCCACCAGGCCGCCGATTCGCCCCGCCAAATCGGCCAGGCGGCAGCCAAGGTGAAGATCACAAGCACGATGGCGTGCAGGTGATTGTTGAGCGTGATTGCGAACGTCGTGGCGAATGTTGCAAAGGCCGCGCAGGCGAAGACGAAGACTCGCCCCCAATCGCGAAGCCCAGTCCGGTCCACTAGCCGCGCAAGCAACCACAAGGCAACGCCGAGTGGCACTACGTTGAGCACGACGAGCATCAGCCGGGCGACGTAGAAGGTCCTATCCTTCAACGTCGCGCCAGTCGTTTGCTTGATCGTCCAATAGACGCCGGCAAACAGCGTCGGCATGAGCGTCGGCTTGCTCGAATAGTAATGCTCGCGGCCGTCCGCTCCCTTGTGTCGCACCAAGTCGATCGTGTGCCAACCACGAACGCGATTGCCGCAAGCGTCGAAGATGACGTCGTCAATCGCGTAGGTTCCTTCATCGACGAGCGCCCGGATCGTGCACCATCGGCTGCGGTCATTGGCGCTCAGAAACGGCGACGGATGCTTCTTGTCCGACGACTCAACGCGCATGATTCGGGCGGTCAGCGCGCTCAGCGAGATCACGAGCAGCAGCAGATAGATCGACCAGCGCAAGCTGGCGCGCTCGGCCGACGTTGTTAGCAATTCGCCCGCGCCGTCGCTCATGGTTTCGGCTCGTTTTTCGAATCGGGCAGTCCGATTCGCGACTTCACCGAGTACGTCGCCGCATTGCGGCCGTAATAGGCCGTGAACAACTCGGCGAGGAAGCCGATCGAAATGAACTGCGCGCCTAAGAGCAGAGCGCCCATCGAGTAGATCATTGCCGGACGATTGTGCAAATCTTCCAGTTGCAAGCCAGGAGCAAGCTTATCGACGATCCAGTAGATCGCCAGATAAAAAAGCCCCAAAAAGCCGACCAGAAACGAGACGATGCCGAGCGTTCCGAGCATGTGCTGCGGCCGCTGATCGAAACCGGTCAGGAAGTAGACCGTCAACAGGTCGAGAAAGCCTTTGACAATCCGCGACACGCCATATTTCGAGTGACCGAAGGTCCGCGCTCGGTGATTGACGACGATTTCCCCAACTTTCCAGCCGCGAGCTGCGGCGAGGACCGGCACAAAGCGGTGCAGCTCGCCATACAGGCGGACCTCGTCAAAGATTTCCCGCCGGTAACACTTAAAGCCGCAGTTGTGGTCGTGCAGCTTGACGCCCGTCAGATAGCCGACGAGCCAATTGAACACGCGCGACGGTCCCACCTTGTGCCAGGGATCGTGCCGGACCTGCTTCCAGCCGCTCACGCAGTCGAGTTGGTCTCGTTCGAGCTTCGCCAGAAAGTTCGGAATCTCGGCTGGATCGTCCTGCAAGTCGGCGTCGAGCGTGAAGATGATCTCGCCGCGAGCCGCCTCAAAGCCGGCGCTCAGCGCCGCCGCTTTGCCAAAATTTCGGCGAAAGCGAATGCCGCGGATGCGCGGATCGGACGCCGCCAGCCGTTCGATTTCGGCCCACGAACCATCGGTCGAACCATCGTCGACGAAGATGATCTCCAGGTCGTAGCTGTTTGCCTTCGCGACGTCGCTCAGCTCTGCCACCAGTTGCGGCAAGCTCTCCACTTCGTTCAGGACAGGAATGACGGCAGTAAGCATGCGAACCGGCGAGACGTTAGGGCAGATAAACAGTTGAAAACAGACTTTAACATAATCGAGCCGACTTTGCCGGTAATGGGAGGTTCCCGTGCCTTCCTACGAAGCGGGGAAACGCTTGGCTATAATCGCCGCATAACCGCTGCAACCGTAACCGCCGTTGCTCG
>Ga0182743_1002339_pt1 | contig 16787 bp, 15 predicted proteins | sample eDN3rd30CKraftOP_FD_128522 | JGI IMG/M metagenome (GOLD analysis project Ga0182743, IMG submission 128522) | Enriched Organic Plus compost microbial communities from Emeryville, California, USA - eDNA 3rd pass 30_C Kraft OP (version 2) (version 2) ... | reverse complement strand
GTTACCCGCCGCAAGCGTACCCACGGCTTTCGCGTGCGCATGAAAACCCGCGGCGGCCGTGCCGTGCTGAACGCTCGCCGCGCCAAGGGCCGCAAGCGCCTGGCCGTCTAAGGTCAGCACCGGGTCTGTTGCGTTTCACGCATCGACCACTGGTTGTTCATGCCGCGCGCCACGCTTCCTCCAGAGGCGCGGCTGCATCGCCCCTCTGAGTTTGCTGTCGCCCTGAAGGGCCGACGGCTGGCCCGAGGGGCTTTCTTCATTCTCAGTGCCGCCGCGCCCAGTGGCTTGCCCCCGGGTCAGGCGGTTCAGGCACGTCTGGGCATGGTCATCGCCAAACGCTTCGCCGCGCATGCGTCGACGCGCAACGCGCTCAAGCGAGTCATTCGCGAGGCCTTCCGGCATTGCCGGCTGCAGCTGCCCCCTCAGGACTACGTGTTGCGCCTGCACGGCAAGGTCGCACCGATGTCCCTGACGGCACTGAAACGGCTCGCTCGCACCGAAGTGGACGCTCACTTTGCCCGAGTCAAGCCACGGGAATGACGCCATGCTCAAAGCCTTGCTTATTGCGCCCATCCGGTTTTACCGCTTTTTTCTCAGCCCCTGGCTGGGGCGGCAATGCCGGTTCACGCCGACGTGTTCGGCCTATGCGATCGAGGCGATTGAACAACACGGCGCCTGGCGTGGTCTATGGTTAGCGGCGCGCCGTATCGGCCGCTGCCACCCCTGGTCACCAGGCGGACACGACCCGGTACCGCCTTCGCACCACCCCGATGGGGCCTCATGTTGCGCGCATCACCGCCGCACTGATCCCAATTGACGCTAAACTTGCGGGTTTGCCGCTCCGATTTTGGCCGGCCCGCATACCTACCGTAGGCACCATGGATATCCGACGAACCATCCTGTGGATGATTTTTTCCTTCTCGCTGTTGCTTCTGTGGAACAACTGGCAAGTCCATAGCGGCAAACCGTCGCTTTTCGGGACGCCTCCCGCTTCCTCCAGCGCAGAATCATCCACCAACGGCGCGCAAGCCAGCGCCAACGGACAGGCTGCGACACCGTCGGTGCCTAGCGCGCCTGCTGCCGCTGCGCCCAGCACGGTTCCTGGCGCGACGCCCACGCAGGCTCCCGCCCGCGCGGAGCAGGTCGTCATCACGACCGACGTGCTGCGTCTGACTTTCGATACCGCAGGCGCCCAGCTGGTTCGGGCCGAGCTGCTGAAATACCCGACCGCGGGCCAGCCCAACAAGCCCACCGTACTGCTGGATCGCTCTCCCGAGCTGACCTATGTCGTGCAATCCGGCTTGGTCGGTGCGCCTAATGGCCAGAGCTTTCCTAATCACCAGACGCCGTTCCGTCTGACCTCCACCGAGCGCGAGCTAACGGGCGACACCCTGAACGTCTCGTTCGAAGCCGAGTCCGGTGGTCTGAAAGTCACCAAGACCTACACGCTGCACCGCGGCCGCTACGACATCGATGTCCAGCATGCGCTGAACAACGTCTCCGGCCAGGCACTGTCGCCCTCGCTGTACCTGCAGCTCGAGCGTGACGGCAATGATCCGGCTGACACGTCCAGTTTCTATCACACGTTCACCGGCGTCGCGGTCTACTCCGAACAAGAGAAATTCCAGAAAGTCACCTTCTCGGATATCGCCAAACAGAAGGGCACCTACATCAAGCAGGCCGACAACGGCTGGCTGGCGATTGTTCAGCATTATTTTGCGACCGCCTGGATCCCGCCGGAAGGCAAAGCCCGTACGAACGAGCTCCTGCAGGTCCAACCTAATTTGTACGCGGCTCGCAGCATCGAAGCCGTCGGTACGGTCCAGCCCGGCGCGACGACCCAGGTCGATTCGCACCTGTGGGTCGGTCCCCAGGACCAAAAAGCCATGGCCGCATTGGCGCCCGGGCTCGATACCGTGGTGGACTATGGTTGGTTGAGCATCATCGCCAAGCCGCTGTTCGCGCTGTTGACCTGGTTGCATGGCCTGCTGGGCAACTGGGGCTGGGCCATTGTTGCGCTGACCGTCATCATCAAAGCGGTCTTTTTCCCGCTGGCTGCAGCCAGCTACCGCTCGATGGCGCGGATGAAACAAGTCGCGCCCCGTCTGCAGGCCCTGAAAGAAAAGTACGGCGACGATCGCCAGAAACTCAATCAGGCCATGATGGAGATGTATCGCACCGAAAAAATCAACCCCCTGGGCGGCTGCCTGCCCATGGTGGTACAGATCCCTGTGTTCATCGCCTTGTACTGGGTGCTGTTGGCCAGCGTCGAAATGCGCGGCGCGCCTTGGATCATGTGGGTGCATGACCTGTCGGTACGGGATCCGTACTTCATCCTGCCCGCAGTGATGATGGCCACGATGTTCCTGCAGATCAAACTGAACCCCACGCCGCCGGACCCCATCCAGGCCAAAGTCATGATGATCATGCCTCTGGTATTCGGCGGGATGATGTTCTTCTTCCCGGCGGGTCTGGTGTTGTACTGGTGCGTCAACAACACGCTGTCGATTGCGCAGCAGTGGACGATTACGCGCGGTATCGAGCGTAAAGCTGCCGAGGCGGCCAGCCGCTGAGGTCTGGCCTAGGCAAAAGCCCCCGCGGTGCCACACAGGCCCGCGGGGGCTTTTGTCATGAGTCCGCGTTATTCCGGATCCTTGAGCTTGCGTGCGGCCTTGGCCAACCGGCGATACCGTTCGGCAATCTCGTTGATTTCGTCTTCTTCCATGTCTTCGATGTCAACCAACTGGTCGCTGGCGCCTTTCAATGCCCTCAGCAATTCATCCAGCTTGACGTGTAAGGCGCGGCTGTCCTTGTTCTGATTTTGCTGGATCAAAAAGACCATCAGAAACGTAATGATGGTAGTTCCCGTGTTGACCACCAATTGCCATACTTCGGAAAATCCGGCCCATGGGCCTGCTAGCGCCCATATCAAAATGATCAATACCGCACAACCGAAGGCCCAGGGAGAGCCAGTCGCCCGGGCCACAGTGCTGGCGAAATGATCGAATAGGCGGGCCATCCTCGACTGCGAGGACCCGCCTGGCTGACGTCCATGCGCACGCGCAGCAGAATTGCGAGTAGCGCGGTCAGCCTCGGTGTCACGCTGTTCAGCCGTTTTGGTTTTCTGGTTCATGGCATGCTCCTCTGCAATAGCGGAAAACCGGAGCCCGCCAAGGTGCTTGCTACAAACCCAAGGCGGACAGCATCAAGAACGTCGCGAATAAAGCAAAGTGGGTCATACCCTCGATGGCATTGGTTTGACCGTCGTTCAGATTGATGGCGGTCACCACCAGCGTCACCAGCACCATCATGGTCTGGATCGGCGTCATGGCCATCTCGAAGGGCTGGCCGGTATATAGCGCCAGCGCCTCCATCAGGGGCACGGTAAGAATGACCGTCGACAAGGACGCCCCCAGAGCGATATTCACGACCGACTGCATGCGATTGGCCAATGCCGCCCGCAGCGCTGTCAGGATTTCCGGGCTGGCTGAGATCAGTGCCACCACCAGGGCAGGAAAAGCCGGCGGAACGTCGACATGTTCGAGCGATACGTTCAACGACTGGGCCATGACCTCTGACAGGGCGCCGATGATCACCACGCCTGCTACCAACAGCCCCACCGACCATAACGTATCCGGACCACGCGGCGGCGGTGTGGCTGATCGACGCCGTTTTTCGGGATAGGCATAACTGAAAAAATAACTGTGCGGTCCTGTCTGCATGCGTAGAAACACTGCATACAGCATGATCATGATGAAAATCGTGAAACCTGAATAAAGATGCCAGCGATCGCGCGGAACGAACTCCGGCATGATCATGGAAATCGCCATGGCCGTGAGGATCATCACGGTATAAACCCGGCCCGAGTCGTCGTTGTATGACTGTTCGCCATGTTTGATACCGCCCATCAGCGCCGCCAGGCCGAGGATGCCATTGATATCGAGCATGACCGCCGCATAGATGGTGTCGCGCACCAGAGTAGGCGAGGTGTCGTGCGACATCACGATGCCCAGCACAACCACCTCTACCAACACGGCTGACAGGGTCAGCACCATCGTCCCATAGGGGTCGCCCAGCCGATGCGCCAGCTGCTCGGCATGAAAGGCCACACGCTGCGACGCGCAAATGATGGCAATCACTAAGAGAGCGGTAGCGACGGCTGCAGTAGCGGCCCCATGAGAGGTCAACCGCTCGCCTGCAGCGTAGGCAATAATCACGGCGACGACAGCCAGCAGCAGCAGCTTTTCCTGCTTTAGTAGTGCTTGCATGAAATTTCCCCGGGTTGATACGGCAGCTTACCCCTGGGATAGTATTGTGCTTAATCATGACCGCCCACAGCAAATCGCATGCCTGGGCCGTCCGCAAGCTGAGCTAGCGTTGCATGCCCCAGCGCCGCACTGTGACGCGCTCCAAGGTGTCGAACACCAGATTCTCGACGGCCAGCCCTATCAGTACCACCGCGGCCAAGCCAGCAAACACGCGATCGGTATAGAGCTCGTTGCGGTTCTGGAATATGTACCAGCCCAGTCCGCCTTTACCGCTAGAGGCGCCAAACACCAGTTCCGCCGCAATCAGCGTGCGCCAGGCAAAGGCCCAACCGATACGCAATCCAGCCAGGATCGCAGGCAGCGCCGCAGGAATCAGAATACCCAGGACATACCTCGGTCCCTTCAGACCATAATTGCGCCCGGCCATGCGCAACGTTTCCGGCACCGCCTGAAATCCCGAATAAATATTCAAGGCCAGCGCCCACAGCACCGAATGAATCAGCACGAACACCAGGCTGCCTTCGCCCAGGCCGAACCACAACAGCGCCAGAGGCAGCAAAGCAATCGCCGGCAAAGGATTGAACATGGCCGTCAGGGTCGACAGGATATCCCGTCCAACACGCGTCGACACGGCCAAGGTGGTCAGCAGGAATGCCAACACAATGCCTGCAACATAGCCCTTTAAAAGCACGGCCAGCGATTGAAACGCACGGGCCGGCAGCTCGCCATCGATCATGCCCTGTGCAAAGGCCTGAGCCGTCTGCCACGCGCCCGGCAACAGCAAATCATTGTCGGTATAGCGCGCAGCAGCCTCCCATAGCAGGGCCAACACCAATAAGATCAGCGTCTTGCGAAATGCCGCATGTTGCCGCAGCCGCTCAAACCAGGATAGAGGGGTTTCTGCCGTTAATCCCGGCAGAGGAGGCAAGACATATTCAACTTCGGGGCGCACCACGGCGCCATCCGCACGAAGCGTCATGGCAGATTCCTTTCATCCAAAACAGTGCAGGCCCATCACGCCTGCATACCGCGCTTTGCAGCCGGCAAGCCATCAATACGATCTCGTGAATCAGGCAGCACGCCGCTGCGCTTGATGCTCGGCATGCAGAGGTGAGGGCACATCAAACAACAGGTCGTGAATACGCCGTGTGGCCGTTTGAAATGCCGCCGAACCTTGGCTATGCAACGCAAATTGGTGAGCGTTCAGTTCGGCGCGCACGCGCCCCGGATGCGGGGATAACAGCAGTATCCGATTGCCCAGCACCAGCGCTTCCTCGATGGAATGCGTCACGAACAACAGCGTGAAATTGGCTTCTTCCCACAGAGCTTGCAGCTCTTCTTGCATCTTGCGACGCGTTAACGCATCGAGCGCCGCAAAGGGTTCGTCCATCAACAAAACTCGCGGCTGCATGGCCAGCGCACGAGCAATGGCTACGCGCTGCTTCATCCCGCCCGACAGCGTATGCGGATAGGCATCGGCAAACGCCGTCAACCCTACCTTGTCCAGGTAATGCAATGCGCGCTCGCGTGCCTCGGCACGGCCCAGTTTGCGCGTGGCGATCAACGGAAACGCGACGTTGTGCAGCACTGTTTTCCAGGGAGGTAATTGATCGAACTCCTGGAACACGACAATGCGATCAGGCCCCGGGCCCGAGACAGCCTTGCCGTCCAACAGTATCTGCCCGGCTGCCGGCGGCACAAAGCCTGCGATCGCTTTGAGCAACGTCGATTTCCCGCACCCCGATGCGCCCAACAGAATATAGCGATCGCCGTCATACACATCGAAACTGACTTCGTGCGTCGCGCGCACGCGGCGCTGCGGCGTCTTGTATTCCAGAGTCAGATCACGGACCTGCAGCAACGGAGCGTGGGCGGTAGACATTCAGCTTCCCTCGCCGATGGCGGGATCTTCGAAGAAGTAATCGCGCCAGCTCACAGGCGCATTCTTGATCGCGCCGATCTGATGCATGAACTTGGCCAGGCCCAGCGTATTGTTCGGCTGCAGCGTGAATTTCACATCGGGATTCGTGATGACCTTCACCAGAAAATCGCGATCCAGCTTGGCGCCTGTGACGCGGATGTAGGTATCGGCTGCCTCTTGCGGATGGGCCGTCACGTATGTCGCAGCCTCTTGCAGCGCTTGGAGAAAGGCACGATACGTCTTGGGGCTGTCGTTGCGGAATTTTTCTGTCGCGAACAACACAGTCGATGACGCCGGACCACCCAAAACGTCGTACGAGTTCAACACAATATGCGCCTTCGGGTTTCCTGCCAGCTCCTGCTCTTGAAAAGGCGGATTGCCAAAATGAGCGGAGATTTCCGTCCCACCGGAAATGATGGCTGCCGTCGCATCAGGATGCGGCACGGCGACCGAGATTGCATCCAGCTTGGCATAGTGATCATTACCCCATTGCTTGGCCGACGCCAACTGCAATACGCGCGATTGCACTGACACTCCCACCGCGGGCACCGCGATACGGTCCTTGTCGGTAAAGTCTGCGATGCTTTTTACGGCAGGGTTGTTCGACACCAGGTAATACGGAAAATTTCCCAGTGATGCCACGCCTTTGACGTTCTGCCGGCCATGCGTGCGGTCCCAGATCGTCAGCAGCGGACCCACGCCCGCCGCAGCAATATCCACACCGCCCGAGAGCAGCGCATCGTTGACCGCCGCGCCGCCCGATAATTTGACCCAATCGACTTTGATGTCTACGCCGGCTGCCTTGCCGTGCTTCTCAATCAGCTGCTGATCACGTGCGACATTCAACAGCAGATACACCACGCCATACTGCTCGGCGATCCGCAGACGGCCTTCCTCCGCCACCGCAGGAGTGGGCGACACGAGCGCCATGATCGCGATTGCGACGGCAAGCAAGCCTGCACCGACGGCACGGCCCACATGTTGTTTGAAAATATGAGTCATGGGCATAGTCAGAACGGCGTGTCGCCTTCAATAGTGGTGCGGTAGAGTTTGCGGCGCAGATGCGCGGGAGTGCCTGCCGCCAAATGGATCAATGAACGGTTATCCCAGAACACCAGATCGTGTTCGCGCCACTGATGGCGATAAATGTGTTCGGGCTTGATGCTGTGGGCAAACAGTTCCGCGAGGATCTGTTGGCTTTCATCCTCGGGCAGCCCCTCGATGCGGGTGGTGAAGCCTTCGCTGACGAATAGCGCCTTGCGCCCCGTTTCAGGATGCGTACGCACCACGGGATGGACGACTTCTTTGACCTGTGCGAGTTGCTCTGGGCTGAGCGTCGGCCGCCAATTCGCCTCTTTCTGCATCTGGCCATATTTCGCCAGATACGAGTGCACCGCTTGGCGGCCCTCGATCGCGTCACGCAAGTGCGCAGGCAGGGTGTCGTAGGCCACATGCATATCGGCAAACAGCGTATCGCCGCCTTCGGACGGCAACTCTTGCGCATGCAGCAGCGACCCCAGGCTGGGCAAGGGTTTGTACGAGATATCGGAATGCCAGTATTTGCCGGCATCGCCCAAGCCCACCGGTTTACCGTCTTCGACGATGTTCGAGACGATCAGGATCTCGGGATGACCGGGCAAGTGAAATTGATGCAGCACATGAATCATCAGCTTGCCAAAACGGCGGCTGAAATCGATGTGCTGTTGGGGAGTAATGCGTTGATCGCGGAACACCACCACGTGGTGATCCAGATGCGCGCGATGCACACGCGCAAAATCGCTGGCGTTCAGCGTCTGGCCCAAATCAATGCCGACGATCTCCGCGCCGATCCCGCCAGGCAGAGGCCGCACCTCGAATGCCTGCGCAGCGTCGTCGACTGCATCAAGGCGTGCCGCGTTGCTACGTGTAGACATGGATTGCTCCGGTATTCAGAGCAATCCATTATGCAAAAGGCGAATTCAAACCCAAACGACGTTATCGGAGTTTAATCAGATCACTTTTTCATATGGGTTTGGAGTTATTAACTTATGCCTTTGCTAAAAACTTTTCGACCAGCTTGACCCAATACGTCGCGCCTACCGGCAGCAACGCATCGTTAAAGTCGTAGTTGGGGTTATGCAACTGGCATGGGCCCATGCCGTGATAACTGGCGATCCGATGATCTCCATCGCCATTGCCTAGAAACAGGTAGCAGCCCGGCACTTTCTCCAGGAAAAAGGAAAAATCCTCGGCGCCCATGAACGCAGGAATATCGCAATTGACGTGTTCGTCGCCAAACACCTCGCGTGCGACCTGCGCAGCAAACGCAGTTTCTTTTTCCCAGTTCACCAGGGGCGGATATGCCCGCACGAAATCCAGCTCGCCAGTCGCGCCATATACCTGAGGCAAGGTCGTGGCGATGCGGCGCATGCCGTCTTCGATCTTGTCGAGTACGTCCACGGTATAGGTGCGCACCGTACCGCGCAACACGGCATCGCCAGGGATCACGTTATAGGCGTCTCCCGCGTGGATCTGCGTGATCGTCAGCACCGCCGATTCCAAAGGATCCTTGCTGCGCGAAATCAAGGTCTGCAAGGCATGCACCATATCAGCCGCTATGATGATGGGATCTACCGCGCTATGCGGCTGTGCGGCATGGCCGCCCACGCCACGGATCGTGATATCCCAGCGGTTGCTGGAAGCCATGGCCGGTCCGCTGCGAAAACCGAATTGATTGACCGGCATGCCAGGCATGTTATGCAAACCAAACACCGCGTCACACGGAAAGCGGTCAAAGAGACCGTCTTGCATCATGGCCCGCGCCCCGGCATTGCCGCCTTCTTCGGCCGGCTGAAAAATAAAATGTACTGTGCCATCGAAATTACGGTGCTTGGACAAATATTCCGCCGCGCCCAGCAACATCGTCGTATGCCCGTCGTGGCCACAGCCATGCATGCGGCCAGCTATCGTCGATTTATGCTCAAAGCGGTTGTGCTCCGGCATCGGCAGGGCGTCCATATCGGCGCGCAACCCCAAGGTCTTGCCGCTGTTGCCGGACTTCAGCACGCCCACCAGACCCGTCTTGCCCAAGCCAGTATGCACCTCTATCCCGAAGCTGCGCAGGCGCTCGGCGACCAGCGCCGATGTCCGCGTTTCCTGGAAAGCCAATTCCGGATGCGCGTGGATATCACGTCGCAAAGCGGTCAGGTCAGCATGGGCACGTTCGATTTCGTCTAGAGTTTTCATGGCAGAAGATAAACAAAATAAATTGGGTTAGATCCCGTAGGAGTCCGCGTCCGATATCAAACTTTCAGCCGGCGGGGGCACTGCGATCAGGGTTGGGCCGTCATCCTGATGGCAAATGGCCCGCCGGCGCGTCATTCAAGTGGCAGGCGCTGGCATGACCCGGCGCCACCGCTCGCAACAGCGGCCGTTCCGTACTGCAGCGCGGCATCGCGTGCGGGCACCGAGGATGAAAAGCACAACCCGTCGGGGGCGCCAGCGGCGAGGGTAGTTCTCCCTTGATCGGCCGATAATCGCGCCGGCCAGGCTGCAGATCCGGCAGTTCTTTCAGCAACGCCTGCGTATAGGGATGATTCGCCCGGGAAAATACCGCATCGGTCGAAGCAATCTCGACGATACGCCCCAGATACATGATGGCGACTCGATCCGAGATATGGCTCACCACACTCAGATTATGGCTGATAAACAGATAGGTCAAATCCAGCTCGCGGCGCAATTGCGCGAACAGGTTCAACACCTGGGCCTGAATCGACACATCCAGCGCTGCCACAGCCTCGTCGCACACGATGACCGACGGCTTTAACGCCAACGCTCGGGCAATGCCTATACGCTGGCGCTGTCCGCCGGAAAACTGGTGTGGATAACGCTGTGCATAAGTCGGGTCCAGCCCCACCTGGCTCATCAGCCCCGCCACGTAGCTGGCCTGCTCGCCCGAGCGGATCAGGCCATGCGCCACGGGCGCCTCGCCAATGATATCGACCACCCGCATACGGGGATTCAAGGAGGCGTACGGATCCTGAAAAATCATCTGCACGCTCAATTCGTAAGCACGCCGCTGCGCCGCCGACATCTGCGTCACAGGGGTCCCCTGATAATCGATCTGTCCCCCTGTCGGGCGCAAAATTCCCGCCACCATGCGGCCTAGCGTCGATTTACCGCAGCCCGACTCTCCCACAATGCCGATCACTTCACCCGGATAGACATCCAGATCCACCCCGGCAACCGCCTGCACCACCAGTGTTTTCAAGCCTGCGCCAAACAAGTTCGCAATACGTCCGGCCAGATCGACTGGCTGGATAAAGTGCTGCTCGACCTGCCGCAGCGACAAAATAGGCTTGGCGGTGGCGACAGAGACGCTGGAATCCGGCGCCGCGAATTCAACAGTCTGCACTAGCGTTCTCCTGCATGCCAGCAACGTGCCCAATGGCCGGGCCGATGTTCCACCGCCGCGGGCGCCTGCGTACAGGCCTCAGTCGCCCGATGACAGCGCGTGCGAAAGGCACAGCCTTGCGGCAGATTCAATAACGAGGGCGTCATGCCTGGTATCGGGTCCAAGGGCTGGCCGCGCGTGTGCGGTGTGGGGATTGACGCAATCAAGCCATGCGTATAGGGGTGCAGCGCATAGCTGATCACGGCTTCGGTTGTTCCGGTTTCCACGACACGGCCGGCGTACATGACCGCCACACGGTCCGCCAATCCTGCCACGACGGCCAGATCGTGCGTGATCCAGATCAGCCCTGTCCCCGTCTCGCGGCACAACTTCTGCATCTCGTAGAGGATCTGCCCTTGAATCGTCACATCCAGCGCGGTCGTGGGCTCGTCCGCGATGATCAGGCGCGGCTCATTCAACAAGGCGATCGCGATCGCCACCCGCTGCCGCATGCCGCCCGACAACTGATGAGGATAGGCGCGCAATCGTTCCTGAGGGGAGGGAATGCCGACTTTGGTCAACACCTCCAATGCACGGGCCCGTGCCTGATCGCGGCTGACACGGCGATGCGCCAGCACCGTTTCTATCATCTGCGTATCCACGCGCAATACGGGATTCAACGTCATCATCGGATCTTGAAAGATCATCGCGATATCGTTGCCGCGCAACTCGCGCCAGCGTTGCGCCGACGCTTGGCGCAAGTCTTCGCCGTTGAAGCGGATCTCACCATCGACGACGCGGCCTGGCGCATCGATCAGACCCAGCAAGGAAAAACCCGTGATGCTCTTGCCCGAGCCTGATTCTCCGACCAATCCCAGGATCTCGCCCGCTCCCACCGACAGATCCACACCGTCGACAGCCTTGACCACGCCGGCGCGCGTAAAGAAATGCGTTTTCAGGCCGCGAACATCCAACACCGTCCTGGTGACGCGGTTCGCAGCGCCGATAGGGGCCGCTATGGAAGCACTATCGCGATGGTCAATAATCGTTTGAGAGCTCATAGTCGTCCGCCGCTCAAGCCGCGTTATGCGGATTCAATACATCGCGCAGGTGATCGCCCACGAGATTGATGCCGATGATCGCAATGGCCAGGGCGATGCCGGGAAAGAAAGAAATCCAATACAGTCCCGACAGCAAGTATTCAAAGCCATTGGAAATCAACATGCCCAGCGAGGGTTCTGTCACCGGCACGCCTACCCCCAGAAACGACAGCGTGGCTTCCAGAGCAATGGCATGCGCCAGATCGATCGTCGCAATCACAATGAGCGGCGGCATACAGTTGGGCAACACGTGGCGAAACAATACGCGTCCCCAACCCAATGACATGCAACGGGCAGCCTCGACATATTCCTTGCCGCGTTCGACCAGCGCAGCTCCGCGCGCTGCACGCGCGAAGTAGGCCCACTGCACCACCACCAGCGCAATGATGACTTTATCCACACCCTTGCCTAGGATAGCCAGCAAGATCAACGCCACCAGGATCGCTGGGAACGATAACTGGATATCCACAGCCCGCATCAAAAACGCATCGATGCGGCCACCAAAATACGCAGCGATCAATCCCACTGTAGCGCCGATCGCAAATGCCGCCAGCACCGAAATTGAACCGACCATCAAGCTCGTGCGCATGCCATACAGGATCGCCGAGAACACATCCCGCGCCTGACCGTCCGTTCCCAACCAGTACGTCATACTGCCATCGCCGCTCACACTGCCGGGCGGCAATTTGGAATCGAGAATATCCAAGGTGGCAATGTCGAATGGATTCTGCGGTGCGATCCATGGTGCGAATATCGCTGCGCCTACCGTCAACAGCAGCAGCACGACGCCGAACAAGGCCAGTTTGCTGGCACAGAAATCCGCTAGAAAACGGCGCAGCGGCGTTTCCACCTTTACCGCGTGCGTTGATGTTGCCGTCGTGTGGACAGGGGAGGCGGGTGTCGTCATGCTCGACGCTCCAGACGTACGCGCGGATCCAGCACGGTATAGATAATGTCCACCACCAGATTCAGGATCACCAGGAAAAATACAATCAGCATCAGATAAGCCACCACCACGGGGCGATCCAGATTGATAATGGAATCAATCAGCAGCTTGCCCATGCCTGGCCAGGAAAACACCGTTTCTGTCACGACGGCAAACGCCACGACCTGGCCAAACTCCAATCCCGCGACCGTGACGATGGGGATCAGGATGTTCTTGAGCAAATGCACGCCCAGCACGCGCTTTTCTGCGAGCCCCTTGGCTCGCGCAAACTTGATGTAGTCCATGGGCAGCGCCTCGCGCGTAGCCGCCCGTGTGACGCGCACAATCATGGCGCATTTGGCCAATGCAATCGTGGACGCCGGCAAAATCAGGCTCGCCCATCCATCCAGCGTCAACACGCTCAACGGTACGCCCAACACCGAGACCGTTTCGCCGCGTCCGCTCGCCGGCAGCCACCCGAGCGTGACGGCAAAAAGCATGATCAACATCAAGCCGACCCAGAAATTGGGCAGGGAAAATCCCAACACCGAGCCCGTCATGATGGCGCGAGAACCTACCGCCTTGGGCCGCAGGCCCGCGATGATGCCTAATGGCACACCGATCAGGACCGACATCAGCATGGCTACACAGGCCAGCTCCAGCGTGGCCGGCATGCGCTCCAGAATCAAGCGCATCGCCGGCTCGCCCGTCAAAAAGCTATTGCCGAAATTGCCCTGTACGGCATGGCCGATGAACACCAGATACTGCATCCACAAGGGCTTGTCCAAGCCCAGCGACACACGGATTGCTTCACGCTGCACATCGGTCGCCTCGGGGCTGGCCAGCATCGAGATCGGATCGCCCACCAGATAGATTCCGGTGAACACCAACGCCGACATGACCAGCAGCACGATCAGCGTCTGCAACAGCCTGCGAATGATAGTTGCCAGCACGTCGATGCGACTCCTGGCTTACTTCTTTACGGTCGCGTATTGCACCAAGGTAGTCTGGTCCGGCCGGCCTTCGTAACGAATATCATCCTTCATCGCCCATACAGACAGCTCAAAGTGCAAGGGCAGCAGGGCATAGTCATCCATCGCCATATTGCTGGCCTGTTGCAGCAGTGCCGAACGCTTGGCGTCGTCCATTGTCCCGGCCGCCTCACGTGCCAATTTATCCATCTCCGGATTCGAATAACGACCGCGATTGGTCGTACCCTCGCCCGCATCGGGATTACGCGTCATCAGCAATGAGGCCAAGGGGTTCAACATCTCGCCGCTGGTCACCGACCAGCCTGCCAAATAGGCGCTGAACTCATAGCTGTCGCGCTTCTTGAAAAACACCGAGGGCGCCAAAGCTTCGACATTGGTTTTGACGCCAATGCGCGACCACATGGACGCCACCGCCTGCGCCACCTTGGAGTCGTTCACATAACGGCCCGAGGGCGCACCCAAGGTGATCGCAAACCCATCCGGATAACCGGCCTCTTTCAACAAGGTCTTGGCTTTCTCCACGTCTGCCTTCGGCGCCTCAGCATGCTCTTTAGACGAGCCGAACATAGGGTAGGGCAGCATATTGCCCGCAGCCTTGGCCACGCCGCCCATCACACGATCCACGATGGCATCGCGATTGATGGCCAGCGACAGCGCTTCACGCACGCGCTTGTCCTTCAGCGGATTTTTCTGCAAGCCCGCAATGCCCGGTGTAGGTTCGGCGAATTGATCCATCGCCACATACATCACCCGCACCGACGGCGTTTCTTCGATGTACAGCTTCTTGTTCTTTTTCAGATTGGCCAGATCGTCCGTTGGAGGGTCTTCGATCAAGTCCACATCCCCGGCCAGCAATGCCGCTACCCGGCCCGCCGCGTTGGACATGGGGCGATAGATCACCCGATCCCACGCAGGCGCGGGACCCCAGTAATTTTCATTGCGTGCGAAGACCAATTCCGCGCCGCGCTTCCAGGACACGAACTTATACGGCCCCGTTCCTGCCAGCCCGTTGCCGCTATTGAGTTCTGTTGTGGTTTTGCCTTCGGGTGCAGGACCGGATGCTGCCGTCTTCGACAGAATTGGCAGCTGTGCCAAGTTGATCAGCAGATTCGGCGCAGGTGATTTCGTCGTGATACGCAGAGTCAGCGGATCCACTGCTTCGGTCTTTGCCACCGAGCCCAAATACAAAGTAAACGGAGAGGGATTGTTCGGGACCTTTGGGATGCGGTCATAGCTAAACACGACATCCTCGGCCGTAAAGGGCGAACCATCCGAGAATTTGACATTGGGACGCAGCTTGAACGTCCAGACATTGCCGTCCACCTTCCAGGACTCCGCCAAAGCAGGGATCGGCTGCAGCTTGGAATCCGAGCGCACCAGCGGATCAAACAGCGTTTGAGAGATCTGCGTATTGGGCGTCAACGCATGGTATTGCGGGTCCATCGAGCTGGGCTCGGTCTTGAGCGCCACTACCAGATCGCGCGCAACGGCGGAGGTCATCGCCCCCAATGCCATTGCAGCCGTCAATGTCCCGCCCGCCAATAAACGTAACCAATGTGACGCCATCGTGCTCTCCCTAGCCTGTGCTGTAGGTTGGACTGCCTAGGGCACATTAACCAGCAAACAGGCGCGTGCGCAACAGTTATATTCCCTTATTGCCGTCTTGAATGAATCCCCCCATGTCCTTATCCACACAGGTCCCCATCGCCGCCATCGCCACCGCGCCAGGCCGCGGCGGTATTGGCGTTGTCCGGGTTTCCGGCCCCGATTTGTCGGCCTTGGCGCGCCGCCTGTTCAACCGCGAACTCACGCCGCGTCACGCCCATTATTTGCCCTTCACTGCAGAAAACGGCGAACACCTGGACGAAGGCATTGCGCTCTATTTCCGCGCTCCTCAGTCCTATACGGGCGAGGACGTACTGGAGCTGCAAGGCCACGGCGGGCCAGCCGTATTGCGGCGCATTCTCGACCGCTGCCTGCAGGCGGGCGCGGACATGGGCGTGCGGTTGGCCGAGCCTGGCGAATTCACACGCCGCGCCTTTCTGAACGACCGCATGGACCTGGCCCAGGCCGAAGCCGTAGCCGATCTGATCGATGCCTCATCGGTAGCCGCGGCACGCGGCGCCATGGCCTCGCTGTCCGGGGAATTCTCGGCGCAGGTCAATGCACTATCGGATCGGATCATTCACCTGCGCATGCTGGTCGAAGCCACGCTGGATTTTCCCGAAGAGGAAATCGATTTTCTAGAGAAATACCAGGCACGTCCCACACTGGAGGCGCTGGCGGCAGACCTCGCCACATTGATCGCACAGGCGCGCCAAGGCGTCATCCTGCGTGAAGGCCTGCACGTCGTACTGGCGGGCAAACCCAATGTGGGCAAGTCCAGCCTGTTAAACGCCCTGGCCGGTGACGACATCGCCATCGTCACACCGATCGCCGGCACCACCCGCGACAAGGTCGTGCAGGAAATCCACATTGACGGGGTGCCTCTGCACATCGTCGACACGGCCGGCCTGCGCGAGACCGAAGACACCGTCGAGAGCATCGGCATCGCCCGCACCTGGAAAGAAATCGAACGCGCCGACGTCATCCTGCATTTGCAGGACGCCACCCAGCCCGCCGACGAACTCGACGCGCAAATCGTCGCCCGCCTGCCGGAGCGCACCCCCTTGTTGACGGTGTTCAACAAGGTAGACCTGCTCGATACGCCTTTCGTAGCCGGCCCTCAGCAGCTCGGCATCTCTGCCCGCGAAGGCGTCGGCCTGGACGCGCTGCGCGACAAGCTGCTGGCCCTGGCCGGCTGGAACCCCGGCGCAGAATCCCCCTGGTTGGCCCGAGAACGGCACGTACGCGCATTACAGGATGCGGCCGAGCACTTGACCTCTGCCACCGAACACGCGGCCCAGGATGACCGCGTATTGGATTTATTCGCCGAGGAGCTGCGACTGGCGCACGACAGCTTGAGCAGTATTACGGGGCGGTTCACCAGCGATGATTTGCTGGGCGAGATTTTTTCCAGTTTTTGTATTGGGAAGTGAACCCGATTTCATCTATTTTGCAAGAACGGGTCGCGTGATCCGTTCAAAAGAACGGCCGCGATGCCAGCTCAAGCCCCAGCACCGCCAAGAACACCAAAAAGCATTGTTTAAAGCGCTTGGGACTGATTCGTGCCCGGATCTTCTGCCCGGCCCACATGCCTATCAAAGCCG
>Ga0182743_1002336_pt1 | contig 16859 bp, 16 predicted proteins | sample eDN3rd30CKraftOP_FD_128522 | JGI IMG/M metagenome (GOLD analysis project Ga0182743, IMG submission 128522) | Enriched Organic Plus compost microbial communities from Emeryville, California, USA - eDNA 3rd pass 30_C Kraft OP (version 2) (version 2) ... | reverse complement strand
TATTGTAGGCCGCCCGCGGGACGGCGCTGAACAGCGCGTCTTCCGAGGCGATGCCGATGGTGGCGAGCATTTCTGCGCGCTCGGCATCGGAATGGGGGAGGTATCGCATGGGAGGTGCTTTCGTCGGGTTCGGCGTCCCGAGCTCCCCCCTCCCAGCCTCTCCCGCAAGGGGGGAGGTGCTGATCGCGGCTATGGCGAGATTGGTGCCGGCGCCTCGATCGAAACACCCTCCCTTGCGGGGAGGGTTGGGGAGGGGTGAGCCCGAGGCTCAGTGCTATTTGATGAAATCAGCGTAGGCGGCTTCGTCCATCAGGCCGTCGAGTTCGGAGGGGTCCTCGATGTGGATCTGATACATCCAGCCGGTGCCAAGTGGGTCCTGGTTGACCATGGCCGGCTCGGCGCCGAGCGCCTCGTTGGTGGCTTCGATGGTGCCGCCCACCGGTGCGTAGATTTCCGAAGCGGCCTTGACCGATTCCACAACGGCGGTCTCGTCGCCCTTTTTGACCGTCTTGCCGATGGCGGGGAGTTCGACGAAGACGATGTCGCCGAGCTGCTCCTGCGCATAGGCGGTGATGCCGACGATGCCGGTCTGGCCTTCAATGCGGATGTATTCGTGGTCCTGGGTGAACTTGATGGTCATGGACGCCTCTCAAACCGGCTTGCGGTAGTAACGGTGGGGAACGAAGGGGAGCGCGGCGACTTCAGCGGACTGGCTGCGGCCGCGTACGGAAACGGAAAGCTTGGTGCCGACTGCGGCATGGTCGGGCGGCACGAACCCGAGCGCGATGGCGCGGCTCAGGGACGGCGAGAAGCCGCCGCTCGTGACCTTGCCGATGACGGCGCCCGAGGCATCGAGGATTTCGGCGCCCTCGCGGGCCGGTGCGCCATCGACCAGCAGGCCGACGCGGACACGGGAGAGTTCGCCGCCATATTCCTTGAGGATGCGCGCGGCGCCGGGGAAATCGGCAGCTTCGCGGCGACGCTTGGAGACGGCGAAGTTGAGGCCGGCCTCGGTGGGCGAAATGGTTTCATCGAGGTCGTGGCCATAGAGCGGCAGGCCGGCTTCGAGGCGCAGGCTGTCGCGGGCGCCCAGGCCGATGGGCTTCACTCGTCCGTCCAGGGTGAGCGCGTCCCAGAAGGCCTTGGCGTGTTCGGGCTCGACCAGTATCTCGAAGCCATCCTCGCCGGTGTAGCCCGAGCGGGCGATGACCAGCACGGTGCCGTTCCAGGGGAAGGAGCGGTAGGTCATGAAGCCCAGTTCGGCAACTTCGGGAATAAGGCTTGAGAGCACCGCGACCGCGTCCGGCCCCTGCAGGGCGAGGAGCGCGCAGTTGTCGGCGCGGTTGAGCGTCGCCTTGCCGGCAGAGGCGCCGGCGATGCGGGCGAAATCGGCGTCCTTGGTACCAGCATTGACCACGATATAGAGCGAACCGGCCCAGTCCGGATCGGCGGGACGGGCAATCATCAGATCGTCGAGTGCGCCGCCAGTCTCGTTGAGGAGGAGCGTGTAGCGGATCTGACCGGGCTTGAGACCCTTGATGTCGCCGCAGATCAGCGGCTCGACCAGCGCGGCGATGGCGGCGTGATCGGCATCGGGGTCGCCCGATTTCTCGTTGAGCAGCAGGAAGGACGGCCCCATGTGCGAGACGTCGAAGAGCCCGGCATGCTCGCGCGTCCACTTGTGCTCGGTGATGATGCCGGTCGGGTATTGCACCGGCAGCGAATAGCCGCCGAAGGGCACCATGCGGCCGCCGAGCGCGACATGCACGTCGTTGAGGGGAACGGTCTTGAGGTCTTGAGGCGAGGTGTCGGCCAATGGACTCTTCCGGCAGCGAGGGACGATTGCCCGCCTTGCGGCAAGCGCGCACCCCCTCTGTCCGCTAACCTGAGAGATTTCCCGGCTGTTGCCGGTTGCTCCTTCGGTGGGGCGAGATCGCCCGCTTTCCAGAGTTCAGCCTGACGCGGTCCTTTTGCCTGAGAGTTTCCGGGGCGGTTGCTCCTTCGGCGCCGGGCAAAGCCCGATCTCTCCCGCAGTCGAGCGCAACATGTAGAAGAATTGGTTCGCCGTCAATCGCGGCGATGGAATGCTCACAAGGGCGCTGAGAAACGTCCTACTCTCCCGGATGCATCTCGGTATGGCGGGAATAGGCGTAGCCGCCTGCAAAGGCGGCGACTGCGACACTCCAGGCGAGCGATTGCAAGCGCGACAGTGGGCGCGATGGCGCCCCGGCCTTACCCGCGCGGATCGAAACCGACCCAGATGACCAGGTCTTCGCCGCCGATATAGGGAATCTGGACGTTCTCGACGACCTTGACGAATTCCTCGCTCTGGTTGGGCGGGGTCACGGCAACGGGGATCGAGTACTTTTCCGAGAAGATCGCGGAGCCGTCGCGTTCGACCGCGAAGCGGACCGGCAGGTTGACCGAGGAGACGCTGCTCTTGGGACCCATGACGACGCGCCCGACCAGGCCCATCTTGACCGTGATCAGGCCGTTGGAAACCACGCAGTTGCGCGATTGCTTCTCGATAACGGCCTGCCAGTTGAGGTTGGCGGGGTTGCCGGCCTGCCCGGCATAGGAGAAGAGCGTCTCGCTGCCGGGGCGCACCTTGATGGGCGGGCATTCGGTGGCGATGGCCGGGAGCGCCGAGGGCGCAGCCTGGGCGATCTGGGCAGGATTGGCCGTGGCGTTGGCGAACTGGGCGCCGGTGGAGCCGCCGCCGCCGAACATGTTCCCCATCGAGCAGCCAGCCAGGGCGAGGGCCAGAAGGCCGGCGCCGGCAAATCGGACGGCGGGGCTCATTTTGTTGTTCGGCATCAATAACTTCTCCACACGCGTCACTCAGACTTACTTCTTGCGCGCTTCAAGCGCCATCAGGATTGCGGGTGCGCCGGTGGCGGAAACGCCAGGTGCATCCTCGATAAATACGGCATCAACGACGCCATCGGTGATCAGCATGGCCGCGCGCGTGAACCGCGTGCCCATGCCGGCGCCCGAGAAGTCCTTGTCCAGTCCGAAGGCTTTGGCCTGGGCGGCATTGCCATCGGCGATAAAATCGATCTTGCCGAGCGCATCGCTCGCTTCGGCCCATGCCTTGACCACGTGATGGTCATTGGCGGCGGCGCAGACGATCCTGTCCACGCCGGCAGCGCGCATTTTATCGGCATTAGCGATAAAGCCAGGTAAATGATTGACGTGGCAGGTGGGGGTGAAGGCGCCGGGCACCGAGAAGAACACGACGCGCCCCTGGCCGAGAACGCTGTCGCTGGTGGTGTCGCTTACGCCGGAGCCGTCAACCAGCTTCACCGGCACAGACGGAATCGTGTCGCCGCTCTTGATCATGCGCTTGCCCTTATGCGTTCACGGGCCGCGCCGATTTTGACGGACCTTTGAACTAACTTTTACCGCGACGAGGCGGCCATAGGCAACACTCGACGGGAGACTTCGAACGGTCCCATGTCGGTCATGAACGTGAGCTGAACGGGCTGCCCCTCCAGGCCCTCAATCTTGTCCGTCCCCAAGGACGGAAGGAGCACTATGCCGGGTTCCGGGCTTTTTTGCGGCACCCCGAAAAGCAGCCCGGCATCGCCGAAAGAGGCGATAAGCGATTGGGAATCAACGCGGGCATCTTCGACCTTGACCTTGAGGGCGCCGGTCGCCTGGTCGAAGACCACGTCGCCGATTGCCTCCGGATTCTGCTGCCAGGGCATGGGCGTGTTGGCCAGCGCCTGACGCAGCCGCAAACCCTCGCCGGCATCGGCCTTGGCGAATTGCAGCGGCATGGCGAAGCTGGCCTTGGCGGGCATGCAGATGTCCGAGCAGATCCCCATTACGGCCGACACCACCACGGAAGGAGCGTCGCTGGCGATCTTGAGTTCCAGCGGCAGGACGGTCGGGCCAAAGTAGACGTAGTCGAGATAGCCGGCGGCGTTGTCGACCGTGGGATATGGCCAGAGGATCTGGTAGCCCTCCACGCCCTGCGAACCCGCCAGGTCGATCTCGGTGGGGATGCCGGTCTGCCCCGGCGTCTTCCAATAGGTCTTGTAGTTCTGTGGCATGTCGATCTGGATGCCGGCGAGCGTGGTGCCGTCGGCATCGAGCACGTCACTGGTGACGAGACGCGCGCGCACGCCAGGAACGAGCTCCTGCCAGGCGCTTTCGGCCGCCAGGACCGGTACAGTCGAAAGTGTCGCGAAAACGAGGACAAGCGAACGCATGGCGGTTTGGATAGCGCAGCTTGAGTGTTTCCAAAAGTCTCCACCGATCAGGCCTTCGTGAGGGTGGGGTTTGCAGGGCCCCGGAACAGGCCTAAGCTGATCTCAGCCCCGCAGACCGAGGAGCAGCGTGATGATTTCGCTCAAGGGCCAGTTTCTTGTCGCCATGCCGGACATGACGGACGAACGTTTTCGCGAGAGCCTGATCTACCTGGTCGGCCATGGCGACGAAGGCGCTATGGGACTGGTGGTCAACAAGAGCGTCGACGACATGAGCTTCGGCGACATTCTCGAAGAACTGAGCCTGGGCGAACACGATGACATCATCCGCCTGCCCGACCAGGTCAAGAACCGGGAAGTCCTGCGCGGCGGGCCGGTCGAGAAGGGCCGCGGCTTCGTGCTTCATTCGAGCGACTATTTCCGCGACGGCAATTCCTACGAGGTGAGCGAGGAAATCTACCTCACCGCAACGCTGGACGTGTTGCGCTCCCTCGCCTTCGACAACGAGCCGGCAGAGGCGATTTTCGCGCTCGGCTATTGTGGCTGGGGCGCAGGACAGCTCGAGGGCGAACTCGGGCGCAACGGCTGGCTCACGGTGCCTTATTCACGCGACCTGCTGTTCGATGTCCCGCTGGAGAAGCGGTACGATGCAGCACTCAGGAAACTGGGGATTACGCGGGCCAGCCTGAGCACGATGGCGGGGAATGCCTGAAGAGGCATCGGGCCCCCCGGTATCTTTACAACTATGGAGCTTCCGGGGTGTGTTGCCTCGTCCGGCCAGAGCGGCGCCATTCTGGGCCCTGCCTTCGCCGGGGAAGCATGTCTAGTGGTTGGGCGCCCAAGCGCCACTTGACCGTCCCTACCGCGCTACCTGAGCCTGCAGCTTCTTGAACAGTTCCGGCCCCGGCATGGCGGCGCCGAAGGCGAAGCCTTGGGCGTAGCGACAGTTGAGCGAGCGCAGGCGCTCGACCTCGTCCAGCGTCTCCACGCCCTCGGCAATCACCATCAGGTCGAGATCGGCGGCGAGCGCCACGATCGAGCGGATGATCGGCACCTGGGTGTGAGCCATGCCACCATCCTCGCCGATCTGCACGAAAGGCGCGGCGATCTTGATGGTGTCGAAGGGGAAGCGGTGGAGGTAGCTCAGCGAGGAGTGCCCCGTGCCGAAGTCATCGAGCGCCAGGCCAAGTCCGAGACTGCGCAAGGTCGAGAGCATATAGGCCGAGTGCTCGGGATTGGTCATCACCTGCCCCTCGGTCACCTCGAGCTTGAGGTGCGAGATCAGGTCCTTGTTGCCGCTGGCGAGGCCGCGGATGTCGTTGAGCAGCGATTCGGAGGCGAGTTGGCTGGGCGAGAGATTGATCGAAACGAAGAAATCCTCGCCTAGGCCCGGCAGGGCCTTGAGCCATTCGCGCGTCTGGTTGGCGGCCTGCTCGAAAGCGAGGCGGCCGAGGCGCTCGATGAGTCCGGAACGTTCGGCGAGCGGTATGAACTCTTCCGGGTTCACCACGCCGCGGCTCGGATGGTTCCAGCGCATCAGCGCCTCGGCGCCCGATATCTGGCCGGAATTGATATCCATGATCGGCTGGTACTGGACCTGCAGTTCTCCGGCCTTGAGGCCGCGGTCGAGATCTTCCTCGCTGGCGCGATTATAGGCGGTGATGGAGCGGGCCGAGGCGCGGTAGGCCTCGATGCGGTCGCCACCAAGGCGTTTGGCGTAATACATCGCCAGTTCGGCATCGCGCAGCACGTCGGCGGCGGTGGCCGGGTTGCTGTCGTAGATGGTGACGCCGATGGAGGCGGTGAGCGTCAGGTCGCGGTCGCCGAAGTTGAACGGAGCCTTGAGGGCCTTGCGGATCTGCTCGGCAGTCTCGGCGATGCGGCTGGCGGCCTGCTCGGAGGCGAGGATCACGGCGAACTGGTCGCCGTTGATGCGCGCGACCGTATCGAGCGGGCGCATGACGCGTGAGATGCGGCGGGCGATGGCGAGCAGGACCGAGTCGGCGGCCGAGTGGCCCACGCGCTCCTCGAGGTCCATGAAGCGGTCGATATCGATGAGGAACACGGCCGGCTTCACCCCGCCCGGGGTACGGGCGCGGATGAGGGCGCGGTCGAGCCGATCGAGGAACAGTTGCTTGTTGGGCAGGCCCGTCAGGCTGTCATGGACCGAGTCGTGGAGCAGGCGCATGCGCGATGCGCGGTCTTCGGTCACGTCCTGCAGGGTGCCGACGATGCGGTTGACCTGGCCATCGCCGCCCAGCACCGGCTTCACGCGCATGCGGAAGGTGCGATAGGTGCCGTCGTGGGTCGCCAGGCGCATGTCGGCGGAAACCTTGCCGCGCCGCAACTCGACCAGGGTGTCGAAGGCCGTCCGGAAGCGATCGCGATCCTCGGGGTGCACGCGGTCGAGCCAACGCTTGATGGCGCCGCGCAGCGCGCCACGGCGTTCGCCCAGGCGCGTATTGAGTTCGTCGGAAACCGACACGCGATCACGCTCGATATTCCAGTCGAAGACGAAATCGCCGCTGCCGGTGAGGGCGAGGGCGCGGCGCTCGACTTCCGAGAGGGTGCCGATGGAAACCTGCCCGTCCGAGAAGGCATGCTGGACGGCGGTAAAGCCCAGCAGCATGACGATAAGTACAAGGCCGCCGGCCACGGCCGGCTGGGCCACGTCGTTGGATACCTGGCCCGAGACCACCAGCCAGCCATAGAACAGCCAGGCGATGTAGATGATCCAGGTCGGCACCAGCAGCACGGCGCGGTCGTAGCCGCGCAGCGCCAGCAGGAGAATGAGGAAGAAGCCGGAGATCCCCAGCAGCACCAGCACCAGCCGCGCCACCGTCACGGCGATCTCGGGCTGGAAGAAGGCGAAGCCGAATAGGGCCAGGAATACTGCGGCCAGGGCCAGGGCGAGATGGATGAAGCGCAGATGCCAGCGGTGCAGGTTGAGATAGATGAAGAGGAAGCCGGCCAGTGTCGTCGCGATGCCCGCCTCTGCGGCCGCCCTGAACGGTTGCATCGAGCCGTTGCCGACGCCGAGCAGGCGCCCCATGACACCGAAATCGATGAGGAGATAGGCGAGCACCGCCCAGGCGAAGGCGGCCGTCGCCGGGAATACGCCCCTGCCCCGCACCACGAACATGACGGTGAGGAACACCGCGGCCAGGCTGGCGATGCCGAGCACAACGCCACGGAAGAGCGTGAAGGAATTGACGTAGTCGCGATAGGCGTCGGGCTTCCAGAGATAGAGCTCGGGAAGCTGGTCGGAGGCCAGTTCGGCCACGAACGTCACCGTGGCGCCTGGATCGAGGGTGATCTCGAAGACGTCCGATTCCGGGTCGGCCAGGCGAACGGGGCGGATGCCGGCGCTCGGGGTCAGTACGTGGACGCGATCCGAGCCGAGATCAGGGTTGAAGACGCCCGAGCCGGGCAGCCGGAAGAACGGCGCCACGAGCAGGCGATCGATCTGCACGTCGGAATCATTGCGCAGCGCGAAAAGGGCCCAGTTGGGATTCGTCCCGGGTTCGGACGCCAGCACCTCGATGCGGCGGATGATGCCGTCTTCACCGGGAGCGGTCGAAAGCTGCACCCGCCCGTTATTGCCGGGCACGATGTCGATGGCCTCGGTCAGGTTGACGGCATTGACGTCTTCGGGAACGGAAATCACGTCGAACGCGGCGGCAGGAAGCAGGCCAGCCACGAGAAACACGAGCGACATCGCGAGGGTGATGAACTGACGCATTAGGCGGCGGGTTTTCCTAAGTCTTTTCGCGATGCGCGAAAGTGGTAGCGGGGATTTCCGCATAGGACAAGCCAACGTCGCAGGCGCCAGGCCGAAGCTGTGGGAACGTGCCTCAGGCGAAGCGGCGGCGGCGACGGGCTTCGTAATGTTCGCGGGTCAGGCCGAACAGGACATGGTCGGCCCATTTCCCATCGATCTGGAGATATTTGTCGGCGTAGCCTTCTTCCTTGAATCCATTCTTTTCGAGCACCCGCCGCGAGGCGAGGTTGTCGGGCAGAAAAGCGGCGTGAATGCGGTGAAGCCCGAGCGTGTCGAAGACAAAAGGCAGCACCGCGCCAACGGCCTCGGTCATGTAGCCCTGCCCGGCAAACGGCTCGCCCATCCAGTAGCCAAGCGTCACGAACTGGGCGGCACGACGCCGGATGTTGGAAAGGGTCATGCCGCCGACGAGCTTCTGGCGGTCCCCTTCCATGACGAAGATGAAGAAGGTGAAATCGGTGCCCTGCTCGGCTTCCTGCTTGCCGCGCCGCAGCCGCGCGAAATAGACGCTGCGGCCCAGGTCCGCCTCGGTCCAGCGCGGCTCGAAGGGTTTGAGGAAACTGCGACTCTGGTGGCGAAGGGCGCGCCACTCCTTGTAGTCGTGCGGCTGGGGAGCGCGCAGGATTACGCGCTCGCCGTGCAGTTCCGGTGTCTTGTCACGCGAGGACCAGGGCCAAAGCACGCGACACCTTAGTGCTTGAGACGTTCGCCGATCGAGACGTAGTCCGGGAGCTTGGACACAGGTCCGATGCCGGCCAGCGAGACCTCGTTGGTGGCAAAGATCTGGTTGGCGACGTGCTTGACCCGGTCGGCGGTGATGCGGTTGATGCGGTCGACGGTTTCCTGGAGCGGAATGGTCCGGCCCCAGAGGATCTGCTGGCGGGCCAGCTGGCCGGCGCGGGCCGAGGGGCTTTCGAGCGACATCAGGAGGCCGGCGCGAATCTGGTTGCGCACGCGGGTCACTTCCTCCTCGGTGATGGTCTCGGTGGCGCGGCGCAATTCGTCGAGCACGACAGGGACCAATTCGGCCACCTCGTCCTCGCCGGTCGCGGCGGCGATGCCGAAAACGCCCGAGTCCTCGAACGCCCAATGGAAGGCGTAGACCGAGTAGCACAGACCGCGCTTCTCGCGCACTTCCTGGAAGAGGCGCGAGGACATGCCACCGCCCAGGATCGAGGCGAGCACCTGGGCGGCGTAGAAACCGTCCGAGTTATAGGCCCTGCCCTCAAAGCCGAGGACGATATGGGCCTGCTCGTGGTCCGACACCAGCCGCTCCTCGCCGCCCACATAGCGGGCGCGCTCCGGATCGGGAGCACCATTGCGCTTGAGGTTGTGGAAACGGTCGTTGGCGATGTCCACGAGCTGGTCGTGGTTCACGTTGCCGGCTGCGGCGACCACCATGCGCTCGCCCACATAGTTGCGATCCATATAGTCGCGAATGGCGGGGGCACCCATGGTGCGCACGGAATCGGCGGTGCCCAAGATGGTACGCCCGATCGGCTGGTCCGGAAACGCGGCCGACTGGAAGAGGTCGAAGACGTGATCGTCCGGATTGTCGCGCGCGGCGCCGATCTCCTGGATGATGACGTTGCGCTCGCGGTCGAGTTCGTTGGAATCGAACATCGAGTTCTGCAGGATATCGGCCAGGATATCGGCAGCGAGGCCGACATCCTCCTTGAGCACGCGGGCAAAATAGCCGGTGTGCTCGATGGAGGTGGCGGCGTTGAGGTCGCCACCGACATTCTCGATCGTTTCGGCGATCTGGAGCGAATTGCGGGTCGCGGTGCCCTTGAAGGCCATGTGCTCGAGCAGGTGGGAAATGCCGTGCTCGTCCTTGCGCTCGCTGCGCGACCCTGCCTTTACCCAGACCCCGAGCGATGCGCTTTCGAGGTGGGGCATGTCGTCGGTCAGGACGGTCACGCCGTTATCGAGCGTCGTAGTTCTCACGCTGAACTCTCCTCCGTGGGCTTGGCGCTGCGCTAACCGCAGGCTGCCCGGTTTCAGGCGCGGGTGCGCGTCTTGATATAGGTCTCCACCGCACCCTGGTCGTTGGCCAGAACGTCGAAGCGCTCCGGCCGTTCGTTGAGATCAGCCAACCACACCGGCAGTGCCGGTTCAACACCCGTCGCAGCCTTGACGGCCGCGGGGAACTTGGCGGGGTGCGCCGTGGCCAGGCTCAGCATGGGCGTAGCGCCCGAAAGATTGGCGCGGGCGACATGGACGCCGACCGCGGTGTGGGGATCGAGCAGGTAGCCGGAATCGGCGAGCGCCGAGGCGATGGTGGCGCTGGTGGCCGCCTCGTTCGTGGTGCCGGACTGGAACTCAGCGCGGATCGCGGCCAGGGCCGGGGCCGGCACGTCGAATCCTCCCGACTGCTTGAGACTTTCCATCATGGTGCGCACCTGGGCAGCATCGCGCCCGGCGGCCTCGAAGAGCAGTCGCTCGAAATTGGAGGAAATCTGGATGTCCATCGAGGGGCTGATGGTGGGCGCCACGCCATTGACCTCGTAGCGCCCGCCGGCAAGCGTGCGCTTGAGGATATCGTTGGCATTGGTCGCGATGATCAGCCGGTCGATAGGCAGACCCATGCGCTTGGCGGCGTAGCCGGCGAAGATGTCGCCGAAATTGCCGGTAGGCACGGTGAACGAGACCTGGCGATGCGGGGCGCCGAGCGAGACCGCCGCGGTGAAGTAATAGACGATCTGGGCGACGATCCGGCCCCAGTTGATCGAATTGACGCCAGAAAGGCGCACCGAGTCTCGGAAGTAGTGGTTGTTGAAAAGCCCTTTGACGATGTTCTGGCAGTCGTCGAAGGTGCCCTCGAGGGCGATGTTGTGAACGTTTGCGTCGAGCACGGTCGTCATCTGCCGGCGCTGCACGTCGGACGTGCGCCCCTTGGGGTGCAGGATGAAGATGTCGGTGGTGTCGCGGCCACGGAAGGCTTCGATGGCGGCCGAGCCGGTATCGCCTGAGGTAGCGCCCACGATGGTGGCGCGCAGGTTGCGCTTGGTCAGCACATGGTCCATGGCGCGGGCCAGGAACTGCATGGCCACGTCCTTGAAGGCAAGCGTGGGGCCGTGGAAGAGTTCGAGCACGAAATGGTTGGGCTCGAGCTCGATGATCGGGGTCACCGAGGGGTGCCGGAACGTGCCGTAGGCCGCCGTGACGATCTCGTGGAGGTCGGCATCGGGGATGTCTGAGGCGGAAAAGCGCCGGATGATGTCGAAGGCGACTTCGGCATAGGGCTTCCCCGCGTAGGCAGCTATTTCGGCGGGGGAAACCTGCGGCCATGCCTCCGGCAGATAAAGACCGCCGTCGCTCGCGAGACCGGCAAGCATGGCATCAGAAAAACTCAGCGCAGGCGCCAGGCCGCGCGTCGAAACAAACTGCATAGATTGGATGCATCCGACCAAAAGTGGGATGCAACCTATTGAAACGGGCCGTGCGCCGCAAGTTTCATTCTACTTGCCTGCTTGCCCGCGGCGCTGGCGCCAGATCCAGAAGCCCAGCATGATTGGCGTAATGAGCGCGAACGCGTACCAGGTCATCGCATATTCGAAGTGTCGATTGGGAAAGGCCATCACCGTTTCCCCGCCCTGCGGCAGCGCCCCCGCCTCCCCGGCCGGCAGGTCCACGTAAAGGGGAGCGACCGGCGCGAGCGCAGGATCGAGAAGCTCGGCCAGCCGTGCGGGATTGCGCACCCACTCGATGCGCTTGGCGGCGTCGGCGGCTGGAGTGAACGAGTTGATCTCCTCGGGCTGACGGGCGAGGCCCGTCACGGTGACGGTGCCGGCAGGCGTCGAGGGGTCGTTGGCGAAGTCGGCCCGGCGCGGCTCGGGCACATAGCCGCGATTGACGAGGACCGTGCCACCGCTGTCGAGCGCGAAGGGCACGACCACCCAATAGCCCGGGCCGGAATACATGCCCTTGGTTTCGCTCAGGCTGGTGAAGACCTCGATGGTCTGGTCCGGCACAAAATGGCCGGTCAGGGACACGGGGCGGAAGTCGAAGTCAGCGGGGACAATCGAGGACCATTCCGCCACAGGGGGCAGAGGCTCGGGCGCGAGGTGGCTGCGCTGCTCGACGGCGGCGATCAGCGCTTCCTTCTCGCCCAGCCGGTGCATCTGCCAGGTGCCGAGGTAGATGAACAGCGCGACGAGCGCCGCCATGAAGACGATGAAGCTCCAGAAGACCCAGGGACGCCCCCGGGGAGTAGTCGTAGCGGTCACTGGTGGCCCTCATGGGCGTCGTGGCGGTACTGCAGGGCCACCATGATGGCCTTGAAGGGCGGCAGCAGCGCGAAGCAAAGGATCAGCGTGATCGGCACCCACAGGGCCAGGTGCACGAACACCGGCGGGTGGAAAAGGATATCCACGATGAGCGCCAACCCCATCACCAGGAAACCCACCACGAAGATGATGAAGATGGCCGGGCCGTCGCCGCTGTCGGCAAAGGCAAGGTCGAGCCCGCACACGCTGCATTGCGGGGCGACCTTGAGGTAGCCGCGGAAGAGCTTGCCCTCTCCACAACGCGGGCAGCGGCAAAGCGCGCCGGCCTTGAAGGGGTTCACGGGAGGAAAGGTCTGGCTCATCGGCTCGTCCCTAAAGAAAACGGGGCGCGGATTGCCGCGCCCCGAGCGATCTGGTTGCGGACGCTTAGTGCGTCGCCACGCCCCAGCTGCCCCAGATGTAGATCGAGGCAAAGAGGAACAGCCACACCACGTCGACGAAGTGCCAGTACCAGGCGGCGAATTCGAAGCCGAGATGGTTCTTCGGGGTCAGGTCGCCGGCCTGAGCGCGGACGAGGCAGACCAGCAGGAAGATGGTGCCGATGATGACGTGGAAGCCGTGGAAGCCGGTCGCCATGAAGAAGGTGGCGCCATAGAAGTTACCCGAGAAGGTGAACCCGGCATGGGTGTATTCGATGGCCTGCACGATGGTGAAGAGCACGCCGAGGGCCACGGTCAGCGCCAGGCCGGCCTTGAGGCCGCGACGGTCGCCATGGATCAGGGCATGGTGGGCCCAGGTCACGGTCGTGCCCGAGGTCAGCAGGATGATAGTGTTGAACAGCGGCAGGTGCCAGGGGTTGAAGAGCTCAACGCCCATCGGAGGCCAATGGCCGCCGGTCGCCTCGACGCGGGCATACTGCTCGGCATCACCGAAGCGGAAGAAGCCGTCGAAATAGGCCCAGAACCAGGCCACGAAGAACATCACTTCGGACGCGATGAAGAGCATCATGCCGTATCGATGGTGCATCTGCACCACGGGCGTGTGATCGCCGGCATGGCCTTCCTTGATAACGTCCGACCACCAGCCGTACATGGTGTAGAGGGCACCGATGACACCGATGACCAGGATCCACGGCGGAGCCATGTTGTGGAACCAGAGCACGGCGCCCAGAGCCATCACGAACAGCGAGACGGAGCCGACAAAAGGCCAAGGGCTGGGATTTACGAGGTGGTAGTCGTGGTGTTTTGTAACCGCGGCCATGTCAGCTTCCCTTATTTATCTGAAGCGTAGAAAGTGTAGGAGAGCGTGATCTCACGAACCGTATCGAGATCCTTGTTCTCGTTCAGGTCGGGATCGACGAAAAAGACGACCGGCATCTCGACGCGCTCGCCGGGCTTGAGCGTCTGCTCGGTAAAGCAGAAGCACTCGATCTTGTTGAAGTAGACGCCTGCCCGGTCGGGGCTGACGTTGAAGATCGCGGTGCCGGTGACGGTCTTGTCCGAATTGTTGACCGCCACGAAGTTGATGGTCTCGGTGGAACCGATCTTGCCCGTGATGGGGCGCGCCGGCGTCACCGTCCAGGGAAGGCCGCCATCGACGTTGGAGTCGAAGCGCACGGTCATCTCGCGGTCGATGACGCCCTTGGGGTTGGCATCGGCGACCTGCGTGGTGCCACCGTAGCCGGTCACCTGGCAGAAGATCTTGTAGAGCGGCACGGCTGCATAGGCGACGCCCACCATTGCGGCGACCACGAGCACCAGGACATAGGCGATGCGGTGATGGCGGCGCGGATTGACGATCGGCGAAGAGTCTTGTGCGTGTGCCATGCTCAGAGGTCCCGGTTGAAGATGGCCGGGCCCATCTTGACGATGGTCAGCACGTAGAACAGGACCACGACCACGCCCAGAACGACCGCCAGGGCGATCGATCGCTTGCGGCGGCTGGCGAGACGCGCAGCCTCCTTGGGATCGACGGGAGTGGGTGCGACTTCCTTGGCCATCATGCAAAACCTCCGAACTGCGCCAGATAATGGTCGGCGAGAAGAGCGAGGAAGATGATGAGCAGGTAGTAGAGCGAGTACGTGAACAGCTTCTTGCCTGCCTTCTTCATCTCCACACCGGTGCGGCGATAGAGCTGCAAGGCAAGGACGACGAACCACACGCCGGTTACGGTCGCGACGGCCGTGTAGGGCAGGTGCGAGAAACCGATGAAAGACGGGATAAGGGTCGAGACAAGCAGCAGGACCGAGTAGACCAGGATCTGTACCTTGGTCGACTGTTCGCCCGCAACGTTGGGCATCATGGGGATACCGGCTTCCTGGTAGTCACTCTGCTTATAGAGCGCCAGCGCCCAGAAATGCGGCGGGGTCCACATGAAGATGATGAGGAAGAGAGCGATGCTCTCGATGCTGATGGTGCCGGTCACGGCAGCCCAGGCCACCATCGGCGGGAAGGCTCCGGCCGCGCCACCGATCACGATGTTCTGGGGCGTCGAGCGCTTGAGCCACATCGAATAGATGACGGCGTAAAAGAAGATGGTGAAGGCGAGGAAGCCCGCAGCCAGCCAGTTGGTGGCCAGGCCCAGCGTCATCACCGAAAAGCCCGAGGCGATCAGGCCGATGGCCAGCGCGTCGTTGCGTTCGACGCGGCCGGACGGGATCGGGCGGTTGCGCGTGCGGCTCATGACGGCGTCGATATCGCTATCGTACCACATGTTGAGCGCGCCCGAGCCACCGGCGCCGATGGAAATGCAGAGCAGGGCAATGAAGGCGATGACCGGATTGATCGGACCAGGAGCCAGCAGCAGGCCGACGATGGCCGTGAAGATGACCAGCGACATGACGCGAGGCTTGAGCAACGCGAAGTAGTCGCCTACCCGCGCGCCACCGGCAATCGCCGGAACGTCCTTGCTGTCATGAAGATAGGTCACTCGCTTTACCCTTCGTGTGGTGGGCGCCCCGACCCGGGACGCCCGCATTTGTAAGCCCTGGGACGCGCTTAGTGCGTCTTGGTGGATTCGATGCGCGGAAGCACTTCGAACTGGTGGAACGGCGGCGGCGACGACAGCGTCCATTCCAGGGTGGTTGCACCCTCGCCCCACGGATTGTCCGGAGCCTTGCGCTTCTTACGGGCAGCTTCGACCAGCAGGTAGAGGAACACGAGCAGACCCACGAACGTGATGTAGTAGCCGATCGAGGAGACGCGGTTCCACAGCGCGTAAGCATCGGGATAGTCGATGTAGCGGCGCGGCATGCCGGCGAGGCCGAGGAAGTGCTGTGGGAAGAAGATCAGGTTCACACCGACGAACGTGATCCAGAAGTGCACGTGCGCCAGGGTCTCGTTGTACATGTAGCCGAACATCTTCGGGTACCAGTAGTACCAACCCGCGAAGATCGCGAACACGGCGCCCAGCGAGAGCACGTAGTGGAAGTGGGCAACCACGTAGTAGGTGTCCTGGAACGAACGGTCGACGCCGGCATTGGCGAGCACCACGCCCGTCACACCACCAACGGTGAACAGGAAGATGAAGCCGATGGCCCAGACCATGGGCGGACGGAAGGTGATCGAGCCGCCCCACATGGTGGCGATCCACGAGAAGATCTTAACACCGGTGGGCACCGCGATGACCATGGTGGCGGCAACGAAGTAGCGCTGCACGTCGAGCGAAAGGCCGGTCGTATACATGTGGTGAGCCCACACGATGAAGCCGACGAAGCCGATGGCAACCATGGCGTAGACCATCGCGAGGTAACCGAAGATCGGCTTGCGCGAGAAGGTCGAGACGATGTGCGAGATGATGCCGAAGCCCGGCAGGATCAGGATGTACACTTCGGGGTGACCGAAGAACCAGAACAGGTGCTGGAACAGGATCGGGTCGCCGCCACCTTCAGGCGCGAAGAACGTGGTGCCGAAGTTGCGGTCGGTCAGCAGCATGGTGATGCCGCCGGCGAGAACCGGGAGCGACAGCAGCAGCAGGAACGCGGTCACGAGCACGGCCCAGGGGAAGAGCGGCATCTTGTGCAGCGTCATGCCGGGGGCGCGCATGTTGAAGATGGTGGTGATGAAGTTGATCGCGCCAAGGATCGAGGAGATACCCGCGATGTGCAGCGAGAAGATCACGAAGTCCATGGCCGGGCCGGGCTGACCGGAGGTCGAGAACGGCGGGTAGATCGTCCAGCCGCCACCAGCGCCGTGCAGACCGGCCGGCCCCTCGACGAACATCGAGATGACCAGCAGCAGCAGGGCCGGGGGAAGGAGCCAGAACGAGATGTTGTTCATGCGCGGGAACGCCATGTCCGGGGCGCCGATCATGAGCGGCACGAACCAGTTGGCGAAGCCGCCGATCATCGCCGGCATCACCATGAAGAAGATCATGATGAGGGCGTGAGCGGTGGTGAACACGTTGAACATCTGCTTGCCGGCATCGAGGGCAACGTCGCCGTCAACGCCGTAGACCATGGCCGCCAGGCCATGGAAGATCTGGATGCCGGGCTCCTGGAGCTCCATGCGCATGGCGCCGGAGAGGAGACCACCAATCACACCCGCGATGATCGCGAAGATAAGGTACATCGTGCCGATGTCCTTGTGATTGGTCGAATAGACGTAGCGGCGCCACCCGGTCGGGTGACCGTGGTCG
>Ga0182743_1002335_pt1 | contig 16880 bp, 13 predicted proteins | sample eDN3rd30CKraftOP_FD_128522 | JGI IMG/M metagenome (GOLD analysis project Ga0182743, IMG submission 128522) | Enriched Organic Plus compost microbial communities from Emeryville, California, USA - eDNA 3rd pass 30_C Kraft OP (version 2) (version 2) ... | reverse complement strand
CCGGGCGCGCGCGCTATTGGTCGGCGAAGCCGCGCATGTGAACAATCCATTGGGCGGCATGTGGATGAATTTCAGCATTCACGACGCTATCAGCGTCGCTGAAGCACTCATCCAAGTTCTTGATGGCGCTGACGATGAACTGCTCGACCTCTACGATCGCCAGCGGCGGCACGTGGCCAATGCCTTCCTTCAGGCCATGACGATCCAGAACAAGCGGATTCTTGAAGAAAAAGATCCGGACGCCCGTGCACGACGGCTCGAAGAATTGCGCGCAACCTCGGCTGATCCTGCGCTGGCACGCCAGTTCTTGCTACGGACCTCCATGTTCGAAGGTCTGAACGCCGCCAAACAAATCCCATGAGAAACCCCAAATAAAAACCCCGGGATCGCTCCCGGGGCCGGTTTTCGTACGCGCCTTTGCGCTCCTGAATGAACCTTACTTCGGCAGCCCCAGGTTCGCCGCCTTGATCGCAATATCGAATTGAGGCTGCTCCCGCTTGATCTGGTCCGCCATTTCTTCAGGCGTCGTTCCATTCGCCTGGATACCAAGCTTCTGGAGTTGCGCGGCATTCTTGGGATCTTTCGCAGCCGCAATCACGGCCTGGGCAATCTTGTCAATGATCGCCTTCGGCGTTCCCGACCGCACCACAAACCCATTCCAAGCATTCAGCGAGAACTTGGGATAGAATTCACTCACTATTGGAGTGTCGGGAAGCTGGCTCATACGCTCATCCGCTGCCACGGCAAGGACACGGATTTTTCCGCCCTCGGCATGGGGGATGATCTCCGAGGCATTGCCGAAATACATGTCGATCTGGCCACCCAGAAGCGCATTGAGCGCGGGAGCGCCACCGCGAAATGGTGCATGCACCGCATCAAGGCCGGCCCGCGCTACAAACAACGCGCCCGAGAGATGCCCAACCGAACCCGTGCCACCCGAGCCGAAAGTGATTTTGGACTTCTTCGCATATTCCACGAATTCAGGCACGGTCTTGGCGGGAATATCGCCCTTGATGGCAAGAATGAACGGGCCTGTTCCGAACACACTGACCGGGGCGAAATCCTTGACCGGATCGTAATTCACTTTCTGGATATTGGGCACGACGGCGATCTGAGGCGCCGCAGCAAAAAACAGAGTGTGGCCATCCGCCGGTTGCTGAAGGACGTAATGCGCGGCAATGGCGCCACCTGCACCGACGCGATTCTCGACCACGAAACTCTGCTTGAAGGCTTCGGATAGCTTTTGGCTCGCCATCCGGGCCATGACATCGGTGTTTCCGCCAGCAGCGAAGGGAACAATCACGGTTACGGGTCGCGTCGGCCAAGAATCCTCCTGCGCCCGCGCGGGATCGCCCCCAAGCGCCATTGCTGGAACGAGCGCAGTCGCCATAGCGCAAAGGGCTAACAAATGACGCCGGCTTGTCGCATTACGACGCGTTGATTGATTTGTACGCGGGTGGTCCATAAGGCTCGACACCTTCATCATCGTCCTGCTCTGATCTCTCTGGAAGATTTGGATTATTAGAAACGGGCCCGCCAAATGTCGAAATTTTGTGCCTGCCCGTTCTTCTTATATGAGGCACATTAGCTTCGGCCCAACCGCTATGCCAAGCGACTGTTGCTTAAATTTCACCTCCCTTACGATTAAACTGTAACCACCATGCTGCCAATATGAAACCGGTGCGACAAGAGGACCTGACACGCTCCGATTATGCCGGCCGGTCAGATTGGTTGCATGCGTGCTGGGACCATACGCCGCCCTAATAGGCCAGCGAAACAAATCCGAACCAACCTTCCGCGCGCCGATCGCCGGCAAGGCGGAACCTGTACTGTACCGAAAGATCCACAAAGGACATCGGCGCGACATAGCGATCCTCGCGAAACCAATACCGCACGTTTATGCCCGGTCCGGCACCGAAAGCGGACCGCCTCGCGAGCGTTGAATCGTAAGCGGCCCCCGCGGCCACGAAAGGTGTGATCACAAGATTGGGATGCACCGCATCCATCCGAAACGAATGGCCGAACCGAGCCTCCGCACTTGCCAGCGTCTGGGTTGTTTCCAGAAATTGACTGGCCTCGGCATAGAACTGCCAATAGCGCCAATTGTCACGATCCCGGCGCAGATCTCCGCCATCTCCCAGGGAATAGCCGGCGCGGAGTTGCCAATCGTCGCGCGCGAAACGCCCAATCTTCACAAGCCGGCCAATCTCCAGAACGAGATTGACAGATCGGAATGGTTTCCAGCGCGCCCCGAAGCTGCCCTGGACCGTATCGGAACCGGTCGGACCATCGAGACGATCATAGATCGTGGTGAACGCACGAGCGAACAATTCAAACGTTGCGCCATCACGAAAGCCGATGCCAGGTGGCCGCCAGTAAAATTCGGTGCCGGCTTGCAACGTGCTGCCAGCCGTCGGGACTGTTGGGGGCAACCCCGGCATGACACCGACGGAGCCGTAGAAGAGCGATGCGGTGGCTCCCCAGACGCGATTGAGCGTCGCAATCTCGCGGCGCACCTCGAATAGCCGCTGAGGATCGAGGCTGATTTCGCCGTCGTGATGCGCATCGATTGCGCGCCGAAGAAAATTTTCAGCCCGGACATTATCGAACTGTCCACGCGCGGCATAACCGGCGTCGAGAAGAGCTTGGCCCCGAACCCGCGCTTGCGCATCGGCTTGCATGAACAGGTCGTAGGACAGCGCCTGCTCCCCGACCTGGCCGGCGAGATAGGCCATATCGAGATTGCTCATGCCGCGCAGATCGCCGGCGGCATAAGCGGCGTTGAAGCGGACGCGCGCCTCCTCTTTGCGGTCCAGAGCCACGAGGGCTGCCAAGATACCACGCAGCGCCGACGAACGCTCGCCACGCGCGGGCGCGCGGCGCAATGCCGTCTCGAAAGCCTCCAGGGCCTCCTCTTGGCGATCAAGCGCCTGCAAGGCGTAGCCGCGGCGGATCGAGATATCGTAATTTTCGGCCCGCCCCAGTGCGGCAAGCACATCAAGCGCCCGCTGCGGCTGCTTCGCGGCCAACAGAACATCCACCAAGGACAAGCGCGCGTTCCGCCTCTGGACGGCGCTCAGCGAGCGATCACCTAGGACCGCTGAAAAATCAACAATTGCTCCGCCATGCCGCTGGAGACGCTGGCGAAGATAGCCACGCTGAAGCCGCAGGCTGGCGTTGCGCGGGAAATGCGTCAGTGCGTTGGAGGCCTCGCGCTCAGCGTCGGCGACGCGCCCTGCGCCTTGGAGCGCATCCACCAGAAGAGCATGATAATTTGGTTTGGATGAATCGAGGGAGATCGCCTTCTGCGCGCCAGCAATTGCCGCGCGGTAATCCCGACGGGCATAAGCCTTGTAGCCGGCATCCGCCGCCTTGTAGGCCGCTACCTCCGTTTCCGACCCCTGCCGCGTCTCAAGCTGCGTCTTCAGTGCAGAACGCGTCTTCAGGAGCTCTTCATCCGAGACATTGTCGTCGATCGCCCTCTCCGCCTCCCGCAAGGCCCCTGCGCCATCGCCCTGGGCCGAGAGCGCGTTGATGAGAAGACGCCGCAGTTGGACAAGATCGGGCCGCAGACCGACGGCCTCTCGCGCTTTCTCGACCGCGGTTGCATAGTCCCGCGCGTCGAAAGCGCGATAGGCCTCATCCGCCAGCGTCCAAGCCGGCCCCGAGAGCGCTCCATTCTGTGCGGAGGCTGGAACCACGATGCCATGAAAGGACATGGCCATGGCCAGCCCAACAAGCGCACATCTCACCCGTCCGGCACGGCCCGGAGGATACCGACAAGCGACCTCAATTTCTTACGTGGCTCTTCTCAATAGCCCTGGCATTCCCGTAACGCCGCTCGAAACGACAATGGGCTGACTCGGCTCCCGGATAGATGGAATCGTGAAGGACCACGAATCAAGGGTCGCCCAGCCGCATCTTTTGACAGACGTCACAGGAATGCAAATATCGCCATCAATTGGGCAAAACGGCAATCAATCCGACATTATTCGGCTTGAATTCGAGTGCCTTGCCCAGCGGTTCTGGAACCGACGAAATAGAGGACGCCCAGAACCAACACAATGTGGGCGATCGGATGCCATAGAATCGCCGCGAATGCGCCCCACGCGAACAGAATGGTCAAAATATCCCTGCTGGGTCGGCTGCGCTCGACCGACAATGCGCCATGCCCGTTCCGCTGGAACTCTGGCCCAGCACAGGCATGGCAAGAGTGGACCTCCCAGCCGATGCTGGTTCCATTCCAATTGGCCTGCATTATCGCCCCCGTTCTGCCGCAATTCAGAACTGTAGCGAAAAGCTCCCGACGGGCCGTTAGCCGAGACGCATCAATTGCAAGCGTCAATTTTCGCATTTGTTAAGCGTATTGATGTGAACGACCGGAATTACCTGACCCACCCAAGCTGCCAAACGAGAAGAATGCGGCCCGTCAGCCTATGTTCAAATTCATGCTCACGATTGCTGGAGGAACGGCCCTGTTCTTCGCGATGGGTTTTTTGGGCGCATATCTCGCGGGCATAGGCGGCGCGCTGGCCGGCATGGTGATTGGGATCGGGATATTCTTCCTGATCGCCGCTCGCGATGTCGGTCGATAAGGGATGCAATCGGCTATGATTTCCAGGACCGCACAAATCTCCTCCCGCCCGCTCTGCGCTTGTATCGTCGGAACACGCCCCGAGGTGATCAAGATGGCGCCTGTCATCCACCGCTTGCGAGAAAGTGGCTGGGCCGAAGTTCAGGTCATCGCCGTGGGGCAACATTTGGAATTGCTCGACCAAGCCATTGGCGATTTCGGCCTACAGATTGACCACCATGTGGCCATCGAGCGCGACCGTGATTCCATGATCGAGGTTGCAGCAAAGATCATGGAGCGCCTCGATGTGCTTCTGGAGCGCCTTTCTCCAAGCTGCGTGATCGCTCAGGGCGATACCACCACGGTGATGGCAACCGGGATGGTCGCATTTCATCGCCGACTGGCTTTTGTCCATGTTGAAGCAGGGCTCCGAACGGGCGATCTTCACGCACCCTTTCCCGAAGAGTTCAATCGCAGAGTGGTCTCCCTTGCCACCACACTACATTGCGCACCCACCCAGAAAGCCGCAGGCAACCTTCTCGCCGAAGGAATTTCGGCAGACAATTGCATTGTGACCGGCAATACGGTGATCGACGCACTGCTCGATATGGCGGCTCGCAAGCCGCCGCTTCCCCCTCGCTTTCCCGAGGTGGAACGCCCAATCCTTCTGACAGCGCATCGACGGGAAAATTCCGGTGCGCCCCTTGAGCGTACACTTTCTGCTTTGCGAGCCGCCGTCGACATGCACCCCGACCTTGGCGTGTATTTTCCGGTTCATCCCAATGCGGATACGAGGCGCCAGGCCGCCCAGATCCTCGAGGGGCACCCGCGCATTCGCTTGGTTCCAGCTCAGGGTTACGCGGCGCTTGTCGCAGCTTTAAATGCAAGCTGGCTGGTCGTCACCGACAGCGGCGGGCTTCAAGAAGAAGCGCCCGCCTTGGGCAAGCCGGTCCTGGTGTTGCGCAGCGTCACCGAGAGGCCTGAGGCCGTCGAATGCGGATCCGCCCGCCTTGTCGGCACCGATCCCGACCTTCTGCTGCGCACCATTACAGAACTTCACGATAATCCAGGCGTCTATCATCGGATGGCCCAGAAGCGCTTCCCTTACGGCGACGGACATGCGGCGGAGCGTCTCATTTCCAAATTGCATTCACGACTCGTCCTAGCACTGGACGAGACAGAAACGCCGCAGGTTGGACACAGGTCCGCGAAAAGAATCTAAGCCCCAGCCGAGAATGGCCAAGGTTTATGGAAATTGGAGTATGCCATGCGTCTGCATGCATTCATCATCTTCGCTATATTTGGGTTGGCTCCCGCCCATGCCCAAACTCAGACGGTCGATGTTACTTTCCAGGATCAAGGCTTCTCCAATGGCCTTCAGTTGCGGTCCCGCGAATCCGCCAATGTGTTCTTTTCCTTGCCGAACGCATCGGACGTCCTGCGACCGCGGTTGAGGATTCAAGGACAGATCGCGACCCCGAATCTGGCACGTGGTAGCCTTCTTATCGCATCAACAATCAGCCGGTCGACTCGGTTTCCTTGAAGCAAGCCGATGGTCTCCAGGCCTTCCAGCGGGATGTCGACATCGACAAGAGACTGATTGGCGCCGATGGGGCAGTCAACTTGCGGATCGACGCGGAGATGCTCGCAACCAGCGATCCATGCACGAATGATTTAGACCCCGCGAACGTTGTTGCCATTCTTCCGGCCAGCGGCATTGCATTCGACATCGACCTGAATTCGGTGAAATCCCTCATCACCGCCTTAAAACTTCTCCCGCGACGCACTCAAATTCTTCTGCCGGCCAATCAGGCCCTTTCGGAAGCATCGGCGCAGACCGCACTCCATCTGGCCGCGCTGATGATTGCGCATGGCAGGGAGCCCATCATCCAGACCTCCAGAGATGACAGCGCCGTTGCGATCCGCATCAGGGACGCTGAAGGCGATTCAGCGACTCAAAACGCTGCGGTTCTAGAGCATGACAACGGAAAACTTGACATCGTGATCGATCCGCAGCGCGATATCGTCGCGTTGACCCGGCTTTGGCAGCTAGCCCCTGCGACGATCATCGGATCGCAAGCGACGGCCTCTCGCAGCTCCGCTCCAGCAACAAATGTACAATCGACCTTTCGCGGATTTTCTCAACTTCCGCCCGCACAAAACATACGGCAGACCGGCGAATGGACGCTGAATTTTCCGCTTATCGCGGAGGATGGTCGACTGACTGAAAGTGCTGTGCTGAAACTGGCCGTGGCGCCCGATTGGTCCGATGATCCTCCGATTGCCACTGTCTATCTCAACGGTCAGTTGGTCACCGCCAGCCGTATCAATGTCGGAGACAACGATATCCGCTTCGCACTGCCGCCGCGAATGCTGAACTTCAACAACACTTTGAGAGTTGTGGTGGAGCGCGCGAATGAGCGACGTGACTGCGTGCCGCCGACTGGCGGGCATGCCGTTCAGATCATGCCGGGCTCCGGGGTGACGTTTGGAAATGAATCCGGAACCGGCTTCGCGCGAATCGCGCATCGACTTGCGGCCGGAGGGGTGGTCATCCTGCCGAAACAATCACGAGATCCAAACCTCGGAGGCCGCTACATTCTGCTCGCCGCACGCGTCCTGGCCGCATTTGGATCGAATGACGAGGCTGTTCGCATCGCCTTCGGAAGCGACGAGGCCAAACAAGCGCCCAACCAGACCGCAATCATTTTTGAAACCGCCGGGGCAGAAGGATTACAAATTCCCATTCCGTCGCGTGCGGAATGGTTGAACCTTCAGCCTGCCTCGTCACCTGCCCTTGTCGGCCTTTTCGCTGAGCCCGATGGGAGCCGGCTACGCGTTGTTTTATCAAAGCCTGATCAGGTGCCCGATCCACGAACACTTTATCTCAGGGGCGGTGGAACCAACGCTCTGATATCAGCAGAGGGCGTTGTCTGGCATGACGCACCGACGACGATCACATCGGCCTTCGACGGGCTTTACGCATCAGCGTCCGATTTGCGGCGCTTTCTGGAACGCTATGGATGGCATCTGGCCGGAGCATTCATTCTTCTCTTCCTGATCATTATATTGGGACGACGAATGCTTGTGGCTTATTTCCGCGGCCGCGGAACACGATAGCCGAACCATGTCGCTGCTCGTCTACCTCTTGGTGACGTTCCAGTACGCACTGGAAATCCTGACGGTCGTTGTAACGATTCTGATCCTGATATCGAGCATCGATGACACCTTCATCGATGCCTGGTATTGGATCAGGGAATTCTATCGCTGGTTCTGGATCCGTGCCCGATATCCCGCGCTCTCAGCGGACGCCCTCAAGGCAAAACCTGAGCGGCCGATCGCCATCATGGTTCCTGCTTGGCAGGAAAGCGACGTCATTCGAGCCATGCTGGAGACCAGCCATCGGCTAATTCAATATGAAGATTATCGGATTTTTGTCGGCGTCTACCAGAACGACCCCGAGACTATCAGAGAGGTCCAGGCGGCAGCCCAAAACCTTCCGCGCGTGACAATGGCGATTGTGCCGCGTGACGGCCCGACCAGCAAGGCGGATTGCCTGAATGTCATCCTGGGCGAAATCCTATCCCATGAGGAAACCACAGGCCGGCAATTCAGCGGCATCGCAATGCACGATGCCGAGGATGTGATTCATCCTTATGAGCTGCCGCTCTTCAATTACCTTCTGGATCGGATGGATCTGATCCAGCTCCCCGTCTATTCGTTCCATCGTCCCCTTCGCGAGGTCGTTGCCGGAACCTATATGGACGAGTTCGCGGAGTGGCATTCGAAAGACCTCGTTGTCCGCGAAAGCATTACGGGTATCGTTCCCTGCGCCGGCGTGTCCGCCTGCTTCAGCCGTACGGCCTTGTCCATGCTCCGCTCGGAACGTGATGGCGAAGTCTTCTCGACGTCAAGCCTGACAGAGGATTACGATATCGCGTTCCGCTTGAAGAAGCTCGGCCGAAGAGAAATCTTCGTTCGGTTTCCGGTGCGCTTTACAATCGAAGCGTCGAACGAAGTATCCCAGCCGATGCAGCTTGAGAAAGAGCTTCCTATCGCGACACGGGAGTTTTTCCCTTCCAACTTCCGCGCCGCCTATCGGCAACGGGCACGCTGGCTTCTCGGCATCGCTTTCCAAGGGTGGTCAGAGCATGGCTGGGGCTCCAGCATTGGAGCCAAGTACTTTTTTCTGCGCGATCGAAAGGGCCTTCTGACATCACCCACGGCTGTTCTCGCCTATATCGTGATGTTCGGCCTTATCGCTCTGGAGCTGCTTTACCTTTCGATTCCGCAAGAGCAGCGTGCGCCGTTCTGGCTGTTGAGCACTCCTTGGTATTATGCGCTTTTGCTGATCAATATCCTCTTCCTGATCAATCGCATTGTGCAGCGGATGTATTTTACGACGCGAATTTATGGGATCCGCCACGGCTTAATGGCCGGCCCGCGAATGGTCGTTTCAAATCTCTTGAATTTCTTCGCCACGCTCCGCGCCGGCTATCTGTTCGCACAGCATAAGGTCACTCGGAAGGCCCTGGTCTGGGATAAGACGCAGCATGTCTATCCGGTCAGAGAGCTTTCTGTCGCCACCGCCCTGGGCGGTCAGAGTGGTGATGCTATAGAGCCTCCTGGCCCGACCGGAATTCCCGGCACTCCCTCGGGCCGAACATAAGCCGAAAAAAGGGCAGCGCTCAAAATCAATGCGTCTCAGCCGCTGATCACTTCCAGATTGCGGGGCGCGAACGAACGGTTTCGCCCCCAAATCTATAGGCTGCCGCCACCGACAGAATGCCCACCGTGAGGCTGGAGGAGGCATCGAACGGCACACCCAAAAATCGAGGATCGCCGGGACCGATACTGACACGCCCTCGGCCAAGCCCGAGCGATTGCGTGTAGCTCAAATCAAATGAAAGCTGGCTGCTGTAGCTATACGAAAGACCCACGGAGAGAATGAATTGATTAGTTTCCGGCATCCGGGCATCGCGGCTGACATCGTTCATCGGCGCGATTTCATATCCAAAACCGCTGCGCACAGTCAGGTTTTGGCTCAGATCGTATTCGCCGCCAATTGCAAAGAGCCATCCGTCGCGATAGCGCAGGGGAAGCGCGGTCAAGACCGCGCTTGTATTGGCAGCATAGACCGGAACGATACCAAGTCGGCTCCAGTTGCTCCACTCTACGGTGCCCATGACACGAAACCGGCTGGTCACGCTTTGCTGCATGCCAACACTGACGATATCCGGCGTAATCAGCCTTGTGGTGGCGGGCAAGCGTAGGCCCATCGCCTCCAGATGTCCGTCAAGATCGTGGGCAATGGCTGAACGATAACCGACACCGATCGCACCACCCTCCCAGGGGCGCACCTGGACTCCCAGGTTGAAACCGACGCCGAGGCCATCTGCCTTCATCGCAGCCGCAGGTGCTTGCGGCGCAATGCCCGCAGCCTGAGTCAGATGCGCGCGAAAATACTGAACTTGGAGGCCGGCGCCGATCGAAAGGCTGTCGCTAACGCGATAGGCAACCATCGGATTGACGTTGATCGAAAGCAGTTCGGAGTTCCGTCCATAAATCTGACCGGCCCAACTCGTTGGAGCCTTCGTCGCAAGTCCGAACGGGCTCGTGATCGACAGACCAAACGTCAAACGGTCACCGACCGGCAAAGCAACGTAGCTGGCCGGCACGATTGCGTTCTTGCCAATTTCTGTCCGACCGCTTGGAGCGCCGCCAAGCGCACCGATCAGGTTATTGGTTGCGACGCTGGGCGACAGACTAATGAACGGGAACACCCCGCTTGCCACGCCCTCCAGTTGAAACTGATCAATGTCGGCAAGCGTTGCAGGGTTCCAGTAACTGTAGGACAGCCGCCCGCCGGCAGCGACTCCCGCAAGCGACATGCCGAAACCGGCGGCGCTATGGCTGCGAATCTGAAAACCGCCAGCGTTAGCATCGGCCGGGGTGACAAGCGAAAAACCGACGAACAGGATAACGCAATTCCATCGCCGGACCATATCAAGCCCCCCAATATTTCCGCAGACCCGACTGGACGATTGCGCGATTCGCCCTTCAATACAAACGCTTACATGCCTTGCCGTCGGTTACCCGCCTGGATCCTCAAACTATGGCACCTTCGCCCAAGCTCCGACGAGCCTCGGATAAAAAATACAATGGTCGCCTGACGCTGCCTCGGCGAGAAGCCTTTCCCTTAGCGTCTCGATCTCGACGTCCTTGTCTGTGGCAATGCCCAACTTGTCCATCGCCGGCATGAGGCTGCGCACCGATTCCACCAGAAAGTCATACCCAGCCTCGTCCGAACCGCTCGTGATGCGGGTCAAGCCGATCATCTGCGGCATTGCCCCCGCGGCGCGGTAAACATCGTACAGCGCAGCGCCCATATCAGGCTGTCGCCCTGTGCGACGGTACACCTCGCCAATCCAACCAATACACTGCTGAAGGAGCAGCAACGGCGGCTGGACGGCCGCGGTGCTCAGATCGAACTCGGCAAAAACAATTGTCGTTCCTGTTCGACAGTGTTGCATCAACCGACGCAGCGCATCAGCAGGTGACGACAAATGAATAAGAATGAAGCGGCCGATCACAGCATCGAACTCCGCTCCGTTACTGATGCTTTCGAGAGAGCCAAGCTCAAATTTGACCCATGTCTTTCCCAAGGCATCCAGACGAGCCCGCGCAATGCTGAGCGCCTCGGGGGCTGGATCGATGCCCAGCACCGTCCCTTCGGGCCCAACGAGATCGGCCGCAATGATCGAAACATCGCCCGCACCACAACCGAGGTCCAGCACCCGCATACCTTTGGCAAGGCCGGCTCTCACGAGAATGTCCTGTGTGAGATCCGCGAAAAGCGAGGCTTGTCCCTGTAGTCGCTCCAACTCCCGCTGTGAATGCCCCAGCACGTAATCGGAAGAGGCTTGGTCGCGGCCGCGATCGGTCATGTCATCTCCGTAAGACAAAGCAAGACTCAGGCAAGAGCAGAGTGCGCCGCGTCTGTCTTAACGGGGCGTACACCATGGCTGTTCATAATATTCGTTCCACCCGGGAGCGGACATCGGTCAATGTTGCATCGAAAGATTGATACTGCGCAAGGACAGGTTGCTGTCTTGGACAGCGACGGCACCGGCCTGCCCGTGGTGTTCATTCATGGCAATTCGAGCTGCAAAGAGGTTTTTCACCGTCAGTTCGAAGGGTCTTTGATCGACACTTGCCGCCTGATCGCTTTCGACCTTCCCGGCCATGGTCAATCCGACAATGCCTGGGACCCCAAGCGGGCCTATACCGTCACAGGCTACGCTGAGGTGACCTTAGAACTGCTGCAAGCCCTCGAAATCGACCGAGCCGCCTTCCTTGGCTGGTCGCTCGGCGGCCACATCGCGTTGGAAATGGTCGGCCAGGGCTACGATGCGGCAGGTGTCGCGATCGTGGGAACGCCGCCCGTTTCGCGTGGCGTCTTCGGAATGCTCAAGGGCTTCCGATCGCAGCTCGATTTGCTTCTCGCGGCGAAAGCCCGACTGCGACCTCGGGAAATCGAACGCTTCTCAGATATCTGTCTTGGGTCAGCGGCAAATCCGCAATTCCGAACCATGATGGCGCGTACGGATCCCCGCGCGCGACCGATCCTCTCGCGGGCCATGATGGCGGGTGCCGGACATGATCAGCGGCGTATCGTGGAGCAAAGTCTAGTCCCGATCGCGGTTATCAATGGCGCGGCCGAGCCATTCGCACGCCTCGATTACGTCGCGAGCCTGAATTACGGCAACCTTTGGAGCGGCCAATGCCATGTCATTGAAGGCATAGGACACGCTCCATTCATCGAAGCGCCGGAATTGTTCGATCCCATTTTTCAACTGTTTATCGACGACATCGCCACAGGTCGCGCGGCCCTGGCCGACGCGGCAGTCGATATCCAGCAACCGGCCTGACGGCGATGCTCTAACGTCGCGCCGATCGCGATCCCGGAAAAGCGTCGCGGCGCCCCGCCATTTTACCTATGTCTGAACGGGACGAGAAAGTTAAGCCGGTTCATGATGAACCATGGCCTGCTCGATGGCCGGTACCGGCTGCTTGAATCCAGACATGTCGACGTCGACGCGCTCACGGCCGAAGAGGGCTGTCATCTCCGCCATCGAACTGTTCATGAACGGATAGCGTCGAATGATCTGATCGCGCACGGGCATGTAGTTGATGCCCATCAGGCTGAAGAGCTTCGTCAGGTTCGGAAACATCCGTGGTTCGCACAGCGGCTTCATCATGAACAGCCGGCGGTAGAACGCCTGGTGCTCGACCCGCACAGCGGCAAGGCCCAAGTCTGCATTGAAGTATTCGGATGCAAGGAACCCCAGCCGCACCGTGATGTAGGGCAGCTCCGGATACAAACCAGCCAGCTTCGGGTGGACCACGAAACGGGTGGGGTCGACGACAGTGTGTCCCTTTTCGATCTCCGGCAGCAGGATGTCCGGAAACACGTCCACGCTCGGGGAAATCGGATAATCGGGCGAAGCGACGTGAACCCGGATCGAGCTTACCAGCTCGCCATCGATATAAGTTCCGAAAATCCAGACATTTGGCGTTTCGTCATAGGCATCCGAGAACTGCTTCGAGAAGCTGATCGGGATGGTGCCTTCGCGAACGTAAGCTTCATAGCGCAGACGGAACACAGCTTCCCGTTCGCTGGCGCTTTCGACCCGCTGGTATCGAACCTCATTGGTAAAATCGATCAGTCGTTCCGCAAATGTCGATTTTTGCGCAAGCGAACCCATGACGTCCCCGCACAGTGCGAATGGCCCAACTGTGCGGAGACGTTAACATTTCATTAACCAAAAGCAAGGATATCCAAGGGGCACTGTGCCGTCTCGACACGCGGCCCCCGCTTACGGGTAGGTGGCCAATTCCATAGATTTATGAATAGCTTGCCCCTCCTTTCCACCCTCGTGGAAATTGCATGAACACGAAAAAATCAACGACAGAGCACAATATTTTCCAGTGAAGGCATGTTGATTATAAAAGCTTCCAAATACTGCCGTTCTTCGAAAAACGAATGGTTCCAAATAGGCTAGCAAAGCCTTCGCCATGCTTGTAATGCATGCAAAGCTCATAAACAGGACACGCGTATTTTTTGAGTCCTGCAAAAAAACGGAGTGTTTTCTACTTTAGATTGCTGTTGATATTGTTACCCTCATAGAGGGTGTAATCGCCAATAGAGCCACCAAATCCCCGTTTCGCTCAGCTTTTCGCGATCACGGGCACGGTTTGTAAACCTGCATCCGTACATATTTGCGCGAATTCCCATGGATATGGGTCATCCAAACGTCTGTTTGGCCGCCGGGATGCGAATGCATGCGCCGTTGGTTCCCGAAGCTCAATCATCTGTCGCTTCCCGCGGAAATCTACAGCTCCTCGGTTGCCGCTCTGTATTCCGACGCCCGTTCGCTCTATGCGGGCACCATCAGTGCAGCCTTGGCGGCGGCGGTAACGGCATGGAAGGCCGAGGAGCCCGCCTTCCTGGCTTGTTCAATCGCCCTGGCTGCAATCGGCGTCCTGCGCGGACGCGACATGGCGGCCTATGAACGCCGCAGCCCCAGCCCCAACGACATCCACGAAGCGAGAAAGTGGGAAAAGCGCTACATTATCGGATCAGGCGCTTTTGTGGCCGTTCTCAGCCTCTGGTGCTTTCTGACCTTTGCGCTGACGAATGATCCGGTTCTCCACCTGATCAGCTTCTCCGTCAGCCTGGCCTATCTCGTCGGAATTACCGGCAGAAATTTCAGCAGCGACCAACTGGTCACCACCCAGACGGTATGCGCCGCCGTACCCATGATTTCCGGCCTGCTGATCCAGGGCAGCGCCTATCTCATGTTTCTGGCTGCGTTGCTCGTTCCGTTCTTCATGAGCCTGCGCTTCATTTCCACACGGCTCCGAAAGATCCTCTTTGATGCGGTCGTCGCGACATACAACATTCGCGCATTGAATATGCGATTCGACACGGCCTTGAACAACATGCCGCACGGATTGTGCATGTTCGATGCCGATCAGCGTTTCGTGGTTTCGAACAGCCGCTTCATCGAACTTCTTGACATCGATCCAACACGTGAATGGCGAGATGTAAGCATGCTCGACCTTCTCCAGGAGGTCGAACTGCCACCGCATGCGTCGTACGACAATCGCGATCAATTCATCCGAGAGTTTCGCAATCGCGCCCTCTCCTCCAGCCGAGCTCCGCTGGTGTTGGAATACGGCCATCAGAAAACCATCGAATTGATGTTTCAGCCAATGGAAAATGGCGGATGCGTGGTTCTCGCGGAGGACACCACTGATAGGCGACGAGCTGAGGCAAAGATCGAACATATGGCGCGCTACGATGCGCTGACAGGACTTCCCAATCGCACCCATCTTCAGAATACTTTTGAAAAAGCCATCGCGCGGAGAGGTGCGGACAAGAACCTCGCTCTGCTCTTCATCGATCTCGACCAGTTCAAAAAGGTGAACGACACCCTTGGCCACCCGTTCGGCGACGAGTTGCTATGCGAAGTGGCGAATCGGATTCGCGGCATTATCGATGAATCCAGCATTGTTGCGAGATTCGGCGGCGATGAGTTCGTTATCCTACACCCGTTACTCAACGGAAAGCATGACGTGGCAAACTTGGCGGAGCGGATCATCCGCGAGCTGAGCGTGATCTACGAAATCAACCAACATCAAATCGCGATTGGAACGAGCATCGGGATCGCGATCACGCCGCAGGATGGTGTGACGTTCGAGGATGCCCTCAAAAGCGCGGATATGGCCCTGTATCGCGCAAAGGCCGAAGGCCGCGGAACGTGGCGTGTGTTCGAAAGGAGCATGGAGGTCATCGCCAAGCAGCGACGCGCTCTTGAAATGGACATCCGCACCGCCATTACAAATGAGGAATTCCAGGTCCATTTCCAACCGATCATCGATCTTCGCTCGGGACGGGTTGCAGTTTGTGAGGCGCTTCTGCGCTGGCATCATCCCGTCCGGGGCGTCGTCTCTCCGGCCGAGTTCATCCCGATCGCCGAGGAGATGGGTCTTATTGTGGAGCTTGGAAACTGGGCTGTGCGAAAGGCCTGCCTGGAATGCGCATCCTGGCCGTCCGACGTGCGCGTCGCGGTGAATATTTCCGCTATCCAATTCCGTCGGAGCAACGTCTGCACAGTGGTTCAAGAGGCACTAGAAGCGGCCGGCCTGCCGCCTCACCGTCTTGAAATCGAAATAACCGAATCCGTCCTCCTCGACGACACCGAGATTACGCACAAGGCGCTGCACGAACTGCGCAAAAGCGGCGTTTGGATTTCGCTGGATGATTTTGGAACAGGCTATTCGAGTCTGAGCTACCTGCATCGCTTCCCGCTCAACAAGATCAAAATCGACCGTTCATTCCTCTCCGGGACCGAGCATGACGCCCGGTCGCTGATCCTGCTGCAAGGCATTGCGCGCCTGAGCGCCGATCTTGGAATGTCCGTCGTTGTCGAAGGCGTTGAAACCCATAAGCAGTTAGCGCTGCTGATGAAGGAACATTATTTCAGCCAGGCGCAGGGCTTCTTGTTCAGCGCCGCCGTTCCGAGCACTGAAATCGCAGCCTTGCTCAACTCTGAGCAGATTGACCGTGTGAACGTGGCCTGATCCTGTCTCGCCCCGACAGGGTGGCGCACTCAGCCTCGGGATGGCGATGCGGTCAATCCTTCTGCCCGCCCTGCCCTCGCTCCCTGGCGAAGCGTTTCTCGAGATGCGGCAGCAAGCCACCGTCCTCGATCATGGCCAGAAGAAAGGGCGGCAGGGGCTTTGCTGTAATCGTTACGCCACGGGTCCGGTTCTCGATCACGCCACGAGCGGCATCGACCACAACCCGATCGCCGGCGCCGATGGCATCGGCGGCGTCACACACGATGACAGGCAACCCCAGGTTCAACGCATTGCGATAGAAGATGCCGCCGAACGAACGGGCCAGCACGATCGACACGCCAAGATGCTTGAGGGCCTCGGCGGCCTGCTCACGGGACGAGCCGATACCGAAGCTCTTGCCCGCCACGACGATATCCCCCGGGCGAACCGACGCAGCAAACGTCGGATCGACCGCTTCGAGACAATGACTCGCCAATGTTGCGATCGGATGCTTCATATAGATTCCGGGCGCCAATACGTCCGTGTCGATGGCATCGCCGAATACGAACGCTCGTCCGCCGTCATTCACATCCTTCATGACAGCATCTCACGGGGATCGGTGATGCGGCCTCTAACGGCCGATGCCGCAACCGTGTAAGGCGACCCGAGATAGATGTTG
>Ga0182743_1002329_pt1 | contig 16894 bp, 13 predicted proteins | sample eDN3rd30CKraftOP_FD_128522 | JGI IMG/M metagenome (GOLD analysis project Ga0182743, IMG submission 128522) | Enriched Organic Plus compost microbial communities from Emeryville, California, USA - eDNA 3rd pass 30_C Kraft OP (version 2) (version 2) ... | reverse complement strand
TCGTTTTGCCGTGGTCAACGTGACCAATCGTACCCACGTTCACGTGCGGCTTGGTACGTTCAAACTTGCCTTTTGCCATGGCTGACTCCTGACCTGGATTGAAGCTTCTGACTAAGAAGAGAAGAAAAAATTTGTGGTGCCCATGACGCGGATCGAACGCGTGACCTCTCCCTTACCAAGGGAGTGCTCTACCACTGAGCCACATGGGCAGCTTGGAGCGGGTGAAGGGAATCGAACCCTCGTCGTAAGCTTGGAAGGCTTCTGCTCTACCATTGAGCTACACCCGCGGGCTACCTTTCACCACTCTTCCCACATTTGCTACACCCTGCCGCGCGATCAATCGCAAAACAGCAGGGCTTTACATCAAGAATCCAGGCAGCCCGCCTGGATTCAGAATATGGGTCTCTGGTGGAGGAGATTGGATTCGAACCAATGTAGGCGCAAGGCCAACAGATTTACAGTCTGCCCCCTTTAACCACTCGGGCACCCCTCCAGCGGAGAACTTGAGATTATGGACACTTTTATATTGAAAGTCAAATGCGACGAGGGTTTTTTCGTATATCCAAGAATTTTTTTGCCGCCGACCGCCTGAAGGCAAAAAAAAGCGCCCCTGCGACGGGGTCCGGACACAGGCCATCCGTTGTGAATTGCCTGGCGCCAGGAGAATCCCAGCGTTGTGCATGCCGCGAGGTGGACGAGCTGGCCCGAGGCGCTTGTCGCACGTCAGGCTCAGTACCGATCGAAAAACGCTTGCAGCTCGGTCGGATTTGCGGAAACCAACAAACCCAGCATCAACAGGATACGAGCTTTCTGAGGGCTGAGTTCGCCAGCAGCAATAAAACCTGCAGCGTCGTCATCGACCTCGACGTTGCGCCCCACTCGGCCGGTGCCCGTTCGGCTCGCACGGACGACGGCCACACCTTGAGCTGCAGCGCGCTGTAAGGCTCGCATTGCTATGTCGGTCGCATTGCCATCGCCCACGCCAGCCAACACCAGGCCTTGCGCTTTCGTGGCGAGGAAGTCGATTAGATCGCTGCCCATATCCACACCCGCATGGACAACGTCGACACGAGGCCAAGTCACGGCATTGAGCATTTCAATCGAAAACTCGCTCGCCATGCCGTACACCGTATCGTTGCGGGAAAAAAACTGAGCGTGCGTACCGCGCATCACTCCCGCCCTGCCCCGATTCGGCGAGGCAAAGGCATTCACCCCTGCACACGCAACCTTTTGGACCTCGCGCGCATAGTGAATGTCTTCGTTCATCACTACCAGCGGCCCGCGCCCGCGCGCCGCTTCACATCCAGCCAGGGCCACCGCGTGAAACAGGTTCGCAGGTCCATCGGCGCCTGGCGCGGTAGCGGGACGCATTGCGCCGACCAGTACCAAGGGCTTGTCGTGCCGAATCACCAGACTGAGAAAGTAGGCGGTTTCCTCTAGCGTATCCGTGCCGTGAGTCACGACGATACCGTCGACAGAAGAGTCCTGGCATAGGGAATCGATGCGCTGCGCCAGTGTGGCCCAGACGGCATAGGTCATATTCTGGCTGCCCACGCTGGCAACCTGCTCTGCCTGTATCTCCGCCAACTGAGCCAGGCCTGGCACGGCGTCTAACAGTCGCTCGACCCCCAAAGCGCCAGCCTGATAGGCATGCGAAGCCGTGTCCGCCTGGGCGCCGGCAATCGTCCCGCCCGTCGCCAATACCGCGATGACCGGCAACCGGCGTTCAGGCATCCAGGACTCCGGACAGCCCTTGACGCTCCAGCAGGGAATTCAGGTGTTCCCAGCCATGAAAATCGATGACGAGTTGACCTTTTTCACGGGCCCCGACTTTCAGTGCGACGCGCGTACCCAGCTGATCGGAGAGAGCTTCTTCGAGCCGCGTCACATCGCGCGAGGCGCCGTTGCCTTTTTTCCGAGAGGTGGCATCGACATCTTTGGCGGCTTTCGCGACGAGTTTTTCGGCCTCGCGTACGGACAGGCGCTTGGCAATAATGAGGTTGGCCAGTTGAATCTGCATCGCCGCTTCGACTGCTAACAGCGCACGGGCATGCCCCATATCAATGTCGCCGGCCAACAGCATGGTTTGCACCGGCGCGGCCAGGTTCAGCAAGCGCAGCAAATTACTGGTCGCGGAACGCGAACGGCCGATAGCCGTTGCAGCCTGCTCATGGGTGAGACCAAACTCATCGAGCAAACGGCGTACGCCGTGGGCTTCTTCGAGTGGGTTGAGGTCTTCGCGCTGAATGTTTTCGATGAGCGCCATCACGGCGGCGTTTTCATCGGCGACCTCGCGCACCAGGACCGGGACCTCTTTCAAGCCCGCCAATTGCGCGGCACGAAAACGGCGCTCGCCCGCAATGATTTCGTAATGCCCGGGATCGTCGTTGAGTGCGCGCACCAGAATGGGTTGCATGATCCCTTGCGTGCGAATGGACTCAGCCAATTCGTTCAACGCGCCTTCGTCCATGCGAGTACGCGGCTGATACTTGCCCGCGCGCATTTTGCCAACGAGCAATGTCGTCGGAGGTCCCTCTACCTGCTTGACGGCTTCAGCCGTCTTTTTGGCGAAGGTATCGATCGCGGGCCCGTCTGCGCCGAGCAGGGCGTCCAGCCCGCGACCCAGACCTTTGGGTTTTTTGGTGGCCATGTCGAAAAATCCTTTTTACAACTTGCTATGCCTGCTGTGGATATCTTGTACGCTGCATAGATGGCGCAAGCTCAAGCATGTCTTGACGCGCAAACGGGAACAATACGCCCGATCACCACCATCTTGAACGTGTGGATAACCCCAGCACGGCATGATGAGTAGCCATGAAAAGATCAATCCATGGCTTCGACGCGTTTGACCATCTCGGCGCCGAAAGAAATATAAGCTTGAGCGCCACGTGAGGCCTTGTCATACACAACCCCCGGCAAACCATAGCTGGGAGCTTCGGCAAGACGTACGTTGCGCGGAATCACGGTAGTGAATACTTTATCCCCAAAATGGGATTCCAGCTGTGCGGAAACTTGTTGTTGTAAAGTCATCCGCGGATCGAACATTACCCGCAACAAACCGATAAAGCTCAAGTCTTCGTTGATGTTGCGATGCACTCGCTTGATGGTGTTGACCAGATCGGACAGACCTTCGAGAGCAAAATACTCGCACTGCATCGGAATGATCACGCCATGCGCAGCGGCCAGGCCGTTCAAGGTCAACAACGACAGCGTAGGCGGACAATCAATCAGCACAAAATCATATTGCGACGCGACGGCGCCAATTGCCGCTTTCAACTGTCGCTCGCGCGCCTCCATGTTGACGAGATCGATCTCGGCGCCGGATAGTTCGCGGTTAGCAGGCAGCACGTCGTAGCCGCCCGCATCAGAACGCACGCGGGCCTGTTCGATCGATGCGTCGCCGATCAACACATCGTATAGCGTGGACTGCAGCGTGCTCTTGTCGATGCCGCTACCCATGGTGGCATTGCCTTGCGGATCCAGATCTATCAACAGCACCCGTTTGCCATGTGTGGCCAATCCTGCGGCCAGGTTGATGGCTGTCGTGGTTTTGCCAACGCCACCCTTTTGGTTGGCGATACAAAACACGCGTGTAGGACGTGTGCTAGACGTTTTGGTGTTCATAGAGTTCCTTGACTACGACGCATCCAGATCAGGCAGCGTTGTGCATCCAGCTGAGGCACTTGCAGCGCCTGGATATGTTCGACGTGCCATTCGCCCTGTTGATGCAAGGCTTGAATTTCATCTTCGGGGACCTTCCCCTTCATGCCAACGAGGGTACCATCGATGCGCACGTGGCGGCCGGCCAGCGACGCAAAATCGTTAAGAGAAGCAAACGCGCGCGAAATGACGATATCGCATTGCGCGGGCGCGAGGGCTTCGACGCGTCCATGTACGGCACGTAAATTGGAAAGAGACAACACACCCGACATCTGACGCACAAATGCCATCTTTTTTTCCACGGCATCCACACAACTGATCTGCCATGCGGGCAACATGATCGCTAATACAACACCAGGCAGCCCGCCGCCCGAGCCGATGTCGTATACCTTGGTGGGACTGGCAGGATCGTACATACGGGCCAAAGGATTAACGACACTTAGGCTATCGAACAAATGCTGCACCAGCATTTGTTCAGGGTCGCGAATCGCAGTCAGGTTGTAGGTGCGATTCCAACGCTGCATCTGTGCCAGATACGTCAGCAACTGATCCGTTTGTGCAGCGGTGATCGACAAGCCCAGGCTATCGCCGGCTTGCGTCAGGCGCTGTGCCAGATTGACCTCAGACGCGGGGCTCATGCGGCTTGCTTGCGCGTGCCGTAATGCAAACGCTTTAGATGGATGAGCAATAGTGAGATTGCTGCAGGCGTGACACCGGAAATACGCGCGGCTTGCCCAATGGTTTCGGGACGGTGCGTTTTGAGTTTCTGGCGGACTTCGAACGACAAGCTGCTGACCGCGTCGTAATCCATGTCCGCCGGAATACGTTGCTGTTCGTGCGACAAATGCTTTTGCACTTCGTCTTGTTGCCTGGCGATATAGCCCGCGTACTTGACCTGGATTTCGACTTGTTCGGCCAGGATGTCGTCGTCGGACACGCCAGGACCGGCCAACAGTGAACCGTCGGTATTACGAGCCGCCATAAGGGTGGCATAAGACACGGTGGGTCGTTTCAACAGATCTGATAGTGAGTACTCACGTTCAATTGCTTTGCCTAGCAATGGCTCTGCCGCCTCGGCAGGAAAATTGCGAGGAGTGACCCAGGTTGATTTCAGTCGCTCAATTTCCGCGGCTACTGCATCGCGCTTGCGGCTGAATGCATCCCAGCGAATATCATCGACCAGACCTAATTTACGGCCGATTTCAGTCAATCGCAGATCTGCGTTGTCTTCTCGCAAGCTCAAACGATATTCAGCGCGAGAGGTGAACATGCGATAGGGCTCTGTCACGCCTCGCGTCACGAGATCATCAACCAACACGCCCAAGTACGCTTCGTCACGACGAGGCGTCCACTGCTCTCTTTCTAGCGAACGCAACGCCGCATTCGCACCCGCTAATAGGCCTTGCGCAGCGGCCTCTTCGTAACCTGTTGTGCCGTTGATCTGGCCGGCGAAATACAGGCCCTCGATGGCCTTGGTTTCCAATGTTGATTTCAATCCACGAGGATCGAAGTAGTCGTACTCGATCGCATAACCGGGACGCAGAATATGTGCATTTTCCAAGCCGGGCAAGGAATGGATCAAATCCCATTGAACGTCGAATGGCAGACTGGTGGATACGCCGTTGGGATAGACCTCGTGGGTATCCAGGCCCTCGGGCTCGAGGAAAACCTGGTGCGATGCCTTGTCGGCAAAACGATGGATTTTGTCCTCGATGGAAGGACAGTACCGTGGTCCTATGCCCTCGATGACGCCACTGTACATTGGTGAGCGATCGAGTCCCGCACGGATGATGTCGTGCGTACGGGAGTTGGTATGAGTGATCCAGCACGGCAGCTGACGCGGGTGCATGGACGTGTTGCCCAAAAAGGAAAATACTGGGATCGGATCGAGGTCGCCAGGCTGTTCTTCGAGGACGCTGTAATCGATGGTGCGGCCATCGATTCGAGGAGGCGTTCCGGTTTTCAACCGTCCTTGGGGGAGCTTCAATTCTTTTAAGCGCTGGCCCAATGAGATCGCGGGCGGGTCGCCGGCACGCCCACCGGAGTAGTTTTCCAGGCCTACGTGAATCAAGCCATTGAGGAAGGTGCCGGCAGTCAGGACGACGCTGCGGGCGCGGAACTTCAATCCGATCTGGGTGACGGCGCCTACCACTCGATCGCCTTCAACCATGAGGTCGTCGACGGCCTGCTGGAAGAGCCACAGGTTCGGTTGGTTTTCTAAACGATGACGAATAGCTTTGCGGTACAACACCCGATCGGCTTGCGCTCTAGTTGCGCGTACGGCGGGGCCTTTTGAGCCATTCAAAATACGAAACTGAATTCCCGCCTCGTCAGTGGCGATGGCCATCGCTCCGCCCAGAGCATCGACCTCTTTGACCAAGTGTCCTTTGCCTATTCCGCCGATCGACGGGTTGCAGGACATTTGACCAAGGGTCTCGATGTTGTGGGTCAACAATAGCGTCTTGGCGCCAATGCGGGCAGCTGCCAACGCAGCCTCAGTGCCGGCATGGCCGCCACCGACGACTATCACGTCAAATTCGCGCGGGTAATTCATGATGGGGGATGGGAGAAAGAGCTTGTTAGGTTCCATTATAAAGGGGACCTTGGGGATGTTTCACGTGAAACATTAGGGGAAGTTGCAACGGGTGGCATCTTTTTTGGCTTTCATGGCGCTTGGGGGGGTGTGTTTCACGTGAAACATATGCTGGAGTGTCGTGTTGGGTACGAGCGAGGTAGGTTCTTTTGGCGGTGAGGTGGGGGAATGGTGTGGGAGGGGCTTCACGTGGTCGGTCGGCCGCCTGCGCGTCCGACACCGCTTCGTCAACCTCGTCGCTACGCTCCTTCGGTTTCCCTCGCTCGACCACGAGGCGCCCCTCCCACACCATTCCCCCACCTCACCTCACAGAATCTCGGATCGCTGCATTGCTGGGACTACTGCTTTGCTTAGGCTTCGTAGGGGAGAACGTGCCAGAGAGAAGGAGTTTGCCGGGCTGTTATCAGCGGGCGCCTACGGGCGCGCCCGCTGATAACGATCGGGAGTCGATCAGTTGAAGGGAGGTGTGGCGGCGCTTCGGGAATGTTTCACGTGGAACATAGCCAGAATTGCCGCGAAGCTCTGGAGTACCGAGGAAGGACTACCCCTTGCTGTTCATGAGATTTAGCGATCATGGGACAACGCCTGGCACTATGTTGTGGTGCGGATTTAACCTCGCGTGTAGCCTACTTCTCGGCGAATATGTCCCGTAAAACCAAGATAACGGCGGACCAGCGCGCTATTCGTATCTTCGAATAGGCGAATGTTTCACGTGAAACACGGGGACGTTATATCCGCGAAGCGATAGATCCCAAGACAGCACCTCTTGTTTTCTTAGTTCTATGTCGGCATACAGATGGGTTCTGCTGTTTCACGTGGAACGTCAATCAATATGGCGAAAGGGTTTTGCACGGCGGGAGGGGTGCCATCGGTACGAGTACATTTTGAGTCCTAATGCCCCTCAGCTCGCTATGAGTGGCCTCTGCAACGCCAGTATCGGTACTTTTCGCAGAAGGATAGCTGTCCATCCGGGCAACATCAGACGGCATCTCACCCTATATGGAACCCGTGCGAAGGGTGCCTGTATTTCGACAGAAGCTTAATAAATGCCCTCGGCCTAGAAGATGCCCCCCTTTTCCGAAAGAAATCAACGGCAAATACTGGACAGGAAGAGCCTAATCGCGACAATCGCTGCGGCAGAAGAACCCCACGTTTATGGCTGCCCCTTAGTACATACTGGTTAATTACGTCCAAATATCTGGCAAATCATTCCCCATAATCCATACTCAGTGCTGATATTGGTCAAGAAATTGGGCAGAGCCGGAGCGCTTCCCAACGATTGGGCTGGCTCATTGATGCGCTGTTTCACGTGGAACAATCCACGAGAGCGGAACGAGGGTCGCAGTGCTTAATCTTCGGATGAATGCGGAGCTCCCCCTGCCCTTTGTCTCTCTATTGACTCCTGGGCCTAAGTAGCCTGTATTAACGACATGACGAGCCACACATAGCACATCGAGCAAACGCCCAAGCCACAGACAGTGATAGGCAGCATCACCGCAAATTACCCGGGCCAGCGCCCAGAGCGGAGCAAGATGCCGCAGCCGATATCGAGAGCTACGATCACAATGCTATACGCCACCAGAGAAGCACTCGCGCCACTCTCAACCCCCGTCCTCGATACCGAACCACGCCCAGGATCGCATATCCTTCCGCAAAACCACGCATCATCCGCCTCCGAGCCAGCCCTCCCCAGGGGCAACTACAGGCCCCAGAACTCGCCACAGCACCCGCTTAGGCCCCCGCTAAGCAGTCCTAGTCCATTGCATAGTGCCTTGCCTGATCCCCTGCGTGATCCCCTGCGTGATCCCCTGCGTGATCCCTTGCCTAATCCCTTGCCTAATCCCGTGCCTAGTCCTCTGCCAGTCTCCTGTCTGGTCCCCTGCTTGGTTCCTGCCTAGTCCCTTATCTAGGTTCTTGCCTAGCTCCTTATCTGTGCCTCGCGTAGCCCGTTGCCTAGCGTGTCGCCCAGCTCTTACCTAACCTTCCAATCCCTCTTCATGCCGCTTTCCCACGCCTCTACCGGCTAAGACCCATCCCAAAGTTAATCCAATTAACTCGTCAAGATCCCGCACCACCTCACAGTTGTCCGCGCCCGAGTTTCCCAATCGCTAGGGTTGGGCGCGCCCGTAGGCGCCCAACCCTAGCAACCCTGCAAGATATTCCTCCTTGCCTCACCTCCTCCTACGAAGCCTAAGCAAGACAGTCCCGCCGCCGGTGTGGCAGCACGAGATAACGCGAGTTGGGTGGGGGTGGAAGCCGTGTGGGGGCGCCTCGTGGCCGAGCGAGGGAAACCGAAGGAGCGCAGCGACGAGGTTGACGAAGCGGTGTCGGACGCGCAGGCGTCCGACCGGTCGCGTGAAGCCCCCACACGGCTTCCACCCCCACTCAACGCCAGAAGAACTCTTATCCACACGCGACAAACACCTCCCACCCGCACACAGCCCACGAACCGCATCCGAACAACTATCCACACCCTCTTCCCCACAACCCCACTCACTAAACGTTATCCACAAACCCCCACCGCACACGAAACCCGAAACTACTCACCCCCTGTTTCACATGAAACTCCCCTCCACAACTTTTCCACAAGCCCAATCTCCACCTCCAGCCTTCCTCGTCAGCCCGGTGGATATCTTTGCGACATCAAAGAAATAAAAAAGCCGAGTTGAATAACTCGGCCTCTTATTCGAAAACAAACTCTCATCAAACACCGGAACCATCCTTCCGACCCTGATAATCACAACTCTATCCACAAATAATCTTGCCCCCTTAGAAAACCCAAAATCACACAAAAAGCCCTCACATAACCCCTGGGGATATCTTTGTGAACAACTGAGCTTTCGCCCCCCGAATTCTCATCATGCGACCCACGAAAATATTGGCTCTGATGGAACCTTTCCCGTGAACTCGTCACAGGCTTGCCGCCTTAACCCTTGAAAAACCACGCAAAAATGCCCCGGCGTGAATAAACCGAATAACAATCAGCCTCGATAGCCAGATCACTATGGGTCAAGATATCTATATAGTATTTCTGTGCAAAACCCAGATTTCGCGCCAGTGAGGCCCCCTATCGCTCCAAACTCCCCCAATGCCGGATGCGGGCCTTATCCACAAACTTATTCCCAATATTATCCACAGACCCATAGCCCCACAGTTATCCCAGCCAGTCAGCTTGCTGAGCGCAGTTTCACCCGTACAAATGCGACAACGCCCCGGAGCCATACAGCCACGGGGCGTTGCAGCCAGGCAAAACCTGGCTCACGGGAAAAGCGGGATTTCCCGAATTAAAGCGGGCGAATCTCGGCCGCTTGAGGTCCTTTCGGACCGTCCTTGACTTCGAACTCCACTTCCTGGCCTTCGTTCAGGCTGCGATAACCGCGTCCCTGAATAGCCGAGAAATGTGCGAATACATCCGTACCGCCAGCGTCCGGCGTAATAAAGCCGAAACCCTTATCGGCGTTGAACCATTTGACTTTGCCCTTCTGAACCATTTGTATAGCGTCCCGATAATAAAAATGAATGCTAGTGAATCAAGGACGCCGACTAGAAATAGGCCCGTACAACGCTTGAATCAACTGCGAGACTTAGCATACTCACGCATCTTTGACGAAACAAATAGTTGTTTACCCGTATGTCGCATTTTTTCCATATCGCCGTTGAGGCAATATATCGGTCATAAATCGGGACTAATCAAAACCGCATTCTCGAGTTAATGGGATACTTGCCCGTTCGCTTTTTATTTCACTCCTAGCTGCATTATTGCCATGATCCGATCCAAATTGCCTGATGTGGGCACCACCATTTTCACCGTCATGAGCCGGTTGGCTATCGAGCATCAAGCCATTAATCTCGGACAAGGTTTTCCCGATTTCGACCCGGATGCCCGTTTATGTGATTTGGTGTCGCGCGCCATGGCCGCAGGGCACAATCAGTATCCCTACATGCCTGGCGTAGCACCATTACGCCAGGCTATTGCAGAAAAGACGCTGGCCCTCTATGGCCACCGCTACGATCCCGAAACCGAGATTACCGTCACCAGCGGCGCGACTGAAGCCTTGATGGCTACCGTATTGGCGGCCGTCAACAGCGGTGATGAGGTCGTTGTCATCGAGCCCTGCTACGACTCGTATTTGCCGGCCATCCGTTTGGCCGGCGGCACGGCGGTACCGGTACCCTTGCGTGCACCGACAGAGGCTGACCCGTATTACCGCATCGACTGGCAACGCGTGCGTGATGCCATCACCTCTCGTACTCGTCTGTTGATGTTGAACTTCCCCCACAACCCCACAGGCGCGGTACTCGAGGAAAGCGACCTCGATGCCCTGGAGAGCATTGTCCGGGATACCGGTGTCCTGCTGCTATCAGACGAAGTCTACGAACACATTGTGTTTGACGGGAAACCGCACGCCAGCCTAACCACTCGGCCGCTGCTGGCCGAGCACGCATTTGTCATTTCTTCGTTCGGCAAGACCTATCACACCACCGGCTGGAAAATCGGCTATTGCTGCGCGCCGCGCCAGCTCAGTGCCGAGCTGCGCAAAGTCCACCAGTTCATGGTCTTTACCGTATCGTCGCCCATGCAGTTTGCATTGGCGGAATTCATGCAGGATCCCAAGCCGTACACCGACCTGCCAGCGTTTTACCAGGCCAAACGGGACCGCTTGACGGCTGGCTTGGCTAATACCCGGTTCAAGCCCTTGCCGAGCCCGGGGACATTTTTCATGTTGGCGGACTACAGCGAGATTTCGAAACAGTCCGAGGCAGATTTCGCTCGAGATCTGACCATGCAGCACGGCGTCACCGTGATCCCGGTGTCTGCCTTTTATCAACACCCCGACGCAGAGGCGTCTAATCATCGCCTGGTGCGCTTTTGTTTCGCCAAGAAGGATTCGACCCTGGATCAGGCGATTGAGCGCCTGGCGGGCGTCTAAATCAGTTTACGCACGATTGGGCGGGTTGAGGACACCGCGTAGTGATACTGCGGTCCAAAAAATGGGGTTAGAAGAGAGGTGCTCTTCTGACCCCATTTTATTTATCGCCTCAGGCGCTTGCTTGTTCCAATTTGCGGCGCTGACGCAATTTGCGCAGCGACTGCGGAACCACTACAACTGCAATCGCGGCGATCCACAGTCCGATCGACACGGGGCTCTGGTAAAGCACGGCGACGTCGCCATTCGTGATCGACAAAGCCCGGCGCAGATTCTGCTCCATCATGTCGCCAAGTACGACCCCCAGGACCAATGGTGCCATCGGCACGCCGAACTTGCGCAGGAAATAACCAATCGTACCGATGCCGACCACCATCAACAGATCAAAAGTGCCGGAGTTGATCGCATAGACACCGATGAAGCTGATACTGAGGATGCCTGGCACCATCAGCCAACCAGGGACGGACAGCACCTTGGAGAACACACGGACCATCGGCACGTTCATAACGAACAACAATACGTTGGCGATGAACAGCGAAGCAATCAGGCCCCACACCAGTTCAGGCTTGGTGTCGAACAGCACCGGACCCGGCGTGATGTTGTAGAGCGTCAGTGCCCCCATCATGACAGCCGTCGTACCCGATCCAGGGACACCCAGCGTCAACATCGGCACAAAGGAGCCGATCGCCGAAGCCGTCGCAGCGGATTCCGGCGCCACCAGACCGCGCATGTCGCCCTTGCCGAACTTGGCATCGGGATCTTTGTTTTCGATGATACGTTTTTCTTGGGAGTAAGCCACGGCAGCGGCAACGCTCGCGCCAGCACCAGGCAATACTCCCACACCGAAGCCCACCAACGAGCTACGGACGATGCTCCACCACGTGAACGCCAACTCTTTCAGATTGAATAGCTTGCGACCGCTGGGTTTGACCTCGACGCTATGCCCGGCCACGACTTTTTCCAGCATCTCCAGCATCTCGGCCACGGCAAACAGCGCGATCACCACCACTACGAAATCGATGCCATCAGCCAGATGCACCGAGTCGAAGGTGTAGCGATACACACCCGAGTTTGAATCCACGCCGATCACTGCAATGCCTAAACCTATCATCGCCGCCAACACGCCTTTGATGGGTTGTTTACCCAACAGACTCGTCAAGCAGCAGAATGCGAAAACCATCAGCACGAAGTATTCGGCAGGACCGAATGCCAATGCCCATTTGGCCAGCATAGGGGCCAGCAAAATGATGCCCGTCACGGAAACGATCGCCCCGACAAATGCCGAGCAGGCAGACAACGACAATGCGACGTTGGCCAACCCTTGACGCGCCAAGGGATAACCGTCCAGCGTCGTCATGATGGCGCTGGCTTCGCCAGGCACGTTCAACAGAATCGATGTAATACGTCCACCGTATTCGGCTCCGACATACACCGCAGCCAGCAGAATCAACGCGGTTTCCGGCGGTAGATTCATGGCGAACGCAATCGGAATCAGCATCGCGACGCCATTGATGGGTCCCAGACCTGGCAAGACCCCCACCATTGTGCCGATGAAAGAACCGATGGCTGCGACCAACAAGTTGGTCAACGAAAACGCGACGCCAAAACCAATGGATAAATGATCGACGATGCCGCTCATAGCAGATCTCCCAGCAGACCGGCCGGCAAGACAACGTCCAGCGCTCTGTCAAACAAGAAATAGAAGAAAACGCCCATAATCACGCCGCCGGTCACGCATTTCAGCCACGCGCCGCCAAACAGGCGACCGACATAGACCGTCATCAACGCTGTCGCGATGATGAAACCCAGCCACTGAAACAGGAATGCATAAGCAGCCGCGCCGAGCACCATCAACGCAATGCGTGAGTTGGCGCCGGGAGGATTAGCTTCGACAGGGTTGCCCCCTTTGATCGCCAGACGCAGCCCGCACAAGCCGATCATCAAGGCAATCAGCATCGGGAACGCGCGTGGCCCGACAGGCTCGTAAGCGAAAGGTGCTTCGATATCCCAGCCGGCCCATGTCATGAAGGCAGCCAGGACCAGGGCGCAAATGCCCAGAGTTCGATCAGTCATGATCTCGTTTCCTGAAATCGACGCGCCGGTGTTCATGCGAGGCATGGATGGCGATCACGGCGGCGCAAAACAGGGCGCCGAATCTCGACGCCCCCAATACCTCCAAGCGCGCCCTCGGCTTGCTGCTGCCTTGGGCGGTCCGGCGGCAAAAACTACGGGTTGCGTTTTACTTTTTGATCAGGCCGAATCCATCAGCCAGTTCTTGGTACTTTTGTACTTGTTCTTTGACGTAGGCATCCAACTCGGCACCGGTCTTTTGGAACGGGAACAGGCCTTGTTGATCGCGCAGCTTGGCGTATTCGGGCGCGCTCATCATCTTGTTGAACGCGTCAACCCAGAACTGGTAGTCCTTGTCGGAAACTTTAGGGCCAACATAGAAGCCACGGATGATGGGCCACGTAATGTCGTAGCCCTGCTCTTTTGCCGTGGGAACGGTGTTGAGTTTGCCGGGCAGGCGTTCGTCGTTGAACACTGCCAGCACGCGGATCGGCGCGCCGCCTTCCAGCATGGTGAAGGCTTCCGCAGCGTCACCCATGTATGCCTGGATATGGCCGCCGCGCAGTGCCGTTACGGCCTCGCCACCGCCTTCGAAGGCAACGAAACGCATTTTGCGGAAATCTACGCCCGCGGCTTTGGCCGTCAGTGCAGCTTTCATCCAATCCTGGCTGCCTACGGTACCGCCTGCGCCCAGCACGATCTTGGTCGGATCCTGCTTGAAGGCTTCCATCAGGCTCTTCAGATCCTTATAGGGAGAATCATCGCGTACGACGGCTACACCGTAGTCAGTGCCGATCCCCGCCAGCCAACGCACGTCATTGACGTTGTACTTGCCGAACTTGCCTTGCGCCAGGTTCAACAGCGAACCGCCCGAGAACGCCACGATGCTGCCGGGCTCATCGGGATGTTGTGCAACCACGTTGTTGTAGGCCACCGCGCCGATGCCGCCGGGCATGTAGACGATACGCATGGCGGATTTCAGTGCACCGCTCTGCTTCAGGCCTTCGGTAGCCAAACGGCAGGTCAGGTCAAAGCCGCCGCCAGGCTGGGCGGGAGCAATACATTCGGGCCGACGAGGTTCGTCGGCAGCGTGGGCAGTTGCCATACCCAAAGCCAGGGCACATGCCCCAAATGCCGCGGCCACGCGGGCTTTCAAAAAGAGTTGCATCGTGCGGTCTCCGTGAATCGCTTTTTAGATGTCATCGTGAGCCGACCATGCCCACAAAACGGGACCATGGCCAACGGATCGCAACCGTACCCAATCCGGCCTTTCCGGAACCTTTCAATTTCCCGCAATTTCGTGCCGCAATGCAGCATTTGGGAAAGAACCTAGGGTAAACACTAATGCAGCACGCAGTCCAGGCTGCGGTTGCCGGTTCTCCAGCACGAATCGGCCGCCATGAATTTCCACAATCGTTCCGACGATAGCCAGCCCCAAACCCGCCCCCGGCTTGTTTTTGCCTGCGGCGCCGCGGCGGAAACGCACACTGGCCTGGGAAATGTCCGCCGATGACATTCCAGGACCGCTGTCTTCCACTGTCACCCGGGCATAGCGCTCATCTGCGTAGACGCGCACGGTGACCTGACTGGCCGGCGCCGTATAGCGGATGGCGTTATCGATCAGATTGCTGAGGGCTTCACGCAGCAACCAGTCAATGCCCTGGATACGCACGGGCAGACTCGAGGCTTCAAGTCCCAGATCCAGCTGACGGGCCCTAGCGGCAGGTAGCAGCGTGCGGATGACATTCTGGGCGATATCGACCAGGTCGACTTCCTCGGGGACCAGGCCAGCCTCGCTCAGCGACGCATTTTTGGCGCGCGCCAACGCCAGCATCTGATTCGTGGTGCGCACCGCCCGGTCCAGGCCCTCTTGCATGGCGAGCAACGCAGTACGGATCTCAGTCGGATCGGTTTCCCGCAGGGCATAAGCTGTTTGCGTCCGTAAAACGGACAATGGTGTGCGTAATTGGTGCGACGCGTCGTCCAGGAACTGGCGTTGTACCCTCGCCTGAGCCGTAAAACGGCTCATGTGGAGATTTACGGCGTCGACCAAGGGGGCGACCTCACTTGGGATGTCCGGAGCGTCTACGGGGCTTAAATCGTCTGCTGAACGTTTATCCACATCCTGGCGTAATCGCTCGAGCGGGCGAACTGCCCGGAAAACACTCCAGACCACGACTAACACCACGATGAGGATCACCACGATGTCGCGCTCGAGCGCGCGTAATAGCGACTGATTCAGGAAGTTTTCACGCGTTTCCAGGGATTCGGCGACTTGTACGATCACCCTGCCTCCACGGTTGTTGTACAGCGGGGGATCCATCGGTCTGGCCAGGGCCGCAACACGCAGCGATAGGCCTTGATATTGCGCGTCAAAAAACTGCGGCTGCCCTGAAATCAGGGGCTTATCCGGCAAAGGCAGGTCCTGGTTGCCGATCTCTGCCAACCCGTCTTCCGTGGCAATACGGTAATACACATTGCCGTTGGCAGTGAGCTCGAAAAATTCGAGCATCAAATAAGGCTGTTCGAGACTTAGTCCACCGCTGGCTGTGGATATGTTGTGGTCGATAGAACGCAGCGCTCCTGCAAGAGCACGGTCATATGCCTGGTCTACCTGGTTGCGCAGTTGATAGTTTGACAGCCACAAAGCTATCAACATGATGAAAACCAAGGCCGGAATCAACCACCACAACAACAACGATTTCAGCGTGCGATGGCGAGGCCTAAGTTTCAAGAATCGCCTCCAGGCAGTATCCCATTCCCCTCAGGGTCACGATTTGTACGCCGGTATCGGCGAGTTTTTTACGCAACCTGTGCACAAGTACTTCGATGGCTTCCAGGTTGATATCCGAATCGTCTGTTTGAATGCGATCCAGGATTTGCTGTTTGTTGATAGGTTCGCCGCTGCGTTGGATAAGTACGCGTAACACAGAATGTTCACGGGGTGATAACTGCAACGGTTGACCGCGCACGGTAAATCGCTGTGCAGAAGTATCCAGCACCAGATCACCAAGCGCCAGCCGAGGGTGTTCCCGTCCACGACTGCGGCGGATCAATGCAATCAACCGTGCCTCGAGTTCCTCGAGCACAAACGGTTTGGGCAAAAAATCATCAGCTCCCTCGTGCAAGGTATCGACGCGCTCGGCCAGCGAGTCGCGTGCCGTCAATACGAGAACAGGAGTCCGGTCGTCGCGAGCTCGGATTTTGGCCAGCAAGGTATGGCCATCCATACCGGGCAGGCCGAGATCCAAAATCACTGCATCGAATTCTTCCACAGCCAGCCGTCTTTCGGCGACCAGGCCGTCGTCAGCCCATTCAACAACAAAACCGGCATGCCGGGCCAGGCTGCGGGATAACCACCGAGCCAATTCGGATTCGTCTTCTATGAGGAGGATACGCATAGCTTATTTTTGCACCGCTGGGCGCTGGTGGGAGTGCATGTTTGTTTTTCTCTTTTCTTTTTCTTTATATAAAGACTAATGATTAATAGAGTCTGTGGATAACTGCATCAACTCAAAAAAGCCATTCTATTTCATGAACTTGTAGCGGTTTTTGGCTGTGTAGCAGTTCTGTGTAGCGCTGCGGACCAAGTTGAACAACTTTTGGGGCTGCGCCAAAAAAGCCAGCTTGTTCAATTTACGTC
>Ga0182743_1002326_pt1 | contig 16897 bp, 10 predicted proteins | sample eDN3rd30CKraftOP_FD_128522 | JGI IMG/M metagenome (GOLD analysis project Ga0182743, IMG submission 128522) | Enriched Organic Plus compost microbial communities from Emeryville, California, USA - eDNA 3rd pass 30_C Kraft OP (version 2) (version 2) ... | reverse complement strand
CAGCGCCTGCTGTGGTGGCGGGGGCTGAAAAAAGTGTTGTATTGAGAATCAGGGATCGGAGACGGAAGGCTATGCGGGGAATTGAGTTCTGGCTTTTATGCAACATGCGCTAGTGGTTGTATTGAGACTGGATCGGCGACGCTCGGGGCCCTTGGAGTCTGGTCGGCGAGCGGCGGAGGCGTGAGGCGAGGTTTGTTGTGGAAGTCGGAGAGTTGCGTGAGCCTAGAGCGGTGATTAGAACCGGGCGAGCGTGCGGGTGACCGTTTGTCACCGGGCTGCAGAGAAGACTCATACGAAAAGGTCAGGAGAGACAAATGGAAATTTGCGGACAGGCATTAGACGGGCGCCGCATGTGGCGCGTGTTGGGCGCGGCGCTAGTCGCCGTCGGGCTGGCGGGGGCGGCGTCAGCTGCCGATCGGCCGCCGAACATTGTGATGATCGTTTCCGACGATCACGCCTGGACCGACTATGGTTTTCTCGGGCACGAGCACGTTAAGACGCCGCGGCTCGACAAGCTGGCTGCGGAGAGTTTGACCTTTACGCGCGGCTATGTGCCGTCGAGCCTGTGCTGCCCCAGTCTGGTGTCGATCATCACGGGGCTTTACCCGCACCAGCACAAGATCACGAGCAACGATCCCCCGCTGCCCCAGGGAAAGAACAACGCCCAAGCCCGGCAGGACGATACGTTTCAGGCTCAGCGGCAGCGGATGATCGGTTTCATTGACGGCGTGCCGACGCTTCCTCGCTCGCTTGCGGAACGCGGTTACGTCAGCTTGCAAACGGGCAAATGGTGGCAGGGACACTTCAGCCGGGGCGGCTTTACGCACGGCATGAGCCATGGCGACCCGGAACAAGGGGGCCGGCACGGCGATGAAGGACTGACGATCGGCCGCAAGACGATGGAGCCGGTCTTCAAGTTCATCGACGACGCGCAGCAGGCGCAGAAGCCGTTTTTCGTCTGGTACGCGCCGATGATGCCGCATCAGCCGCACACGCCGCCGGAGCGGTTGCTGGCGAAGTATCGCGATTTGACCCCTTCGCTGCACGTGGCGAAGTACTGGGCGATGGTCGAGTGGTTCGATGAGACTTGTGGCCAGTTGCTCGACCATCTCGACCAGCGCGGACTCGCCGAGAACACGATCGTGGTCTACGTGGCCGACAACGGTTGGATTCAAAACCCGGATGGGCCGCGGTACGCTCCCCGGTCGAAGCAATCGCAGTACGACACGGGCCTGCGCACGCCGATCATGATTCGCTGGCCCGGCAAGGTGCAGCCGAAGAAATCGGAGTCGCTGGCGATGTCGATCGATCTTGTGCCGACGCTACTGCACGCCGTGGGCGCCAAGCGGCCGGAGAACTTGCAGGGAATCGACTTGCTCGACGAACAAGCGGTCGCCAATCGCAAGCGGATCTTTGGCGAGTGCTTTACGCACAACGCGGTGGATATCGAAAACCCCGCAAGCAGCCTGCGCTGGCGGTGGGTGATCGACGGCAGCACGAAACTGATTGTGCCCAATGCGGCGAATGAGCCGGACTCGCAGGTCGAGTTGTACGATCTGGCGAAAGACGAGTTCGAACGCGAAAACCTGGCTGCAGGTCAGCCGGAGCGCGTCGCGGAGCTGACGAAGGCGCTCGACGCGTGGTGGAACCCGGCGACTGCCGCAAAAGGGGCCGAGTAACGCTACGGGTGAAGGAGAGCGTTGTTACGGATTGGTGACGGTGGCGTCGGCCTAGTCGGCGCCCCCCTCGCGGAGTTTTTGACGGAGCGTGGTGCGATGAATGCCCAACAGGCGAGCTGCGGTGGCGCGGTTGCCGCCCGTGTGGGCGAGCGTCGCTTCGAGCAGCGGAGGTTCGACGACCGCGAGCATTTTGTCGTAGAGGTCGAGCATTTCGGCGTCGGGATCGGCGGCGCTGAGTTGCTGCTGGACCCAGGTGGCCACTTCGCTGGCGATACGCTCTTCGAGCGACGCGCCGGCCGGCGAATTGGCGGTGACCGGCGGCGGCAGATGTTCGGGATGGATGGCACGGCCGCGAGCGACAATCGCCGCGTGCTCGACAGCGTTGCGGAGTTCGCGGACGTTGCCCCGCCACTCGCGGTTGGTCATTTCGGTGAGCGCTTCGTCGGTGAAGACGGGGCGCGCCTCGCCGGCGAATTTTTGCAGGAAATATTCGGCGAGCAGCGGAATGTCCTCACGCCGATTGCGGAGCGGAGGCAGGTGAATGTGAAACACGCTCAGCCGATAAAGCAGGTCTTCGCGGAACTCGCCGGCAGCCACCATATCGGTGAGGGGGCGGTGCGTGGCTGCAATGACGCGGAAATCGGCGACTCGCGGCCGGGAATCGCCGACGGGGGTGACCTCGTGGCGTTCGATGGCGCGAAGCAGTTTCACCTGCATCAGCAGCGGGACGTCGCCGATTTCGTCGAGAAATACGGTGCCGCCGCTGGCTTGTTCGAGCAGGCCGGTGCGCGGCGCATCGGCGCCGGTGAACGCTCCCTTCACGTGGCCGAACAGTTCGCTCTCGATGACGTTGCTGCTCAAGGCGCCGAGCGTGACGGGTATGAACGGCTTGGCGGCGCGCTTGGAGTGTTGGTGGATGGCTTGGGCGACTTCCTCCTTGCCGGTGCCGCTTTCGCCCGTGATGAGCACGGGAGCGTCGGTCGCGGCGACCAGGGCGATGCGCTTGAAGACCGCCTGCATGGCAGGCGATTTGCCGAGCAGACGGGCGGTAGGCGGTTCGGCGGCTTCGGCTGCTGGAGTTTTGTCGATCGACTTGCTCGCAAGGGCCCGGCGGACGACTTCGAGCGCCTGGTCGAGGTGAAACGGCTTGGCAAGGTAGTCGAAAGCGCCGGCTTGGATGGCGCGCACGGCCGTGTCGAGATTGCCGAAGGCCGTGATGACAATCACCGGCGTTTGGCTGCCGACGCGTTCGCGGATTTGCGAGAGGGCGGCGAGGCCGTCCATGTCGGGCAGGCGGACGTCGAGTATGACGGCGTCGGGTATTTTGCGCTTCAACTCGTCGAGGGCCTGACGTACCGTTCCGGCAATGGAGACCTGATGCCCTTCTTCGGTGAGCAGTTCGCGGAAGCCCCAGCAGATGGTGGGCTCGTCGTCAACGACAAGGACATGACTCATGGGGCTGTGACTCACTCCTTCCGCATTGCGGCATCGAGCAGGGCAATTCGCTCCGAGCCGGAATTGTTGTCGGGCGTCGCGCGACGTTGCAGCGGCCAGCGCATCTCGAAGACGGTGCGTTCTTCGTCGCGTTTCCACTGCAATCGGCCATCATAATGACGGGCCGTGTGTTGCGCCAGGGTAAGGCCGAGGCCGACGCCTTCCTGTTTCGACGTAACGAACGGCTCGAACAGGCTTTGGGCCGTTGCCGGCGGCGGCCCGGGGCCGGTGTCGATGACGGAGACGACCATCTCGTCGCCGTCGCGCTGCACTTGCAGCCAAACTTCGCCGCCAGCGCCGGCGGCTTCGATGGCGTTGAGGACGAGGTTGAGGATCGCCGCGCGGAGCGAGTCGGCGTCGTGCACCTGGGCCACGTCGTCGTCGAGGTTGGCGGCCGCGGTGAAGCGGACCTGCACGTGCCGGCACATCGGTTCGACCAGCGAATCGATGCTGGCGACGATCTGCCGCAGATCGCCGCCGCGATACTCCTGCGGCCGACGCGCGCCCAGGGCGAGCAGGCCCTTGATTTGTTCCTCGGTCAGGCTGAGTTGTCGCAGCGCGATGTCGAGGCTCTGGTCATCCCGCAGGCTGCAGCGCCGCTGGTGGAGTTCGACCCCCATGCGAGCGCCGGTCACGGCGTTACGAAGCTGATGAGCGAGGCCGCCGGCGATCTGGGCGAGCAGACGCACCCGCTCGGTGTGGACGATCTCGTCTTGCAACGCTTGCAGGCGGGCGGCGAGTTGGTTGGCCGACGATTGCAGTTCGTAGAGTTCGTCGTATGGAGGCGCGATCGTCACCTGCTCGTACTGCTGGGCAGCCAGACGACTGAGTTGGGTGCGAATCTTGCCAATGCGGGCGGCGAAGCGGTGCGCGAGCAGACCGGAGACGATGAGCGCAAGCAGACCGGACGAAGCGCCAATGACAAGCGGCGGCCAAACGGCTTGCGAACGCGATTCCAGCCAGCGGTCTTCGGGATAGAAGACCCACAGCCGCTGCGATCCGACGCCCGGAGCCGCCGACACCGAAGCGGCGAAATACCGCCGGCCGTTTTGCTCGATGGTGGGAAGATCGGTGATCCGCTGCAGCGCTTCCACCGACGGCGTGTTCGTCGGCGCTGGCAACTGTGCGAGCGGCGAAGCGAACGTGGAGGTCGAAACCTCGCCTTCGGGAGTTGCGAGGGCGAACTCAGCGCCCGACAAACCTTTCACCTGCTTGAGCACCGCCGTGGTGTGCGGAATGCTCGAGCCGCGGAGCGTTTGGACCAGATTCTTCAGTTGCTGGGCGCTGTCGACATCGCTGCGGCGAGCGGCGTCCCACGCGGCTGCAAGCGACGTGATCGCCACGGCTGCCAGCAGCAGCAACGAAAACGGGACAAAGATTTGGCTTTGCAGCGACCACCGCACGCTTGGGATTCCTTACTCTTGGTACGTTCTCTCTAGCATATACCGTCGACTTCCGATCTGTCGGAATTGTCCGCGGGAATCCGAAACGTGCGCAAGCGCATTGTCGCAAATTTGCCTATCTTACACGGGGCTGCGCGGGGCCGATTTACAATCTTGCCCGGGGCATAGAGAATCGCCACCAAGACCTTTGCCTTGCAAGTTTGAAAGAAACGAATGAATCGTCCTGCAGCCACTCCAACGGATATCGCGCCGGCTGGCGCGCAGCCGATCGCCTCGCCGCACGCGCAACCGCTGCCCGAGTTGCTGAAGCAACTGCGGGTCGATCCGCACGCTGGACTTACGGACGACCAGGTCGAGCAAACGCGGGCCGTGGTTGGTTGGAACCAATTGGCTGAGAAGCCCCCGCCGCCGCTGTGGAAGCGGTTCTTGGGCCACTTTACCGACGTGATGGTGTTGCTGCTGATCGCGGCGGCAATCATTGCGATGTTCCTGCAGGAATGGACCGACGCCTTCGCCATTCTGGCGATTGTGATCCTGAACGGCGTCCTCGGCTTCTTTCAGGAGGAACGCGCAGGCCAAGCGCTCGCGGCCCTGCGCAAATTGTCGTCGCCCCAGGCGAAAGTGCATCGCAACGGGCACCTGCGATCGGTTCCCGCCCGCGACCTGGTTCCGGGGGACATCATCGAACTGGAAGCGGGCGACAGTGTGCCCGCCGACGCTCGATTGATCCAGGCCTTCAACCTGATGGTCGCCGAAGCGGCGCTTACGGGCGAATCGACGCCGGTCGAGAAAGACGCCACGGCTACGTTGCCAGCCGACGCGCCGCTGGGCGATCGCCTGAACATGGTCTACTTCAGCACGGTCGCAACGGGCGGCAAGGCCACAGCCGTCGTCACGGGCACCGGCATGCAGACCGAACTGGGGCGAATCGCCGGCATGCTGCAACAGTCGGAGCAAGGGCTGACGCCTCTGCAGCGGCGACTCGACCGGTTGGGCAAACTGCTCGCCGGGGCGTGCATCGTGATCGTCGTGGTGATTTTCATCCTGCAACTGTCGCGCGGCGTGCCGCTGGGCGAAGTCTTTTTGCTCGCCGTCAGTTTGGGCGTGGCCGCGGTGCCCGAGGGCCTGCCCGCCGTCGTCACCGTGGCGCTTGCGCTTGGGCTGCAGCGGATGGTCAAGCGAAATGCGCTGGTGCGCAAGTTGGCGAGCGTTGAAACGCTCGGCTCGGTCACGGTGATCTGCTCCGACAAAACGGGGACCCTCACCCGCAATGAAATGACCGTGCGCGAGATCGTCGTCGGCGACGAAGCCTATCAAGTCACCGGCAGCGGTTATCAGCCGGAAGGCAAGTTTCTGCCGAAAAACGGCCAGCTGCCGCCCGCTGCGAATGCGTCGGACGCGCCAGCCGCCATTGATCCGCAACAGGCGGCCGGCCTGCAGCAGGCGCTGCGGATCGCAGCCTGGTGCAATCACGCGGAAATTAACAAGCGAACCGACGGCGACGGCTGGACTGTGGTCGGCGATCCCACCGAAGGGGCGCTGCTGGTCGCCGCGCGCAAAGCGGGCATCGACGTTCACAGCGAGCAAGATCGCCTCGTGAGCGAGCTGCCGTTCGATTCCGACCGCAAGGCCATGTCGGTGGTAATTCGCGGCAGCCAGGGCGGTTATCACGTCTATACCAAGGGTGCGCCCGAAGGGATTCTCGCCAAATGCGTCGCGGAACTCCGAGGCGGACAGCAAGTTCCGCTCGACGAAGCGCGTCGCGCCGCGATTCTCGCCACCAGCCGGGAAATGGCTGGCCGTGCGCTGCGAGTCTTGGCGGTGGCCTATCGCGATGAGGCCGGCGAGCCGCCGACAAAGGTTGACGAGCAACTGGAGTCGAACCTCGTTTTCGCCGGGCTGATTGGCATGATCGATCCGCCCCGCGACGAAGCCCGCGCGGCCGTCGAACGCTGCCGCGCCGCCGGAATTCGCCCGGTGATGATCACTGGCGACCATCCCGAAACGGCGAAAGCGATCGCTCGCGAGCTGCACATCGCCGACGAGAACTCGCTCGTCGTCACAGGCGAGGGCCTGGACCGGTTCGTCGACGGAGAATTGGAAAAGGAAGTCGAGCGGATCGCCGTCTATGCCCGCGTTTCGGCGGAGCACAAGTTTCGCGTCGTGAAGACGTTGAAATCGGTCGGCCACGTCGTCGCGATGACTGGCGACGGCGTGAACGATGGTCCGGCTGTGAAGGCGGCCGATATTGGCATCGCAATGGGGGTGACCGGCACCGACGTGACGAAGGAAGCTTCGGACATGGTGCTGGCCGACGACAACTTCGCAACGATCGTCAATGCGGTCGAAGAGGGACGCTGCATCTACGACAACATCGAGAAAGTGCTCGCCTACCTGCTCGCTTGCAATGTGGGGGAGATCGCACTGATGTTCGTAGCCAGCTTGCTCGGTTGGCCTGCTCCGCTGGTGGCAATCCATCTGCTGTGGATCAATCTGGTAACCGACAGCCTGCCGGCGCTGGCCCTTGCGCTGGAGCCGCCCGAGCCTGGCATTATGAGTCGCAAGCCTCGTCCGCCGAAGGCGCCGGTGATCGGCTGGCATTTGGGCTCGGTGATCGGTGTGCAAGGCGCGCTGGTCGCGATCGTGGGGCTAACTGCGTTCTGGTGGTCGTACAATTACCGGGGGGATTCGCTCGAAGTCGCTCAGACCATCACTTTCTGCGTCGTGGTGTTCGACGAACTGTTTCGCAGTCTTGCCGCGCGCAGCCTGCGGTTCAACTTCTGGCGCGTGGGCGCTCTGGCGAACCCGTGGCTCCTCGCTGCTGTAGCGCTGTCGGGCGGTTTGCAAATCGCCGTGTCGTTCATTCCTGGGGGCCGCGACGTGCTGCATATCGTGCCGCTGCCACTGGCAGATTGGGCGGTGATCTTTGGGCTGGCGCTCATTCCGGTGTCGCTCATTGAGCTGTTCTTCAAGCAAGCGTTCTGGCGTCCCGTGCCCGACGACCCTGCTCCGCTGGCGGCGTAGGCTGATTGTGTTTTTTTGTCTGAATTCACCTCATGCAATCGATCTCCGTAAAGCTCTCGCGATGGTTGTTTCGTGGCGCGGGCATTTACGGGCTGATTGTCCTGCCACCGAACTACTTCCTGGAGCAGCGGATCGGCGTCGATTTTCCGCCGCCGATCACGCATCCGGAGTATTTCTACGGTTTCTTGGGCGTGGCGATTGCGTGGCAGATCGCCTTTCTGATCATCGGCGGCGATCCGGTTCGCTATCGACCGCTCATGATCGCAGCCGTGGTTGAGAAGTTTTCGTTCGCAATCGCCACGATCGCGCTTTACGCCCAAGGACGTTTGACTGGCGCTACGCTGGTCTTCGGATCGATGGATTTGCTCCTTGGGGTGCTATTTGGTTGGGCCTACCTGGTCACGCCAAAGTTTGCGCCCGCAGCGGAGACGCCGCGTGGCTCAGTTTGACTCTCCGGCTGGGGTCGTTTCCTTCGGCAGCATGAGGCGAGCGAGCACCACGTCGGCGTCGTCGCGGTATTGCAGGTCGAAATTGAACGTCCGGAAGAGTCGCAGCATGCGCGTGTTGTCCTGCGCCGTTTCGCCAAACACCTGCTGCACGCCCCAGCGGCGGGCGACATCCAGGCACGCAGCCGTCAGCCGCTCGCCGAGTCCCCTCCCCTGCCACGCGTCGGCGACGAGCACGGCGTATTCCGCGTCGGTGTGATCGACATTCGCGACCAGGCGTCCCACGCCGATCAAATACGACCGGCCGTCTACTTGGACTTCGGCTGCGAGCGCAATCTCCCGGTCGTAATCGACGAAGCAATAGCGCGAAGCCATTTCGTGCGTCGCTTCTTTGAACAAGTAGCGGAACCGCCGCCACAAGGTTTCCGCCGACGAGCGGTTAAGCAGGTCGATCCACGCCGGCTCGTCCTCGGGCTTGATCGGTCGCAGCAAGATCGGCGTGCCGTCGTTGAGCTGCACGGTTCGCGTGAATTCTTCGGGGTACGGGCTGATGGCCAAATGCCACGCCCGCCGCGGCCCTTGCTGAGCCTCGTCGTGCCGCACGAACACGCGCCCGTCGAGCGCGATCGTATCGGTGGCTGAAACAAGCAGCGGGTTGATGTCGACCTCCTGAATCTCCGGCAAATCGGCGATCAGGTAGGAGAATCGCATCAGCGTTTCGATGAGGCGGTCGACGTTCACGACCGGTCGGCCGCGATAGCCTTGGAGGAGTTTCCAGGCGCGGAGCGATTCGAGCATGCGTCGCGCAAGTCGCTCGTTTAGTGGCGGCAGCTCGATCGCCGTGTCTTGAAACACTTCCGCAGTCACGCCGCCCGATCCGACCATGATGACCGGGCCAAACACGGGATCGCGCTTCGCCCCCAGAATCAGCTCGACGCTGTTGACGGCGGTCACCATCTTCTGCACGGTCACGCCTTGCACATCGGCGTCGGGCCGCAGCCTGCGCGCCGTGGTAACGATCTGTTCGAAGGCCCGCTGCACCTCCTCGTCGTCCTTCAGATTCAAATGCACGCCCTGAACGTCGGTCTTGTGCGTGATCTGCGGCGAAAGAACCTTCAGCACGACCGGATAGCCGATCTGCCGGGCCAGCGCCACCGCTTGCGAGCTCGAGCGGGCTTCGACCGGGCGCGTCGTGCGAATGCCGTACAGTTCGAGCAGCAGCTTGCTGTCGTTCTCGCTGAGGAGTTCTCCGCCGTTGCGAAGGACTTCGCGGGCACGCTCGACGAGATTCTTCCGATCGAGCGTAAAGGTCAGCGGCACGTCGCGAGGCGTTTCGTAGAGCACTTGCCGCCGCTTCGCGTAGGCCACCAGGTTGGCATAGGCTCGCACGGCGTGCTCGGGCGTCTGGAACGTGGGAATGCCCCCTTCGTTCAAGATCTGCACCCCTTCACGCACCATTTCGCGACCCATCCAGGCCGTCAGCACCGGCTTATGAGCGCCGCGCGCGGCGGCGACAATCGCCCGGGCCGTTTCGGTCGGCTCGGTCATGGCCTGGGGAGTCAGAATGATCAACACGCTGTCGATGTTGTCGTCCTGCAGCACAATCTCGAGCGCCTGCGCGTAGCGCTCGGCGGGAGCGTCCCCCAACACGTCGACCGGGTTGCTGTGCGACCAGGCTGGCGGTAACACCTGATTCAATCTCGCGAGCGATTCGGCGGACAGCTCCGCCAACACGCCGCCGCGGGCGAGCAGCGCGTCGCAGGCCATCACGCCGGGACCGCCGGCGTTGGTGATGATTCCCAGTCGCGGCCCTTTGGGGGGCTGACAACGGGCGAGCAGTTCGGCGCAGTCGAACATCTCGTCCACGTCGAAGACGCGCACGATGCCCGCCCGCTGAAAGGCGGCTTCATAAACGGCGTCAACCCCCGCCAGCGCCCCGGTGTGCGACGAAGCAGCCTTGGCCGAATCGGCAAAACGCCCCGCCTTGTACGCGACAATCGGCTTGTGCGCGGCGAACGCGCGAGCCGCCGACATGAATTCGCGGGCCTTGGTGATCGACTCGACGTACAAAATTACCGACTCGGTGCGCGGATCGACCGCCAGATAGTCGAGCAGGTCGTCGAGCCCCACGTCGAGCATGTTCCCGAGCGAGACGAACGTCGAAAAGCCGAGTCCTTCGGCGATCGCCCAGTCGAGCACGGCGGTGCAAAGCGCTCCCGACTGCGAAAGGAACGCGACGCGTCCCGGCTCCGGCATTCCATGGGCAAAACTGGCGCTCAGCTTGAGGTGGGGCGTGATGAGGCCCAGGCAGTTCGGCCCCACGATTCGCATGCCGGGAAATTTTAGCTGGGTCTGCCGGATTTGTTGCTCGAGCTGCAGGCCCTCGGGACCGACTTCGCGAAAGCCGGCCGAAATGATCATCACGCCGTCGATCCCCAGCTCGCCGCATTGCTCCACGACGGAGGGGACCGTCGCAGCCGGCGTGCAAATGACCGCCAGATCTGGCGTGTGCGGCAGCCGGTCGAGCGATTTCCACGCCTGACGCCCCTGCACCGTCGGCCGACTTGCGTTGATCGGAAACACTTCGCCCGTGTAGCCCAGCGTCGTCAGGTTGTGCAGCAGCGTGTAGCCGACTTTCCCTGGCTGATCGCTCGCGCCGACGACGGCGACACTGCGAGGCTCAAATATCCGATGCAAGTTGCGAATCGTCATGAATCACCTCACTGCTGCAAGTGCTGGGACGGTCTCGATTCCATTTCAAGCTGCATGTTCTCGGCAAATTCGCGGCCGGACGACCGGATGGTTCAGGCTCAGTTTGGCCTTTCTCACCCGCCGATCAATCGGCCGGCGAAAGGTTATCACCGGACTGGAAAGATTGCGGAGCAAAATTTCGTCGTCGGACGGACGCGAAGGCGCTGCGAAAGCCGATTCGTAATGCTCGGTCATTCGACTCCGCAATGATAGGGCCTCCGCCGAATTGTGAACGAGTTGCAGCCGGCTGTACGCAGACGATGCGGACCTGGTTCCGCCTTCGCGCGTGTGCGACAAGGGAAATTGACTCCCCGCTAGGCTACCTGCAGCAGAGACCGGCGCCGCGAAGCCTTCGCGGTCGACGCGGTCGTGTAAGCGTCCAACATCGGTCTCGGCAAAGTAGCTCGGCGCGTCCATGGTTCCGCTTTCTAGCCGCACAGGTGCGGCGGTTGTGACGCTCGGTTTTACAACCCCTACAAGAGGCGCGCGATCGACGAGAGTTCGGCGATTTCGTGCCCGGCAGGCGGCCGACGGCTGACCCCCGTTTTACAACCCCTACGCAAAGTGTTGTTTTCGCGGCAAGTCGTGCTGTGGCAATCGGTTCCCGCATTTTGCGTCAAAATTTTTACAACCCCTTTTCTGCGCGCTCTCGCGCGGCGATGAATCGTCGTAAGTACTCCAACACTAGCTGAAACTACCTGCCAAAATACAACCCCTCGTCGCGCTCATTTTCATGGCCTTCCGCTTCCGCTCTGGCGCTGTTCCGCGAGGAGTGCGGCGGCGCGAAAAGTTTCGCTCCGCGCAGCGTCGAACGGCCCACGCCGGACAATCGCCAACGAGGTGCTGTGTGAATTGATTGTATCAATTTGTTAAAAATTTGTCAATTGTGTTTCTTCTTCCGTTGGTGGTCTGCGGGCCGTGCTGACTTGCGCTGCCGTGCGGCGACTGGCTGCGGGGCTGGAAATCGCTTTGGCGGGTCGATATTCTGCGAACCGCTGCCGGCCGCGCTGGTCCGGCCGTTCCATCCCCGTTTATGACCCACCTTGGAAGAGGAACCTTATGCTGATCTCGATTCGAAAATTGGCCGCTGGCCTGGCGAGCGCCCTGCTTGCGGCGGGCTTGGTTTTCACTCCTTCCCCCAGCCCGGCTGAAGATGCGGGGCTCAAAAATGGTGAACGCGTCATCTTCCTGGGCGACTCGATCACCCAGGGAGGCGCCTCGCCGAAGGGGTACATTTCGGTCTTCAAGGAGCTGCTCGCCGAACGCAAGCCCGACCTGAAAGTCGAGGTGATCGGCGCCGGTATCAGCGGCAACAAGGTGCCCGATCTCGAACGTCGGCTGGAGCGCGACGTCCTCAGCAAGAAGCCGTCGGTCGTGGTGATCTACATCGGCATCAACGACGTCTGGCACTCCGAGCGCGGCCAAGGAACCTCGAAAGAAAATTTTGAAGCCGGGCTGAAGCGAATCATCGAGCAGATCACCAAGCAAGGTGGCCGCGTGATCCTCTGCACGGCCAGCGTCATCGGCGAAAAGACCGATGGCAGCAACAAGCTCGACCCGATGCTCGACGAGTACTGCGAAATCAGCCGCAAGGTGGCCGCCGAGACCAAGTCGCAACTGCTCGACCTGCGCAAGGCGTTCCTGGCCGAGATCAAGGCCAACAATCCGGAGAACAAGGAAGCCGGCATTCTTACGACCGACCGCGTTCACCTGAACGACGCCGGCAACCGTTTTGTCGCCGAGCAGATGTACACCGCCCTGCTGGGCGGCGGCCAGGCTGAAGCCAACAAGCAATCGAAGGGGGATAGCGTGCTACGCCACGTCGTATTGTTCAAGTTCAAGGACGACGCCACCAAGGAGCAGGTGAAAGAGGTGACCGACGCCTTCTCGGCCCTGCCGTCGAAGATCGACGCGATCAAGGACTTTGAATGGGGGACCGACGTCGGCGTCGAAAAGCTCGACCAGGGCTTCACTCACTGCTTCATCGTCACGTTCGCCGACGAAAAAGGCCGCGACGAATACCTCCCCCACCCGGCCCACGAAGATTTCAAAAAGATCGTCGGCCCGGTTCTCGACAAGGTGCTGGTGGTCGATTTTTGGACCAAGAAGTAACTGATGAAGTTGTCAGTTATCAGTTTTCAGTAGACAGTTCTCCCCGCAGTCGTTCGGCGCCCGCCCGAGAGGCGGGCGCTGGCGGCATTCTCATCCTGGTTCGCGCTGATTTGCGACGCGGCGGGGAACCCAAGAGCATTCCCGGTTAGCGACGCTTCTCAGAAGCGTTGCGTGTTTGGCGAGAAGAGAGCGAACGCTTCTAAGAAGCGTCGCTAACCGGGGTATTTAGATGCCAACCCGGCATTCCGATGTCAACCGGAGGCATTCGGACGCTCACCGGATTCATTTACCGGTGGACAGATCTCAACAGGCAATCGTCCAAACTGTCTGCTGTGAACTGTCGACGGTCTACTTCGCGCTAGATCGCTTCGCTCCCCCGCTCACCGGTGCGGATCCGCACGCAGTCGTCCATCGGGAGGACGAAGATCTTACCGTCGCCGATCTGGCCTTTCTCGCCGGTGCGGCCCCCTTTGATGATGGCGTCGATCGTCGGTTCGACGAAGTCATCGTTGACGGCGATCTGCAGTTGCACCTTGCGGAGCAGGTTCACTTTGTACTCGTGCCCGCGGTACAGCTCGGTTTGCCCTTTCTGGCGGCCGAAGCCCTGGCAGTCCATGACCGTCAGGCGGAAGACTTCGACTTCGGTGAGGGCCTGTTTCACATCTTCCAGCTTGCTCGGCTGAATGATGGCAATGATGAGCTTCATGGGAGTGCGCGAGCGGCGCGAAGGTTGGATTGGCGATCAAAACCGCGTCGCGATAGAGGTTTGCAAGTGCGACGGGCAGGATTGAATCTAGTTCGCCTCGCCCCGCCGGACAAGACGAGGTAGCAGTGTGCCCGGCTGGCTGCGTGTGCCGTGCTTCCCGACTGCCAATAAAAAAGGCACACCGGGTGTGCCTGATGTTATTTTGATTGAGGTTTGAGCCTGGCGGAAAACACCCCGGCTTGGGCAGGCGAGGCGGACGCCTACCCAAGCCATTGGGGTATCCTTCAGGCCCAGGCAAGAGCCGAAGTGAGTACGAGCGGGGCTCGTTCTGTTCGGTACCCCCTTCCCCGTTGCCCGAGACGCCACTCGGTCAGAGACCGGGTGACGCTCGGACAACTAGGGTAGGGTTTCACACAGCTTCCGTGCTGGGTTTCGTGGCAGCCGCATAACCGGGCGACGTGCTCAGGCCCGACGATCCGCCGGAGCCCGGGAAGTCGACCACCAGCTGCGGCGGGTAGGCGTACATTCCGTGTTCGGTGATATCCAGACCGGTCAGTTCTTCCTCGGCCGGCACGCGGAGCATGTTGATGGCCTTGAGGACGAAGAACAGGGCGAAGCCAGCCAGGAGGGCCCAGCCGATGATCGCCACGCAACCGATCGCTTGAACTTGCAGGAAGCCGGCGCGGGTCATTCCTTCCGGAATTTCGCCGAAGATGCCGGTGGCCATACCACCCCACAGACCGCAGAAGCCGTGCACCGGGCTGGCGCCGACCGGGTCGTCGATCTTCAGCTTGTCGAGCAGCATGATGGCTCCGATCACGACCGCCCCGGCGATGCCGCCGATGATGATCGATTCGTTGTTCGAAACGGTGTGGCAGTTGGCGGTGATACCGACCAGGCCAGCCAGCGAGCCGTTGAGGGCCATCGTGAGGTCGGGCTTCTTGAAGATGCCCCACGAAAGGAACGTCGCGACGGAGCCACCGGCACAGGCGGCCAGCAGGGTGTTGACGGCGATCATCATGATCAGGTCGACGTTGGCCTTACCGGTGAAGGCCAACTGGCTGCCGGGGTTAAAGCCGAACCAGCCGACGATCAGGATGAACGTGCCCAGAGCGGCGTACGGGATGTTGTGACCAGGAATCGGAACCGACTTGCCGTTGACATAGCGGCCGATGCGAGGACCTAGGACGATCGCTCCGGCCAGACCCACCATGCCACCGACTGAGTGCACCACAAGCGAACCGGCGAAGTCGACGAAGCCAAGCTCAGCCAACCAGCCGCCACCCCACTTCCACATACCGCTGATCGGGTAGATGAAGGCGGAGATCACAGCCGTGTAGATCAGGTAGCCACCGAACTTCATGCGGCCAGCCACGCAACCCGAAACGATCGTTGCAGCGGTCGCGGCGAACGCGGCTTGGAACAGGAAGTCGGCTTGCGAGTGCAGGTTGGCGGCGACCGGCGGATCGGTTTCTTCGGCGATGGCAACGCCGCCGAAGCCGAGGACGCCCATGCCCTTCACCGAGAGCAGCAGGCTGTCGCCGGGATACATCAGGCCGTAGCCGATGATGAAGTACAGGATCACGCCGATACACATGTCGCCGAAGTTCTTGAACATGATGTTCACAGCGTTCTTCGACGCGTTCAGGCCTGTTTCGACTAGGGCGAAACCGGACTGCATGAAGAGCACCAGCACCGCGCACAACATGAGCATCATGTTGTCGAACGCGTATTCGGTTTCGTTCAGCGGGAAAGCGGGGGCTGCTTCCGCGGCGGCTTCTTCAGCCGGAGCAGCGGTTTCGGTCGTTGTTTCCGTTGCTTCCGCCTTGGGAGCTTCTTCCTGAGCCGAAGCGATGGCGGGAATCGCTAAGGCGGTACACAGGAGCAAGGCTGGAAACAGGCCAGCAAGGGAGGGCAAACGATAAGTCATCGGTGGTTCTGCCTGGTGAAAGATGGTGGTTCACTATCGCCGCTTCAAAGGGAATACGGCGATCGCCTTTGTCCGCCAGTCTTTTAGCCGCGGGATCCCGGGGCGGCCGCAAACTGGCGGCATGGTTTGGCCGCTGATTGCAACGGTTGTGCCAGCACATCCGGAGGCACGTGAAAGGCGCCAGCAGGAGGCCCAGAGTTGCCGCTCCACAAAGGAGTTAAGACGAGCAAGAAAATTACGGCTGACGCGCGTTTGCCCAGCGAGCGAACCTGTGATGCCTAATGCTCAGGCATGGGGACGATGCAGCTTTAGGCAGCCGAATTTGCGAGAGTGCGCAGAAAATTAGCCGCGGACGAAACGCAGGCCAAACGCCGATGCCGAGCAGCCGTTCACGGCTGCTCTGGTCGAGGGGTTGATCCGCGTTTCGCCCGCGGCCAGGAGCGGGCTTCTCTAGCTGTTATTACCCGTACAGCTTGTACACTTCCTTGGTCGTCAGCTTCTTCGCCTTGATTCGACCGTCCGAGAGCTTTTCGCCATTGGGGTCGAGGTAGACGCGGCCGGTGCGCTGCTTGCCGCCGGGGTTCACGTTCAGAACGTGGATGTTGAAGATATAGGCCCGGTCGCTCGTGGCTTGGAACCAGTGGATGTTGTCTTTGAAGTCGGACACGGTGGAGTGCTCGCCGGGGCCGAACGAGCGGTCGATCGTCGGACGGATGATGTAGTGGTCGTCGCCGTCCTCCAGGCGGTCGTAGTGCCGGCCTTGGAACGTTCCGCCGAGAATCAGGAACGCCGTGGCCATGTTGTTGTGTCCGTGCGGGACGACGCTGCGCCCCTTGCCGAGCACAAACACCTGATGGCCGAAGACCAGGTTCGTGGGGAGCCCTTCGACCTGCGGCAATTTCGGGTGCAGGCTCCTCTCCCCTTCTTCGGCCGGCTGAGCCTTGGCGATCACGCGATCGAAGTCGATCAGGGCGAGCATGTCTTGCAGGTCGACCTTTTCGGAGAGTTCGTCAACCTTCTTTTGCCAATCGATCTGCGAAAGTTTTTCTTGCTTCAGGTCCTGGCTCAGCTCGTTCAGGTCCTTGAGCCACGCGGCGGCGAGTTGCCGCATCTCGGCGCCGAAGGCGTCGCGCGAAAAGAGCGTTTCCAGAAGCGAGTAGGTCATGAGCGCGCCGAGCGATTGCTGGGCGAACTGGCGGCGGTTGAGTGACACGATTTGCGCCTCCGGAAAAAGGAAATGGAATTTTCAGCGGTCAGTTCTTGGTTTCATTGCGGCGGTTTTCTAGCCGCTGGGCCGTTTCCAGGTCTCGTTCGGCCGACATGAGGTCGCCGAGCAGTTCGTAGCAGCGGCT
>Ga0182743_1002325_pt1 | contig 16906 bp, 13 predicted proteins | sample eDN3rd30CKraftOP_FD_128522 | JGI IMG/M metagenome (GOLD analysis project Ga0182743, IMG submission 128522) | Enriched Organic Plus compost microbial communities from Emeryville, California, USA - eDNA 3rd pass 30_C Kraft OP (version 2) (version 2) ... | reverse complement strand
GGGGCAGTGACCGTGTTGGCGCTTCACGTGGCCGGTCGGCCGCCTGCGCGGCCGACACCGCTTCGTTCGTCTCGTACGGCCCCTTCGGGCCTTCCTTCGACTTCCACTCGCTCGGCCACGAGGCGCGCCAACACGGTCACTGCCCCGCCTCGACTCGCAGAATCTCTGATTCCCTGCGTCGCTGGCACGACTGGTCTTCGTAGGCTTCGTAGGAACTGGCGTTTGCAAGGATGAAGATCTTGCAGGGCTGCTATTCATGGCCGCCTACGGGCGCGGCCATGAATAGCGTTCGTGATCTGCATGCGAAGGCTTTGGCATCGGAGATGAACAGAAGATCTCTCGAGTTACGGGGTCGTGACATCTAGAAATGGGCTATGCATCATCGTCGCATGCATCAACTCTAGCCAAGCAGATCTTCCAAACTAGTACCACGCCACCCCGCCACATGCCCGGACTGATCGCTATTCGCGCGTGTGCAGGGCACGCGCGAATAGCAGCACCGCAAGATCTTTCTCTTTGCCAACAGGGCTAAAAAAAACGCCAAGCAAGACAACCGTGCCAGCGACGTGATGAGCTTGAATTACTGCGAGTCGAGCTGAGGCAATCGGGCCGTGCGGGCGCCTCAAAGCCGAGTGGAGCGGAGGCTGAAGGGAGGCCCGTAGGGGCCGGACGAAGCGAGCGAACACGATGTCCGGCGCCCGCGCGCCGGACCGGCTTTGTGAAGCCCGCACGGCCCGATTGCCTCGGCTCGACGTCCAATAAGCACGCCAACCTCACAACACTTCGATCACCGCCAACGCCTTCCGTCATTCCCACGTGATACGCGCCCTCTGACTCAGGTCACGCCACAATGCGATGTCCTTGTTCAGATAAGCCACGAATTCCTCCGGCGTACTGCCCACGATTTCAACGGCGTCGGCAGCCAGTCTTTCTTTCAAGGCCGGCGTATTGCAGGCTTGTATGATTTCATTGTGCAGCCGGTCGACGATGGCTGTTGCCGTGCCGGCCGCTACTGCGAATCCCCACCATCCCACGACGTCGTAACTCGGGTACCCAGATTCGGCAATGGTAGGGATATCGGGAAAGACCGGCGCCCGTTTTGCACTGGTCACCGCCAAGACTTTCAAGCGATCCGCCTGGATGGCCGCCGCTGCGCCCGAGTAGGTGCTGAATGTGCATTGGACTTGACCGCCAATGATGTCATTGATCGCAGCGGCCGTGCCTTTGTATGGTACATGCAGCATCTGGATGTCCGCCACGTTATTGAGCAATTCTCCCATCAAGTGCGCATTACCACCGGTGCCGGATGACGCAAAGCTGATGGCGTCGGGGGCTTTCTTTGCGGCAGCTACCAGATCTTGTACGGAACTGATCGGTGAATCTTTGCTGACGACCAGCAGAAAGGGCGCCCGGGCAGCCAGGGTGATAAAGCTGAAATCCTTGATTGGGTCATAGGGCAAACGGCGTTGTAGTGCCGCATTGATGGCATGCGCGGCGGGGACTTGCAGCAGCGTGTAGCCGTCGGGATCGGATTTAGCGACAAATTGCGTGCCGATCAGGGTATTGCCGCCGGGCTTGTTCTCGACGATGACCGCTTTGCCCAGCGACGCGGTCAATCTTTCGCCAATGGCGCGCGCCAGCACATCATTGATTGCACCGGGTGGATAAGGAACAACGATGCGCAGCGCACGCGAGGGATAGGGCTCGCTTGCCCGACTCGACTTGCCAGCGAGGGCAGGTGCCATGGACAGCGCGGCCAGTCCTTGCAGCAGGCTGCGTCGCTTCCTGCTGTCTATTTTTGTTGTGATCATCTCCCTTCTCCTGTTCTGAGCTGCTATCGGACGTGCAGGCTGACGCCGCTGCCGTAGCCGTCCGAGACCAGAACGTGGCCGTCCTGGGCGTCAAACCCGGCAAATGGGTCGTCCAGCAAATGTTCGGATTCGGCGATCTCGGCGCCGCCCTCTATGGACTGCAGACCAGCGGCCAGATGGGCTGCCTGAGCCGATGCCAGGCGGGGCCCGAAAATGGCGCCGAGCCGGCATTGAACGCCTGCCGCTTCGCACAGCCGTGCGGCAGTCAGCGTGTTGCGCAGGCCGCCCATATAAGGCACCTTCAAGTTGTACGAGTGCGCAGCCCCCATGGCGATGAGTTCGACCAAACCACGCAGCGAGCCGATGGCTTCATCGGCTTCGATACGCATCACGCCACTTTGCGTGATACGCCGCAGGCCATCGCGGTCTGCGGCGGGCACAGGCTGTTCCATGAGCGTGACCTGTTGTTCGGACAAGGCACGGCAGACTTCGATTGCGGTGTCGGCGTCGTAAGCCTGATTGGCATCGACAGTGAGGAGCAGATCGGTCCCTACGGCGGCACGTACGGCGCGTACGCGAGAAATGTCGGTGTCAGCTTCGCCATTGAGCTTAAGTTTCACGCCGCGATACCCCTGGCTTTGCAATCGCAGGGCTTCGGTGGCCATGAGCTCGGGCGACTTGATAGGAATCAGTCTGGTAGCGGGAATGCGGTGGCGGACTGTACCTCCCAATAGCGCATGCAACGGCACCCTCAGACAACGTGCGGCCAGTTCCAATGCGGCGGAAGTGATGCCTGACTGAATGCAAGGCAGCTCATGGCAGGGTTCTGCCAGCACCGCGTGCATCTGTTGTTGGTCCAGCGGACGATGTCCTACGACGAGCGGCAATGCCGCTTTGAGCGCGTTCTCCGTGCGGGCCGCGTCCGGATTCGCTATCGGCGTGGTAAGGACATGTCCCCAGCCTTGTTCGCCTGAGCGGGCAGTGAGCGTGACGATCCAACCCTGGATCTGCGGGATGCCGCCTCGGGAGAATCTCCAGGTGGGATCTTCCTGGCGTTGCAAGCATGGCGTGCAAGTGGCTGACTCAATGATCATCGATTCGCCGGAGGCGTGGTCGGGGGCATTCATGGTGGCGCTCCTGGGGCCATTAGGGCGGCGATAAATTTCGTTTTGTTGCTCGCTTATAAAGTTGAATCTATCCACTAATTAGTTTCATATGTCAACCAATAGTGATTTTTTCATTGCTTATGGACGGTGAAAAAATTCATGATGTTTTTTTGATTTGTTCTTGTTGCGGATTTGAAAGTAGTTTAAATTGTCAACTAGTTTGGTTTGGCGAAATTTTCATGACTACCCGCATTACGAATTTGTTAGGCATCAAGTACCCCATCGTGCAGGCAGGGATGAGTTGGGCGTCGTCGAATGTCGAACTGCCTGCCGCAGTGTCCAATGCCGGCGCGCTGGGGGTGTTGGCCGCGGGGCCGATGCGCGTAGACGATTTCAGCCGCACCTTGGATGCTCTGGCAGGGGCGACCGATAAACCCTATGCCGTCAATATCCCGCTGTATCGACCGCAGGCCGCCGAGTTGCTGGACGCCATGGCTGCGCGTCAGGTGCCCGTAGTCATTGCTTCTCAGGGCGGTCCCAAAGCGCATTTGCCGCGATTCCGGGAATACGGCGCGGTGTGGATTCAAGTGGTCTCGACGCTTGAGCATGCCAAAAAGGCGGCCGATGCCGGCGTCGATGCCTTGGTCGTCGTAGGCGGCGAGGCCGGCGGGCATCCTCCGGCCAATGAGGTCAGTACGCTCGTCACTGTGCGTCGGGTCCTGCAAGAAGTCTCCGTTCCCGTGATCGCGGGTGGAGGCGTTGCCGACGGCTGGGGCATCGCAGCGTTGCTTGCATTAGGGGCGGATGCCGTGCAGTTGGGGACGCGGTTTCTACTCACGCAAGAGGCTGGCGTACACGAACGCTATAAGGCGGCCGTACTGGCAGCCGACGTGCATGACACGGCGCTGATCGGACGCAGAGGCCTGCCCGTCAGAGGAATACGCAACGCCTTTGCGCAAGCGATATTTGACGCCGAACGCGAACAGATGCCTCAAGAGCACTACGACGCGCTATTCAAGAAAAGCACGCTCAAGCAGGCGGCCCTGGATGGCGATATCGAATGGGGAAAGGTCGAGCTCGGACAGTCGGCGGGCCTCATTTCCAGTATTCGGCCGGCCGCCGAGGTGGTCAAGCAATTGGCTGACGAGCTCAGGCAGGCCAGTGCCCGGCTGCACGAGATGGATCTGAGAGGCTGACCGCATGTCAGGCCTTTCTTGTTGATAACGCGAGATACCAAACCATGATGGAACACCTGCTCATCGAAGACCGCGGTGCGGTTCGCATTTTGACGATGAATCGTCCGGAAAAACATAACGCCTTGAATACGGCATTGACGCAGACGCTGTTGGACAGCCTGCGCGCGGCAGATAGCGACCCCGCCGTCAACGCGGTGGTGCTGACTGGTGCAGGGAAATCGTTCTGCGCCGGCGCCGACACGACCGAGTTTTCGGCACTGACACCAGAAGATCCTCAGGCCGTGACCGCGCGAGCGGATTTGACTACGGCATTGCATCTCGTTTTCTCGCAGATGAACAAACCCGTCATTTCGGCGGTGCGCGGCAATGCATTGGGTGGCGGCGCAGGCCTCGCCATTGCCTGCGATCTTTCGGTTATGTCCGAGACTGTGCGATTCGGTTATCCAGAACTGAAGCACGGCATCGTGGCTGCCGTAGTGATGGCGAATCTGGTCCGGCAGGTTGGGCGTAAACAGGCTTTCGAACTGGTGGCTTTAGCCGAGCCGCTGGATGGCCATGCTGCCAAAGCGATGGGACTATGCAATCGTGTTGTGCCTGATGCACAGGTGCTCGATGTGGCTTTGGCGTTGGCCAGCACGGTCGCCGGCTGGAGTCCGGTCGCCATGGCAACGACCAAGCGGAGCTTTCATCGGGTTGCCGATCTGGCTCTGGCTCCCGCGTTAGAGGTCGGGCGCGACGCCAATGTGATGATGCGGGGCTTTCGCAAGGCCAAAGGAGCGTGAAATGAGGCCGCTCGAAGGAATCACCATTCTGGATCTATCGCGCGTACTGGCATGTCCATTCGCGTCGATGATACTCGCGGAATTGGGTGCTGAGGTCATCAAGGTCGAGCAGCCAAAGACTGGAGACGAAACTCGGTCGTTCGAGCCCATGGTGCAGGGCGATGCGGCAGCGGTGTCGGCCTACTATCTCGCTTTTAATCGCAGCAAGCGTTCTATCACCGTCAATCTGCGATCGCCTCAGGGGCAGGACATCGTGCGTCAGCTCGCGGCGCAAGCGGACGTAGTGCTGGAGAACTTCCCCGTTGGAACCTTGGGCAAGTATGGCCTGGACTATGCGGCGCTGCGTGCAGTCAACGAACGACTGGTCTATGTCAGTTGCACAGGCTTTGGCATGACGGGGCCCTATGCCAATCGCAAAGGCTACGACACGGTATTTCAAGCAATGGCAGGCATCATGAGCCTGACAGGCGAGCGCGGTGGCGGTCCGGTCAAGCCCGGCTTGCCTGTGGCGGATTTGAGCTCCGGACTCTGGGTGACGATTGCTGTGCTGGCCGGGCTGACAGGACGCGACAAGACGGGCAAAGGCAGTCATGTAGATTTTTCGATGTTCGATGGCCAAGTGGGCTTGTTGTCGCTCGCTGCCGCACGCTGGTTCGCCCTCGGAGAGGTCCCTGAGCGTCTCGGCACGGAACATCCAGGGCGCATCCCGTCTGCGGCATTTGTTTGCGGCGATGGAAAATGGGTGCAGATCACCGGCAGCGATCAACATTGGGCGCCCTTGTGCAATTTGCTGGGACTGGAAGACTGGGCCAGCGATGCCGAGCTCGCAAAAAATGCCGGCCGCCTGGCGCGCCGCGAAGAGGTGATGGCAGGCTTGCAAGCGGCGATCAGTCGGCTGGATCGGGATGAGTTATGCCGCCGTTGCGACGCAGTAGGTGTGCCGGCTGGCCCTATTTTGCAGGTCGACGAAGTGCTCAGCAACGAACATGTCGCTGCGCGCGGCATGGTGGTGGAGTATCCGCATCCGCAAATCGGCCGTTTTCATGGCCTGAAAATCCCGTTCCGCTTTGACGGGTTCGATGATCCCAGCGTCACGCGCCCGCCCATGCTGGGCGAACACACGCACGATATCCTGCACGAAAAGCTGTCGCTCAGCGATGCGGAGATTCAACGCTTGCACGCCGAGGGGGCGATCTGAGCTTTTCCAGAGATGAAGGAGACAATCATGAGAAAAACTATTCGCTTGTTGAGAAATGCATTACTGCTGTTGTCCGCGGGTATGGTGACGTCGGCCGCCGTGGCGCAAGATAATTACCCATCGCGGCCTATTACCCTGGTCAATCCGTATGCGGTAGGCGGTCCGGCAGATTTGCTGGGCCGCGCACTGGCGAAGGAATTGGGCGATGTCCTCGGTCAATCCATCATCGTTGAAAACAAAGCCGGCGGCGGGGCTTCGATTGGCGCCGCCTATGTCGCCAAGGCCGCACCCGATGGCTACACCTTGCTGTTGGGGACGGCCGCCGCCCACACGGTGACGCCGCTGGCTACTCATGTGCCTTATGACGGTGTCGCGGATTTCGAGTTCATCGGCATGGTGGCCAATGTGCCGAATGTGCTGACGGTGCATCCGTCCGTGCCAGCTAAAACGGTGCAGGAATTTATTGCCTTGGCCAAGGCCGAACCAGGAAAGATCAGTTATGGTTCGGCGGGAATGGGCAGTTCACCGCACATAGGCGGTGAAATGTTCAAGAAGGCCGCTGGCGTCGATCTGATGCACGTGCCATACAAGGGCGCTGCGCCAGCAGCCAATGATATGGTGGCTGGTGTCGTGCAGGCCGGGTTCCTGAATGTCTCTGCCGTATTGCCATTGATCAAATCCGGCCGTTTGCGTGCATTGGCGTATGGCGGTAGCAAGCGCTTGGCGGACTTGCCCGATGTGCCGATTTTTGCGCAGGCCGGGCTGCCTGATCTGGAAATGGGCAGCTGGTATTCGCTGGCAGTGCCGGCCAAGACGCCGGCTGCGGTGGTGGACAAGCTCGCAGCCGCCCTGCAGACGGTACAGGCCAGGCCCGAGTTTCAAAAGACGCTGGCCATCCAGAATGCCGAAACCATGCCCCAGCTAAAGGCGCAGGCGACCGAATACATCCGCGCGGATGGGCAGCGGCTGGCCGAGCTCGTGCGTGTCACGGGCATGAAATTGCAGAACTGAGATCCAAGGTGGCTTTGACTATGCAGACTTATCCGGGATTCACCACATTACGTTTGGCAATTACCGAAGGCGTAGCCACGCTGTGGCTGGCGCGCCCAGATAGCCGTAACGCTTTGAATGTCGCGATGTGCCAGGAGTTGACGGCCGCGTGCGAAGCACTCGAAAAAGACAACGAGGTGCGGGTCGTCGTCATTCGTGGCGAGGGCGCAGCCTTCTGCGCCGGAGCCGATCTCAAGGAACGTCAGGGCATGAGTCCTGCCGAGATGGTGGCGCGGCGCGTCAGTGGCTTCACCGCCTATGCTGCGATCGAGGCGGTGTCCAAACCCGTCATCGCGGCGGTGCATGGCCCCGCGTTCGGGTCGGGTTGCGAGATTGCAGCAGCGTGTGATTTTGTGTTGGCCAGCCCCGCTGCGGTTTTCAAGTATCCCGAAGTGGGCTGGGGAACGGTGGGTGCGACACAGCGTTTGCCGCGCATTGTGGGGCGGCGCATGGCAAAGGAACTCTTGTTCACCGGCCGGCTCGTCGACGCCAGCGAGGCGGCACAACTGGGTCTGGTCAATCATGTATTTGACGCAGAGACATTTGATATGCGAGTGACGGAGATGGCCACGCAAATTGCCGCCGCAAATCCGTTGACGGTCAAACTGACCAAGCGCAGCATCGATCATGGTCTGGAGACTACGCGCGAGGGAGCGATGGCGATCGAGCTATTGGCGATTCAGGAGAATCTGCGCCATAGCGATTGGAAAAAAGCCATCGAAAATTTTGGCAAGAAAGGTTGACGACGATGCGATTGCTGGATGAGGTAGGGATTCCGGTACCCACTACGCTGCCGCAGGTGCTGCAAGAGACGGTGACCAGCCGGGGCGATCACGAGGCTTATGTGGGGCCGGGCGAGCGTCATGTCTGGTCGGCCCTTGCGGACGACAGCCGCCGCATCGCAAAAGCGCTGTGCGCTGCCGGAGTGAAAAAAGGCGATCATGTCGGGCTGATGCTGGGCAACTCCGGTGACTGGATCGCAGCGTTTTTTGCTTGCGCCTCCATTGGGGCAGTGACTGTTCCCGTCAATACGCGCTTCAAGGCCGAAGAACTCTTGTTTTGCCTGCAGCAATCGAACGTCAAGCTGCTGATCTATGCAGACAGTTTCTTGGGGATCGATTTCACAGGGTTGCTGCGCCAGGTCGAGCCTGCGATCGACGGGCAGTTGCCAGGGGCGGTGTTGCCTGCGCTGGCTCGGGTCGTCACCGTAGGTGGTGCGGGCGTTCCTGCTGGCGCTGTGTCTTACGACGCGTTCTTATCAGCAGGCGGGAAAATTTCCGACGAGGAAATCGAACTGGTGATGGCTCGCGTTGTGCCCGACGATGTGCTGCTGATTCAGTACACCTCCGGTACGACGTCATTTCCCAAAGGCGTCATGTTGACCCATGCGAACATGCTCGGCGATGCAGCGAGCGTTGCCAGGCGCATGGGCGTATGCGCGGATGACCGCTATTTCAGCATTCGTCCTTTTTTCCATGTGGCCGGCAGTACTTTGTCTGTGCTTGTATCGCTGGTGTCGGGGTGTTGTCTGCTAAGCATGCCAAAGTTCGACGTAGCCGAGGCTTTGCGCGTGCTGGAGACAGAGCGTTGTACGTTGACATCGGGCAATGACACGATTTTCTTGATGCTGATGGGCCACGAAGATTTCGATCCGGCTCGCTTGCATCTGACCGGCGGGTGGGCCGCCGCGGGCCCAGAGGTCATGCAGAAAATCCGCGATGTGATGAACGTGCCGTTCGTCTGCAATGCCTATGGTCAGTCCGAGGCCTCGCCTAACGTGCTCATCAGCGACAAAGCCGACGATTTCGCATTGCGGCGCGATGGCTTCATGTTGCCTCATCCGGGTGTCGATGTACGCATTGCAGATGCAGAAACGGGTGCAGTGTTGGCGCCCGGTACCGGCCAAGGAGAAATCCAGGTTCGCGGCTGGAACGTGATGCGGGGCTACTACAACATGCCCGATGCGACTGCCAAGGCATTTACTGCCGATGGCTGGCTGCGTACCGGCGATTTGGGAGAGCAGCGCGCCGATGGGCGAATGCGCATGGTGGGCCGTCTGAAGGACATGTACCGTGTCGGCGGGGAAAATGTCGCACCGGCAGAGGTCGAGGAGGTTCTGCATGCGCATCCTGCTGTCAGGCAGGCTCAGGTGATCGGTGTGCCGGATGCCAGACTTGGTGAGGTGACGGGCGCATTCATTTTGCTCAAGCCGGGGCAGCAGGCAACCAACGATGAATTGGTGGCATGGTGCAAGGCACGATGCGCAAATTTCAAGGTGCCTAGATATATTGCCCAGGTTGATACGTTTGAGCATATTGGCATGACGGGCAGCAGCAAGGTTCAGAAAAACAAGCTGCGCGAGCATGCCATCAAACTGTGGGATATTCGTTCGGATACGGTGGCGTCATGACGATGGATGCGTTTACGCTTGAAGACGACGGGCGCGATGTGGTTCTGTGCGAATGCTTTGCCCGTGACGGGCTGCAGCATGAACCGAATCACTTGGCAACCTCGACCAAGGTGGATTTGGTCGCTCGCTTTGCCGAACTGGGATTCGCCCGCGTCGAGGCGACGTCTTATTCCAATCCCAAGGTGATTCCGCAGTTTGCCGATGCGTCGGCCATGCTGAAGGCATTGCCGCGCAAACGCGGGGTCTTTTATAAAGCCACCTGCGCCAATATACGAGCGGTTGAGCGTGCATTGGCCGACGCCGAGGCAGGTTTCGGTGCGAACGAGATCAGCTTGCTGGTATCTGCCACCGATACGCACTCGCAAAAAAACCTGGCGCGCAGCCGGGCTGACCAATGGAATAACGTTGCCGAGATGGCGGCAGCCGCCGCAGACCGTTTCCGTTTGATAGGCACCATTTCCATGGCCTTTGGCTGCCCATTCGAAGGGCGTGTCGATCCGGACAGTGTGCTGGCCGATGTGGGCCGATTTCGAGACGCAGGTGTACGCTATGTCGCCCTGGGCGACACCACGGGCACGGCCACACCGCGGACCACGGCAGACCTGTTTCGCCGTATGCGAAATGCTTATCCGGATGTGCGTCCGATCGCGCATTTTCACGATACGCGCGGCACCGGACTGGTCAATTATGTTGCAGCCCTGGATCAAGGTGTACGCCATTTCGACTGTGCCATTGGCGGTGTGGGCGGTCATCCGGTCAAGGTGAAATATGGCGGCGGGCACACCGGTAATGTCGTTAGCGAAGACTTGATCGATCTATTCGAAAACATGGGGGTCAAAACCGGTGTGAACATGGATGCCTTGCTGGAAACGGTGGAGGCCTGCGAAGTCGCGCTGGGCAGAGAGCTGCAAGGCCGTGTGGCACGCAGTGGGCTCAATCCGTTGCGCAACGTGTCGAGTCGCCGGGGCTGATTGGGGTGGTGTGCTTCTTTCACTGTTGACCGGGATTTTTTATACTTGCGTCCATGCCTAATACCGACGTCCCCTCACCCGAATCCGCGCCCACTGTCGCGAGTCACTTCAAGGAACTGGTCTCGTTTCGCCTGAACATGCTGGCCAACCACTGGAGCCGCCTGGCCGCCGAGTCGAACCAGCGTGATTTTGATCTGGACCCGAGAGAGTGGCGGATCCTGGGCATGCTGGGGGCTTATGCGCCGATGTCGCTGCAGGGGCTGGCCAGAGAGGTCAATATCGATAAAAGCCTGGCTAGCCGCGCGGTGTCGTTGATGATCGATCGCGGTTTGCTGCGGCGTGGTTCGGATGAGAACGATGGCCGTGGCGTACAGCTGAGTCTGACGACTAAAGGCAAGAATCTGTATCGCAAGGTCTTTCCCAAGGCGGTGGAGCGCAATGAGGCTCTGTTGTCAGTCTTGAGTTCGGAAGAACGAGAGGTCTTTGAGCGTGCCCTGACTCGGCTCACCGAGCATGCGCAGCAGACTTTGGCGATGGATCGTGTTAAGACTGCCAAGCGTAAGAAGGTGGCTTGAGCCTTCAAGGGGACGGGCGTGGGGGAGGTTGGCGGGGTGCCAGTTCCTTCCGTCATTCAGCGCAGATCTAGTACGCCACTCCCACCCGCGCCCACACTGCACGTCCGGGTTCGTTAAAAGCAGTATTCCCCGTATACCCAAACGCTGCATTGCCAGCCCGATTCAGATGCTCGCTGTACGTCTTGTTTAGTAGATTGTCTATCCCGGCCGTGAGTTGAACATGCTTGTTCACGGCGTAGCCTCCATTAAGGGAAAGCACGCCAAATCCGCTGCTGGCGCTGAAGTCTTTACCGGCCGCGTTGCCTGTGTTCAACGCGTAGCGGTGTTGCGGGGCAACCAGACGCCACAAGACGCCCGCCGTCCACGTGCCATCGTCGTAGGTCGCCATCAGGCGTGCATCCAGCGGCGGAATTTGCGGCAGGGGGCGGCCATCGCTGGTGTTCTTGGCCCAGGCATAGGCCAAGGTCGCCGTCGTCGCCCAGGTGCGGGTGAGTGCATACCGGGTGCCGAATTCGCCACCGAAAATGCGCGCGTCGACGTTGGTGGCCTGTGTGCCGCCCATCATGCCTGCCGCCGGGTATTTCAAGAGGATGAAGTCGTGGATGTAGCCCGCATAGGCAGAGATCCACGCGCTGAACGCTTCAGTTTTGTACTGTGCGCCTATATCCAGCTGCGTGGTTTTCTCCGGCTTGACGCCCTGAAATGCGTTGGCCGATCCTTGAGGGCCGCGGCTGGGGGGAAACATTTCCCAATAATCCGGAAAGCGCTCGACATGTCCAAGCCCGACGTACCACGTCGCGGGAGCCGCCGCCAGATCGTGCTCGTAACGCAGGAATCCGCTGGGCAGTGTGTCAGTGCGGCGTTCGCCCGCCGTGGGGTCGGGCATGCGCGTGATAGGGCGTTTCGTGCCGCGTAAATCGGTGGCCTGTGCCCAGTCCACGCGTGCGCCGCCAATGATCCGTTGTGCGTCTTCTGCGAGATGCCACGTCATTTCGCCGAAAAGGCCCGTATTGGCAAAGGTGGCATTCGTGGTCCAAGACTCACGGCGATACGATGCCGTGTCTGTGCCGCGACGCACACGGTGTCGGCTGCGCTGGAAATCCAATCCCGTGATGAGGCTGGTGCGATCTGACAGGGTCCAGGTTCCAGCGACCCGGCCGCCCCAGGTGGTGCGATTGACGTTAGACGCAAGCCCCGAGGACATGGAGCTCATACGGTCGGGTACGCGTAGCGTGAAGTTGTCCATGACATGATTGGCATCGTTGTAATACATCTGCGCTTGTATGGCGCTCAATGTATAGCCGAGGTTGTCTTTTTCGAAACGAAAGCCGAAGCTCTCTCGTTTGAACTGTGTCCCGTCCATGCCGCGGCTGGCATAACGCGCCTCGCCATCGCCGATGCCGGCCGCCAACTCGTAGCGTGTGTCGGCATCGGGAGTGAAGCCTAGTGTCAGCTCGGCACCCCATTTGTCCCAGCGCGAAGGAACGGTGTTGCCGTCGCCGTCCTTGTAGTCTTGAGAGTGCGAGTGATTGGCCGTCACGCGAGCGTATGTCTTGTCATTGCCCATGGTCAGGTCCGCGGCTTGATCATTGCGGCCAAAGGAGCCGCCAACCAGGCTGCCATCGAAACGGACGCCCGATTCGGCAAAGCGCGGCGTGTCCCGATCAAATTTGACAGTGCCAGCCGATGCGCCCGGCCCCCACTGCACGGTCTGAGGGCCCTTGATCACTGTCAATTGATCAAAGTTCGACGGCGAAATATAAGACGTGGGCGGGTCCATCCGGCCGCCGCACGCACCAGGCATGGAGGTGCCGTTGCTCAGGATATTCAGGCGTGAGCCAAAGAGTCCGCGCAATACCGGATCGCTATTGGTGCCGCCATTGCCAATTGCAGAAAACCCGGGGATGGTCTTCAGATAGTCGGTTCCATCGCTGGCTGGCAGAGGCTGCCGAGGCAGCTTGGGATCGGTGACAAAGATCAGTGGCGCGCTCGGTGACGTGCTGGTAATGACGATGGGGCCGGGTTGATAAACCGCGCCAGGCGCGTCATCAGCGTGAGTGACGGCGGGATGGCTGCATATCAGTGCAGGGGCAAGGAGGCTCACGTGGAGCCAAGAGGGAGGATTTTGCATGAGGGCACAGCGTGGTGTGAACAGGGGCAGTGCTGACAGGTACCCCATCCGGCGGCAGCGGTGTCCAGAAACGGGATCTTTGTGCTCAAAATAGGACCGCGCGTCATTCTTTGCTCGATCCGCCTGGCGGCTTGAGATCGCATGGAGTATGCTGCGGGCCTTACAAAAACCCATGCCTTGGAGACAACGCCATGTTTCAATCACCATCGCATTCACTTGTTTCGACGGTGCGCCGCACACTGGTGCTCGGGGCTGCCGCTGTCGTGACCGGGCTGGCCAGCATCGCGCCGGCGAGTGCGCAAAACACCGATTTCCCCACCAAACCCTTGCGCTTCATCGTGCCTTATCCGCCTGGCGGGCCGCTGGATTCTTCTGCGCGTTTGCTGGCAGAGAAAGTCCGCGCCTCGCTGGGACAGCCCGTCATCGTGGAAAACCGCGCCGGCGCGGGCGGTAACATCGGCGCCGATCTGGTCGCCAAGGCTGCACCAGACGGCTATACCCTGGTCATGGGCGCCGTGGCGACGCACGCGATCAATCCCTGGCTGTTCGCCAATTTGCCGTACGACCCCATCAAGGATTTTGCGCCCGTCACCATCGTGGCGGCGGTGCCGAATGTCCTGGTGATGAACGTCGATTTCGCTAAAGCCAACCACATCAATACGCTGGCCGACCTGATCGATTACGCCAAGAAAAACCCTGACCGTTTGAACTACGGTTCAGGCGGCAACGGCAGCGCCGGCCATCTGGCGGGAGAGTTGCTCAAGGCACGCGCCGGCGTCCAGGCCGTGCATGTACCCTATCAAGGGGCGTCGCCCGCTCAACTGGCGCTGTTGGCCGGTCAATCTGATTTCATGTTCGACAACCTGGCGGCCTCGGCCCCGATGATCAAGGACGGCAAAGTCAAAGCCCTGGCCGTTACGACCCTGCAGCGTTCTTCACTGTTGCCTGACGTGCCTACGATGGACGAGGCTGGCGTCAAAGGCTTTGACCTGGGTACCTGGTTCGGTATCTTTACCACCGGCGGCACGCCGCCCGATGTGGTGGCAAAACTGAATAAAGCCTACGCAGACGCCATGCGTCAACCCGATATCCGCGAACGTCTGCTCGCCATGGGTTCCGAGGCACAGCCTATGACGGCCGAGGCGTTTGCGGAGTTCGTGAAAAAAGAAAAGGCCAAGTATCAGGAAATCGTCAAGCTTTCCGGCGCCAGCCTGAATTAAAGGCGTCGCCCGGGCATTCAGTTGCCTGGGCGTGCCCAGCCTTTGGCGTGTTCCACAGCCTGGCGCCAACGCGCCAGCCGTGCGGTGCGCTGATCCGCGCTCCACTGCGGTTCAAAGCGGTGTTCAGCTTCCCATTGGCTGGCAAATTCGTCCAGCCCCGACCAAAAACCGACGGCCAGTCCTGCCAGCCCGGCTGCGCCGCGTGCGGTGGATTCCGACACGCGCGGCCTGACGACGGCGACTCCCAGCAAATCGGCTTGCATCTGCATTAATAGATCATTGCGCGCCGCACCGCCGTCCACGCGCAGTTCCGACAATTCAATGTTGCTGTCGGCCTTCATGCAGGTCATCAGCTCGGCGCTTTGCAGCGCGATGGCTTCCAGCGTGGCTCGCGCGACGTGAGCGTGTGTCGTGCCGCGAGTCAGCCCGACGAGCGTGCCGCGCGCATAAGGATCCCAGTCCGGCGCCCCCAAGCCTGCAAAGGCGGGGACCAGGAACACATCGTCCGTGTCGGCTACGCTGGCTGCCAAGGCCTCAATCTGGTCGGAGCGTTGAATGATCTTCAGCCCGTCCCGCAGCCATTGCACGGCGGCCCCCGCCATGAAGACTCCCCCCTCAAGCATATATGTGGGTGTCCCGGCAGAAGACATGGCGTTATTTGATCTCTGCTTGTCGGCAGGCAATCCCCAGCCTATCGTCGATAGCAGGTTGTTGTGCGACACGACAGGTTTATCGCCGACATTCATCAGCATGAAACATCCCGTGCCATAGGTATTTTTGGCCATGCCTGGCTTGAAACACGCCTGGCCAAAGGTCGCAGCCTGTTGATCGCCTGCGACGCCGGCAATGGGAATGGGGCCGCCAAACCAGTCAGGCAGCGCGTAACCGATCACGGCGCTGCTGGGGGCAATCGAAGGCAGGACGCTGCGTGGAATGTCGAGCAAGGCCAGGATCTCGTCGCTCCAGTCTTGCGTATGAATGTCGAATAACAGGGTGCGCGAGGCATTGCTGGGGTCTGTGCTGTGCACGGCGCCGCCGGTCAGATGCCAGATCAGCCAGCTGTCTATCGTGCCAAAAGCGACTTCGCCCCGTTGCGCGGCTTTGCGTGCGCCGGGGACGTTATCCAGCAACCATGCCAGCTTGGTGCCGGAAAAATATGCATCCAGCACCAGCCCCGTGCGTTCCTGCAGCAGCTTGTCATGGCCTTGCGCGCGCAGTTCATCGCACAAGGGGGCCGTACGGCGGTCTTGCCAGACCAGCGCATGCGCCAGCGGTTGACCGGTGGCACGGTCCCAGATCAATGTGGTTTCACGCTGATTGGTGATGCCGATCGCCGCAATGTCGGCTGCGGTGGCGCCGGCATTGCGCAGCGCGATACGGGCGACCTCCAACTGGCTTTGCCAGATTTCGTTGGCATCGTGCTCGACCCAGCCCGGCTGCGGGTAGTGTTGCCGGAATTCGCGCTGGCCCAGGCCGCGGGCCGTGCCTTGGCGGTCGAACACGATGGCACGTGAGCTGGTGGTGCCCTGGTCCAAGGCCAGGATGAACGATTTGGTCATATTGCTCGGGCCCTAGGAAATGCGTTGTCTCGTGGAATGCTGTTTTTGGCTTGCCTATATCCGCAAGTATGACCGACGTTGCGAACGAGGGGTAGTCAGCTCCCGCGGCCGTAGCCGGGCCCTGGCTGGCGGGCTACGCCTGCCGCAGTTGCGCGCCGGCTGTTTTCGACAAGCGCTGAAACGAGAACGTGGCGGCCGAACACAGGACGCCGATGACCACAAAGGCCACCATGACGTCGCTGATCGCGACTCGGTCGGCGCCGCGGGCCGCGATGCTGAGATTCAGCGTGACAGCCGCGACGCCGACGCCCAGGCTGATGCCCAGTTGTTGCGCCATCGCCGCGAAACTGCTGGCGCGGCTCATGCGTTCGGGCGACATGTCGGCATAGGTCAAGGTGTTGACGGCGGTGAACTGCAGCGACCGGAAAAATCCGCCTGCAAGCAAAATCGCGATCATCAACCAGACAGGCGTCGTGGGCGTAAAGGCGGCGCAAGCAATGATGAAGACCCCGGTCAACACGGCGTTGACTGTCAGCACACGGCGAAAACCGAAGTGTTGCACGATAGGGGTAGCGACGAACTTCATCAGCAGGGCGCCGGCCGCGCTGGCAAAGGTAACCAGGCCGGCGGCAAAGGGAGTCATGTTGAAACCCACCTGCAACTGGACAGCCAACAAAAATGGCATCGCGCCTACGGCGAATCGGCAAAGATTGCCGCCCAGCACCGAAATCGCAAAGGTCGGCTCGCGCATCAGCGTCAGATCCAGAATGGGGTGCTCGGCGCGTTTGGCATGTTGCACATAAAGCCACCCGCAGACCAGCCCGACGGCGGCCAGGCCGATGACGGCGGCCGGCGGAATCAGGCTATGTCCCAACGCCTCAAAGGCGCTGACCAGGG
>Ga0182743_1002323_pt1 | contig 16912 bp, 11 predicted proteins | sample eDN3rd30CKraftOP_FD_128522 | JGI IMG/M metagenome (GOLD analysis project Ga0182743, IMG submission 128522) | Enriched Organic Plus compost microbial communities from Emeryville, California, USA - eDNA 3rd pass 30_C Kraft OP (version 2) (version 2) ... | reverse complement strand
TCCGCGGTCGAGAAGTGCAGGTCCGGCATCAGGCCGAGCGCGGGTCCCGACGTGGCGAGGCGCACGGGTCCGGCCGCTCCGGGCGCGATGATCATCGGCGGGTCGTGCCCGGCATTGGTGTACACGAGCGTTCCGTTCGTGGTATCCAGAATACCGATGAAGCTGGTGGCGAACATGTTCGCGCGTTCGTGCGTGCGTGCAATGTAGTTGTTCACGGATGCGGCAAGGTCGGCGACTTTCGTGTGAAGGTCGTCTGCACCGGAGGCGAATGCCTGGGTCATCCCCATGCGGATGAGACTGCGGAACAGTGCCATGAACAGCGCGGCGCCAACCCCTTTTCCGCACACGTCGGCGATGACGAGACCGGCGTGTCGTCGATCCGGCAGCAGAAACGCATCGTAGAAGTCGCCCGCGACCTGCGTGGCCGGCTGGAACGTTGCCGCGATCTCCCACCCCTCGATTTCGGGGAGCACCTCGGGCAGGAAACCCGTCTGGATCTCGCGACCGATGTCCAGTTCCCGCTGCAATGCCTTTGCGTAAAGGCGTTCGCGATCGCGCAGCCGTTTCTTTTCGAGCGATGCACCGATGCGCGCGCCGAGCAGCGTGGCGTTGAACGGTTTGGGCAGGTGGTCTTCCGCACCAAGCTCGATGCAGCGCACGACACTTTCGATGTCATCGCGCGCGGAGATCATGATGACGGGAAGGTGACGCAGCGCTTCGCTGGCCTTCAGATGCTGCAGCACTTCATAGCCGTCCATCTCGGGCATCATGATGTCGAGCAGGACCAGATCGAACGGCTCGGCCTCCAGCACATTGAGCGCGTCGCGGCCATTGATGGCTATGGCCGTGTCGAAGCCGCGCCGCTGCAGTCTGCGCGAGAGCATGTCGCGGTTCATCTCGTTGTCATCGACGACCAGGATGCGTGCTGCCTGTTCAGGCACGGGCGGGCTCCAACGCTGTAAGTGTTCGCTTGATGTGGGGCATCACTCGCTCCGCGGCGCGTTCCCCCTCCGCGATGATTTCCGGGATCAGATCGGTCCTGCGCAGGCTGATGCGTTTATCGAAGGTCGGCAGAATCGGAATGATCTCCGCGTGATGCGCGGCACTGTAGAAGGCGTAGGTCGAACGGATCAGGCTGTTCATGGCAATCGTTGAAGTCTGGGCCGCGATTGCGGGAAGCGAATCGAGCCGCTCACTCAGTGGATTCTCGAACCCCATCGCGATGATCAGGTCCGCCCGTTCGCGGATCGCGACACTGATCGGCAGCGGATCTGTCGCGCCACCATCGGTCAGCAGTCGACCGTTCACGCGCCACGGGCTGAAGACGAGCGGAATCGCGAGGCTCGCGCGCACCGCATCGATCACGCGCCCTTCCGAAACGAGCACACGCTCACCCGTGTACGCATCCGTCGCCGCCAGGAAGAGCGGATGCTTCAGGTCGTTGAATGTATGGTCGCCGAGCACATCGTACAGCGCACTCATGAGCGGACGGTCATCGAGCAGACCGAAGTCCTCGCCGATCGGGAACAGCCGCGGCAGCAGCAGCCGCAACATCGCGCTTTTACGGACGCGCGCGGAGAGCGATCGTTCCCACAGTCCCGGGGTGACCCGTTCCCCTTCCTCAGCGGTCATGCCGACCGCCATCACGCTTGCGTACACGCTTCCGCCGCTGCAGCCGACCGTCAGATCGATCGGGATGCCTTCGCGCTCGAGCACCTTCCAAAGCCCGACCGCGGCGACACACTTGAGCCCTCCCGAACCAAAGACCAGCGCCACACGCGGCCGGCGCGCGCCTGACGGAATCGACGGTGTGGTCATGATGTGATCGGCGTTGCAAGAATGCGTTCGAGATACGGAAGCTGCGCTTCGGTCGCGCGTTCACCGGCCTTAATGACTTCCGGAATGCGATCGGTGTCGAACAGTCCGACCGGTCGGTCGAAGTCCGGCAGGATAAGCAGGATCTCGTCGTGATGCGCGAGGTTGTGGAAACCGTAGTTCGCGCGCAGCAGGTTGTTCGTGTAGATGCTGTTGACCTGGAACGCGTAGCGGCTCGCCGATCGGATGCGCCGCGGGTACGCCGCTTCGAAGCCCATCGCGAGCACAACGTCCGCGCCTTCACGAATCGCAACATCGACCGGCAGCGGATCGGTCATGCAGCCGTCGAGCAGCCAGCGATCGCCGACGCGCGCGGGCGGCCAGACGTACGGCATGGCGACACTCGCGCGGACCGCGTCGGCGATGCGACCGGATGAAAGCACAACGCGCTCGCCGTTCTGCAGGTCGGTGGCGACCATGTGCAGCGGTGCAACACACTCATCGAAGGTGCGTTCGCCGAACGTTGCCCGGAGTGCCGCATTCAGCGGTTCCTCGTTCACCAGGCCGAAGTACCCGGCAAACGGTACGAGCCGCGGCACGATCATGCTGAGCAGCGACCGAAGGTCTTTGCGCGCGGTGACTTCGCGCGTCCAGAGTCGTTTTGTGAGCTGCTCGGCTTCCTCGAGTGTGTAGTCGAGGCTCATTACGGCGGCATAGAGACAGCCACCGCTGCATCCCACGTAGAGGTCGACTTCGATGCCCTCGCGACGCAGCACCCTCCACATGCCGAGCGCAGCCGCACATTTCACGGAGCCGGCGCCGATGACCATTGCAACTTTGCGCCGATCCTTCACGGAATCCGGGGGCACTCCGTTCTGCACACTCATGATCCGAAGCTCGCAACCGCGCTGTCGACATCGCCGAACACGCGCAGAATGCTGGTGAAGCCGCTCAGTTCGAGCACCTTGAGCACATCGGGCTGAACCGCGGCGAGTCGGAAATCGCCGCCGAGCCGTCGGGTTTCCTTGACGGTTGCGAGCAGCGTGCGCAGGCCGGCGCTGCTGGTATAGTCGACCCCGCTCAGATCGCCGACGAGCTGGATGCTGCCCTGTGCGATCTGCGCCTGCAATTGCTGCAGCAGCGAATCCGCCGTCATGCCATCGACACTTCCCATGATGCGCACAACGGTCGCCTGCACGCTGGTTTCGATCTGTATGTTCATGCTGTTTTCTCCGGGTTGATTGCTGGGGAACTGATTCGCTTCACGAGAGTCACGACGTTGCCGCCTCCTGCCGCCGGCTCGTGCCGGACCTCATCGACGCTCGAGCGGACCAGGTGCCAGCCAAGCCCCCCGAGCGCGCGCAGCTCCCAGTCGGATTCCATGTCCGGCGCAGCGGCATCATCGGGTCGGAACAGCGGCGCGCGGTCCGCAATCGTGATCGTCAGGTTTTCCGCGTCCGCAGCGACGCGCAGCGCGATCGGACCCGCATCGTCCCGATTGCCGTAGCCGTGGCGGATCACATTCGTGCACACTTCCTCGACGGCGAGGCGCACGGCGAACTCGGCGCTTTGATCGAGCTCCGCGCGCGTGCAGGCTTCCTTCACGAAGTCGAGGAAATCGGGCAGGTGCGCGTGCACACCCGGGCGCACGATGGTGGCGGCGTCTTCCTGGAATTCGATGCCGCTCATCGTGGCGCGCTTTCGCCGAGCAACAGCTCGATCGTGGCAAGCAGTCGCTTGAATTCGACCGGCTTCGTCTCGAACCCATCGCACCCCGCTGCGAGTGCCTTTTCACGATCTTCGACAAATGCGTCGGCGGTCAGTGCGACGACGGGCGTGCCGCACGTCACCGGGTGCGCCTTGATCTGACGGGTCGCTTCCCAACCATCGAGCACGGGCAGCCGCAGATCCATGATTACCAGATCAGGCTCCTGCTCGGTTGCCATCCTGACACCTGCCTCGCCGTCTACGGCGATGATCACCTCGTAGCCACGTCGTTCCAGGCGGCGCGACAGCATGTCGCGGTTCATGTCGTTGTCTTCGACCAGAAGAAGTCTTGGCATCATGATCTCGGTAGCGTGGTTGCGGTTGCGCGGAAACTTTCGATCGTGCTCAGCACCTGGTCGCGCAGGTGCGTGCCTTTCAGCAGAACGGCGCGCGCGCATTTCTCCAGCAGCGCACGTTCGTCCGCAGTCAGGTCGCTCGAGGTCAGCACAACAACGGGAAGCTCCGGAACCAGCCGATCCGCTTCGAGTCGGCTCAGCAGTTCGTAGCCGTTGACCTCCGGCATGACCAGATCGAGCACGATCAGCGCGGGCTGCCGCCTGGCGATGATGTCGAGTGCGATGCGACCGTTCTCCGCGCCGAGCACCACCCAGCCGTCACGCGTGAGCCAGCGCATCAACATCTCGCGCGTTGCGGGATCATCATCGACGACCAGCGCGAACGGCTGACCATCTTCGGCGTCATCCACATCGTCGATCGTTTCAATGCTTGCCGACGGGATCTGCACGGTGAACGTGGTGCCAACGGACGGCGCGCTGGTCATGCTGATGTCGCCGCCCATCATCCGGCAGAAGCGCCGACTCAGCGCGAGCCCGAGTCCTGTGCCGCCGTACTTCACCGAGGTCTGCGCATCGGCCTGCTGGAAGGGCTGGAAAAGCTTGGTCTGCTGTTCGGGTGTCATGCCGATGCCGGTATCCGTGACCTCGAAGATGATGCTCGGCTGGCGGCCATCGCGGTCGCGCCGCACGCGCAACGTGATGGTTCCTTCGTGTGTGAACTTGGCCGCGTTGGAAAGCAGGTTCAGCAGGATCTGCCGGAGCTTGAGCGGGTCCGCCAGCACGTGCCCGGGATTCTCCTCGACTTCGACCTGGAACGTGTTCGCGTTTTTCCTGACCAGCGAATCCGCCGTGTTCTTCACCTCCTCGATCAGACCGCTGATGCTGACGACCTCGCGCACGAGGTCCATCTTGCCGGCCTCGATTTTCGAGAGGTCGAGGATGTCATTGATCAGTCCCAGCAGGTGTTTGCCCGCGACCTGAATCTTCTGCAGGTCGGGCACGAGCTCCGTCTGATCGAGGTCCTCCGCTTCTTCGATCAGCATTTCACTGTAGCCGATGATCGCGTTCAGTGGCGTGCGCAGCTCGTGGCTCATGTTGGCGAGGAACATGCTTTTGGCCTGGTTGGCCGCTTCGGCCGCTTCGCGCGCGTTCTCCGCCGCCGCCATCGCTTCCGCCAGTTGCACGTGCTGGCGCTGGATCTCTTCGTTCTGCTGCTCGAGCTGTTTGCGCGCCCGGACGACCTGCCGCGTCTGCATGTAGGACTGCGTCGCGAAAATCGCGAGGAAGACCGTGATGCCGGTCAGCGACGTGATGGTGGAGACCAGGTTCGGCGCGGGTGCGAAGTAGAAGCCGGTGCTGAACGCCGCGATCGCGAAGCCGAGCAGCAATGCGGCGAGTCCCTTCAGTGCGAATTTCGGCCCGCCGACGCTCATGTTCGCGCCAGCCATGCCGGCCAGCCACGCCGCGCCGACCGCGATGTTGAAGCCGATCAGGCCGACGCCAACACCCGCGACCAGCGTGTCGAACAAGAGATTCCGCAATTCGGCGGCTTTTGTATCGCGGCTGCGACGCGCGATGAAGTAGGCGATCTGCGGCCAGATCAGGCCGTACGCGATGACGCATGGCCACGCGAATCGGCCGACTGGCGAGTCGCCGCTGCCGCTCAGCCAGATCAGCGCGATCACCGTGGTCATCGGCAGACGGACCAGGTAATCGAGCCGGACGATCGGGTGAATTGGTCGGTTCATGGGCTCCCTTTTGTGGCGTCAAGCACTTGTCAGAGGCTACCTTAGTCGATGTACCTCTCCTGTGACGGACCTCTGACGAACCTGTGAAGAACCCGGGATTCGACGACGAACCTCGCGCTCCTCTGGAGCCGCTTCGGCTGTATCTGCTCGGTGGAATCGACCTTCGCGACCGCTCGGGCGCGGAGATTTCCGCGGTGCTGGCGCAACCGAAACGATTCGCGCTGCTCGCCTACCTCGCCGCCGCGCCGGGCGCCCGCTTCCGCCGACGCGACCAGTTGCTCGGCGTGTTCTGGCCGGACGCGGATGAGGCCCGCGCCCGCGGCTCGCTGAACCGAAGCCTCTCCTTCCTGCGCGGCTGGCTGGGCAATGACGTCATCGTCAGCCGGGGCAAGGACGAGGTTGGAATCGCGGCGGACCATCTGTGGAGTGATGTAGCAGCCTTCGAAGCCGCGATCTCCGCCAGCGACCTCGCCGCCGCGGTTGACCTTTATCGCGGCGACCTGCTGGAAGGCTTCCACGTCGGCGGCACCGCGGAGTTCTCGCACTGGATCGATCGCGAGCGCGCCCGGCTGCGGATGCGCGCTTGCACGGCGGCGTGGGCGCTGGCCGCGCGCGCCGAAGAAGCCGGCAACATGGAAGACGCGCTGGTGCGCGCACGCCGTGCACTTGAGTTGGACCTGCTCGATGAGCCGGCGCTACGGCGACTGCTGGCACTGCTCGATCGCACCGGTGACCGCCTCGGTGCCGCCCGTGTCTACGCCGATTTTGTACGGCTGCTCGACCGCGAGTTCGAGATGGAGCCGTCGCCCGAGACACGCGCTTTGATGGAAACCGTGCGCTCGCGTGTGCGCGCGCACGCCACCGCATCGACGGACATTGAACTCGCGGTTCAACAGCCGCAGCCCGATTCGTCGTTGCAGCAGTCAGCACCGGCGCCGGAGTCGCCAACGCAGGAAGCGCAGCCGCAGGAAGCGCAACAGCAGCACGTGGTTCCAGCGCACACATCGGCACGCACGCAGCAGGACGGTGACACGGGAGGCATGCAGTCCGGCAAACCAGGTGGAGGTTTCCGGCCGGTGCGTGTGGCTGGCGCGCTGGTTGTGCTCGTGCTGCTCATCCTCGCTGCGCTGCAGATCACGGGAACATTCACGTCAGACAGCTCGGCACCCAACGCATCGAACACGGTACTGGTCCTGCCGTTCTCGCACACCGGGGATGCAGACGTTGCGTTCCTGAAGGATGGCGCAGCCGAAATTCTGAGCGCGAATCTGGTCGTGCCGGGTGAACTCGCGACGATCGATGCACGTGCGGTTCGCGAGTATCTGGACGGAAGCGTCGTGGATGCCGCGGCAACCGATCGACTGCGTGAGCTGGGTGAACACTTCCGTGCGCGATACTTCGTCACGGGCGGGGTGACCGCGCTGAGTGGACAACTGCACATCCATGCTGCACTGATCGAGACGCGCAACGGTCAGCGGCTTGCGGATGTTACGCTGCGCGGCACCACCGACGAAGCGTTTGCCCTCTTCGACGATCTGACGCGCCAGATGCTGATTGCTCTGCCCGCCACGTCAAAGGCGCGATTGAGTCGTGCGGCCGCGCGCTCGACGACCGTGCTGCCCGCACTGCGAGCCTACCTCGAAGGTGAACAGCATTATCGGGAAGGCCGGTTCGCCGCCGCGCTCGATGCTTACCGCACCGCAATTACGGAAGACAGCACGTTCGCACTCGCGCTCTACCGCTTCGATGTCACCGGCGACTGGACCGGGACGGTGACGGCGGAGCTGTCGAAGGAAATCGTCGCGCGGGCATTGCGGCATTCTGCCCGGCTCGCCGAACCGGAGCGAATGCTGATCGAAGCGTGGGCCGCCTACCGGAGCAATGACCTCCCGGAAGCGGACATCCTCTACACGCGCATCGTACGCGGGCAGCCGAACAACCTGGAAGCGTGGTATCGCCTGGGCGAACTGCGCTTCCACTGGGGCACCTGGTTCGGGCGTTCGTATCGACTGGCGCGCGAGGCGTTCGAGCATGTGCGACGCTTCAACCCCAACGATGTGCCCGCACTCATCCACCTCGCCCGCATCGCCGCCGCCGATGGCGATCAGCGACGGCTCGACACCCTCATCGCCGAGTTGCATCGCTACAACTCGGACGACCGCATCACCGGGCAGGCCGAACTGCTGCGCGCCTATGCGTTCGGCAATCAACAGGCGAAGCGCGACGCATTCGCGCAGGCGACCGCACACGGGCCGCACCGCATCTTCGATGCAGCCAAACTCCTGGCCGCGCACACCACCGATCTCCGAGGTGCGGCAGAGCTCGCCGCGGAATTTACCGAGCAGGGGCCACCCGCTCTCGAAAATGTGGTGGACGCACTCGCGCTGCAGGTGTTGATCGAGCTCGGACGCGGCCGCCCCGAATCCGCACATCAACTGTTCTCGCGCGTGGTATCCACCGCCCCCGCCGATTTTCGTGCGCTCGCGCTCGTACAGCCGTGGGTCAGTGCCGACCCGCAGGAAGTCGACGCGTTACGCCGACAGCTCGCGGAGCTTCCCGGTCCGGAACCCAGATGGAACATCGGCGGCTTTCTTCCTCGGCGAGTGATCCTGGAGGGACTCCTCGCCGTGCGGGCCAACGACACGGCTGCAGCGCGCGGGTTCATCCGACAGTTGAAGGAAGCACGCACAATCCAGCCGCGTCACATCGAAACCACAAAGTATCTCGGTCGCGTGCTCGATGCCGCACTGCTGCGCGCGCAAGGTAATCCGGACGCAGCACTCGAGGCGCTCGGCAGCACTGTCGTCATCGAGGACATCACTCCAACGGCGCACAGTTATTCGTTTGCCTATGCGCGTTTCCTGAGGGCGATGCTGCTGGAGGAGTCCGGGCAGTACGAGGAAGCGCTGAAATGGTATGCGACCTTCCCCGAACCTGAAGGCTTCGAAGTTGTCTATCGCGCGCCGGCGCACCTCGCGCAGGGGCGGATCGAACTGAAGCTGGGCAGGAAGGATCGCGCGGCCGCACACTTCGCGACCGCTGCAATTCTCTGGCAGGATGCGGAACCGCAGGTGGCGGCGCTGCTCGCGACGAACGGCATCCGTCGTTAGCGGATACCGCTCTACCTGTTATTCAGAAGCGCGCCGTTCTCCCGAACTCCAGCGCGTTTGGACCTGCCTGCGGCCGAATGCCCACTCCAGCGCATCGGGCAACATGGAGCGCCACACCTGGTAATCATGACCGGCCACGGGTTCTCGTACGGTGTGCGCCACGCCGTGTTCGCGGAACAGCGCGGCCCACTGCAGGGCTTTGCGATGAAAACTTTCCTCGAGTCGTCCGCCCAGAAGGTAGAACGCGGCGGGAGCCTCCAGCGACGTTCCCGGTAACATTTCCGGCGTGCGACCCGCCGGCGAGAAGGCGATTGCGCGGCCGAATACATCGGGTCGTCGCAATGCGATCTCGATGGCGAAGGCCGCGCTGTTGGAGAACCCGAGCACCGCACGGGAAGCTGCTTCGCTCGGCGCTCCCAGCGTTTCCGCCCATGGCACAACCTCCTCGAGCACGAACCGCTCATGCGCGAGGAAACGTGTGCTGTCACGCGTCGGCAGATACAGGTACTCCAGCATCCGCCCGTCCCAGCCGTCCGGATACTGGGTCAGGTCCGTATCCATGCCGACCAGCATGATGCGCGGCAACTGCCCCGTCGTGATCATCGTATCCAGCACCGACGCAAACCCCACCGCTCCACCATCCCCGACGTACACGACGGCCCGAATCGGCTCACCGTTCCGTTCCGGAGGCAGATACGCCGATACGCCGCGAGGTTTCTCCAGAAAACGACTGTTCAACTCGGTGCGGACGATGCGCCCGCGCAGCGCACTCGCCGTATCGGCGGGATCGGGTGCGCGTGGTCCGGCCCACCGCGACGACTGGAATCTCCGGCCGACCGGATTTGTGCCGTCGCGCGGAAAAAACACGTAGGAGATGACGGCCCGATCCAGGTCCGCAATTCGGGCGGTAACAATCCAGTAATCGGTTCCCTGCACACGGGACATCGGCAACTGCACGCCACCTGACAGATCGACGCTGTCCGCACTCAGCTTCGTCAGCCAGGTAAGTTCATCGCCATCTCGCCAAACCGTTTCACCAGCGGCCGCGCGCGACTGGAGCACTGACAGCGGGAAGCTGCGCCGAACCCGGCACACGACAACGGCATCGTCGACGTCATCGCAGTCTCGCGCCCCCCGGCGTGGATCAAGCGCTCGGAACGATATCACCGCTTCCGGCTCACTCTGCACCTGCGAAAAGGACCCACAGCCTGCCGTAGCGAGCAGCAGACCGAAAAAGCCGGCACGGCGACCGAACGAAACGACCATGAACGAACTCTCACTTCGAAGTTCCCGGCCTGCACCGGTCGGGGTCGCTAACGGTCACAGCACCCGAACGCAGACTCAACTCCTCCGGGTGCAGACTACCCGGGTGCTATGTCGAACCGTCCTGATCGTGTTTTGAACGATGATTCGCGATCGAGGGGCGATCACCGAAATCATTCGGATCACGCGCAGCGACCGCGCACTCAGGGCTGGTCTGCTGCAGGTGCAGTACGTGGCCGCCCAAAACGGCGAAGGGCAGGCCCACCGATCTCGGCGTGGCCTGCCCCACACTGTGTGACACCAGCACTCTTTGTGTTACCGCGGTGTCCGGCGGATGATTGATGTCAGCGCCCTTCCTGGGAGGACGTGGATACACCCGGGCGAGCACCGAGACGCTCGAGCAACGTGCGGATCGCGGCTTCGAGTTGCTGATCCTTGCCCTTGCTCACCGTTTCGTACGCGTTCCAGACCGGCACATCGACTTCGGTCTGCCAGTTCTCGAGGTAGCGGTTGGTGGTCGCGTCCTTCACACCCATCCCGGGGACGCCCCAGCGCACACCGTTCTGCAGCGATTCCCACCCGGCGAACGTGCAGGTACCGGGCACCGCCTGCCCGACCAGCGGCCCGATCTTCAGGTGCTGGTACGCCCAGGCGTAGCAGTGGCCGTCGCTGTAGGCGGCCTCGTTCACGATCGACACACTCGGTTTGGTCCAGCGGAAGTTCGGCTCGAACCCGGTCCGCCGCGCATCGGTCGTGTAGTCGAAAAACCGCTCGCCGCTCAGGAACATCGTCAGGTCGGCGACCAGGTCACCACCGCCGTTCCAGCGCTCATCGACGACGAGCCCTTCGCGGTTCGGGTGTTTGCCCATCACCTCTTCGAACGTGGAGCGGTACGCGCCGTCGTTCATCCCCGGCACGTGCACGTACCCGAGTCGACCCTGGCTCAGGCTGTCGACCTCCAGCTCGTTGCGCTTTACCCAGCGCGTGTACAGCAGACGATTCTCTTCGCCCGGCGTGATCGGCTTCACCACGATCTGCCTGACCGCGCTCCCACGCGCATCGCGCACCGAAAGCAGCACATTCTTCCCTGCCTTGCGGTTGAGCAGCGCGGCGAAGTCCATGTCCGGTGCGATGCCGACGCCGTCGATTGCGGTGATCACCGCGCCCGGGCGCACGTTCATGCCCGGCCGGTCCAGCGGCCCGCCCTGCATCACCTCGACGACCTTCACCCCGCTGTCCGCGTGTGCGTAGTCGTAGAAGATCCCGAGCGATGCGGTTTCGTCGCCGTTCTCGGCGCGATTCGAGTAGCGTGCGCCGCTGTGGCTGACGTTCAGCTCGCCGAGCATTTCGCTGAGCAGTTCGGCGAATTCGTAGCCGTTCGCAACACCGGGCAGGTACTTCCGGTACTCCGGCCCCAGCGCTTTCCAGTTCGCGCCGTGGTGCCCCTCGGTGTAGAAAGTGTCGCGCGTGCGGCGCCAGACCCGCTCGAACATGGCTTCGCGTTCCGCGTCCTCATCGACCACCATCTCGCCGCGGACCGTGATGCGATCGCGCTTGCCGTTCGACGGGTCCACCAGCGACATGCCGCCGTCCGCGACCAGGAAGATCTTCTTCTGCGCGCTGTCCCACGCCATGCTCCCGCCGTTCGCGTCGAGCGCGAGCACCTGCTTCGTTTCCTTCGTGCGCAGGTTGGTCGACCAGAGGTTCATCCCCTTCTCGAATCGGGCGAGGTAGTAGAGCGTCTCGCCGTCGGCGCTGACCAGCGCGCCGCCCATGCTCGAGGAATGAATGGTCAGGCGCGCCTTCCGGTCGCGCGCGCCATCGAGTTCCAGCGCCAGCGGCTCGGGCTTCGCCGGCTTTTTGTCCGTCGATGCCTTCTCGCCGCCGTTCTTCGCGGCCTTCTCCGATTCCTCCAGCAGCGCGAAGTCTTCCTTGCTCAGCCGGAAGCGATCCCACGCTTCGCCCGTGAAGAACATCGCGTAGGCATCGCGCTGGTTGCCGCCCGACATCGCCATGGCGCGCAGCCCGTCGCGGTTGCTCAGCCAGAGCATGCCCTTCCCGCCCAGGATCCAGGTCGGCGCGGCATCGTCGAACCCGCTCTCGGTCAGGTTGATCGCCGGCTCACCTCCCGCCGCTTTCACCAGCCCCACTTCGCCCGGCGCGAGTCCCGGGACCGACAGATCGAACAGGATCCACTGGCCGTCCGGGCTCCACTCGAAACGCTGGTTCGGACCGGTCCCGAACAGCTCGCGATCGGTCAGCAGTGTGCGCGTTTCGCCATTCGCCAGCTTGCGAATGCGCAGGTTCGTGAAGTTCTCGATGTAGGCGATCTCGGTCCCGTCCGGCGAGAACTTCGGCTGGAAATTCTGCTGCTCGTTGACGATGACCGGAGTTTCCTGCAGCAGCGTCGAGGCGAAGAAGTACGGTTCCTCCGCACGAACGCGTCGCGCCTGGTAGATCCCCCAGCGGCCGCCCCGCTCCGACGCGTACATCAGCGTCTTGCTGTCCGGCGAGAACACGACGCCGGTCTCGACCTCGGGTGTGCGCGTCACCTGCTTGGTCGTGCCTCCGCTCACCGACGCAACAAAGACATCGCCGCGGTAGATGAAGGCGACTTCCTTGCCGTTCGGCGCGAGGACCGCCTCCCGCGCACCGCTGCTGAACGTCACCACCGTCTCGCGGTTGCTCGAGGCGTCGCTCGTGATCGTCACCGGCACGCGCTTCGGCTCGGCGTTCGGCGCCATCGTGTAAAGCTGCCCACCCTGCGTGAACGCGAGCGTCCCGTTGCTGGCGCGGCTCAGGAAACGGACCGGCCCACCCGCGGTAAAGCGCGTGAGCTGCGTCGAGGCGCCACCCGCGACCGGCATGCGGTGCACGTTCATCGTGCCGCTCTGCTCGCTCAGGTAGTAGACCGCCGATTCGCCGTCCGCGAGCACCGGATCGCGATCTTCGCCCGCGAAGCTGGTCAGTTTGCGATGCGTGCCGGCAGCCGCATCGTACACCCAGAGGTCGCGCGCCACCGACGACGTGTGGTGCTTGCGCCAGGCGTTCTCGCCTCCCTTCCGGTCCTCGTAGACCATCAGCTTGCCATCCGCTCTGACCGCGACCTCCTCGGCTGGCGTGGTCAGCAGTTGGACCGGGCGCCCACCCTCCAGCGAAACCTCGTACAGTTCCGGCTGCGCGCCGGTCGGGAAGAGCCGGCTCGCCGCCGCGTCCAGTCGCGCCGAACCGTACACAACCCCGCGATCATTCGCCGAGAACGAGTACGGGTACTCGTCCGCGCTGTGTACCGTCAGCCGTTTCGCCTCGCCGCCCTGCGCAGGCATCACGTAGACATCGAAGTTGCCGAAGCGATCGCTCGCAAAGGCGATCTGTCGGCCGTCCCGGCTCCAGACCGGCATGAAGTCGTGCGCCGCATGGGTGGTGAGCTGCGTGGCGACGCCACCCGTCGCAGACACACGGTACAGGTCACCCCGGTACGCAAAAACTACCGTGGAGCCGTCGGGCGAAATCGCAGGGTAGCGCACCCAGAGCGCTTCCTGCTGCGCCGCTGCCGGCGCCGCGCAGCACAATGCTGCCAGGAAGACTGAGATCCGGATCATGAATCCATTCAACTTGTTGGGTTGCTGGCGTGGAACTTCGGAATATGGCACAACCGGCGGCTTGCATCCACTGCTCGCCGTGCTTCAGCGCACAGCCGCGTTGCAGGAAGAGGAACCATGGAAAGCGAGAAGGGCAAGGAGAGTCAGGAGAAGGACAAGGGATGAGCCGACAAGGGAAACTGCAGGTAAATGTTCAGTGCTGAAGGTGTAAGGCGAGGTTAAGATTCAGGTTAGGTGACAAGGATCCAGGCCTTGGGTTTCAGGGTGAGGAACGCGCTTTGGCAGGGAAGCACCTGGACTGCCGCCGCCGCTTCCAAGGCCAGGTTGGACAACGCTAACGCCGTTTTTTTGATGGTACCGCAGCCTCGCGGGCGATGGCCGGTTCCCGTACCTAACAGATATGCAGGAGCGCAGCCGCGGCCGTTTATCCATGTCGCGAACAACTCCTGCCTTACCTTCCTGAACACCTGACATTCTTAATCCATATTCCTTGCCCTGGTCCCTTGTCCTTAGACCTTCAGAACTTAACATTTACCTGCAGTTTTCCTTGAGCCCTTACCCTTTCGCCTCCAGCCGGGCATTTCAGCCGAGGCGACTGCATGCGCCTTCGACCTCGCGTCCTGGCAATAACACCGCCCGAGCCAACCCCCACGAGCCTCCCAGCTCGATCCTCCTAATCGGCTCCCGGGCGCGTGCCGCGCTTCGGGTCAGTGCACTCTGCGCTGCCGGCATGTGAGGTGCCTCACACACCCGCATGTCGACGAGTTACGAGATCAGCCCGTGCCCAGCCTGTCGCGCGACGGACATCACGACCGTTGTCTCGCGTGATGAGATTCGCGATGAAATCGAGCAGCTCTGGGAATTTCACACACGCCGATTGCGCGGCGACACGCCTCCGATGCTGCTCCACGACAGGATCGCGTTTTCGCAGCGTCCGCCGGTCGGCATCGCACGGTGCGGCACCTGTTCTCTCGTATTTCGTCATCCGCGTGAGCGTGGCGACCTGCTCCTCGAGTTGTACAACCGGGAAGCGCCGGACGAGCGGGCGATGCGCGCACTGTTCGATAATCAACGGCGCAACTTCGCCGAGCAGGTAACGCGGCTCACCCGCGTGTTCGGCGGTACGGGGCGCGGGCTCGAAGTGGGTAGTTACATCGGTGCATTTCTGGATGCGGCCAACGAGGCCGACTGGTCCTTTGTCGGCGTTGATGTGAACGCTGTCGCGAACGCGTTCGCACGCGCCCACTCGCATGACGTGATCGATGGCACCATCGACGACGTGCCGATCGATGCACCCTTCGATGTGATCGCCTTCTGGAACTGCTTCGATCAGTTGCCGGACCCGGCTGCCGCCGCAATCGCTGCACGCGAGAGGCTGCGCGCTGGCGGGATGCTCGCGCTGCGCGTGCCGAACGGCGACTTCTACCTGCGCTGGCGCAAGCGCCTGGACGCACACACTCGTCCGCTCGCCCGCGCCGCGCTCGCCCATAACAACCTCCTCGGCTTCCCCTACCGACACGGTTTCACCCTGAGATCGCTGCAGCAACTGCTCGAGCGCGCCGGCTTCAGCATGCAGCACTGCCGCGCAGCGGCGCTTGTTCCCCTCGCCGACCAATGGACTCACGGTTGGGCCGCGATCGAGGAACGGCTCGTGAAAAGTGCTCTGGCGGCGCTTCCGCCCGCCCACGCTCCATGGCTCGAGGTATATGCGCGCACGGCCGGGCACACCTTCCAAAACTCGCGCGGCTTGTCGTCGTGACCGCAAGCCGCGGCCACCATGCGTAACGCGAGGCCGGTCTCCCAGGACTGACAGGGCTGGGATGTCGCCCGGGGCAACTCGTTTTGCGACAATTCGTTCCGAGTGCGGCACCGGCAAATTCGCCGACCACGAGCACGCCATCATCGATGGGATGCGCAGGCCCGCGGGAACACCGGTGCGTAGCCCTGGCCATACCAGGACAGTGCAAACGCAAACCAGGTAGACAATGGAATTCAGAAGATCGAGGGCCCGCAGCCGGGCCATGCTGTTTTTTCTGACTCTGTTCACGATGGCTGCCTGCCAGCAGGAGCAGGCCGTTCCGGACTCGCATACGAATCCGGGCGCCGAACCGACGAGTGTGCGCTGGAATGCGTTCGCACGCGGGCTGGAAGGTCACGGGCATGGCGGAGTGGAGCTGCCCACCAGGCCTCTCGCCGTGTTGAGCGTGGCGCAGTGGGCGGCTGCGGAAGAGAGCCCGGCCGAACTGGCCGTCGCGATGGCAGTCGGTGCGGCGTCGGCCGAGGCATTGATTCACCTGTATCCGGAGCGTGCCGTTCAGATTGCCGAGATGCTGGAGATCGACCGAAAGCTCGCGGGTGAACGGGGCCTGGACGAAGAGGGCCAGGAGCAGGCCGAATCCACCGGTCGGGAAGCCGCGCAGAAGGTGATTGCGCAGGTGAAGCAGGAGCATCCGAACCGCAAGGCAGCAGATCCGCCCTCCGCCGGCGGGTGGACCAGCGCAGCGGACCACGAGCCTGTCGGTGCAGCATGGGGCACCATGCGGCCGTGGATCCTGGCTTCCGCCGATGCGGTGCGGCCGGCGGCACCGCCCCAGCGCGGGTCGCAGGAATTCGAAGCTGAACTGGAGCAGGTCCGCAAGGCGACGTCGCAGCGCGACCAGGCCCAGTTGCAAAGTGCGATCAAATGGGCCGAGGCCTCGATGCCCGGTCACTGGAATACGACCGCCGCGCGACTGGTTGCCGAGCAGCAGGTCGACGAAGGTTGGGCGGCTCGGGTATTCGCCGTGCTGAACACCGCGTTGATGGATGCCCAGATCGCATGCTTCGAAGCGAAGTACGTGTATTCGTATATCCGGCCGTCCCAGGCGGACCCGGCCATCGATGTCCCGGTTGAACTGCCGAATTTCCCCGCGTATCCATCGGGGCACGCCTGTATCTCCGGCGCGGCCGCGACCGTGTTGAGCCACTATTTCCCGGCCAGCAACGAAGCGCTGAACGCAGAAGCCGAGGAGGTCGCGGTTTCCCGCCTGTACGCCGGCGTGCATTACCCGATCGACAATACCATTGGTTTGGAGATGGGGCGTCGGATCGCCGAGCACGCGCTGGCCGAGTTCGAGCGGACCGGGATCGAGGCGGCGCTGCCGTAGGCACATCGCCCACAGTTCGGGCCGGCATGCCACAAGGGCATCGCCCACAGTTCGGGCCGGCATGCCACAAGGGCATCGCCCATTGTTCAGGGCGGCATCCCCGCAGGCGCATCGCCCGGCGTAGAACTCGAGCTCGTTCTCCGGGATCGCCAGTTCGGAGGTCGG
>Ga0182743_1002322_pt1 | contig 16924 bp, 17 predicted proteins | sample eDN3rd30CKraftOP_FD_128522 | JGI IMG/M metagenome (GOLD analysis project Ga0182743, IMG submission 128522) | Enriched Organic Plus compost microbial communities from Emeryville, California, USA - eDNA 3rd pass 30_C Kraft OP (version 2) (version 2) ... | reverse complement strand
TGATCGTGATGCACAGGCGAGTCTGCGATTTACACTTGGACGCGCTACGACGCGTGCTGATATCGACCAGGCGGTGAAGCTACTTGCCGAGGCGATAGCCTAGTCCGTATACTAAGGATAAGCGTCATGGACGGTATGGGCGCCATATATCCTTATGAAACACAAAATATTCACTGGTCTCGCTGCGTTTTTGCTTCTCGGAGGTCTTTTGGCGGTGCCGGTGATTTCTGCGCAGCAGACCGAACAATCACTCGAAGACGCGCTGCAACAGCAGAGCGGTGAACAGAACCAGGCGGAGCAGAGCACCCCTGCTGTCGAGCAGCAGGTTGCGCCATCGCCGTACGCGGCTGACTCGCAGCTTCGTCCGGGCACTGTCGTGCAGCCAAGCAGCGAAGATACGGGTAAGGTTTTGCCTGCAACACAAGACAAGACACAGGCTGCGTTTGGTGTCGTGGTGCGCAACGATGCTCCAATTAGCATTACGACGAGCGGCGACAGCAAACAAGTATATGTCGCGACATCAGGCCGCCAGAATATCATGGTGACCAATGAGAACGGTGAGATCCAATCAGGCGACTATCTGACGGTGTCGGCGCTCAGCGGCACGCTCATGAAGGCTTCGGATCAGGAGCTGGTGTTTGCGCGTGCACTCGAGCATTTTGACGGCAAGAGCAATCTGATCGGTACGACGACGCTCAAAGACACGGCCGGTAATCCGTATAAGGAGATAGGCATCTCTACTATATCGGCCACTATCGAGATCATGAAGAACCCGTACGAGGTCAGCACGAAAGCCGATCTGCCCGAGCAGTTGCAGCGCCTTGGCCAGGCAATCGCCGAAAAGGAAGTAAGTCCCTTGAGAATCTATATGAGCTTGGCGATCGTGACTATCAGTATCATTGTGGCACTTGCGACGCTCTATGTAGGAGTACGCAGTAGCATCATATCCATCGGTCGTAACCCGCTTTCCAAGAAATCGATTTTGCGCAGTCTCCTCGAGGTGATCCTAACAGCTATCCTTGTTTTGATTATCGGTATGTTTGCGGTATATTTACTATTAAGGTTATGATTAAAACAAAGGCGGTGGGGACAGAGTGGACACGACACTAGTAATGATCGTAGCGGGTGGGCTCGTTGGAGTCGGGCTTTTGGTGCTGCTGATCACGCTGCTCAGCCATCGTAAACACAAAAAGCCTGCCAAAAAAGCAGCCGCCGAGAATGGCGAAGGCACCAAGAAGCTCGAAGAAGCCTATGATGCCGCTACCCAGAATGATCCCTATCATATCTTCGGTAAGGAGTTCCAAGAGGAGCTTCGCAATAAGGCACGTCTCGATTTCCAGCGCGTAATCAACGAGAACGCGATGTTCTTGCAGCAAGATTTGCGCATGACAACCGCTGAAATCAATGAGTACCTGAAGAAGAACATGGTCCAGAAGCTCGAAGAAGAATTCATGGAGTACGAAAAGTCGATTCGTGATGTTCAGGAAGCGGCCGTGCAGTCGCTCAACAATACGGTAGCGGCAGCCGAGCAACAGCAGCAGGCACTCAATGCGCGTATCGAGCAAGAGATGCAGGGTCGCAAGGAGCAGTTGCTTGTAGCGTTTGAGCAAAATATGGCAGAGGTTGTTAGTAGTTATGTCACGAAAGCCGTGGGCGAGCAGCTCGATCTGCGCGAGCAACTACCGATGATTCTTCGCGAGATGGAGTCACGCCAGGAAGACATGCGAAAGGATCTGTGGCTATGAGCCATGCGGTGAAGCTGGAGAATGAAAATGCGCTATCCCTCCCGCCCTCACTGATTAGTAATACAGATGTGGCGAGACTTATCAGGGAGCTTGAGGCGGTAGACAACGAGTTCGAGCAGCAGGCTGCCCGTAATCCTGGTGCTGCACCTATTGTTCCATCGCTCAGCAGGAGTTTGGCGGCGATCTGCCAGGACAATAATCTTCTGCTCGCTGACAGCGAGGTGCGTGCCTCATTGCGTCAGAAGCTTGTGTCGATCAAAGATTCGGCTCCCGTGGTGCATATTACGTTTGCTTCAGAGGCTGAACCTGAAGTGGTCGGTCAGCTTGTCTCATGGATTCGGGCTCGACTACACCCTTCGGCGCTTGTAACTACAGGCCAGCAGCCAAACATTGTCGGTGGTTGTATTGTTCGTACGCCTGATCATATCTATGATTTCAGTTTGCGTGAGCGATTCAGGGCTAGTCAGGGCGCATTTATCGAAGCGCTCGGCGTGGCGCTTGGCAAAACGCCGTATATCCAAGTAGAGGGTGCGACGGTGCCTGACAGCGAGGTAATCCATGGCAACTAAGAAGTTCCAGGAGCTTGTCGATCGCGGCAATCAAGTCGGTGAAGTCATCGGTGTTGAGAAATTCCTTGTCAAAGTACGCGGCCTGCAGCCGATTAATACCCATGCGCTCGTCATGTTCGAGGACGGCAGCAAGGGTTATGTACATCATGTCTATGAGACGTATGTCATAATCTTGCACCTTGGCACTAAGACGCTGCCTATGGGTTCGCTCGCGGTACTACAGCATCACAAGCTCGTGGCGCGCGTGGGCAAGAATTATCTTGGCCGCGTTATTTCGGTGCTCGGCGAGCCGCTTGACGGCAAGGGTCCGATCGTACCAGATGGTACTTGGCCAATTTTTCATGATGCGCCGATGCTCTATGAGCGAGAGCTCCTCGATACGCCGCTTGAGACGGGCGTTACGACGCTCGATATCCTCTTTTCCATCGTTCGCGGCCAGCGTATGGCGCTGCTCGGTGACGGCAAGAGCGGCAAAAGCGCACTTGCCACGCAGATAGCGATCAACCAGCGAAGTACTGACATTACGACGATTTACGTTCTTATCGGTAAGCGCCGCGCGGATCTTATTGAGTTGCTCGATCGACTGGAGCAAAACGGCGCACTCGAGAAAACTATCATTATCGTTTCGACCATGTTTGAGTCGCTCGTACTCAACTACCTCGCGCCATATGTAGCTGCTTCGATGGGCGAGTATTTCTGGCAGGAGCTCAACCAAGATACGCTTGTAATCTATGACGACTTGACGAGCCATGCCATGGCCTACCGTGAGATATCATTGATTGCTGGCGTGAGTCCAGGGCGTGACAGTTATCCGGGCGACATGTTCTATGTCCACTCATCACTCGTCGAGCGAGCAGGAAAGCTAAACCGCAACCATGCTTCGCAGACAATTATCCCTGTCATTTATGCACCAGGCGGTGATATCACGGCGTATTTGCCGACTAACGTCATGTCCATGACCGATGGCCAGTGGATCCTCGACATGGAGGTGTTCAAGGAGGTCATGCGCCCCGCGATCAGTACCGGAATGAGCGTTACGCGCGTGGGCGGCGTTGGCCAGAACGGTCGCCAGAAAGCACTCGCCGTAGCAACGAGCAAGGCGCTGGCGGCTTATCGCCAGGCAGAAGAGTATGCCCACTTCGGATCGGAACTCTCCGCTGAGTCTGAGGCGAACCTTCGCAAAGGAAAGAATCTCTATGAACTGTTCAATCAGGCCGTCGGTGAGACCTATTCGCTCATGGACCAGCAGTTTCTGCTTGATATTATCCACGGGCTAGAGCCAGAGGAATCTATCGATATCGGCGGTATGAAGGCGGCTGTTCACGAGTATAGTGAGCGCGTACAAAATGATGACACTGATGACAGTAATTTTAATCAGCTTCGTGATGAGCTCAAAGCTCGTTTCTTGATCCAGAAGGCAGAGAATAGCGACGCTAAGACTGCAGAGGCTACTGACGCGCCCGCGAATGAGAAGAAAGACGATGTCACAGCTTCGAAGTCGGACGAGAAGCAAGATACGCCCGACAAAAAAGAAGAGAAGAAGCCCGAAAAGAAAAAGCGCGCCAAAGCAGACGAGAAGCCCGCTGAGCCTACGGTGATTGCGCCCGAAGCACCTGCCGAGTCTGATCAGAAGAAAGAGGAGGCGTAGCGAATATGAAACGACCTCTGGAGATTATGGCCGAGGAGAAAGCGATGCGCACAATCGTGGGTCTGACGAGCGCATTCGAAAGTCTTTCGAGTATGAAAATCGTACTCACCAAGCGTGCAGTGCTCAACTCGAATATCTTTTTCACCGACGTGTGGAATATCTACAAGAATATACGCGTTGACGGTATGTTTCAATTTGGACGCGACCCAGGCGAAACGCCGATCGACAAGGAGCTCTATATCTTGATTACTGCGCCAGCTGGTCTCAGTGGTGACATTGATCAACGATTAATCAATCTGGTGCGAAAGAGTTACGATCCCGAGAAGCACGACATTATTGTGATCGGCAAACACGGTGCACAGCAGTTGCAGCAAGCTAATATCATGTACAAGCGATACTTTGACTTGCCGAAGAAAGATGAGTTTAGTGTCGAGCCGATTCTCGCCATCGTGAAAAAATACCGCGAGACGCGTGTATTTTACCAGAGCTATGTGTCTATGATGACGCAGGACGTGCGCAGTTTGCGGCTGAAGGATGTGATCGAAACCAAAGGAGCCGGCTCTGCGGGTGGCGATGTGATAAACGAAGTAACCTATATATTCGAGCCCAATCCACTGGTCGTCGTGGCACATATGGAGACATCGATGATGCGCCTCGCCTTGCTGCAGATGATCTACGACTCACGACTTGCGCAGCATGCAAGCCGCTTCAAAGCGATGAGCGCTGCAAAGCAGCGTGCCGAAGAAGAGGTCGCAGCACTGCACATGCGCTACAACAGAGCAAAACGTGGTATTGTCGACCAGCGCCTCAAGGAAATATCAGCTGGCCTCAAAAAGGTTCGAGCGGCGAACGCGGAAGGTGGAGAATAAACATATGCAAGGCAAAGGTGTAATCAGGGTACTACGCGATCTCGTCATCAAGGTGCAATTCGATGAGGATATGCCGGAGATCAACGAAATCATCGAGGCAGATAACGAGCAAAAGACGCCACTGCTTGTCTCAACACTCGAAAAGGGTGACACGGCGGTCTGTCTCAATATCTCGGCTGACCGTTCGCTCATGAAGGGCGATACCGTTACGCGGACAGGCCATAGCCTTGAGGTTCCTGTTGGACCGCAGATGATTGGCCGCGTTTTTGATACGCTTAGTCGTCCGATTGACGGTCTGCCGCCGATTGATACGACGGGCATGCCTCGCCGCAGTATTTTTGAGCCTGCGACCAAATCGACTTCGTTATCACCTCGTCCGCCAGAGATTCTAGAGACTGGCATCAAGGTGCTCGATTTCTTCACGCCATTTGTGAAGGGCCGCAAAATCGGTATCATCGGTGGTGCTGGTGTGGGCAAGACGGTCTTGACTATGGAGATGATCAATAACGTTGCTCAGGGTTCCGGCGCGCTCAGCATCTTTGCTGGTATCGGCGAGCGAATTCGTGAAGGCCATGAACTCTATGACACGTTGAAGAACGCGGATCTGCTCGAAACGACACTTATGTTTTTCGGCCAGATGAACGAAAACCCCGTCCAGCGCTCTTTGATCGCGCAGGCGGCGGTGACGCTCGCTGAGTATTTTCGTGACGACGAGGGCAAGGATATCTTGTTCTTTGCTGACAACGCATATCGTTATATCCAGGCTCGGAATGAAGTCTCGACCATCATCGACCAGACACCTTCTGAAGGTGGCTATCAGCCGACGATTTTCTCCGACGTAAAGAGCCTCCAGGATCGTCTGGTGTCCAACGAGTTTGGTTCTATCACGGCACTGCAGACTATTTATGTCCCTGCTGACGATATCTCTGATCCAGCAGTGCAGCTGATCGGCCATGAGCTGGACAGCACGATCGTACTATCGCGCGATGTGGCTGCGCAAGGTATCCGTCCGTCGGTTGATCTCAATAAGACAACTTCCAGTCTCGTGACGCCTGAGGTCGTAGGCGAGCGTCACTATATGCTAAATACTCGTGTGCAGGCACTCCTCCAGAAATACGAATCACTAAAAGGTCTCGTGGCAATTATCGGCGAGAGTGAGCTGAGTCCAGAGGATCGTGAGGACTATGGCAAGGCAAAGAAGCTTATCCAGTACTTCTCGCAGAAATTTACCGTGATGGAGAAAATGACAGGTGTCAAAGGCGAGCGATACACGCGCGAAGAGACCCTCGACGGTATCGAGGAGATTATCATCTAGCCATGGCACAAGAGGCCGGAAAGACCATCGCTGATGGTGGTGACACTCATGATCCACGGCCCGGCTTTCTATGGGCAAAGATCTACACGCCTTTCACGACTTTCTTTGACGGTGAAGCCAAGAGTGTGACCGCCAAGAATGACACCGGTGTGTTCGATGTGCTTGCCGAACATCACAATTTCATCACCATGCTGCTGCCGTATGATCTCGCTGTCGAAGACGCCGAAGGGGAGAAGCATACGATTCCGGCGCAGCGTGGTCTCCTACACATAAAAGATAATCATTTGATTATCTTTATGGACGTATAGGTGCTCGTCTAGTTGACGATGAAGTAATCGAAAACGATGTTCTGGCCATTTGGCGTGGCGTCTGCCGTGCAGATACTGAAGTTTGTGCTGCTGCGATTGACGTAATAGTTTATTCGTCCTGCTGCTGCACTAGCTGGTGTGATTTGCACACGCGGGTTGCCGTCAAAGCGCTGTGTGAAGGTCAGGGTAACGAAGCATCCAGCGGGTGGGTTATTGCCGGTATTTATCGTGACGGTGCCTGCGGTATCTGAGCCACTGTTACTTGCCGTGCCGCCGGCGCCAAGCGCAGAGCCGTTGCTCCGTCCTGGTGTGGCGCCACCGGTCTTCAGGTGATTATTGAGTGTGAGCGTGCCATTGCCGCCGAGGATGAGGCTGCCGGTAGTCAGCTGTGGCGTGGTGATAGGACCACCGAAGCTGGCCGGCCGCGCAACGGTCAATTCACCATTGATTGTTGTATTTCCCTGGAGGACTGAAGCGCCTGCGACGGATAGACTATTGATCTGTACACTTGCGAGATTGCTTGCGCCAGATACGGTGAGACTCGGGATGGTGAGACCCTGGCCCATTTGGACGGCACCAGCTACATTGAGATCGCCGCGGATGAGTGCGCTGCCGGCGAAGACGGCATCTGATTGGATGTTGAGAATGTAGCGCGGGTCGCCGACCGATGCATTGCCACCTGAGGCAATTTCACTCAACTCTTCTTGGGTGAGATCCTGGAGTGCACTCGAGGGGAGCTCCGGCTCCTTCTGGCTATTGAGATACGACACGATAAAAACCGCGCCCGTGACGATAACCAGTAGAAGAAAGATGAGCAAGTAGACATTGAAAAAGCCAAGGAAGCGCTTCAGCTTGCTTCTGGGCGGCTGAGGTGTAGGGATTTCAGGCGAACCTTCGGCGCCTCGCTGCGCATCTTGTTGGCTCAGCTGGCTTAGGGCATTGAGATCGCCAGTTTCAAGCGACTCGGCTTCAGGTGCTTTTTGTTCGTTGTTCCCATCCATAATGCTTGTCCTTAGCATACCAGGTTGACCGCCGTTCGCAAACGCTCAAACTGCCGTAGACAAGCCAAACCATAATCGGTATGCTAATGGGTAGATATGAAGCGGTTCTTGAGGGTGTTTATCGTACTGGCAATCGTAGGTGTGGCGTTTGTACCGAGCCTCGCGTTTGCGCAGTCTACTTCACCTGGGTATGGTGTAGACGAAGTATTCTTCGGCAGTGGTGGTGAGCTCGAGGCGTGTTCTGAAGATGGCCAGTATTGTTCGAAACAGAGTGCAGGTGAATTGACTGTTGGTAGCACTTCTAGCGATAGGTACGAGGCCCAGGCTGGCTTCAATACTACAGACCAGCCGCTGCTCGAAGTGGCGGTGAATGGCTCGGTAGACTTCGGTGAGCTGAGCATGTCTGAGACACGCAGCGGCAGCGCATCGTTCCAGGTGCGTACATATCTCGCACGTGGCTATCAGGTCTATCTTGTAGGCACGGCGCCAAAGATTGCCAGCCATACGCTCGCTGGCATGGGCAGTGCGCTTACGCCGGCTATTGCCGAGCCCGGAATTGAACAGTTTGGCATCTCGTTGCGAGACGTGGCGCCCGTGCAAGTGCCTGATGGTGACTTCAGCTTCGGGCGAGCTATGGCTCCGTACGATCAACCTGCTGCATATGCATGGGTAGACGCTGCCGATGAGACACGCGCTATCGCTGAGAGCGACAAGAGTAGCGGTCAGACCAACTATACGATCTCGATGGTGGCCAACATGTCAAACATCACGCCAGCTGGCCATTACACGACTAGCCTCGCTGTAGTAGCCGTTCCAGTCTTCTGATCAGATTCCTGTGGATAACACTATTGTTGCAGTGAATACGCTTATGCTACACTGCACGTACAAATACTAAAATAAATAACAATTAAAGGAGAAACAATGATCCAAGTCAGAGATGTTCTTGGTCGTGCACGCCCGTTGGCGGTCGCCGCAGTGTTTACCGCTGTAGCTTTTTTGCCGATCGCAGCGACACACTTTGCTTCCGCTGGCGCTATCAAAAACAGGTCACTGTTAGTAACGAGCAGTATCCCAAGTGACAGCACGGCTATCAATAGCGCTGCGCAGCCCGGTACTGCAGCGAGCGCCAAAGTCGGTCATACGTATAAATTTACGGCTGATGCTGATTATCAGCTAGAGAGCCTTGGCTTCGGTGCTTACGATAGCGCGTTCGGCTATACGGCTGGCTATACGAGTTCTACTAGCTTAGCCTCGGGCACAGGCTTTGGCGTTACAAACGCCTTTGCAGGTGTAACGGTCCAGGTGAATGCAGATCCTGCTGATACTACGTTTGTCTTTGAACGTACCGGCACTAACAGTAAGTGGAACTTGAAGTCTGCTACTGGTGTCGCAGTCACTGAAGGCGACGAGGTGACAGTTACGTTCCCTGCGTCTGCAACGAACTACTTCACAAACCCTAACAACGCGTTTAAGAATGGCGCCACACAGGGTACCTACTTCGTGCATATCTGGGCGTATAGCGACGACATGATTACGGTAGAGGATGAAGGTACTGTAACAAGTGCTGTTGCTACCGCTATTGATGTCGAGACACGTGTTCAGGAAACGCTGAAGTTCTCCGTCGAAGGCGATATGCGCGATGGTGTAGCGGGTAACGGCGGAACACCTACGAGCGGTACGGGTGCATTCAATGGCCCAACCGATGCAAGTACAACTTGTGCTCCATTGACAGGTAAAGGCTCGATCAAGATCGGTGACCTTGCAAACAATGCGCTGGCAGCCAATACTACCTACAATGGAAAGTCATACTTCCGTCTTGCTACCAACTCAGCTCGAGGTGCGAAGGTGCTCTATTCTGCCGCTCCGCTGAAGAGTGGTACGGAGTACATCGGTGTCGATGGTAGCTCCGGCAACGAAAGCGAGACCTTTACGTCGACTCTGAACAGTGAGCAGTTTGGTTTTGCATTTTCTCAAACCGATATTGACCTCAGCGACCTCAGCCCATTGACCGGTTACGACAATATTGTAGCTAACGAGTTCAGCTTCCATGTAACCGAAGATATTGGTGGTGCTCCTGTTGTTAATGCGGCTCCAACTCCTATCGCAGAATCTACTGGCACTGTCAGCTGCGATACGGGTGCACTTGAGTACTTTGCAAACATCGCTGAAGATACGGCAGCTGGTATCTATACCACACGTATCACCTACATCGCTTCTCCTTCTTACTAAACACAACGCTTCATAGTCACATTACAAAGTAAAACAACCGCTCGATAACGGGCGGTTGTTTTCGTATGACAAACATAAGCGTTCTCTAGTACAATAAAGGCTATGATACATCTGGCGCGTGCCGGGCGAAGTCGCCACGTCAAACTAATTATTCTTGCTGCTGTGATCGTGGTATGTCTATCGGCGGGTCTCGCTGCATTGTATCATCGAGCGGATGCGGCACGTTTCAGCACGCGTGGACTATATATCAACTCTGCCAAAGCAGGCGACACCACATGGTATGAATTAACTCTTGCATATACGACTCCATCGCCTGTAGGTTCTCTGCGACTCGAATTTTGTGACAATCCTATCCCTGATTTCCCATGTGAAGTCCCGCCAGGGCTAAATGTATCCGGGGCCGTGCTGGGAGCGCAGACAGGGCAGATTGGCTTCGCCCTCTCATATCAGGATGACAACTTACTAGTGCTCAGCAGGACGCCCAGCGTTACGAGCGGTGGGTTATCTACGTACAGGTTTGACAATATGGTAAACCCTTCTGGCGACGATCAGGACTTCTATATACGTATCACGAGTCATACATCCACGGACGCTACGGGGCCGTACATAGACTTCGGCTCTGTTTCCAATACTACGGTGCGCGGGACGGACATTTATACACAAGTTCCTCCTATTTTGACGTTTTGTGTTGGCAAAACGGTATCCCTGGACTGTGAGCTGGTTGACGATAATCTCGTAGACTTCGGCGAGCTACAGCCCGGTGAGGAAACGTATGTGACAACATCCGAGATGGCTGCACGAACAAACGGTCGATATGGCTACAACATCTATGTGACCGGCACAAGCTTCACCTCGGGGATTCGGCAGATTCCTGCGCTCACTGTCCCGACGGAGAGCTTCGTGGGGGTTGGTCAATTTGGATTTAATCTCGTAATGAATAGCGATCCGACAGGCATAGGGGCGAATGTAGGTGCTGATCCAGCTGGCCCTGCAACGAATGTTACGCTCAATGGTGACTATGCCATATCTGACCACTATGTGTTCAGGGACGGCGATTTGCTTGCGTCTAGTAACTACGTGACACCACCCAAAAAATACACCTCGACGTATGTCCTGAATATCCCAGAAGATCAGCCGGCGGGGCACTACAGTACGACTATCACGTATATTTGCTTGGCTGGATTCTAACTTATTCTGCCGTTGTCCAACGTGCTTGTGCTAGTGTACAATAGCCTCTAGTAACTAACGCTAATTTGAGTGGAGAGATATGAAGAAGCTAGTGCAAATTATGGCGGCGCTTGGACTCGTTGTCATTACTGGTTTAGTAGGCGCGCAGGTCAGCGCACAGTCGACTGGTGTCGGCGTAAACCCGCGAGTTGACCATACGATTCGTCCCGGAGAGTCTGCGACTGGTCGTCTCCTGGTGAGCAACCTAAATAGAAGTGCCGACTTGACCGTAACGGTCAAGATGGTCGATTTTTCTGCGTACGACGAGACTGGTACTCCACGTTTATTGACGGCAGATAACGCTGAACAGACCGCATGGTCGCTCAAGCCATATCTTAACTTGCCTTCTACGGTAGAGGTTCCAGCGGGCGAGCAGAAATACATAGACTATAGTATCCAAATTCCACAGAATGTTGGAGCGGGAAGCTACTATAGCGCCATTCAGTACATCGCAACTGGTCAGGATGGTGGCAACGTGGCATTGAACGCGGCACCTACTACACTCGCGTTTGTGACTGTGCCGGGCCGTGCAACTGAGCTTCTGACTCTCGACAAGTTCGGTGCGTATCAGGCTACAAATGACAACAAAGGTGGCTTCAAGTCATTCTTTACAACTCGCGCACCGCAGCAGCTGGCGTATCGATTGACGAACTCGGGTACTGTAGCGGAAAGTCCTAAGGGCAGTATCATAGTCAAGAATATCTTTGGCAAAGAGGTCGCGACTATAGATAACGCAAACCCTAAGAGTAATCTGGCTCTTATCGGTCAAACTAGACGCTTTGATGTTTGTCTAAAGAGTGCGACTCGCGAAGCGCAAGCTGAGAATGGTCAACAAGTGTCAAATGTGGAATGCGAAGACATGAAGCTGGCACCAGGTATCTATACAGCGAGTGCTGCGCTACTCTATGGCATCAATGGCTCAAACACACAAGAAATCAATGCGACAGCTACGTTCTGGTATATGCCGGTTTGGTTTATCATTGTTGTCCTCGTTATCCTCGCGCTGATCGCACTTGGCATCTTCTTCCTGCGCAAGAAGCTGATGGCTGGACGCGTAAAGACACGCAAACGCAAATAAACCGTACGAAACAGGAGCGTTATGACATACAGAAGCACGGCAGATAAGCGGCGATTCCTCACAGGAGTTTTCGCGGCTGTCGTGCTTTTGATTTTTCTGACGGTAGGTTCGGTTGCTTCAGCGCAAATTACTCCAGCGCAAACCGAAAACCCCAAGCCTCGTTCATTTGGTATGGAAGGCACGATCAATGCACCGCCGCCAACCGAAGGTGCACGCATCACCGTGCCGAGTAGTGGTCAGACATTCACGAGCTCACCAATCACGGTGAGCGGTATTTGCCCGACAGGCTTGCTTGTGGAGATTGTGAATAACGGCGTTATGGCTGGCTCGACACTGTGCGAGAATGGTAGTTTCTCGCTGCAAGTGGCGCTTTTTTCTGGTCAGAACGACCTCAGTGCCCGGGTAATAGATGACCTCGGACAAGAAGGGCCCGCGTCAAATGTTGTGAGTGTCACCTACAACACCGAAGGGCAATTCAACGCCTTCGGAGCGATTATTACATTGACGAGTGCCTATAGCCGTCGCGCTGCCGAGCCTGGCAGTTCGCTCACATGGCCACTGCAACTCTCAGGTGGTAACGGCCCATACGCAGTGCTCGTGGACTGGGGCGATGGCACGGAGCCACAGCTTATCAGCCAGCCTGTCGCAGGCGTGTTCAATATCAGCCATGTGTACGAGAATCCGGGCATATACCGCGTCACGATCAAGGTCACGGACGTGAATGGTGCAACTGGATTCCTGCAGGTGATCGCGGTAGCTATCGGCGCTGCCGAGGCGAAGATTGCCAATACGAACGAGACGCCGCAGCAAACGGTCATCCGTACGCGCGTGCTCTGGATTCCTGCGCTCGTAGTGCTTTTACTGTTATTCCCAGCTTTCTGGCTCGGTCGTCGTCACGAGATGCGCGCCCTTCGCAAGAAGCTCGAACGTGACGCCGAAATGATCCGCCACCTCGAACAATAATTGTGGATAAGTGGCTTGCGTAGCATAAAGTGCTTGTGTTAAAGTCAGGGCAGAACTTATCAAAAACAACAAAAATAAGATAAAAAGGTAAAAACTATGAATAGACTCGCAGTCATAGCAAAACGTTATAGCTACGCCGCCACAGCAGTATTGCTCGGCGCGACGATGCTACTCCCAGTCATTATTTCTGGAAGTGCTGGCGCGGAACAAATCACCGAAAGAAGCGTCACAGCCTCTACGTCTGCATCTGCAGGTACTAGCGTAGAGTACACCATTGCTTTCACTGCAACTTCGGCTGTCATCGGTGGTGTGGTGGTAGATTTCTGCCAGGGCACAACTGGACCACTTGCTGGCACTGCATGTACATCTTGGGGTGGTACAATCCCCGCTACGCCAACAGTATCCGTTACTGGCCACGCTAGTACTTGGACGGCTACAGGAAGTGGTTCTGTGCTGACTATTACGACAACGTCACCTGCTGCCCCTTCTGGCCCTATGGAATTTACCGTTGAGGGACTCACTAATCCTACGCTTGGTGGTTCTGAGTATCACCGCACTGTTTATCCGCGTATCTTCACCTATGCAAATGCTACCAATGCTGGTGCATATGACGATGAAGCGCCAGGAGCTAGTGTGATTGACAGCGGATCGGCTGCCTTTGCGATCGTACGTGAAATAGATGTCACTGCGATTGTACGCGAAACGCTTACGTTCTGTGTTGCGGGCGCGTCCATCGAGGATAACTGCGGTGACGGTGTAGAGGTAGCTCCATCATTGAAGCTTGGTGCAGATTCTGGCGACGGTGAAACCTTTATCATTGATGACAGTGATCTGTATGTGGGCAATGTCTATTACCAGTTGAGCACTAATGCGGCTAATGGGACAGATATCAATATAAAGGGTGAGTACGCTGACCTACGAAGCGGGTCAAATGTGATTGCTGGCTTGGCTACAAGGGGTACGATTGCCGCCGGTGAAGAGAAGTTTGGCGTTGCGGTCAACCCCGGTGCCGTAGCTGGACCTGAGGACGGTACTGACCTGACTGTTGGGGCAAACTTTGGCCAAGCAAATGTCAATAAGCTACTCAGTGAGTATGCGATGCCTGCTGCAGTAACTACGACCTATGGCGATACAGTTGCTCAGGCATCCGGTCCTGTACGCAATGCTAACGGTAGTCTGGTCTTCGGTGTAAGCGCCGCTGCCAATACCAAGGCAGGTATTTATACGGCGAAGTACAACTTGATTGCGACGCCTTCTTACTAGGAAGATGCTTTGAGTATTCTCAAACGGCCCGTGTGAGCGGGTCGTTTTGATTGGAGAAGTAGGGTAAAATCTGGTACCATAAGCGTAACTAATAACGTTTGAGGGAACTGATGAAACAACGAGTGATTGCTTCTATAGCGGGGCTTATCGCCATAGTTAGCGTAATTTTGATCGGCGTACATGCAGCAACTGCGCAGTCAGTCAACGCGCCGAGCGGTGGGGGCGGCAACAGCCTCAAGATTACACCGGTGCGTAATGATGTAACGGCTGAGCGTGGCGAAACGAAGAATGTCGATGTGTTCATCGAAAATGTGAGTAACCAGACGGTGACGCTTCGTGCCATCCTCAATGATTTCGTCGCAGGCGGTGAAAACGGAGAAGCAAACCTCGTACTCGATGAAGATGAATATGCGCCTACTCATAGCCTGAAACGTTTCTTGCAGCCGGTAGGTGACGTGACGCTCAATCCAAACGAGCGCAAGAAAGTCCCCGTTACGATAGTCGTACCTGAGTCTGCTCAGTCGGGCGGCTACTTCGGTGCAGTGCGCTTCGCGCCTGTAGCTGGTCCGGACGGTCAAGTTGCGGTATCTGGTAGCGTTGCGTCACTCATTCTGCTGAAGGTACCTGGTGGCTACGTGGAGAGTGTAGAGCTCGAGGAGTTTAGTATCCTGCAGGATGGCAAGCCCAAAACGCGCTTCACGAGCACAGAAAATGTAACTGCTCTCGTGCGCCTGGAGAACAAAGGCAATGTGCAGGTTGAGCCATTTGGTGCAGTTTTCGTGACGAAGGGTGGCAAAGAAATCCATAGCGCAAAGATCAACGATATCACGCCTGCAGGCTCGATCTTGCCCGATAGTGTGCGTCGCTGGGAAGTGCCGTTGGCCAATATGGATAAGTTTGGAAAATATACTGTCACTATGACGGTAGGGTATGGCGAAAATGGCGGCACGCTCACTCAGGAGCGCACCGTATGGGTTATCCCGACGCTCTATATCGTGATTGGTATCGCTATCTTGGCGCTGCTCGTAGTTATCATCGTCACAGTGATTCTCGGGCTCAAATCCTACAAGAAGAAGATCCTCAAGCAAGCTCGACGCCGCTAGCCAGGCAAAACCTCACTATATTTGATATAATAAGCCAGTTATGGCAAAAGTATATGTCGGATTATCGGGCGGCGTAGACTCATCGGTGACTGCAGCGCTGCTGAAGCAGCAGGGGCATGAAGTCACGGGCGTCTACATGAAGAACTGGAGCAAGGATCTCCCTGGCTTCGACTGTCCATGGAAAGAAGACTACCAGGACGCAAAGCGTGTGGCGGTGCAGCTCGGCATCGACTTCAAGATGTTTGATTTCGAAACGGAATACCGTCAGAAGGTCGTCGACTATATGCTCGAGGGCTATCAGGCTGGCATCACGCCAAATCCCGACATCATGTGCAACCAAGAGGTGAAGTTCAAGCTCTTCCTCAATGCTGCGCTCGAGGACGGTGCTGATATGATCGCCACGGGTCACTATGCGCGCACGACCGAGGACGGCAGGCTGCTGGTTGGGGTGGACGCCAACAAAGACCAGAGCTACTTCCTCTACCGCGTGACCGAAGATGCGCTCAAGCATTCTCTCATGCCCATCGGTGAATACGAGAAGCCTGCCGTACGCCAGCTTGCTAAAGAGTTCGGCCTCGCGACCGCAGAGAAAAAAGATAGTCAGGGTATCTGTTTCGTGGGCAAGGTGGGTATCAAAGAATTCTTACTCGCGGAACTCGGCGAGCAGCAACATGGCACTATCATCGATCAGAACGGTGCTGTGATCGGTGAGCATGACGGTGCGCTTTTCTATACGATCGGCCAGCGTCACGGACTGAACGTCGGAGGTGGTCTGCCGTACTATGTGGTCGGCAAAGACATGGCGAAAAACGAAGTCTATGTCACGAGCAATATCGATGATGAACGCCTCTGGCGCGAGGAGCTCGAGCTTACGAGCAGCCACTGGATCAATAGTGAACCAAGCGGTGACAACCTCCAGGTACGAACGCGCTATCGTGCGCCACTCGTTCAGATCACAAGTATGCAGAAACTCGAGAATGGCAACTGGCTTGCTCGTCTGGCTGAGCCTGTCCGCGCGATTACGCCCGGCCAATCAGCGGTATTCTACCGGGGCGAACAATGCCTCGGCGGCGCAATCGTCTGCTAGGAAGGGTTTGGCGTGAAGCCTACTGCATGATCTTTGGCCACGCGGAGCCTCGATGCTGGCTCGGGTATATCGACATGATGCCTGATCGCTTCGCACATCTCGATAGCGATCCATTTCATAGCCCGCCGTGTAGCCGTGTTTATGCCTTGTTGGCCTTGTTGTGACATCAAGTGGATAGAGTCGTGCGTTGTGTCGTAGAAGTACAGGAGCGCTGTTCCGAGCGTCTTGAGTTCAACTTTCGTTATATGGAGTGGACGAGCCAGTTCACCCACGGGCACGGGAATGAGGGGTATGTGAGGTCCGTAGCTTTGGCCTGCGTTGCTGATTTTGACAGCGAGCGTGTCCCAGGTGATCTGTTCGACCTCGTCGAGGCCTAGGATGTCAACATTGTGAGGATTCAGTCCAGTAGCGCTGATAGCGATGCCGTTTTCAAACAGGCCCGTATCTTGGTCCACTTCAAATTTGATATCGAATATATCTGCTCCAAGCGGCTCTACTCTCATATCGTCACTGTATCAC
>Ga0182743_1002320_pt1 | contig 16930 bp, 14 predicted proteins | sample eDN3rd30CKraftOP_FD_128522 | JGI IMG/M metagenome (GOLD analysis project Ga0182743, IMG submission 128522) | Enriched Organic Plus compost microbial communities from Emeryville, California, USA - eDNA 3rd pass 30_C Kraft OP (version 2) (version 2) ... | reverse complement strand
GCTGAAGGGAGGCCCGAAGGGGCCGGACGAAGCGAGCGAACACGGTGTCCGGCGCCCGCGCGCCGGACCGGCTTTGTGAAGCCCTCACGGCCCGATTGCCTCGGCTCGACGTCCAATAAGCAACCCAATCTCGATCAATACCCACAGCATAACTTAAGAACGACAAGACTATTCATACCCGACCGGACATGCACATCACACAACCGGCGTAACCAACGGCTTACCCGCGTAGAAGCATTCGGCATTCTCCAGGAACTTACGCACCGACATATCGATCGCCTGAGGCGAAATCCCGGCAATATGCGGGGTTAACACCGCATTATCCAGGTCGAGCAGCGGCTGCGGCGGTGTAGGCTCGTTCTCATAGACGTCCAAAGCCGCCGCCATCAATCTCCCATCGCGCAATGCCTGCGCGACCGCCTCCGTATCGACCAATGTGCCGCGAGCAATGTTCACCAGCACGCCCTGCGGACCGATGGCATTGACGATGGTCTCGTCGATGATGTGGTACGTCTCCTTGCCCCCGGGTGCAGCAACCACCAGAAAATCGCACCATTCAGCCAAACTCTTCACATCCCCGAAGTACTGAAAATCCACATCATCGCGGACCCTGCGATTGTGGTAGCCGATTTCCATATGGAAACCCAAGGCCCGGCGGGCGACTTTTTTGCCGATCGCCCCCATGCCCAGAATGCCCAGCCGGCGATATGACACATGCGGTGGACGCGGAATATCGTCGCGCCACATGCCATGCCGTACACCATTGTTAAGAAAGGGCAAACGCCGAATCGCCGCCAACAACAGCATCATTGCGTGATCGGCGACACAGTCGTCGTTGGTACCCGCCGCATTGGCAACCGGAATTCCGCGCACCTTGGCATGTTCGACGGCCACGTTTTCATAACCGACGCCCACAGTACAGATCAACTCCAGCGCGGGCAGCCGGTCGATTTCGCTGGCCAATAAACCATTGGTGCCATTAGTCAACACCACTTTGATTTCATGCCCGCGCGCGACGAACTACGCCTCACCGTTTGACCGGTCCTTGCCCAAGTGGGCATTCGGCGCGTAGATCATGTCGAATCGCTCGCTCACCAAAGCACGATGTTCTTCTGACAAAAACACCAGCACCAGCAATACAGGTTTCATGCAACGTCTCTCCGTCAACGGGATTTGATTATTGAATACTCGCGCCCGACAGTTTTACCAGCTCACCCCATTTCTTGATTTCGGTACCGACCAATTGTTGGAAAGCCTCCGGCGTATCACCCGCTGGAGTCGAACCCTGATCACGCAGGATTTTCTTCACTTCGGGGTCGTTCAGCACCGCATTGATAGCCAGATTCATGCGCTGAATGATCGGTTTGGGCGTGCCTGCGGGAGCCCATACACCGTTCCATAATACGATTTCGTATCCGGGCAGAGCTTCGGACACCGCTGGCACATCAGGCAATCGCGGCGACCGTTCGGCCGTGGTGACGGCCAATGGGCGCAGTTTGCCGCTATCGATGAAGGGCAGTATCTCGACCATAGGCGAGAAAACGGCTTGTATCTGCCCTGCCAGCAGATCCGTATTCGCGGGTGCGCCGCCTTTATAGGGCACATGCGTCATCTCCGCGCCAACCATCTGACCAAATAACGCCCCCGACAGCTGTTGCGACGTGCCATTGCCCGCCGAGCCGTAATTGACGGCGCCCTTGTGCTCCTTAACATAGGCAATGAAATCATTCAGCGTCTTTGCCGGAAAACTCGTATTGACCATCAAGACGTTCGGGATGAGCGAGACGCGAGACACCGGCGCAAGGTCCTTTTGAACATCGAGCGGCATTTTCTTGTAGAGCGTCACGTTGGTCATCAGCGTACTGGTGTGCATCAGGAAGGTATACCCATCCGGTGTCGCCTTGGCCACATAATCCGCGCCGATGTTGCCACCCGCGCCTGCACGGTTTTCGACCACCACAGGCTGCCCCAGTTCTTTCGGCAGCTTCTGGGCGATCAGGCGCGCGGTAGCATCCGTGCTACCGCCAGGGGCCAGCGGCACCACCAACGTAATCGGACGCGTGGGCCAATTTTCAGCGTAAGCCAAAGGGGCAGCGGCGAGGCACAACAGGCCTGCCATGATGGTGCTAACTGTCTTGATCATGCTTGTCTCCTTGCTGGCGTGCGTCGCCCCGGCAGTGGGATCCGCGCAACGCCTATCGATTTATAAAAATATGGCGCCATTCCCTAGCGGAAATGCGCCATGTCGCGCCCCCAGGCCAGTACTCTGACAAGGGCGAAACGTTCAACGTTGGCCGTCACCAACCGTCAAATTATCGGCGCGCAAACCGCCCAGGCGCTCATGTACACGTGTACCAGTGGAAACAACCAATGCGTACAGCAGCTCATCGGGACGCGGACTATCAATAGCGCCTACGTCCATGGTGCTGAAGTGGCTGCGCACGTAGCAGGCTTCGATATGGTGCAGCGGAATCTGCAGTCGAGTACCTGCCGACGCAACAACCTTGGCTGCCGGCACGATGGATTTTGCCTTGGGCAACACCGCACGCATCGTCCAACCCCCGGCCTCATGCCAAATGGCCCCATGTTCCAATTCGCCATTCAACCCCACGATCGCCCCTTTACCGTAGGCCTCGACGTTCTGAGGCCCGCCTACGGCCTCCATGAGCTCCGGCACGATCTCCTTGGCCAGCACTTTGGAGTCCTCGACCAGTTGAGACAGATCCTCTACATAGCGGCCCGCATAGGGATTCTTGATCACCACCGCAATCGACGCCATCTTGATAGGCTTGTCACGTACCGGGCCGCCTTCGTGATAGATCGACTCGACGTTCAACAGTTTTTTGCGGATCTGGATTGCCATGTGGATTGACTCCTTCGTTTCGTGAATGAAATAAACGCCGCCACCGCGCTCTATGCCGTGGCGATAATTGCTACTGAGGGGTTAAACCCGCATCGGCGAACACCTTGCCCCATTTGTCGATGTCCGATGCGATCAGTTGCCTGAACCCATCAGGAGTAGAGGTGCGCACAGTCAGCCCATTGGTCGCGAACTGCTGCTGCACCGATGGGGAGCTCAAGACATTCCCCAAGGCGGTGTTGATACGCGCGACCACATCAGCTGGAGTGCCGGCCGGCGCAGCTACGCCGAACCATACGTTCAAGTCGTAGTCTGGCAACCCTGCCTCTGCAAGGGTCGGCAGTTCCGGGGCTAATGGCGAACGCGTCTTGCTGGTGACGCCCAGGGCTTTTACGCGCCCTGCCCGAGACTGCTGCAGACCGTTGACCATGTCGGCAACGGTGAAATCCAATACCCCACCCATCAGATCTGTCATGACCTGGGGCACGCCACGGTAGGCCACTGCCGTGGCGGTAAACCCACCCATGGATACGACCTGCGCCCCGCATAACTGCGCGCTGCCGGATCCATAGCCATAGGACAGCTTGCCGGGATTCGCCTTGGCGTAGTCAATCAGGTCCTTTACGCTATTTACAGGCAAATCACCGCGCGAGACCAACATGAAAGGCGCTTCGGCAACGAGGCCGATGGGGGCGAAATCCTTGCGGGGATCATAGGGCAACGACTTGAATGCGCTAACGTTGCTAGCTCCGGTGCTGACGCCCACCATGAACAAGGTATACCCGTCCGGCTCCGAGCGTATCGCAGAAGCCGTGCCCACGGTGCCGTTGGCCCCAGCGCGATTTTCGACCACAACGGATTGACCGAACTCCCTATCCAGGCCCTGGGCCAGGGCACGCGCGACCACGTCGGTGATGCTGCCCGGCGTAAAGGGTACGACCAAACGAACAGGTTTTTCTGGATAGGCTGCCCACCCTAGCACGGGCAAGGCGCACATCAAGGCCGCGAACAGACGTCGCTTCATTAAATGTCTCCTCATCTATCTCAGTGCAACCCCGTCACTGCGGCTTGGCGCCAAACTCCACGCCCGCCCATTGTTCGATATGCCGAATGGGATAAACGTTGTCGCGCTGGCCGTCGCCCTGCGTGATCGCGAACGCCAGAAATTGCCGCGCCGCCGGATTCACCGACATGGGAACACCCAGTTTCTCGGCCTCGTCGATACACATCTTGACGTCTTTGTGCAGCAATTCCGTCGTAAAACGGACGGGAAAGCTGCGGTCCAGGACGCATTGCGGAATACGTTCCAGCGTCGCGAACGAACGTCCGCTGGAGACATTGATCACGTCCAGCAGCGTTTGAGGATCCAGCCCGGCCTTCACGCCATAGACCAGAGCCTCGCAGCTGGCCACCATGCTGGTGGCATAAAGCGTGTTGTTGATGATCTTTGTGGTTTGGCCCAGACTGGGATCGGCCCCGAGATAGAACACGTTCTTGCCGATGACGCGCAGCACCGGCTCGATTTCGTCGAACGCCCCTTTAGGGCCGGCCGCCATCACGGCCAAGGTGCCCTTTTCAGCGGCCACGGTACCGCCGCTGACGGGCGAGCCGATCATGGCGATGCCCTGCTCGCTCAACAAGGTTTCGACGGTCTTGGTGACAGAAGGGCCTGTCGTGGACAGGTCCACCAGGATACGTACGTTCTTTACCCTGGAGATTTGGGCGCCGACTTCTGCGACAACCGCCGGCATGGGCAAACACAACAACACAATGGGCGTCTGCTCCGCCAGATCTTCAACGCTGCCCGCCCCTTTTGCGCCACGCGCCACGATGCGCTCCTGCGCCGCCGATGAGCGATCATGCACAATCAGCTCATGGCCTGCGGCCAACAGGCGATTTGCAAAATGCTGGCCAATGTTACCCAGACCTATCAGTCCCAACTTCATTATTGATGCCTCCACAGGATTCATGATTCGCACCGGCCAGTGGCCTGGCGTCATCAATGGAATCCTAGGGATCAGGAGGAAACTGGGCGAGTGCTGATTCCTCGATGGGGTATAGCTTCAGGTTAATCGTGCTTCAGCAGCAGGTCGAGGAACTTGGTGGCATGCGTCTTTCCGGTATCGAAAGCCGATCGCACGATACTGGGGTTCAGCGGAATATCCTCTGCCAGCGGCAATACCTGAATGTCCGGCCAGTCCATGCTCTCGGCGGTGAACTGATCCACCATGGCAACGCCGGCGCCAGCCCGAACCAGGCTGCAGGCCATATCAGTGTGATGAATATAGATACAAGCCTGCAGACTGATATTGGCCTTGTTGAATGCCGCCGAAACCAGCTGGCCGAAAGGGATGCTCGGATGATGGGCAATCAGCGGGTATCTCGCCAGATCCGCGATACTCACGCATTTCAGGTCCGCCAGCACATGCCCGCGCGGCACGATGCACACCATACGGCCAGAGAGGAACGGCGTCACATGCAGGTTGGGATGCTCGATGGGCAGCACCGAGATGGCCAGATCCACCTTGTTGCTCAGCACGTCTTGCGCCATGCTGTTCAAGAGCGTGAGGCAGTAGTTCACCTGAATATTGGGATACTGCTGAACGAACCGTGTGATCGTCCGGGCCACAATGCCACGGCTGAGTGCAGGACTGCATGCCAGATTCAGCACGCCCGACGGGCCACTGACCAGCCCACGCGCGAAATCGTCCACGCGCAGCACTTGCTGGTAACACTGATCCACCTCGCGAAACAGGGCCTCGGCCTCTGCGGTAGGAACCAGTTTGCCTTTGACTCGATTAAAGAGCGTCAGCCCCAGCGTCAACTCCGTATGCGCGACGATGCGGCTCAGCGCGGGCTGCGAGGTAAAGAGTAAGCGAGATGCCCCTTTTATCGAGCCGGTCAACATGACCGCTCGGAATACTTCCATCTGACGCAAGCTGAATCGCATGCGGGTGTCTCCCCGTCTTGAACCTGGTGCAGTTTAGAGCTTACGTGCCAACATCGCACCGCCCACCGCCAGCGGCAACAGCATCAGTGCTACTAACATCCAACCGCCGGCTTGCGCCAGCGCGCCGGCTGACATCGGCCCTATCAATTGCCCCGCATAGCTGCCCTGCAACATCAAGCCGATTGTCGGTGCAACCAGCGCGGGGGTGGGAGCAACTCTAGGTGCAATGGCAGTCAACGCACCTGGGATGCCGCCCATGCAGCCGATCATCGCCACGGCGATGGACACGGCAACGACAGGCGGCGGATGTAGCCAAAACAACGCCGGTATGCAGAGTGTCGCAATAATGAAGTTCACCGACACAATCCGGCGCGAGGCAATGCCGCGCCGCATCAACATGCCTGCACCGATGTTCCCCAACACATTGGACGCGACAACTGCCGCACTCGCAAAGCCTGCCTGTATGGGCGTCAGGTCCAGAAGATCGCGCAGCAACAATGGCAGAAACCCGGAGAATGCAAAGTAGACAATCGCGTACAGGGCAAAGCAGATCGCAATGAACTGCGGGCCACGTGCTATGCCGACGTTGCGTATGGCAGTCCATGCGCTACCCGACTGCGGATTTCCGGGAGGTGTTGCATTGAGCTGCGGCGTTGCTATGGCAGGCATGGACGGCAACCCGAACAGCATCACGATCCCGCATATGACGGCCAAGCCCGCGTTGATTTGCCAAATCGCAGGCCACGACAGCGGCTGACCCACCGCTGAGAACAGGGTCGTCGCAAAGATTACCAACGCAATCCCACTGGGAACGGCAGTACTCGATAAGGCCATCGCCAAGTCGCGGTCTTCCAGGGACGCCTGACGCCCCACGATACTCGACGCGCAGATCAATAGCGTGACAACGGCTATGCCCTCGATAACGCGCGATACCAGCAAGACTGCGACGCTCGACGCGCCACCGCCCAAAAAGCTGGTTACGGCGATGATGGCCAATCCGCCCACGAGGACCTTGCGCGCATCAAAGCGCGCAATAAGCACGCCGAGCGGCATCGCCAATATGGCGCCGACCATCGCCAAGGCCGATATCACCAGCCCCGTTTGCCCCAGACTCAGATGCAGAGGATCGCCTTGCAGCAAGGGCGCAGCGATAATGGCCTTGCCAATCTGGAATGAAGCAATCAGCGCGGCAAGGATCGCCAATGCGATGTTGCGCCAGACGGTTATGGGTGGTGGTGTCATGTCAGCCGATCACAGATTCATGAGCTGGTGCGCGACGCCTGGTTCTGGATATCTGAACCGTGTCTCCCAGCAGCGGGTCGCTGCTGGGATGCATCCGGACTCGGGGATGGCTGAAGTCTAGAAATTAAAGTTGACTTTAAGTCAAGTATTGTTTTGGCTCGCCTGCTGCCGCAGGAGCTGGGCTGCATGCAGAATGCAGCTCCAGGGGGAAGCCTGGACTACACCGCGCGAACGCGCGGCCTAGCCTAATCCGCCATTCGCCTCCAGCACCGCCAGCGCCGCCATATTGACGATCCGGCGCACACTCGCGCTCGAGGTCAGGATATGCACGGGTGCGTTGACGCCCAACAGGAATGGCCCCACGGCGACGTTGCCGCCCGCGACGGTCTTGAGCAGGTTATAGGCGATGTTGCCCGCGTCCACATTCGGGCAGACCAGCAGGTTGGCAGCGCCCTTCAAGGGAGATTCGGGCAAGAGGCGCTGGCGCAGCGCCTCATCCAGCGCGCAATCGCCGTGCATTTCGCCGTCCACCTCGAGGTCCGGCGCCTGTTCATGTATCAACTCCAGCGCGCGGCGCATTTTGGCGCCGGATGCGGAGCTGCCCGAGCCGAAATTCGAACGCGACAATAGAGCGACCTTGGGCATCACGTCCAGGCGCCGCATGGTCTGGGCGGCCATCGCAGTGTATTCGGCAATCTGCTCGGCGCTGGGGTCATCATTGACGTGCGTATCGACCAGCGCGATCGTCTGCTCATTCAGCAGCAGGATATTCATCGCGGCGTAGACCTTGTGCCCCGGTTGCAGGCCGATGACCTCATCGATAAACCGCAGGTGATCGTGATACGCCCCCACGGTGCCGCAGATCATGCCGTCTGCATCGCCCAGGTGCACCATCATCGCGCCGATCAAGGTCATGCGGCGGCGCATTTCCACACGGGCCATTTCCTTGGTGATGCCACGGCGGCACATTTTGTCCCAGTAGGTCGTCCAATATTGGTGAAACCGCTCGTCGAATTCTGGATTGGTCACTTCAACGTCCTGGCCCAGACGCAGGCGCAATCCATATTTCTCGATACGAGCCATCAACACGGCAGGACGGCCAACCAGAATAGGCTTGGCCAGGCCCTCATCGACCACCACCTGCACGGCCCTCAGGACGCGCTCGTCCTCGCCTTCGGTAAAGACGATGCGGGCCTTGCCTCCTGTACGCACCAGACGCTTGGTGCTGGCGAACAGGGGTTTCATGAAAGCGCCCGACCGGTAGACGAACTGCTGCAGTTGCTCGGCGTACGCCTCCAGATCTGCCAGGGGTCGTGTCGCCACGCCGCTTTCCATGGCGGCAGCGGCCACGGCGGGTGCGATGCGCACGATCAAGCGCGGATCAAAAGGTTTAGGGATCAGATAGTTGGGACCAAACCGCAGATCGTAGGTCCCGTAGGCCGCGGCTACGACCTCGTTTTGCTCTTCCTCGGCGAGGGCGGCAATGGCGCGGACCGCGGCCATCTCCATTTCGCGCGTGATCGTGCTGGCGCCCACGTCCAGTGCGCCACGGAAAATGTACGGAAAGCACAGTACGTTGTTGACCTGATTCGGGTAATCCGAACGTCCGGTAGCCATGACGACGTCGTCGCGGACCGAATGAGCCACTTCGGGCAGGATCTCGGGCGTCGGATTAGCCAGCGCCAGGATCAAGGGCCGCGCGGCCATGGCCGCAACCATTTCGGGCTTTAGCACGCCCCCGGCGGACAGCCCCAGGAACACGTCGGCCCCGGCAATGACGTCGGCCAATTTACGCGCATCGGTTTTCTGCGCGAAAGTGGCTTTCTGCTCGTCCATGAGCACGGTACGTCCTTCGTACACCACGCCTTCGATATCGGTGACCCAGATGTTTTCGCGCGGCAAGCCCAGATCCACCATCAGGTCCAGACAGGCCAGCGCTGCGGCACCGGCGCCCGAAGCAACGACCTTGACCTGTGTGATGTCCTTGCCGACGACCTTCAAGCCGTTGATGAACGCAGCGCACACCGTGATGGCGGTTCCGTGCTGATCATCGTGAAACACCGGGATGCTCATGCGTTCGCGCAGCCGACGCTCGACCGTAAAGCACTCGGGCGCCTTGATGTCCTCGAGGTTGATGCCGCCAAAGGTGGGGCCTAGCGAGGCGATGATATCGACCAGTTTGTCGGGGTCGGTCTCGTCGATCTCGATATCGAATACGTCGATGCCGGCGAATTTCTTGAACAGTACGGCTTTGCCTTCCATGACGGGCTTGGAGGCCAGCGGGCCGATATTGCCCAGCCCCAGTACGGCGGTACCGTTGGTGATCACGCCCACCAGATTGCCGCGGGCCGTAAATCGAAAGGCGTTGACCGGGTCCGCCGCGATTTCCTCGCAGGCGGCGGCGACGCCGGGGGTGTAGGCCAGCGCGAGATCACCCTGTGTGACCAGGGGCTTGGTCGCAGCGATGGAAACTTTTCCCGGAACGGGAAACTCGTGGTAGTCGAGGGCGGCTTGGCGATCGCTCATGGTGATGTTCCTGATGACGGCGAATATTGCGAAAGAATGGCCATTCTAGGTGGTGGGTTATCATTGAAATATTCTGATTAAAGATATATCCATATCATTTATCTAATATCTCACCCATTCCGGCATGCCCGAATCCGTTTTTTCCTCCGATGATGTCGTCCGCCGGCTGATTTCCCGGCTCAAAATGCGTCATCTGCAGTTGATCGTGCAGGTTCACCGGCTCGGCTCACTGACGCGGGTCGCCGAGCAAATGGCGACCAGCCAGCCTGCGGTGACCAATACCTTGTCGGAATTGGAGTCCATGTTTGGCGCCCCATTGTTCGCGCGGACAGCACGTGGGATGGCCCCGACGGACATGGGGCGTGTCGTGGCGGCCCGGGCCCAGGCGATCTTGCAAGACCTGGGGCACCTGGTGCGGGATATGGAGGCGTCCAGCGTCGGCCTGGCCGCACGCCTGCACGTGGGCGTGACGCCGTATGTTTCGGGGCGGCTGATCGCCGATGCCGTCTGTGCGGTGCAGACCGGCACTCAGCGGTTGGCTGTGCGCATTCATGACGGCACCAGCGAGAGCCTGCTGCGCGCGCTGCGCGATCATGAATTGGATGTAGTCATTGCCCGGGCGAGCCCCCAATTGGATCTGCAAGAACTGAGGTTCGAACCGCTCTATCACCAACAGGCCAGACTCATCAGCAGCAGACAACTGGCAGCGCAATTGGGGCGAGTGCCGCTATCCTGGGCGCAACTGGCCGAACTGGATTGGGTACTGGGAGAACCGAACACCGCGCTGCGCGAGCAAGTCGCCAGCCTGTTCATCCAGGCCGGCATTGCGCCGCCCGTGCCAATCACTGAGGGCTATTCGGCAAAGCTCATCGGTGAAATCATCGCCTCGTCCGAGCGCGCCGTGTCGCTATTGCCGGCGGATATTGCCACCGAACTCGTGCATATCGCGGGTGTGGCGATTGTCCCGTACACCATCGAATGGAACCTGCCGCCAGTGGCGGCGATTGTTCGTAATGATGTGGGCAATAGCGATTCTCATCGGCGTTTTCTGGAAGCGGTGCGCCATGCGTCGAGCGGTATGCCGCGCAGGGCTACGCATCCGGGCCGGCAGACGGATTTCTGAGCGTCGCGTTCCGTTTGCCGTCAGGTCAAATCGCATGTCATGCATGAGGTATGCTCCGACTTCCTCTCACTGGTCGCTCCCCGGCCCCATGTCACGACTGGAGTCATCAACGTCAGAGACGTACGGCATATGTTTTATATGCTTTTCTACTCGCGCCACCTGATGCCCGCCGCGCACAATCAATACGGGCCACATGCCGTCGACGATGACGTAGGGATCCTGCCGTTGATACGGCAGCGGCTGCAGCCCGGCGGGTGTTTGCGCGAATAACGCCGGAGGCGTACGACCTGGCGCGAATTGCAGCCAGATACGCCCCGCTCCGCTGAACACCTGCAACGGCGCGACCATGGGGTCGCCGGACAACAGCCAGTTGAAATCGTAATCAGCCACGGGCGCACCATCACGTGGCCAGCCGGGTGCATTATGTGGCTCCGTCATGCACCCTGTGAGACACAGTGACAGCACGCCTGCGCATATACCTCGAACCATGCTTTTCCTGAAATCAAGGAGCGCTCCAAAAAAGAGCGCATTCCCAGCATGGTGGCGGGTCGCCGCAACGATGACTAGACTGGCTTATACGAACGGACTTTTTCGTTCACTTTGGCGATGAGGCGCTTGCGCAATACCAACTTTAATCAACGCGGTATCGCTCGATAACGTCTTCGCGCAAACGTACCCCTAGCCCAGGCTCCTGAGGGACTTCCATATAACCGTTCTTGATCTTTGGGAACCCATCGGGCAGTTCCCATAACAAAGGGTCTCGCTGCTTGTTGGCAAAGATTTCGACAAAGAGGCCGTGGGGATTCGCCGCGATCAAATGGATCGCAACTTGCGGTTCCTCGTGATGCGCCATTTCGACATTCATAAAACGAGCCATGTCTGCTACACGCTGCCACTCGGTTACGCCACCACAAAGCGTGCAATCCAGATTTAGGATTGAAACGCCCCCCTTGGTAATCAAATCCCGGCAGGCCCGCCCGCTGATTTCACCCTGGCCCACGTTAATCGGAATCGAGGTTTTCGTAGCCAGGAGCATCAAGCCGTCTGTCTGGTCGTACCACTTGATCGGCTCTTCCATCCACCGCACACCCAGATCGGCGCGCTCCATTTCCACGCAGAATTTGACCGCGTCTAACGGATCCCACCCCTGGTTGGCATCGACCGTAATCACGAAGTCGGGGCCTCCCGCCTTGCGGGCGGCACGCACGCGGGCGAGGTCTTCATCCAGGCTGGCCCGTCCGACTTTCATCTTGATGCCGATGCAGCCCGCTGCGCGGACCATGTCGACTTCTTCGGCAATAGCGTCGAGGGGATCCTTACCGTCCTTGGGGTAATACCCGCCGATAGAAATCACAGGGACGCGGTCCCGTACGCCACCTAATAGTTTATAAACCGGCACGCCGTAGAGCTTTCCTCTCGCGTCCCACATGGCGTTGTCCAAGCAACTCAATGCCTGCATCAAGATGCCGCGCGGATGCATGTCCAGCTGATGCAAACCTCTATTGCCCAGGTCTAGATCAATGTTGAACATGGCATCCCACAAGCGCTGAAAATCACGCACGTCCTGGCCAATCAACAGCGGCGCCATATGCTCGCGAATGACTCGCACGATCTCGCGTTGCGTATGAAACTCATCGCCGCCGTAGGTTTCGCCGATCAGGCCGTTCTCCAGATGCACACGCGTAACGATGGTGGGCCGAGTACTCACCTGGTACGTTCCACCCTTGAATACTTGGCTCAAATTCATATCCAGCGCGATGGCTTCGACATGGACGATTTTCATTGACTTCCCTTTTATGTGGTTTGTCACCCAACGGCCCGAATGCCTGGGCTACGGGTATTGCCGAACAAGCCCGTCTCCTTTCTACTTGACGGGCCATACTCACGAGCGTTATTGCGCAGTGATCCCCGCATCGCGAATCACGCGTTGCCACTTGGCTTGTTCGCTGCGCGTGAAATCACCGAACGGACCCGGTTGAACCTGGTCAGCGGCCAGCACGTCGATGCCGTTGTTCCTCAGTCCGTCGGTAAATGATTTATCTGCCAGGGCTTTTAGATAGGCTTGGCGCAATACGTCGATCACAACCGATGGAGTTCCGGCAGGCGCATAGATGCCATACCAGGTGGATGCCAAGAAGCCCGGCAATTCGTTCTCGGTCAAGGTGGGAACGCCTGGAAAAAGTGGCATACGCGACTGCGACGTCAACGCCAAGGCCTTGAGGCGACCGCCCTGTACTTGAGGCAGCGCAACGTTGGTCTGATCCAGCATCACGTCGATCTGGCCACCCATCAGGTCTGTCATAGCGGGGCCGGTCCCCTTGTACGGAACAAAGGTGAACTTGGCTTTGATGGTGGCCGCGAGGTGTTCTGCAGCCAAATGAGAAGACGAACCCACCCCAGCGGTTCCAAAGGTCAGCTTCTCCGGATTTTTACGTGCGGCCTCGAATAGCTCAGTCGCGTTCTGGAAAGGCGAATCGCTCCTTACCAACAATGCCATAGGGGTATCTGGAAAGCGAAACACCGGCACAAAGTCGCGCAATGGATCGTAGTTGAGCGAATTAAACAAATAAGGCGCTGCCGCCATGGTGCCGATATGGCCAACGAACAAGGTATAGCCATCGGCCTTGGCGCGGGCGGCTCGCGTTGCGCCCAGCGTGCCTCCCGCTCCCGGAACGTTGTCGACGATGATCGACTGCCCGAGCTCGGTGGCAACTCGTTGTGCGACCGTACGAGCCACCGCATCAGTCGGTCCACCGACCGCGAACGGTACGATCCATGTGACGGCTCGATCTGGATAGTTCGATTCTGCAGCGCTCACGGCGCCTGCTCCCGCCACCGCCACGGCAACGCCCGCAGCCAACCGCAATATCACTTTTGTCAGGCCAACCATATCGTCTCCCCATTGTTAGATGACATGGATCGTCAATCGGTCCATGCCAGCCACCGCAGCTCACCATCAACACGGCTCGCGTACACGGCACGGGAGAAATCATAGAGGCCACAGTTAGTTCTACAATCAGGCAGATTGTCACTTCATGATGCACGAATCGTGGCCGATCTACCCAACCTCTCCGATTTGCATTTGTTCGTCGAAGTCATCCGGCACGGGAGCTTTGTACGAACGGCGACCGAGCTCGGTATGTCGCCGTCCTATGTCAGTAAACGTATTGGTTTGCTTGAAGACGACTTGGGCGTGCGGCTATTGCATCGGACATCGCGGCAGATCAGCACGACCCATCAGGGGGAAAAAACTTATGAATGGGCGCGGGGAATTCTGGGAAACGTGCAGCAAATGCGTGACGCACTCGCCGAAGACGATAGCGAGCCGCAAGGCGCATTGCGTGTGAGTTCGAGCTTTCGTCTCGGGCGTAATCATGTGGCGCCAGCCATCTCGTTGCTGGCCAAACGCTATCCGCAGCTGGAGATCTCGCTCACCGTATTGGATCGCCCTGTTGATCTGCTGAGCGAGGGATTCGATATTGATATCAGGATTGGTCAGGTGCCCGAACCGCATCTCATTGCGCATCGCATTCTGCAAAGCCACCGGATACTATGCGCCGCCCCCGCCTATCTGAAGCGGCATGGAACACCCACACAGTTGGCCGATCTGGCGACACACTCTTGCCTTGTTTTCCGCGAACGTGATCAGCCATTCGGTACGTGGCGTTTGACTGGCCCCAAAGGGTTGGAGTCGGTCAAAGTGACAGGCACGCTGTCGTCCAACAATAACGACATCATCCGGCAATGGGCGTTGGATGGGCATGGCATTGTGCGGCTCGCGGAATGGGATTGCGCCAAGAGCCTGAATGACAGAGCCCTGGTTCATGTACTGCCCGCGTACCGATGGCCCGCCGATATCTGGGCGGTAACAACGGGCCGATTGTCCGAATCCACCAAGGTCCGCGTATGTGTGAATTTCCTCAGAGAGCAGCTTACCGCCGGGCCGCATGCGCTGTGGCCTACGCCCGGCGCGCGCCGGCCTATTCGATCGTGATCCCGCGCTCTTCGATCAGATCTTTCCAACGCTTGAATTCCTGCGCCTGAAAAGCAGTGAACTCCTCGGGCGTATTGGCGACGATTTCCAACCCCTGCTCTTCGAGTTTATGAGCGACTTCGGGGTCTTTGAAACTGGCGATCGCAGTCTCGGCGAGTTTGGCTTTGACATCGGCGGGCAAGCCTTTGGGGGCCGATAAGCCTTGCCAGGAATAGATTACGACATTCGGTACGCCGGCTTCAGTCAGCGTAGGCACGTCGGGCAGTACGGCTGAACGCTTTTCGCCGGTGACAGCGATGGCTCTCAATTTGCCGGCACGGATGTGCTGCAATACGGAGTTCACGTTCTGGAACGAGTAATCGACTTGAGCGCCCATCAGATCGTTGATGGCGGGAGCACCGCCTTTGTAAGCCACGTGCATGCCCTCGGTATGGGTTTGCTGCAGAAAGACCTCAGCGGATAAATGATCCGAAGCGCCATACCCCGAATTGGCGAAACTGACCTGTCCAGGTTTGGCTTTCAATTCGGCGATCACGTCTTGTACTGTGCGCGCCGATTTGCTGGGCGGCGTGACGAGGACATTGGGCGTCTGTACGGCGACGGTGATGTAATCGAAATCCTTGAGAGCGTCATAAGGCGTGGATTTAATCAGGTGCGGCGCAATGACGTAGGTGCCCAGCGAGGAGAACATCAGCGTATAGCCATCGGGTTTTTCACGCGCGACTTGGCCCCCGCCGATAGTGCCCGTGGCGCCAGGCCGGTTGTACACCACGAACGATTGGTCCAAGCGGCGCTGCAGTTGCTCTGCCATCATCCGGCCGAGCGTATCGGTGGCGCCGCCCGCCGGGAACGGCACGACGACTTGCACAGGCTTTTCTTTGGGCCATGGCGTTTGAGCCGCTGCGGTGAACGCGGCGCATGACAGCATCACGGTGGCCAATAGTTTTTTCATTGTTTGTCTCCTCGATGTAAGCATTGAGCGGCCGCGCGGATGGCGGCATCGCTTATTTGTCGATATGTGTGCGGATGTGGTGATGTCGTTGTTTGGCGAGCGGTTTACGTCACGACTGCGCCGCGCTCTCGCGCACGACGGCGTCTTGCCTGGTTTTGATAGCAGGATTCAAAGCCGTCCCTAGCCCGGGCGCGCTGGGCGCGAGCACCATGCCGTTATCGACGATAGGTAAATGCGTCACCAGGTCGCGATACCAGGTGCTCAGCGTGGCGCGCACGACTTCCTGGAAAATCGCCGTCGGCGCGTGCATGGCCAGATGCAGGCCGGCGATCAGCGTGACAGGGCCAGTGCAATCGTGCGGCGCCAAGGGCCGTGCGTAGGCCTGGGCCAACGCAGCGATCTTGCGCCCCTCGGTGAGGCCGCCGCACCACGCCAAGTCCAGCATCACGATGTCCAAAGCGTCTTTGGCGAGCAAATCACGGAATGGCACGGTACCGGCCAGCGTTTCGCTGCCGCAAATCGGCACGCTGGTCTGACGGCGCAGGTCTGCGAGCGCCTGGGCGTCGTCCATTTTGCTGATGGGATCCTCGGCCCAGAAGACGCCGTAGTCCTCTAGCGCGCGGCAAATACGCAAGGCGGCATTGGCGCCCCAAAGGCTGTGCAGTTCGCACATGATCTCAATGCGGTCACCCACGGCCTCGCGAACTTTTTTAAAGGGCTCGAGGCCGCGCTTCAAGTCTTGTGCGCTGATCAAATGCCCGCTGGTAGCGGCGGCATAGGCGTCGAACGGCCAGATTTTCATGGCGGAATAACCTTCGTCCAACAGGCTTTGTGCCAGAGATCCCGCGTCGCGCATGAACGCGATCTGGTCATCGTACGGCCCGGCGGACAGCTCAGTGCCGTCGGTGCTGCGTCGTGCTACGCCCCCCGTGTTGTAGGCGTAGCCCGCGCAGGTGTTGTAGGCACGGATACGATCGCGCACGCCCCCGCCCATGGCGATGTAGGTCGGCACGCCTTGGCGCTGGCCGGCCAAGTCCCACAATGCGATATCGACGGCACTCGCTGCACGAACCTCGGCGCTGGCGCTGTGAAATCCCAGGTACGGGTTCATGAGTTGCTGCGAGACAGCTTCGATATGCCGTGCATCGCGGCCCAGCAGCCAGGGAGCAACGGTCTCGTGCAGGACGGCCTCGACTGCCTGCGCGCCCCGGAATGACTCGCCCAGGCCAATGAGGCCCTCGTCGGTTTCGATTTCCGCCCAAACCAGACTTGGACGTTCGTTG
>Ga0182743_1002318_pt1 | contig 16935 bp, 15 predicted proteins | sample eDN3rd30CKraftOP_FD_128522 | JGI IMG/M metagenome (GOLD analysis project Ga0182743, IMG submission 128522) | Enriched Organic Plus compost microbial communities from Emeryville, California, USA - eDNA 3rd pass 30_C Kraft OP (version 2) (version 2) ... | reverse complement strand
GCCAGAAACACCCAGCGTGCCATCGATTTCCGTGTTGCCGGTGACCGACAGCGTGCTGGTCTGGATATTACCGGTGTTGGTAATGTCGCCGGTGTTGCCGATGCCGTTGGTCGTGGTCGAGCCGGACACGCTTAGCGACCCACTGATTTCCGTATCGCCGGTCACCGACAGAGTGCCGACATTGATCGTTCCGGCCGCCAGATCGGTCGCGCTAATCGATGCTGCGAGGATATTGGTGCCGTCGAGGACTGACACGCTCAACGACGCGACGTTGATGATATCCAGCCCTTCCATATCAAGGTTACCGGTCCCGCCTCCCAGTGAGGTTAGCGGATCAAGAAGATCTCCAATAACGCCAATATCAACACCACCAATGGTTTGTGCCGATGCGGGTGCCATCACGCCAAATGTCGCGAGAGCAGAGCCCCCGAGCAAGAGAGAACGCTTAAGTGTCATGTCAATTCTCCGATCAATAAAGTCCAAGGAAAGCGGCTATTTTCTTTGCGCGACCGTAAGTCATGACTTCGGGATGAGCGGATTTGGGCCACGCACGAACCGCACGTGGCGAATGACACAAGGTAAAAGGTAGCGATTGCCCCACCCCTCAAATCCCCCAAGACACAGAACAGCCACGATTACAGGCTGCGGCTCAAAACCGATTCCAAGCGTTTAACGCCTTATCCGGAATCACCCCAGCCTTATGCTTGTATTTCTTCAATAGAGGTGAGCCAGAGTCAACCTTAGAATCCAAAAACCCACCAATCCTTGAAATTTAAGTTTATAACGCCACCGCAATTAAACATTTCACAACCATATTTTTACGCGGATTTGCGACGTATTCTGCAAAAATTCTGCACATGGCATTCTGGTTTTGTAGAATATAAACAACAAATACGTTTTCGATGCGATCAGGGGAAATTCCCCCTATCTCCCACCGCACCCTGCGCACAATTCCGCAATGGAAAAGAAATATTATTGCGATCATCATGCATAGGATCACTGGCAACGGGCTCTTTTTCTTGATAATCGGGCGGAAACACCGCTGAGCGCTTTTTAATCCGGGAAGGCAAATCATGAGCCATTCACGCATTTCCTTGACGATCGCCGCATGGGCCCTTGCCGCCACGCTGGCCGCGCCCGCGCAGGCCGCGGGCTACGTCAACGACAGCAAGGGCTGGATGGCGCTGACGGCGGAAGCCAAGGCCGCTTATGTCCAGGGCCTCAACGACAGCCTCAATTATGTCTTCGTCGACGATACGCTGGTCAACGCGCTGGCCAAGAAGGGGCGGACCGAATGCCTGGTGGCCTTGCAGACCAATTCCGCGCTGCTGGCCGACCGGATCACGCAGGCCTACGCGGACAAGAATCTGGCGGGCTATGCGCCCACGGCGATCTACATCATCAAGATGGGCGAAGTCTGCCGCAGCCACATCAACAAGGAACGCGCCGCTTTCGGCATCGGTCCGATGTAACTGTCAGATCGCCGAGCTGAACCGGCGCGGGGATTGCTGGCGATAGGGATCGAACTGCGCCGCGATCGACCGGGCATAGGGCAGACCGCCCAGTGCGATCACCAGTTCGCCATCGGCAAAGGCGCACAGCCCCGCATCGCAATAGGGGGCCAGCCCCGGTGCGGCTTGGTGAGCCAGCGCGGGGGGAACCGCCGCCCGCCCATGGCACAGCAGCGCCTCGATAACCGCGCCCCGGCGGCGGTCGTCCGCCGTGCGGCGGATACCCAGCGCCGAGGGCAGCCCTTCCTGCGAGATCATCATGCGATAGCGGCCGCTGTTCTTCTCGTTCTGCACCAGCAGGCCGGGAAACTGGCTGATTGCGGAGGCCCCGAGACCGATCAGCACCGGCGCGGCATCATCGGTGAAGCCCTGGAAATTGCGGTGCAGCCGCCCACCCACGGCCGCCTGTGCCAGCGGATCGCCGGGCAAGGCGAAATGGTCAAAGCCCACGGGGCGATACCCGGCCTCCACCAGTTGGCGATAGCCGTCCTGCGCCATGGCGAAACGTGCCGCCTTGTCCGGCAGCGCCGTGGCATCGATCCGCCGCTGGCGCGCGATCAGATGCGGTACATGGGCATAGCCGAACAGCGCAATCCGGTCCGCCCCCATCGCCGCCGCATGTGTCAGTGTTTCGGCCAGATCGACATCTTTCTGCCCCGGCAGGCCATACATCAGATCGAAATTGAGCGATGTGATCCCCGCCTGCCGCAGGATGGCGGTGCTGCGCGCGATCATCTGCATGGGCTGTTCCCGCCCGATAGCCGCCTGCAAATGCGGTGCGAAAGTCTGCACCCCCATGCTGGCATGAGTGGCCCCGATACCCCGCACGACCGGTTCCCATTCCTCCACCAGCGAGCGAGGATCGAGCTCGATCGAAACGACCGGCTCAACCAGAGGGAAACGCAGCACCAGTTCGTCGAACAGACGGACGAAATCGACCGGCGCGATGGCGTTGGGGCTGCCCCCGCCGAACGCGATCCGGCGCACGCGCACATCGGGCCCCAGATTGCGCGCCACCAGCCGGATTTCCCGGCGCAGCGCATCGAGATAGCTGGCCAGCCGCTGCCGCCGGTTCGCCGCGCCGGTGTTACACGCGCAGTACCAGCAGATCGCTTCACAGAACGGGATATGGATATAGAGCGAGACATCGCCCGAAACCGCTCTCAGCGCCGCGATATGATCGGCGGGCCCGATATCGTCGGCAAATTCGGCCGCGGTCGGGAAGCTGGTGTAGCGCGGCACCGGCCGGTCGAGCAGAGCAGGAAGATAAGGCCACATGCGGCCCGGTAGAGCACGCGCCGCCCCCGCCGACATTGAGACGGATCAATTTCGCGCACCTTTGCGGGCGGGCAGAGATCAGCGGAAAAAGGCGGCGTAAGGGCCCGTGGCAGTGAATTTTCGCCATTGCCCTTCGTGCTGGGCCAGCCGGTCGGCCACGGCATAGAACACCGCCGGATTGGCGGCGAAACCGCTGTGGCTGGAGACGACTTCGATATTTTCGGTGATGCCGTCGGTTTCGCTCACGCAGTTCTGCCATGCCACCGCGCCGTCGCTCTTGCTGAACAGTGCGCTCGAAGGCACGGAAAGCGGGCGATGCCCCTCGGCATAGCGGCGCAGGTTTTCCGGGCTGGCCATGCGGTTGCCGGTGATCACTTCGTAAAGGACCGGCAGGCTGGTCGCCTTGGGGTTGCCCGCGAACGGGCTGCCCAGCGTGATGACCTGGCGCAGCCGGGACGGATCGCGCCGGGCCGCTTCACGCGCGATGACCCCGCCAAGGCTCCATCCCACAAGGCTGACTTTGCGCCCTGCCTTGCCCGCGATTTCCTCGATCCGCCGGGCGACGAATTCGCCATGCTTGCCGGCGCTGTGCTGATCGAGATTCCAGCCCAGGTTCCACGGGAACACCTTATAACCGATCAGGGTGAGATACTGGCGCAGCAGCAGCGTGCCGCAATCGTTCGCGGCAAAACCGGGCAGCACCAGCACCGGGTGCCCATCGCCACGCGGCGCGGTGGCGAGCAACGGGCTGCTCAGCGCCAGCCCACCCAGTTCCCATGCGAAACGCACAGGTTCCAGCATCGCCCAGCGCTTGGCCGGCGCGCGGATCGCCTGGGGCGTTTCCGCCGCCATGCGATGGAGCGGATCGTCGGCAGCCTGCGCTCCCTTGCCCCGGGTCTTCTTTGCCATGTCCCCCTGCCCGCCTCGCTCAATCCGGATCGCGCACGATGCAGCGGAAACCGACATGGCTGGTCGACGTATCGAGCGGCTGCGGGTGGCGCGCGGCGGGGCGGTAACGCTGGCAATAGTTCGGGGCGCACAAGTGCGATCCGCCTTTGAGCACCTTGCGCGGAATCGGCACCGCAGGGGTGCAGGGATCGGTGCTTGTCTGCTTGCGGCCCCCGCGCGGGTTGGACGCTACGCAGCAGGCACCCTTGGCCTTCTTTTCCACCTGCGGCAGGCCGTACCAGTCGTCGGTCCATTCCCAGACGTTGCCGATCATGTCGTAGAGGCCATAGCCGTTGGCGGGATACGTCCGCACGGGCGATGTGCGTTCCCACCCATCGAGCATCTGGTTGGCGAACGGGAACATGCCCTGCCAGTAATTGGCCAGCATCGCCCCGCCGGGCGCCAGTTCATCGCCCCAGGCGTAGTCCGCCCCTTCCAGCCCGCCCCGCGCGGCAAATTCGAATTCCGCTTCCGTCGGCAGCGTCTTGCCCATCCATTCGGCATAGGCCTGCGCATCTTCGTGGACGATGTGAACCACGGGGTGATCTTCCAACCCGTCGAGCGAGCTATCGGGCCCGGTGGGATGGCGCCAGTCGGCCCCCGGCACGAACCGCCACCATTGGGAGAAGTCGTTGGTGTCGACCGGGGTCGCCGTGCGGAAGAATACCAGCGATCCCGCCGTGGCCAGCGCCGGGTCCATCCCCGGATAGTCTGCCGGATCGGGCGCGGTCTCGGCAAAGGTCCTGTAGCCGGTGGCTTCGACGAAGCGGGCGAATTCGCGATTGGTGACAGGGGTTTCATCGATCCAGAACGTATCGACGCGCACCTGCCGCAGCGGCGCCTCCTCGGGATAGAAGCGTTCCGATCCCATCGTGAAGGTGCCGCCGGCAATCTTCTTCATGCCTTTGAGATCCGTTTTCGTTTCCAACGCCCTATCCTTTTTTCCGCCACCTGAACATCACAGGCCGGAGCGATGCACAAGAGGCATTTGCATGCCGGCCCTATCCTATGTCCTAGGGCCGGAAATTCCCTGCCAGAAAATTGCCGCGGCCTGCCGCGAAACCAGTGCGCGTTCGGCATCGTCCACCGCGCGCAGCGAAACCACATACCGCACACCGAAAACCGCCAGCGCATGAAACATCCGCAGCAATGCCGGGGCCATCGGCGCCATTCCGGCCGATGCGGTGATCCGCTGCAACGGACGCGCAACCCGGTCGATCTGCATATCATAGAAACGGCGGGCCAGTTCGGGGAACTGGTCGCTTTCCTGCACCAGCAGATAATAGAGCGCGAGCGAGCGCGGCGAGAGATGGAGATCGAGCACGATCCGGCACAGCCGCTCCATCCGCATGAGCGGCGTATCGCCTTCGGGCTCGGCGATATCCTGCCATTGTGCGGCGATTTCACGCTCCATCACATGCGCGAAAAGCCCCGCTTTGCCACCGAAGCGGCGATAGATCGTCGCCCGGCCGACGCCGGTGGCCGCCGCAATCGCATCGAGGCTCGCCCCTTCGAACCCTTGGGCGAGAAATTCGTCTGCCGCCGCATCGCACAGTGCGGCGAAGCGTTCGGCGCTCATCCGCATCTGCACCGTGGCGGGCGGCTCGGGCAATACCGGCGCATAGGCGGGCTGCGGGTCGAGCCCGGCGGGCACCACCGCCTTACGCACGCCAAAGCAATAGACTTCGGCCGCAAGCCGCGCCTGGAGCTGACGCACGGCCTGCGCGGGCGGCTTGTAACCGAGGAAATAGCGCGCGCCTTCCACGGCCATTCCGCCCAGTCTTGTCCCGAGATCGACCGGATTGCCTTCGATCGGGGCGATCAGCCCGGCTTGCGCCTGCTGTTCGAGATAGAGGCCGAAAGCACGGCTCTGGCTGCGGCGAAAATCGTGCAGATCGGCCGCCAGTTGCGGAAAGCGCCGCGTTGCCACGATATTGGCGCGAAACAGGCCGAAATTGCGCGGCCGCGCAAAGGCCTCGAACAGCGTTTCGGCCGCCGCAACAGCGGTGGAAAACAGATCGCCTCTGTCGTTCAGTTCGCGCACGGAGACAGGTGCGAGGTCCGCCCGGACAACCTGATCGAACAGATCCTCCTTGTCGCGGAAATGCTCGTAGATCGCCTGCTTGCTCACTCTCGCGCTGGCGGCGATGCGGTCCATGCTCGTTCGCTCGAACCCATCCTTCAGGAAATGCGTGCCCGCCGCCCGCATGATCCGTTCGCGGCGATCGACACCCTTTTGCATGAACTCGCGCCTGACTTTCCCTGATGGAGAGGCCGATTCCGCAAGTCCCCTCACGGCATCGACCCCTGTTCCTGATCGCCCCCTATTGCGGTTTTGCGGGAATCACCACCACCTTGTCGATCCGGCCGTTGAAGGGTTGCCCGGCAGCCCCTTCGATGACCGGCGTATCGGCGTCGAACCCGATATCGAACGTATCGGTCATTTCCGGCGGCTTCGAAATCGTGCGCGCAATACGCCCGCGCCCGATTTCCTGTCCGTTGGCACGAATGATGATTTCGCCGCCCGCATTGCGCCCGCCGTCATAGCGGAATTCATAAACCAGGCGGGTTTTGCCCGGCGCCAGCGGGTTCTGCGCCGCCACTGACGACTGATCCCCCGGCAACTGGCTCGCCGCCATGTAGGCCACCGGGCGCCCGCCCGCGAGATGGAAGCTCCATCCGCCGAACTTGCTGCCCATTGCCACCAGCGTGCCGCTGGCGTCGCCCGTGGGCACTTCGACATCCGCTTCGATCGTGAACGAGCGCGCCAGCAGCGGCGCGGCGCGCAGGAACGGAATGGAAATACCCGAACCCCAATAGGTGTACCGGTCCCGCGGCGGGCGTTGTGCCGCGCCGGCGGCGGCGAAACGCGACAGATCCATCCGGTCATCCAGCGGATAGACATTGTTGCGCTTGGCTTCGCGATCGAAGATTTCCTGCATTTCGGCCAGCTTGGCGGGGTTCTTCGCCGCCAGATCGCGCGACTGCGCCGGGTCCTTCGTCAGATCGTAGAGTTCCCACTTGTAATCGGCCGGATCGCCGGCGGAATAGGGGCTGGAACTCCAGGGGATGCGCTTGGGCGTGGTGCCCGCCCACCAGCCATCGTGATAGATGCCGCGATTGCCCATCATTTCGAAATATTGTGTCCGGTGCCGTTCGGGCGCGCGCGGATCGGCGAAGCTGTACGTCAGGCTGACACCGTCGATCGGCTGCTGCGCCACGCCGTTGACCGAGGACGGCGCTTCGATCCCCACCGCCTCCAGCAGCGTCGGCACGATATCGGTGACATGCGCGAACTGGCTGCGTATCCCGCTGTCCTTGATGCGGTTCGGCCACGAGATCACAATGCCGTTACGCACCCCGCCAAGATGCGATGCATATTGCTTCACATAAGGGTTGGGCGCGCTCATCGCCCAGACCCAACCGTAGCCATAGTTGCCCACCGTATCCGGGCCGCCGAACTTGTCGAGATCGGCCAGCAGCTGCGCTTCGTCTTCCTTGGTCCCGTTGGCGAAATTGGACATCGGGTTCATGCTGCCCAGCACACCGCCTTCCGCCGCGGCGCCGTTGTCCCCTTCGATGAACACGATCAGCGTGTTGTCCGCCTCACCCATGCGATCCAGTTCGTCGAGAACCCGGCCGAACTGGTTGTCCTGATAGGCCAGCATCCCGGCATAGACTTCCATCATGCGCGCGGAGATGCGCTTTTGCGCGTCCGTCATGCTCGCCCACGAAGGGATACCGTCGGGACGCGGCGTGACTGCGGCCGATTTCGGCACGATGCCGCTGCGCTTCTGCCGCGCCACGGTTTCATCGCGGACCTTGTCCCAGCCCGCATCGAACTTGCCCCGAAAACGCGCGATCCAGTCCGCCGGGGCCTGCAACGGCGCATGCGCCGAACCGGTGGCGATATAGGCGAAGAACGGCTTGTCCGGATCGACCGCCCGCTGGTTGTGAATCCAGTTGATCGTTTCCGTGGCGAGCGCATGATCGAGCACTTCGCCATCCTTCAATGTCGGAATCGGCGCGACGCCGCGATAGAGCGCGGGGGTGAACTGGTTGGTTTCCGCTGCCATGAAGCCGTAGAAGTATTCGAAGCCCAGCCCCGTGGGCCAGAGATCGAACGGTCCCTGCGCCGATACGTGATCTTCCGGCGCATTGTGGTGTTTGCCGAACATCGCGGTGTTGTAGCCGTTCTGGCGCAGGACTTCCGCCACGGTCGCCGCGCTTTTGGGCAGGAGATTGTTGTAGCCGGGAAAGCCGGTGGTGAGATTGGCGACGATGCCGTTGCCCACCGCGTGATGATTGCGCCCGGTCAGCAGCGAAGCGCGGGTGGGCGAACACATCGCCGTGGTGTGGAAGCGGTTGTAGATCAGCCCACGCGCCGCCAGCCGGTCGAGATTGGGTGTCGGAATCGGGCCGCCGAACGTGCTGGCCGCACCCAGGCCGACATCGTCCGTCATCACCAGCAGGATATTCGGCGCGCCTTTGGGGGCGGTGGGCTGTTGCGGGAAAGCGGGTGTCGAATCGCGATAGCTCTTGCCGATCTTCCCCGCGAAAGGCTGTTCCGCATGCGGCAAGGCAGGCCCGGTGGGCGCCTGCTGGGCTGCGGCCTGAACACCCATGGAAACGGCCACCGCCCCCACCGACACAGTCAGAACCCTGCGCAAATCACCCATGACGAAACGCCGCATATCCAATGCCCCTCTCCATACAGCGGGACTTTCCCCGCATCCGAGCCAGACCGGCGCGCGCCATTGCCCGCCGGATCGATACCGGTTTAGTACTGCATAGTCTCGTACTAAACAACCCGCATCGCACGCTTTCGGCATGCAGCGCGGATGAGCGGTGTCAGAGACCGAAAATGCGGCTTATCGAACCGACATTGGCACGGTTGTGCTTGATCCGTTCGACCATCAGCCATGCCCCGTCGCGCCATTCCCAGCGGTCGTGATAATCGCCCAGAGTGTAGAAAGTCTCCTCTCCACCTTCCGCCGCCAGATGGATATCGCGCACATAGGCGCGGCTGGTGGCGCTTTTGCCGGAGACCTTGACCACGATATTGCCGATCAGATGCTGGGTCACGCCGCAGCGGTCGAGATAGAGGCGCATCAGGTCGATCACCGCCTGCGGCCCTTCAAGCCGCCCCCTGCCCATATCCGCCACCACATCCTCTGCCATGATCGCACGGTTGGTTTCCCAATCGCGGTCGTCCATCGCCCGCGCGAAGCGGATGATATTCTGTTCGATGGCCCGGATGGCGAGCAGTTCGGCCAGCTCCTGTTCCATGCGCCCGCCCTCCTTTCTCAGCCGATCGGTTCCAGTTCATCCCACAACGGCCCGACCAGCAGGCGGAAAAGCTTCTCGTCCGAATACATCCGTTCTCCCGAAAGCGCGTTCTCCCCGAACGTGAGGATGGCCATGATCCGGTGGACCGTAGGCTGCGCATCGCCATCGTGGTGCGCGGTAACATTGTATTCCTGCACCACGCCCGCAGGGCCGATGCATTCGCTGATCATCTCGGACCCGCGAATGCGCGGCTGCACATAGGCGATGAAATGTTCGTAGTAGCGGCGGGTGTTGGCCATGCCGCGAAACCGCTTGCCCAGCGGGTGGAACTCGTAAACCGGCTCCCCCTCCATGGTCGCCAGCAATGCTTCCAGGTCCTGCGTGCCTTCGATTTCCGCATGGGCCACGCCAATGGATACCAGCTTTGCAACAGATGCCGCCATCGTTCTTCTTTCCTCTCCATCGTTTCTGCGTTTCCCATGCTTTTGCGCGCGGAAACAGTGTCGCATACCACACCGTCCCCGGAACGAAAGCGCTGCAAGCACCTGCCCACCACGCTTTATCGTTGACGGGCGCGCATGAGCCATTAGCCCTGCCAGGGCAGGCGCTTGCAGCGCCTTGGGAGAGAACGAGACATGACAGCGCGAGTGATCCTTTCCGTCGTCGGCAGCGACCGGCCCGGCCTGACTCAGGCGCTTGCCGATGCGGTGATGGCAGCGGGTGGCAACTGGCTGGAAAGCCATCTCAGCCGCCTGGGCGGGACATATGTCGGCTCGGTCCTCGTCGCGCTCGATCCTGCGCGCCTTGCCACGCTGGAGGACCGGATTCGCGCGGTGGACGCCAGCGGGTTGCGCGTCTCGATCGTTCCGGCCGGAGACACGCCGGATGCGCAGGGCACCCCCTTGTGGGTCGAACTGGTGGGGCAGGATCGCCCCGGCATCGTGCGCGAAGTCACGGCGGTTCTGGCCGAACTGGCCGTCAACATCGAACGCTTTTCCACCAGCGCCGAAAACAGCGCCCATTCCGGCGAACTGCTGTTCCGCATGAATGCACTGGTGACGATCCCCCAAGGCAAGGCGGCTGACGATATCCAGACAGCGCTGGAAGCGATTTCGGGCGAGATCATGGTCGATTTCACATTCACCCCGCCGCAATAGAGCCATCAGCCAACGGCCATATTTGCGCAGCGGGCGGCCATTCTGCCTTGGCCTGCCCGTCCCGGCGCTCTACACCTCCGTGTAAAGGAGAGATCGATGCGTTTTTGGCTATCGATGATGGCGGTGTCCGAACTCGACCAACTGGTTGAACTGGCCCGCCATGCGGAAGAATGCGGCTTTTACGGGGTGACGTATGCCGATCACCTCATCATGCCCGCGAATATCGAAACCCCCTACCCTTACACAGCGGATGGGAAGCTGTTCTGGCCGCTGGAAGCGCCGTGGCCCGATCCGTGGATCACGCTGGCGCTGCTGGGCGCGGAAACCAGCACGATCCATCTGGCGACCAATATCTACCTCGCCGCGTTGCGCGATCCCTTCACAGTGGCGCGCGCCGTATCCACCACCGCCGCCTTTTCCGGTGGCCGGGTGGTCTGCGGCGTGTCGGCGGGCTGGCTGAAGGAAGAATATGACGCAGCCGGAATCGATTTCCCCAGCCGGGGCCGTCGCCTCGATGAAATCCTTGCCGTCTGCCGCAAGCTCTGGGCGGGTGAAATTCTCAGCCACGAAGGCGAATTCTTCCAGTTCGATTCCGTCATTCTGCGCCCGGTTCCGCCCGAACCGGTGCCCATCTGGGTCGGCGGCAAGGCAGGCCCTGCCCTGCGCCGCGCGGCGGCCAACGACGGCTGGCTCGGCCTGCCCGGCACGGTGGACGACAATCTCGCCATCGTGAAGCGGATGCACGACATGCGCCGCGAAATGGGCCTGCCTGTCGAAGGGTTCCGCCCCTGCGTGTCGCTGATCGAACCGCTGACCGCCAATGCCGCCAGCCGCCTCGCTGAAGGCGGGGTAGGCGATACCACCGCGATCCCGTGGTTCCCGACCCCGTGGGAAGTGGAAGCGTTCGTGCCAGAAGGCGCGGATATCACGACACTTTCCGTCAAGAAGGATGCGATCAGCCGCTATGCCGACCGCGTCATTGCCAAGCATAACTGAAACAAGAGAGGAACTGACATGAAACCCGAAGATCTCCCCGGCAAATCCATGGGCGCGGTTCAGGCGCGCGACAAGGAAACATGGCTCGCCCTGTTCGAAGACGATGCGGTGGTCGAAGACCCGGTCGGCGGCCACCCGATGCTGGACCCGGAAGGCAAGGGCCAGCGCGGCAAGGAAGCCATCGGCAAATTCTACGATCTGTTTTCCAGCTCCGGCGCGACGATGAATTTCGAAATCCATCATCTCGTCGGCTGCGGCACGGAAGCGGCCTGCCTGGTGACGATGACATCGACCATGCCCGATGGCACGTCGCACGCCCAGAAGCTGCTCAACGTTTACAAGATGTCCCCTGCGGGCAAGATCGCCTCATTGCGCTCATTCTGGAACTGAACTGCAAGGGGGCTGCAAACGCTCTGCAAGGCGCGGGGAACGGTTCAAAGGGCCGCTTCCCGCGCCTTTTGTATGATCAGGCGGCGGCGTGCCGGTCGAGGAATGCAGTCACCGCATCGGCAAAGCGGTCGTTGCGGTCGCCCGCCACCATGTGATCGGCCTGGTCGATCGTCACGATCTCCGCATGGGGCACCAGCCCGGCAAATTCGTCCGCCCCTTCGGCGCTGACCACATTGCTCAGGCCCCCACGCACAAGCGCGGTCGGCACGGTCAGCGCGGATGCTGCCGCGCGAAAACGCGCCAGCATCTTTTCCCAGCCTTCGGGCGTGCGCCGGTGCTGCATGATCGCCGGGTCCCAGTGCCAGTAGTAACGGCCATCAGCCCCCAGCCGCAGATTCTTGAGCAGACCGCTGGGATCGCGCGGGCGCGGGCGGCCGGGGCGATAGGCCGCCACCGTATCGGCTGCTTCCTCCACACTGGCAAAGCCTTCGGCATTGCCACGCATGAAGCTGGTGATGTGGTTGGCGCCCGCTTGTTCCATACGCGGCGCGATATCGACCAGCACCAGCCCCGCCGCCTGCGCTTCGGCCTCGCCCACGGCGAGAAGCGCGGTTAGCCCACCCATCGACGCGCCGACGAGAAACGCCGGGCGTGTTTGCAGCGCCTGGACCGCCGCCAGATCGGCCATGAACCGTTCGAAACCATAGACACTGTCGGGGGACCAGTCGCTTTCCCCATGGCCGCGCAGATCGAACGATGTCACCCGGTAGCCGGACGCTGCCAACCGCGCTGCCGCCTTGCCCCACGAATGGCGGGTCTGGCCGATGCCGTGCAGCATGATGACCGGCGTGCCATCGTCCGGCCCGCCGACATCCGCCGCGATCGTAACGCCCGCGCCGGGTAGCCTGACCTTTTCAAGCAGGCTTTGGGTCACGCCCCGTCCGCAATCGCGAAATGGATAAGCCACCGCGCGATCATGCCCGGCTTCTCCTCCCCTTCCCGTTCGATCACGATATCCACCGTTTGCTGGAAATGATTGGGCTGCCGCTCTTCGGTATCGACGATAGTGAACACGCCCCGGATCGCCTTGCCCGAAGGGACGGGGGCGGTGAAACGCACTTTGTCGAGCCCGTAATTCAGCCCCATGACCGTGCCGGGCGTGACCGGCAAATGTGCGGTATCGCGCAAGTGCGGCAGCAGCGAAAGCACCAGAAAGCCGTGGGCGATCGTCCCGCCGAGATAGGTTTCCGCCGCGCGCACGGGATCGACATGGATGAATTCGAAATCCCGCGTCGCTTCGGCGAAGCGATCGATCATATCCTGATCGATCGTCATCCATGGCGAAGCGAAGCTCCGTCCCTTCTGGGCCGCGATGAACGCCCGCGCGCTGCCCTCCGCCACGATACCGGTCATCAGATCAACCCGAGTTCGCGGCGCAGCACCTGCCGGTCCACCTTGCCTGTGGCATTGCGCGGCAAAGGTGCATCGCGCAGGAAGATATCGCTCGGCACTTTGTACTCGGCCAGATGATCCCGCACCTGCTGGCGCACCTGATCTTCCGTCACCGCCTTCCCGGGATCGGACACCACAGCCACGGCCAGACGTTCGCCGATCCGTTCGTCCGCGATGCCGAATGCGGCCACTTCCGAAATGTCCGGATGGTTGGCGATCACCCGCTCCACCTCGGCGCAATAGATGTTTTCGCCCTTGCAGATGACCATATTGGTCTTGCGGTCGACAATGGCGACGTAGCCGGTCTCGTCGATGCGGCCGATATCCCCGGTGCGCAGCCAGCCATCGGCATCCATCGTGGCGGCGGTATCTTCCGGCCTGCCCCAATAGCCCGACATCACCATCGGCCCGCGCACGGCGATTTCACCCACTTCGCCAAGCGGCAGCGGATTGCCGTCATCATCAATGACCCGCATATCGGCGAGATCGTGCATCACGCCCGAGGCTTCCGGCCGGGCCGTGAACAGTTCACCCATGGCGAGACTGACGGAACCGGCCGTTTCGGTCATGCCGTAGCCGCCGCCGAAAATACGGTCGGGGAACGCTTCCTGCAGGGCCTTGAGCAGATTGATCGGCAGTGCCTGCCCGCCGCTGGCGATGGAGCCGAGCGAGGAGAGATCGCGTTCGGCCCGCGTTGGTTCGTTGAGGATGTCCCACAGGGTCATCGGCGGACCGGTGAATTCGGTGATCTTCTCTTCTTCGATCAGGCGCAAGGCCTCGGCCGGATTCCATCGGCGGTGGAACACGATCTTGCCGCCGCGCGCCAGGACGCCAAGGAAAATCTGCTGGCAACCGCTGACATGGAACAGCGGGAAAATCAGGAACACCGCGCTGCGTGGGCGTGCCGCCATCAGCGTCTGCACATCGATGCCCAGCTTTGCCGCCATCCGCGCGGCGAAGCGTGCCCCGGCATGCTGTGCCATGAATACGCCTGTCAGCATCGCCCGGTGGCTGATGATCGCCCCCTTCGGCCGCCCGGTAGTGCCGGAGGTGAACAGGATGCAGCAGGGCTCATCCGCATCGGCGGTGTTTTCGGGCAAGGGGCTGCCCGCATAATCGCGCACCATCGCATCGAGTGCGGGCTCGTCGAACACCATGACCCGCCCGGTATAGCCCGCCTGCGCCAGCGCCTCTGCCCGGCGCGTATCGGCCACGACCAGCGAAGCGCCGACATCTTCGGCGCAATAGCGCATTTCTTCGCCCGAACCGCGGCTGTTGATCAGCGCCGGAACCATGCCCAGCGCCGACAGCGCGGTGAAGGCATAGAGCCATTCGGGGCTGTTGTGCATGGCGATTGCCACCCGGTCGCCCGGTTTCAGATCATACTGTGCTGCGAACCCCGCCGCCACGGCGCCGGAATGGGCATGGAAAGTGGCATAGGAAATCCGCCGGTCGCCATCGATGATGAAATCGAGATCGCCCAGCGCGGGCATCATGGCATAGAGCATCGAAAGCGTGCCGTTCGACCGCGCGAAGACGCGCATCGGCCGCCCGTTCACAACCTGCTCCACGATTTCGAACGGTTCGCCGGGGCCTGAAAGGCTGGGTGCGCGTGGATCGATGGACATGTCCAAAATACTCTCCTCTATCATGCCCTTGCGTTCGGCAATTTATAAACAACCAAAAGTTGCGATCAGGCTCTGGCGCAACCGTATCCCCGTGGCTCCGCTGCCCATTCTGCCGCGGGCGCACTCGGAGGGGAAGGCCGATGATGCCAGCCTGTCCGCCGCCGGAAAAGCCGGACTGGCGCATACCCGCAAACGGGATGCGCCAGTTGGTTGACCAAGCGGCGATTGCCGGAAAGAGGCCATCCCCCATCCGGCAATCGCCCCCTGTCCGATTATCGTCACCCGCGCGGTTCGCGGGGCAGACCCAGGCCACGTTCGGCGATGATATTGCGCTGGATCTGGTTCGTCCCCCCATGGATCGTTTCCGACCGCGTATAGAGGTAGATATTGGGCAGATCGTCGAACGCGTAATCCTCGGCCGGTGCGATCAGCCCCGGCGCGCCCGCCACGTCCATCGCCAGTTCACCGAGCTTCTTGTGCCAGGTGCCCCAGTAGATCTTGTGGATGAACGCCTCGCGCGAAAGCATTTCGTTGTCGCCCTTCGACAGCGTGCGCAGCGCATTGTAGCGCATGAGCTTGAGCCCCGTGTGCGCCCGCGCGATCCGGTCGCGGATCAGCGGGTCCTGCGCCGCGCCGTTGGCATTGGCCGCGTCGATGACCTTCTGCAGTTCGACCTGGAAGCTCATCTGAATGCCGAGCGAAGATGCCCCGCGTTCGTGCGACAGCAGACCCATCGCCACTTTCCAGCCCTCGCCCGGCTTGCCGACGATATTGGCGGCGGCGGTGCGGGCGCCATCGAAGAAGGTTTCGTTGAATTCCGCCCCGCCGGTCATCTGCTTGATCGGGCGCAATTCCACGCCGGGCTGATCGATCGGCACGAGCAGGAACGAAATGCCTTTCGAACCCTGGCTGCCTTCTTCCGTCCGGGCCAGCACGAAGATCCATTGCGCGTGCTGGGCAAGGCTGGTCCAGATCTTCTGCCCATCGATCACCCATTCGGGGCCGTTGGGGCCGTCTTCGAGGCGCGCCTTGGTGCGGATATTCGACAGATCGGACCCGGCATTGGGTTCCGAAAAGCCCTGCGCCCACAGGACATCGCCGCTCAGGATCGGGGGCAGAAATTCCTTTTTCTGCTCTTCCGTGCCGAAGTGGATGAACGTCGGCCCGGCCATGGTGACGCCCAGATGGCCGATCCGGCCCGGAGCGCCAGCGCGCGCATATTCTTCGGCAAAGATCACCTGTTCGGCGATGCTGGCCCCGCGCCCACCATATTCCTGCGGCCAGGCGATAGCGCTGTAACCCGCCTTGCCGAGCGCTTTTTCCCAGGCGAGACGCTCGGGAATCTTGTCGCTCATGCTGTTGAGGTTGCGGATCGAAGCGAACGGCCCGGAAAGCTGTTCTTCCAGCCATTCGGCGACTTCGCGGCGGAACGCTTCCTGTTCGGGAGTGAATTCTGTCCGCATCTTACGCCACCTTTTCCAGGCCGATCATGTCGGCAATCCGCACCCGCTGCGATGTGGGATCGCCCAGCAGAACGGCATTGGCCCGGGCACGCTTGAAGAAGAGGTGCGCGTCATGTTCCCAGGTGAAGCCGATCCCGCCATGCAACTGGATCGCGTTGCCCGCGCAACCCATGAAGGCGTCCGCGCTGTAGGACGAGGCAATCGCCGCCGCTTCCGCCAGTTCGTCGGAGGCTTCATCGACGACACATGCAGCGTAATAGGCTGCGGTTTTCGCCGTTTCCACTTCCACCATCATGTCGGCCATGCGGTGCTTCAAGGCCTGGAAGCTGCCGATGGGCCGGCCGAACTGGACGCGATCCTTGGTATAGGCAACCGTCAGATCGAGAACGCCTTCGGCCCCGCCCGCGTTTTCAGCGGCCAGAGCGATCCTCGCAAGGTCGAGCGTCCGCTCCAGAGCAGCCGCGGCATCGCTGCCGTCCCCCAAAATCCGATCCTGCGCGACCGCCACACCGGCGAAGCGCACGGTGGAAAGCGGGCGGGTCAGGTCCATCGAGACATGGCGTTCGATCGTGACACCGGGGGCATCGGCCGGAATGGCCGCCAGAACGGTTTTTCCGGCCGCATCCAGCGCCGCAACCACCAACAGGCCGGCCGCATGGGCATAGGGCACGAAACCCGCTTCCCCATTGAGCTGCCCGTTCTGATCGAGACGCACCGCGATGGCGGGCGTGCGTTCCAATCCGCGCCAGGCGAGCGCGGCAATCGTTTCACCCGCAATGATCGCGGGCAGGAGCGTATCCTGCTGCGCGTCCGTTCCGGCGTT
>Ga0182743_1002316_pt1 | contig 16938 bp, 12 predicted proteins | sample eDN3rd30CKraftOP_FD_128522 | JGI IMG/M metagenome (GOLD analysis project Ga0182743, IMG submission 128522) | Enriched Organic Plus compost microbial communities from Emeryville, California, USA - eDNA 3rd pass 30_C Kraft OP (version 2) (version 2) ... | reverse complement strand
CGGCTGCCCAGCAGCGCCCAGGCGCCGGTCACGGTCATCGCGGCGAAGGCCATCTTGATGATGTCCCAAACGATGAACGGCTGCACCGCAACGGCGAAGGCCGAGCCGAGCACGTTGCTCTGGTCGATCCAGGTGGTGCCGGCGGCCAGCATCAGGAGCCATACGAAGCCGAGGGCAAAGCAGACGGCGTCCGCCGCGACCATCACGCCGAACAGCGCCAGCGGACGGCGCGAGAGGCCGGCATCGGCGGCGCGGCCGATAATGTAGGCCATCGGGATCATGCCTACGATGAACCCGAAGGTCGGCGACATGAGGTAGGCGATCCCGCCCCCGCGCGCGAAGACCGGCAGGCCGAGCAGGCCCTGGGCGATGTAGGCAACGACGGTCGCCACGCCGATCCGCCAGCCGAATGCTGCCGACAGCACTGCCACGGTGAGCGTCTGGAAGGTGACGGGAACCGGGATCAGCGGAATGTTGATCCGCGCGGAAACCGCCAGGAGAATCGTGCCCGCGAGGACGGTGAAGGCGTTGGCCACCATACGGTTGGTGTCGGCCTTCGGCTCGAGCACGCCCAGGATCGTATTCGGGGTCGTCAGAGTTAGCGCCATTGCGATAAAGGTCCACCCAAGAAACTATGTTCGATTATTTCTAGTCAGTGGAATCCGGCAACGCAATGACCTCTGTGCCTTCCCTGGTGTTCAACACAGACTTTGATCCGCAAACCGGGGCGCCTGTAGCGGTCATTCCCGGGTTGGCGCGCCTGACGGCGCCCAATGCCAGCCCCTATACGTTCACCGGCACCAATACCTTTCTCATCGGCCGCGATCGCCTGGCCATTATCGATCCGGGGCCCGACGACGATACTCATCTGGCCGCGCTTCTCGCCGCCATCGCCGGCCGGCCGGTCGAGGCGATCGTTCTCACCCACACGCACAAGGATCACTCCGCCCTCGTTCCGCGCCTCCGCGCCACAACCGGTGCCCCCGTCTGGTTCGAAGGGCGCCACAGGCTGTCGCGCCCACTGCATCCGTTCGAGATCAACACCCTGTCGCGGTCATGCGACTGGCGGCTGGTCCCGGATCGCGTTCTTAAGGACGGCGAAGTTCTCAGCTTTGACGGCATGGAGCTGGAAGTCATCGCGACGCCGGGCCATTGCGCCAATCACCTGGCGTTCGGCCTCCGCGGCACGCCGCTGCTGCTCACCGGCGATCACGTCATGGGCTGGAATTCCACCCTGGTCGCCGTTCCCGACGGCTCGATGGGCGACTATTTCGCTTCCCTCGAGCGGATCATTGCCAGTCCCTACGCCCAGTTTCATCCCGCCCACGGCGGTCCCATCATCGAGGGGCAGAGCTATGCGCGCGCGCTCAAGGCGCATCGCGAGTTGCGAAACGCCCAGATAGTTGAAGCCGTAAGCGCGGGAGCCCAGTCCATCGGCGCCGTCGTGCAGTCCATCTACCCTCAGCAGTCCCCGGCAATCCGGATGGCTGCAGCCATGACGGTGCGCGCCCATGTCGAGTATCTGGCCGGGCAGGGTGCGTTGCGCATGCGCCGGACGCTACTGGGGACGCAGCTGGCACCCGCCTGATCAATCGGGCGGCGGCGCCTCTGTGTCGAAGGGATCGGGCGGCGGCGGTCGCAGGTCACTGGGACGCTCCGCCGGAACGACCGTATCGGTGTCGTTCCGCGTTTCCTGCGGGGGCGGGGCTGCCGGCTCGGACGGCGCGCCGAGCACACTGTCGCGCAGCACGCCGGTGACGGCATTGTCGAGCGCCACCAGGAATTCCTCGATGCGTTGCCCGTTGGCCCCGAGATCGGAAAAGCTCGGCGTCAGCGATGTGGACCGCATGTCGACCTTGGCTCCGCCATTGGCCGTAGCGACGCGGATCGCCACTTCGTCGCGCCAGCCCAGCCAGGTCGTGACCACGGCATCGATCTGGCCGTCGCTGCGCACCGTTGCCGGCGCCTGGCGCAGGCGCACGTCCCAACCCCAGTCGCTCACGAGCTTGGCTACCAGATCGTAGACCTGCGGTGCGCCCAGGGGATAGGAGCGGGTCTTGGCATTGGGAAAGGCAGCTTCGATAGCGCCGCCCGTCTCCCCGGGGGTTTGACCTCCGGCGGCCAGCGCCAGTTTGAGCTCAGGGTCGGTCGAGACATCGGTTACGCGCGGATAGCGGCTGGCTTCCAGTACGCCATAGGCGAAGGGTGCAAGGCAGATGAGGCTGAGCACCAGCCCGCCGAAGGCGCGGTCCCAACCGCGATCGCCGCTGATCCAGAGCCGCACGAGCGCCACCAGGCTGGCGACCAGCGCCATGCCCGCGACCACCGCCGCGACCAGTTCCATGGCATGGAAAGCCTCGGTGGCGATGACCTGCTGGCGGTGGAGAATGACGGGTATAACGGCCAGCGGGATCGCGAAGCTTGCGAGCCGCCGGGCCCAGATTGCCCACTTGGACGTCCGGATGAGGATACGCATCGCCCCCTCGATGCGTCAGGGATTGAGGCGTTGCCGCCGCCATTCGCCGATGGCGTCCTGGGTGAACAGGAAGCGATCGTGCAGGCGGAATTCGCCGTCTTTCCAGAACTCCATCTGGTGCGGCACGATGCGGAAGCCGGACCAGTGCGCGGGGCGAGGCACTTCGACGCCCTCGAGGCGGGCCGTCAGCGTTTCGACACGTTCCATCAGCTCCCGCCGGCTCCTGAGTGGACGCGATTGCTCCGATGCGCTCGAGGCGATCTGCGAGCCGCGCGCGCGGCTATGGAAATAGTCGTCGGCCTCCGAGGCGTCGACGATCTCCACCGGTCCGCGGACGCGGATTTGGCGCCGCAGCGACTTCCAGTGCATCACGAACGCCGCCTTGGGATGGGCCAGCAGCTCGCGCCCCTTGGCGCTGTCGAAATTGGTGAAAAAGGCAAAGCCGCGCCGGTCATGCGCATTGAGCAGCACCATGCGGACATCGGGAAGGCCGTCGCCATCCACGGTTGCGACCGCCATGGCGTGCGGGTCGTTGGGCTCGCTGGCCTTGCCTTGCGCGAACCATTCCTCGAAGAGCTCGAACGGGTCGATGAAGCCCTCGTCGGCATCGTCGAGCAGGCGGTCGGTAAGAGTTCTTTCGGCAGTCATAAGAAGACCTTCGGTCGTGAACTGGACAAGCCGGGGAGCCGTGGCCATATAGGACGTGAAAGTGCGGTTCTGCAACCGCCATACGATTCGATTGGAACCCATGCGCGATCCATACACGGTGCTTGGGGTGTCACGCTCGGCGAGTGAGAAGGACATCAAGTCCGCCTACCGGAAACTGGCCAAGGCGTATCATCCCGACCAGAACAAAGACGACCCCAAGGCCCACGCCAAGTTCGCCGAGGCCACGGCTGCCTACGACCTTCTCAACGACAAGGAGAAGCGGGCGCAGTTCGACCGTGGCGAAATCGACGCGGAGGGCAATCCCCGTTTCGCAGGATTCGGCAACGGCGGCGGCTTCGGCGGCGCCGGTGCTCGCACTGCCCGCGGGGGCGGCAGTTCGGCCAATTTCTCGGCCGAGGACATTCTCAAGGAATTCATGAGCGGCCTGGGCGGGCAGGGACGTCAGTCCCGGACCAGCCAGGGCTGGGACCCGTTCGCTGGCGCTGGCGCGACATCTGCCTCGGCCAAAGGCGAGGATGTCGCAGCCACCGTTGCCGTGAGCCTGGAAGACGCCAACAAGGCGGCTTCCGTTCCGGTGCGGATGCCTACCGGCAAGGTGCTCTCGGTCAAGCTGCCGGCCAAGGTCGAGGAAAACCAGCAGATCCGGCTCAAGGGGCAGGGACACGCTTCGCCTTTTGGTGGCGAGCCCGGCGACGCCATCATCACGGTCAAGTTCGCCCACCACAAGATGTTCCGGCGCGATGGCAACGACCTGCGGGTGGACGTGCCGATCACGCTCTACGAGGCCGTGCTCGGCGCCAAGGTGCGCGTGCCGACCCTGGATGGCTCGGTGGAGCTCAACCTCCCTGCCGGTGTGGACACGCTCAAGTCGCTGCGCCTCAAGGGCAAGGGCCTGTACGGCGAGGGCGATCTGTACGCCAACGTCAAGATCGTGCTGCCGGAAGGCGGCGATCCGGACCTCGAAAGCCTGATGCGCTTCTGGAAGGACCAGAAGCCCTATAAGGTCCGCGACAACTAGCGGGCGTCTGCGATCGTTTGTAATGCCGAGGGGCCGGTTCACCGAACCGGCCCCTCTGTTATTGCGACCAGCCTGAAAACGAAAAACCCGCTCCGGCAATCCGGGGCGGGTTTTCTTGGCCTCAAATCTCAAATGGTCGGGGGGAGGCCCGCTTGCATGCCAGGCCTCCCCCCATATTCCAGCTAAGACTTTGGAGGTCGTTTTACTGGAAAGTCTTGGCGGCCTTGAACGTGGCCTTGTAGCCACCGTTCGAGAAGGCCTGGCCCTTGAGCGAAGCAGTGAAGTCGCCGCCCGGAGCCCATGCCACTTCGGCAGCGCCGTAGAAGACGTTCTCGTAGGTACCGGCGGTACCACCGAGGCCAGCAGCGCCCTTGTTCGAGCCGTAGACACCGACTTCGCCGGTCAGCTTGAGGGTCTCGGTCACAGCAGCGACGAGCTGAGCGGCAACCTGGTAACCCTCGGTGTTGGCGGTGTTGGTGTCTTCGTCGAAGAAGCGGCCACCGAGGTTGATGGTGATGCCATCGGTCACGGCGAAGCCGGCCGAAGCGCCAAAGCCGTAGCTCGGGAGCTGGGCAGCGCCGTTCCAAGCGTTCGCAGCTTCACCCGAGAGGGCGAGCGTGAACATGTCGAACGTTGCCTGGACGCTGGCAAGGCCGTTCCAGTTGGTGCGGTTGGCCGCCACGTCGTTGTTGGCAGCGAAGGCGCCACGGATCTTGAAGTTATCGAAGGTGCCAGTCAGGCCAGCGTGGATCGCATAGGCATTGACCGTGCCGTCGAGGATACCGCCAGCCATCAGGGTGGCGTGAGCGGTCAGGCTCTCACCGGCGTAGCTGATGACGCCAACGGCAGTACCGGCCTGAGCGTAGGTACCATGGTTGAGGGCTTCGAGACCAGCGCCAACCGAGACGCCATTGCCGAGGTCCGAAACGATCTGGATGACGTGGCCGCCGTCCTTGATGCGGTTCGGATCGGAGAGGCCGATGTTGTAATCAACGCCAGCGTCAACCTTTTCCGAGTTGAAGAGGCCGAGGAAGTTGAACGGCTCGTCGTCACCCTTGTTGATGATCGAGCCCTTCTTACCGGCCATGATGACGGTGGCATCGCCAACCGACACGTAGGCTTCGTCGAAGGTAGTGGCCTTGACGTCGCCGCCATCCACGATCAGACCAGCGTCATTGGTGGTCTTGTCCTGGACCTCGCGGATCTTGATCACAGCCTTAGCAGGACCGAAGTCGCTGTCGGCGGTGGCAACGAACTTGATCCAAGCGTCAACCTTCGAGCGCCAATCGTTGGCACCGTTGTTGTCGGGAATCGTGAAGCCGCCAAATGCATCGCCCGGGGGGGTAACGACGTTCGCGCCCGGGGAGTAGTCGCCCCAGTTGAATTCGTACTTCACTTCACCGGTGATCTGCAGGCAGTTGGTGTCGGAAGAGATGGTCAGGCCGGAAAGACCCAGGGAATCGCAGACGTCGAGCGACGTCAGAACGCCCAGATCGGCAGCCTGTGCGCCGGTGGCGAGACCAGCGGCAGCGATCGAACCCAAGAGCAGGTTCCTGATTTTCATTGTTGACCTCCAAGTCAGTCTTGGTTTCCCGACCATCTCGGCGCCTCGGCTCTTTGAGCCTCTGCCCTCGCTTGCGCGACCGGCACCAAGTAAGCCGGGCTTTGAGCCCAGTTTGGTGTGAGTTGGTTTTGCGACGCTGCTTCCCCTGATCGCCCATGTCCGAGTTTCCCCGATCACGTGGTGCGGCAACCAGCTTCAGTTCATCGTCACGCCCCCAATGTCGTTCTACGACGAACAATCTATAGGCGAGAAAAATTCGAAACAAAAGCGAATCCGCCCGAGTCGAGCTGTGGCGGAAGTTTGTCAGAATGTGGACACTCAAAGCATAACTAAAAGTAGTAATGTAGCAGAAACATAAAATAACTGACCAAGAGCGGCGCGGTATGGAGGTATGGTAGAGTCAAGTCGACGCTGAATGCGCGTAATGACCAAATTGTGGCCGCTTCGTGAACTTCGATGTTGCTGAACAACGACTCGCGTAGGCCTCGTCACGGGCTCGTGATGAGGTTTAGACACGCTACGGACATTTGCGTAAGGGGGGAAATGACGTCAGAGTGCCGGCGGGCGGCAGAGGGCCGAAAATGGCTCTCGGAACATTGAGGTAGTTGTGTTGCAAAGCTGCAACGCATCAGAAACATGCCTGACATGCATTTTCGAGATGCGGAAACACTATCGATTCGTCGCGCCGCTATGAGCCCGGCGTGAAGAGAGGCCCGCTTGCATGCCGGGCCTCTCCCCTTGTCCAGCTAAGACTTTGGAGGTCGCTTACTGGAAGGTCTTGGCGGCCTTGAACGTGGCCTTGTAGCCGCCGTTCGAGAAGGCCTGGCCCTTGAGCGAGGTGGTGAAGTCGCCGCCCGGAGCCCATGCCACTTCGGCAGCGCCGTAGAAGATGTTCTCGTAAGTGCCGGCCGTTCCGCCGCTCACGCCGTTGTTCTGGCCGTAGACGCCGGCTTCGCCGGTGAGCTTGAGGGTCTCGGTCACAGCAGCGACGAGCTGGGCGGCAACCTGGTAGCCTTCGTTGTTGGCCGTATCGGTGTCGCCGTCGAAGAAACGGCCGCCGAGATTGATGGTGATCCCGTCGGTGACGGCAAAGCCGGCCGAACCGCCGAAGCCCCAGCTCTGGATCGACTTGACGTTCTGCACTTCGCCCGAGAGGGCGAGGGTGAACATGTCGAACGTAGCCTGGGCGGAAGCGAGAGCTTCCCAGTTCGTGCGGCTGTTGATCACGTCGCGGTTGGCGGCGAAGGCGCCACGAACCTTGAAGTTGTCGAACGTGCCGGTGACGCCGGCATGCATGGCGTAGGCATTGACGTTGCCGTCAAGGATGCCGCCCGCGAGCAGGGTCAGGTGAGCCGAGAGGTTCTCGCCCTTGTAGTTCACCACGCCAACAGCGGTGCCGGCCTGCGCGGTCGAGCTGTTGTTGAGGGCTTCCAGGCCTGCGCCGATCGAAACGCCGTTGCCCAGGTCCGAAACGATCTGGATGACGTGACCGCCGTCCTTGATCTTGGTCAGGTCGGTATCCGAGAGGCCGTCATTGTAGCCGACGCCCAGGTCAACCTTTTCGGAATTGAAGAGGCCGAGGAAGTTGAACGGCTCGTCGTCACCCTTGTTGATGATCGAGCCCTTCTTGCCGGCCATGATGACGGTGGAGTCGCCGATCGAGACATAGGCCTCGTCGAAGACGACGCCTTTGGTGTCGTCGGAGTCGTCGTACTGACCGCCGTTATAGGTCTTGGTGTAGACTTCCTGGCGAACCTTGATCACGGCCTTGGCCGGGCCGAAATCGCTGTCGGCCGTGGCGACAAAGCGGATGAAAGCCTGCATGCGGCTCTGCCAGTCGTTGCCGCCGCCGTTGTCGGCAATGCCGAAGGTGCCCGCCGGGGTGCCGACGATGCGGTAGTCACCGGCGCTGCTGCCCACACCGGTGCTCTTGTAGTCACCCCAGTTGAACTCGTACTTGATCTCGCCGGTGATCTGCAGGCAGTTCGTGTCCGACGAGATCGTGAGGCCGGAAAGCCCCAGCGAGTCACACACGTCGAGCGAAGTCAGCACGCCGAGGTCGGCGGCCTGGGCGCTGGTGGCAAGGCCAGCAGCGGCGATCGAACCCAGAAGCAGGTTCCTGATATTCATTTATTGACCTCCAAGTCAGTCTTGGTTTGCCCAACTGCGGCGCACGGTGCGCCTTACGCACGTGACGAAGCGTCTGCCCTCGCGTTCGCGACCGGCACCGAATGGGCTGGGCTCGAGAGCCCTGCTACGTTTGAGTTTGTGTAAGTGACGGCGACATTGCGTGGTCCCCGGCGGTCGAATCTGCCGACCCGCGCCCTCGGTTTCCAGCTCAGTTCATTCGTCACGCCCCAATGTCGTTTTCGACGCTCAAATCTATACCCAACTAAAGTGAACTAGAAAAGAGATTCGTTTGAGTCTTGAGATGTAACAATGAGATGTCATTTGAATGACATGAAATCAAACATAAGTATAGTTGTCGCGTAGATCAAATTCAGAAATGTCATAATTGATGCCGTGCATCAGTGAGCGGTCAATTGGCCGTGAGTATAGAGCGATTTGCGAAGCCACGCAGGCGCCGCTATCGCGTTAATCTGCAATAGACCTGCTTGATGTATGGTAGAAACGGGGCAGACACATGCCGGCCGAGCTTGTCAGATACCTGCCCAGTTCTCGGTCAGTCGATCACGCGTAGCGCGGCTGCCTCAGCGGCGCCGATGCATGTCACATCAGGGCGTGGCCAGTGTTGCTGGCGTGCAACTATCGACTGAAGGATCGGACGTAGGCCGTGCCGCTCTGGAAGAGCTGCTGTTGTCGCTCAAGGCGCGTGAAGCGTTCGGGGCGGGGCGCTGCGGCGATCGAAAAGCTGGTTTCGGCGTCCTGGTGCCCCAAGGCCTTGAGCGCGATTCGGAAAGCGCCGAAGCTCGTGGCGTTGACCGGGCTGGCCGGGCGCGTGATCGGCGTGCGGAGCACGTCCGCGATGATCTGCGGCCACACGGTGCTCAAGGCGCCTCCGCCGACCAGGCTCACATTCCCGGCAGCACACCCGCCCATGGCCTCAATATTGGCGTTGATGGCGAAGGCCACCCCCTCCATCACCGCGTAGTAGAGCTCGCCCGGGCCGTCATTGCTGGAAACATTCAGAAACGCTGCCCGCACGTCCAGGTCGATGAATGGCGACCGCTCTCCATGGAGATAAGGCAGAAACAATGCGCCGCCCGGTTGCACATCCGCGGCCTCTGCCAGGGTGTCGCCGCGAATGATGTCGACGCCCACCGCGTTCCGGGCCCATTCCGCCGCGGCGCCCGCCGAAAGGATCGGCGCGATCTCGATGATGTCGTCGGTCAGCGGGTGGGGCAGTCGGTAGAACGGACGCGGCTCGGCCGAGGCGCTTGCCGGTGCGACACGCGCTACCCAACCCGTGGTGCCCAGGTAAAGGCTCACGTCGTCCGTGTGATCCGCGCCGCTGCCGACCGTCGTCGCGCCGCCGTCGCCGCACCCGTTGATGATGGGAATGCCAGGCTCGAGATGAAGCAGCTGCGCGGCCTCCTCGGTCAGCGTCCCGATGACCGTCGCGGCCGGCAGGATGACCGGCAACTGGCCGAGATCGATTCCGAAGATGGCGAGCAGTTCGCTCGACCAGTCGCGTCGCGTCAGGTCCATCAGGCCCGTCGTGGCAGCGCAGGTTGGGTCCGTGACGAACTTGCCCGTGAGCTTATAGGCCACGAAATCCTTCGAGCCGGGCAGGAATTTCTCGGCCTTCCTGTAGTGCTCGGGTTCGTGCTCCCGCAACCAGGCCAGCTTGAAAGCCGTCATCAGCGGCTCGGGCGCATTGCCTGCAATGGCCGGGTCGATCCTGTGCCGGAAAGCCTCGACATAGGGCACGCCGCACGGGTCGGAATAGAGCAGGGCGTCTCCGAGCGGATTGCCGTCGCGGTCCACCGGGATAAGGTTTTCCATGGTCCCGCTCAGCACGATCGCCGAGACGTGGAGCGGCGGCAGGTGGCTGACGGCCTCCACCGCCGCCTCCCACCAGCCAAGGGGAGACTGCCGGTGCGGATTCGGGCCGGCCGGATAGTTGACTTCGTCGCGATCGACCATGGTGCCGTCGGCGGCAAACAGCGCCGCCTTGAGCCCGGAACTGCCGATGTCGAAAACCAGGATCGGGTCCTTGGGAGAGGTCATTGTGCGGTCCGCCCCATGCGGCGTAGCAGCACCGCCACGATGATGATGACGCCCGTCAGAATCTTCTGGATGAAGGGATCGACGCCCAGGATCGTCATGCCATTGGCTAGCACGCCGGTAATCGCCACGCCCAGCAGGGTGCCTGCAACGGAGGGCGTGCCGGTGGGCGAGGCGGTGGTTCCGATAAAGACCGCGGCATAGGCCGGCAGCAGCAGCGGCTCGCCCATCGTGTGCTGCACGCTGCCGAGGCGCGAAGCCAGCAGGAGGCCAGCCAGGGCCGAGAGGGCGCCGGCAACGGCGAAGGTGACAATGACATCGCGCATCACCGGTAGACCGGCGAGGCGTGCGGCCTGGGCGTTGCCGCCGATGGCGCGCAGGCGGCGGCCGAACTCGGTCTGCGTCAGCACGAAACTGGCAACGCCCAGGACGGCGACGATCCAGAGCGCCAGTACCGGGACGCCGAAAACATCACCGCGCGCCAACGACTTGAACCCGTCCGGCACGCTCTTGAACATGCTGGCGCCGCCCGAAGCGCCGAAGGCCAGCCCGGAGAGGATCGTGCCGAGCGCCAGTGTCGCCACGAAAGAGGGAATGCCGAACCGGGCCACCAGCACGCCATTGGCCACCCCCGCGGCAAGACCGGCGAGCAGGGCCGCCGGCACCGCCAGCCACACATCATAGCCCTGGCCGAAGAGCGCAAAGCAGATCACGGCGGCGAGCGAGGCCGAAAAGCCGACCGAGAGGTCGAACTCGCCGATAGTCATCACCAGCGTTGCGGCGGTCGCCACGATGGCGAGCGTCGCCATCTGCTGGATGAGGTTATAGACATTGGCCTGCGTGGCGAAGGCCTGTGGGGCGGCGATCGAAAAGCCGATGCACAGCAGCAGGAAGGCGATCAGGGTGCCGAAACGGCTGAGATTGAGTGCAGTCACGATGCCTTGGCCTTTGCCTGAGCGGCGGTAGAAAGAGCTTCGGGCGACGCCTGCGCCCGCTCGAAAGTGGCTACCACGGCGCCGTCGCGGAACACCAGCACGCGGTCTCCCAACTCCAGCGCCTCGTCGCGGTCGGAGGTGGAAACCAGCACGGCATTGCCGTCGGCCGCGATGGCGCGGATGATTTCCTTGATGGTCTGCTTGGCCATCACGTCCACGCCTTCGGTGGGCTCGTCCAGCAGCATCACGCGCGAATGGCGGTTGGCCCAGCGCGAGAAGATGAGCTTTTGCTGGTTGCCGCCCGAGAGCGTGCGGGCCAGTTGCCCGGGAGAACGGAAGGCCATCGAAACCCGCTCGGCGGCCACCAGGAACGCGGAGCGTTCGGCCCTGGTGTCGGGTATCGGCAGGCCCGGCACTTTTCGGTAGGACGACAGCAGCGGCAACGTCTTGTTGAACACCAGGTCGAGGCTGCCGAAGAGGCCCGTGCGATGCCGGTCGGCCGGCACGTAGGATACCGCCGCCTGCACCGCGTCGCGCGGAGATCGCGGACGATAGGCCGCGCCCTCGAGCCTGATCGAACCGTCCTCGATCGGCGCCGCGCCCCAGAGGGCCTGCAGCAGGCTGGAGCGTCCCGAGCCCGAGAGCCCATAGAGCGCAACGACCTCGCCGGCGCGGACGGCAAGGCTGGCCGGGGTCCGCAACTCACCGGTCACCAGCCCCTCGATCTCGAGGATGCGGCGCGCACTGGCGGCTACCGGCGGCCGGTCTTCGTTTGCGGCGTGCGTGCCGCCCATGGCTGTTACCAGGCGGGCGACATCGAGCTCGCCTTTCGATAGTTCCTCGACGACCCGGCCGTCACGCAACACGATGGCGCGATCGCAGAATTCGGCGATTTCGTCGAGCCGATGGCTGACGAGGATGATGGCGGTGCCGCGGGCGCGCATGCGATCGATCACCGCGAAGAACTTGTGCGCATCTTCCGCCGGCAGCGCCGCCGTCGGCTCGTCCAGGACCAGGATGCGCCCCTCGTCGGAAACAGCCTTGAGCAAGCGCACGAACTGCTTTTCTGCCGGCGGCAGGAAGGCCACCGGAATATCCAGTTTGAGGTCCGGCGCGATCTCGCGGGCATGGCGGGCGATCGCCTCGCGCATCGCCTTGCGGTCGATTCGTCCGGCGCGCTTGGGGTAGGGGCGGCCGAGGAAGCAATTGTCGATGGTATCGAAACTGGGGACCAGCGGCGCGTCCTGGTGGATCACCCGGATGCCGGCCGCATAGGCATCGTGCGGAGAGTGGAAGTGCACGGGCGTCCCATCCACCGCGATGGTTCCGCCGTCGGCCGCCTGTGCCCCCGCGATGATCTTGATGAGTGTCGACTTGCCCGCCCCGTTATGACCGACCAGGCCCAAAACTTCGCCCCCGGAGAGTGAGAGGCTCACATCTTCGAGGGCGTTGGTCGCGCCGAAGCGCTTGGTCATGCCGTTGAGGGCGAGCAATGGTCTTCCGTCAGTCGCACTTGACGCCCAGGCTGTCGCGCGTGATCAGCTCGACAGGGGCGTAGAGTTCGTCCTTCTCGGGCTTGCCGCCGGCGAGGATGGTATTGAGCTGGTCAGCCGCGATCTCGGCCATCTGCGTGAAGCCCTGGCGCACGGTGCCGACATAGGAGGTGCACTTCTTGATGAGCTCGATCGCTTCGGGGTTCCCGTCGATGCCGGCAACCACGATGCCCTTGCGGCCCGCCGCCTCGATGGCGAGGTTCGCCCCGATGCCGGGCTCGTCCCAGCCGGCCCACACGGCGTTGATCGCCCCTTCGGCCGGGTTGGCGAGCAGGATGGCATCCATGGCCGCTCGGCTGTCCTCGATCTGGCCGGGCACCTGCACATAGTGGTCGGCGATCTGCTTGACGTCCGGATTGGCCTTGAGGGCCTCATCGAGCGCCAGCTCGCGCTGATGCACGCCCGGGTGGGCCGAATAGAAGAAGCGGACGATATTGCCCTTGTTCCCGATCGTGTCGAACAGGAACTTGGTCATGGTCTGGCCGAGCACGAAATTGTCCGACGTGACGTTGAGCACGGTCGAAGCGTTCTTGGCGCCGTCGATGGTGACCACGGGAATGCCGGCGGCCTTGGCCTTGTCGACCTGATCCTGGATCTGGGCAGGGTCGACCGAGACCAGCACGATGGCATTGGCGCCCTTGGTGGTGGCATCCTCGACGCGGCTCGCAAAGGCGCCCATGTCGCCGGCCGTATCGACCACATCGATCGACCACTGGTGCTTTTCGGCCTGCGCCTTGAACGAGTCGATCATCTCGGCCGTCGCGATCGCCGACAGGTACGGCGTGAGCACCGAAACCTTCTCGCCGGCAGCCTGCGCTGCACCGGCAGCCGTAAGCGCAAACGCCGCCGACAGGGCCAGCGACGTCATGGACTTGGTCATTTCGAGTTCCCTCCAGAATTCCGCGCCGACCTTACCGGTCGGGAGCAGGCGCTCCAAGCTCAAAATGCTGATCGATGCTCATTGGCCGCAGGGGCCGCTAGCGCACGAAGCCCAGTGGCATCGTGAAGGTCCACTCGCTCTTGCCGGACTCCGGTGGGATCGCAGGGAAGGGCGCGGCGCGCTGCACGGTCTCGATCGCCGCCTTGTCGAACACCGGATTGCCCGACGAGCTCACGACGCGGATGCCCGAAGCCGAGCCGCCCGCCGAAACGGTGAATTGCACCTGCACTTCGCCACGCCCCCTGCCGCCAGAAGGGTAGCGCAGCGCGCGCCGCAGCCTGGAGAGAACCTGGCCGGGATACTTCGTCACCGACGCGCTATTGCCCTGCGCTCCGGTCCCCTTCTGGCCCGCCGACGCCGCGCTCGCCACCGCATCGGCGTTGGAATTGCCGCCATTGCCTCCGGCACTGGGTTTGGGTTTTTGCGGTTGGGGCTTTCTGGGTGTCTCGTTGGCCTTCGGGTAGGTAGGCTTCTGCGTCTGCGCGATAGTCCGTGTCTGCGGCACGGGCGGGGCGTTAGGGTCAACCGGCTCGGTTGCCACGATCGTTTCCGCCACCTCGGTCGGCTGGGCAATCTCCTGAGAGGGTGGCGGAGCGATATCCTCTGGCTCGATGGTCACGGGCGTGTCGGGCGTGACGGCGTCAATCGCTTCGGCCACGACCGAGTTCGACGCCAGGAGCGGCGCTGTTTCAGCTGCCAGGGTCTCGACCGGTTCGACCCGTTCGGCCACCGCCGCAGTCACCGGTTCCGCTTCCTGCCGGGCCGGCTCGACGGGCTCTGCCTCGATGGCTTCCGCCTCGACGGGTTCGACCGCCTCTGCGCTGGTGGGCGTGGCTTCAGCCTCGACCGGCTCGAGCGTTTCGCTTTGGGACGCTTCGATCACCTCGCCGCCGGCGGACACCATCGATTGGGTCGCGTCGCTCTCGATTTCGCTGACCGCGTTGGATTCGACGGTCTGCGTCGCGATGATCTCCACCTCGACGGCCGAACCCTCAATGTCGAGCGTGTCGTCGGCGGGAAGGAACAGGAAGAGTCCGGCGGCGAGCACGCTCCCATGAATAAGAAGCGAGGCCACCGGCCCCAGCAGCCAGTGCCTGTGCCTGGCTGGAGCCCCGATATCGAGCAGCGATCTGCCCGGCGCCGCAACGCTCGGCACGGGTTCGCCCGTGTTCTGGATGACGATTGGCACCCAGGCCCGCGGCGGTCTGCCGGGGAGGGGATTGTCGTTGTTCCAGATGGGCCAGGCCGCGCTCATGGCAGATCAGAGTCCGAACTGGATGGCAGTCTTGTTGTCGGTCGAAAGGGTGGCCAGGCACTCCCCGGCCGCTACGTCGGTGCCGGTGCAGGCGGCGACATCGTTGATCAGCACCCGGCTCAGCCCGTCGCAGGGAATCTTGCCCAGGTCGAACTGCAGCACCTTGGTCTTGCCCGCCGGCAGCGCCTTGAAGTCCAGCGTCACCAGCCGCTCGATACCGCCTGCCGCGTTGAAAAGCGCCACCTCGAAAGCAGCCTTGTCGAGGGGCTTGCCCATCCCGTTCGTAGCCAGGAACGTCACCCGGCAACCCGTCTCGCTCGGCTGGACCGCGTTGAGTTCAAGCAGAAGGCCTGCGGCCGGCGCCATGTCCTGCGCCAGGGCGGCCGGCGGCAGGCCGATCGCGGCAAGCACCCCCAAAATTGCTGTTACGCGCGCGATCATCTCGGCTTCTCCTCGAAACGAAAAACAACCGGCGCGACAGGTTGGTGTCGCGCCGGAGGAGGCGTCAGTAGTCGAACTGCTTGGCCAGCGTCAGCTTGAACGTCCGGCCCTTGGAACGGTCGGGCGTCTGGTTGTCGCGGTAGTCGGCATTGAAGATGTTCTCGATCGAGAACTGCGCTTCCGTACCGGCGAACGGACCGGACTCCGGCTTCCAGCTCGTGAAGAGGTCGAACGTGGCGTAGCCCGGCGTCGCGGTGCTGGTCACCGAGCTGTCCGCCGCCGAGACGCCGGTATCGGTGGCCGCGACGAACGTCGCCTTGGCGCCGTATTCCAGGTTGTACTCGGGGTTGCGCGCGCCAACCGTGAGCTGGAGCTTGTGACCCGGGACCGAAGTCAGCGGGTTGCCCGTGACGTCGTTGGTGCCGACCATGGCCGCGTAGGCCAGGCGCCCGAAGAGGAATTCGGACTCATAGCTGCCTTCAACTTCCACGCCGTAGATCGTGGCCTTGCCCACGTTCCAGAAGTAGGGGTTGCCGGCGACCGACGGGGCGGATTCGATGAGGTTTGTCAGGTCGTTGTAGAACCCGGTGACCTTGACGCTCGCCTGGTCGCCGTCGAACAGCAACTCGTATCCGGTGAGCGCGAAGCCCGCCTCATAGGAGTTGGATTGCTCCTTCTGCAGGTCGAGGCTTGGGCCCTTGGTTGAATTGTACTGATAGAGCTCGTCCAGCGTCGGCAGGCGTTCGGTATGGGCCACCGAGCCGAAGATCGACACGTTGTCGTTGAACTTGTAGAGCGCCGCCACCTTCGGGGAGAGCGCCACATCCTGGATGTCGTGCTGGCCCTTGGGCGTGATGTCGGGCTTCTGCCAGACGAAGTCGGCGCGCCCGCCGGTGATGATGGTGAGCTGGTCGTTGAGGACGAATTCGTCCTGCGCATAGAGTCCAAGCCGCGTGTCGGTGCCTTCCGGGTGCGTCGAAATCGCCGTGCTCGCCAGCGGCAGCGTCGTGAACGCAACGCGATCCTGATAGCTCAACTGCGCGCCGTAGGTCAGGAAGTTCTGCCAGTTCTCGCCGGTGAACTCGGAGGTGTTCTCCAGGCTCGCCTGCCAGGTCTTGTACCCGTATTCGGCATCGCCGATCGAGCCGATCGCGGAATTGGCCTGCTTCACATAGGTGTCCGAGTACGAAAGGTTCGCCTTCAGGTCCACCCAGGGATTGTCGAGGTCTTCGTTCTCGTAGTGAAGCACGGCAGTCTGGTCGACCACGTCGCGGTCCACCTTGCCGAACATCGCGACCGTGCCCGTCTGGGCGTAGTCCTGGTCGTCGTTCTTGCTCGACCAGCGCTGGTAGGAAAGGCTCAGCTTCTGGTCATCCTGGTCACCGAACCGGGCCGTGCCCTTGATGAGGCCGGAATAGGCGTCGAATGCGGAACCCGAAAGCGTCTTGCCGTTGGCGAGGTCGAAATCGTTCGACCGGCGCCAGTTGCCGGTGGCCAGGACGTCGAAGCCCTCATTGAACTTGTGCGCCACCAGGCCCGACATCAGCGTGCCGTTGCCGTTGGACGTGTACTGACCCTTGATGCGCACCGCCCCGGTCATGCCGTCCTTGATGAAGTCGGAGGCATCCTTGGTGGTGAAGTTGATCACGCCCGCCAGCGCGCCCGAGCCGTATAGCGTGGAGGAGGCCGGACCGCGCAGCACTTCGACCTGCTTGTAGAGCTCGGGATCGGAGAAGAACGAGCCCATGCGGTACTGCTCGTAGAACTTCTTGGCTCCATCCACCGTGACGATGATGCGCGACTCGTCGCCGGAATTCTCCGCCGTACCGATGCCGCGAATGTTGAAGGATTCACCGAAAATGCGATCGCTGCCGATCACCGAGACGCCCGGAACCGTCT
>Ga0182743_1002311_pt1 | contig 16956 bp, 8 predicted proteins | sample eDN3rd30CKraftOP_FD_128522 | JGI IMG/M metagenome (GOLD analysis project Ga0182743, IMG submission 128522) | Enriched Organic Plus compost microbial communities from Emeryville, California, USA - eDNA 3rd pass 30_C Kraft OP (version 2) (version 2) ... | reverse complement strand
GAGGTGCAGGTGCGCGCCGTTGCCCGCGCCGCCGGCGACGGGGAGCGGCGAGAAGGAGGCGGCGAAGCCAGTGTCGCGTGCGGCGAGGCCGACGATGAGGCGCGCGAGGACGAGGTCATCGGCGGCTTCGACCGGTGGCCGTGCGGCGGTGGAGAGTTCGAACTGGTCGCGCCCGGCTTCGGCGTGGAGCTGTGCGATCTGGATCCCGGCCGTCCGCGCCCGCGCGAGCACCCGCTGCAGGAACGCGGCGTGGTCGGTGATCGCGTGCAGTCCGTATGCCGACCAGCCTGTGAACGCGTGGGCATCGGCAGGGAAGAGCATGAACTCGAGCTCGTGGCCGACGGATGCGGTGATGCCAGCCGCGTCGAGCCGCTCGACGGTGCGAGCGAGCACGCTGCGGGTGCACGTGGGGTCGATCTCACCGTCGAGCGCGTGGACGGTGACCGGCTCCCAGCGGACACCGTCGCCGAGATCTCGGGCGGCGTCGTCGACGACGCGGAGCCGCATGTCGCCGACAGGGGAGAAGCGCTCGGTGAACGCGAGCTGGTCGTCGACGCAGAAGACGTTCCAGCTGGGGGAAGCGCCCATTCCGACGGTCGCGAACGCCTCCGCGCGCTCCGCCGGCACCGCCTTCGCGCGCGCAACCCCACTCGGGTCGATCAATGACCCGATCAGCAGGTGCTCGTCAGCCGTGGCGGGCATGGGATGAGGGTAGCGGGCCGCGGGGAACCGGGTCGCCGCTGCATGGCTGGGCGGATGCAGCGCGGGCGAGATTCGTCCGGCTGCGACGCGGTTGGCGTACGCGGCTACAGGACGCCAGCAAGCTGTCGACCGATCGCAGCACCGAGAGGGATGGGGACGGCATTCCCGATCTGGCGTGCGATCTCAGTCCTTGAACCCACGAAGAGGTGGCTTGCAGGGAAACCCTGCAAGACCGCGGCCTCATAGTGCGTGATGGCGCGGTTCAGCGTCGGATGGAGGTAGCGTCCCTTCTCAGGCTTGAAGAACTCGGTGCGGATCGTCACAGAGGGCCGATCGGCGTGGAGACGCCCCATCACGTCCGCGGAACCCGTCTTGTGCTTACGCCAACAGGGGGCGAGGTCGGCTTCATCGATGTCGAATCGATTTCCGCCCGGCGGAATCGCAGCCATCCGCCTCTTGGAGAGGTCGGTGTAGTTCCGGCTCCAGTGCAGGTCCCGGGTCGAGAACGGACCCGGGAGTCGTCTGCCCGAGAACATGATCCACTTCGTCCCAAGGAGATGATCGCGGTCCGGCTCTCCGGGGATCCCACGAAACGCATCGCTTACCCATCGATGCCTCGCACGGGTCGATGAGGATCGCGGTGCGTGCGTCGGGTCCGGGAAGCCGGGGAAGGGCAGCGTCCGCAGGTGTCCGATCAGCACAGCACGCTTCCGTGCCTGCGGCGAGCCGAAGTCCGCGGCGTTCAGCAGACGATGTTGGAAGGCGTACTCCTCCAGGAATCCACCAGGCCTGGTGGCGTCGACGAACTGGCCGAACTGCTTCGACCTCTCGAATGCGGCGACGTTCTCGACGACGAAGTACTTGGGTCTCACACGCTTGATCGTCTCGGCGTAATAGCGCCAGAGGCCGTTCCGGAGATCCTCTTCATCCTGCTTGCCGAGCGTCGAGAAGCCCTGGCAGGGAGGGCCGCCGACAACGACGTCGATGTCCTTCGGCATCGGGCGTGTGTCGAGCCATTCCTCGATCGCGCCGGCGAAGACGATCCCGGGTCCAAATGTCGCCTCGTATGACGCGGCGGCCGCGACGTCCATCTCAACGGCTGCCACGCTCGTGAATCGGTCTGATCCTTCGCGGAATCCTGCGGTCAACCCGCCCGCGCCGGCAAAGAGATCGAGGACGCGAATGGGACGGGGCACGTCACAGAATCCTAGCCGGCGGACTAGGTCTCGGTTCGCCGTGACGCGGCATCGCTTCCGGGATGGATGTTGGAAGGGTTACCGCGACCATAGCCTCTATTCTCGCGGCGGCTTCTGACATTCAGCGACGGCGGGGAGCGTCACAGATATGCGCGCAGGGCCTCCGCGAGTTCGGAATCGCGCAGTGCCGTGAGCGCCTTCGCTTCGATCTGGCGTACTCGCTCGCGGCTGACACCGACAGCTTCTCCGATGGCCTCCAGCGTACGAGGTGGCTCCCCGCCGAGCCCGAATCGCCATCGGATCACGTCGGCTGCGCGTTCACCCAGCGAGTCGACGAGCGATTCGATCTGGCGCGAGAGCATCGCTCTCTCGAAGAGCTCCTCCTGCCCCGGGCCGTCGGCATCCACGAGCTCGTCGGCGAGCGTTGCCCACGCGGTTTCGCCGTCCGCCGCTTCTATCTGAACCGGCCTGTCAAGCGAGTAGGGCGCATCGAGGTTGTTGACGACCGCGCGAATAAACGCAGGTGTCTCGGCCAGCAGGTTCGCGACGTCGTTGATCCGCTGTGTCGGGGTGCCCGAGCTCTCCTCCCACGCCCTCACGATCTCCGGCACCTTTTCGACAACGTGAACGGGGAATCGGATCGTTCGCCCCTGATCTGCGAGCGCACGGACGACCGCCTGCCGGATCCACCACGTGGCGTAGGTGGAGAACTTGGTGCCGTGGAACCTGTCGAACCTCTGGATCGCACGCAGCAGACCCCAGCTTCCCTCCTGCACCAGGTCGGCGAGCTCGAGGCCGCGATGCTGATAGCCCTTCGCGATGTGGAGGACGAGGCGCAGATTGGAACCCACCATTTGCTCCATGGCCCGCTCCCCGTTCCGAGCCAGCAGTTGCAGGTCGAGCCCCCCGATCGTCACCCGTTCCTCGTGCGAGAGCGACTCCAGCCGTTCAGCGGCGAAGACGCCGACCTCGATCTCGCGCGCGAGCTCGACCTCGTCCTGTGCCGCGAGAAGCGGAAAGTCTCGAATCCTGCGAAGGAAGTCCTTCAGAACATCGTCGTCGAGGTGAACGTCGGCGAGAGCGGGATCCGCGATCGGATCGTAGGGGTCCGGTCCAGAGGCGAGGATCGAGTCGACGAGTACGGACTCGGCTTCGTCGGACGCGAGGCGTCGATCAGGGTCCCCGTCAGGCGGGTCCTGAGCCGTGGCTTCGCTGGTCCCCTCACGTGAAGCTGGCCTCGTATCCGCCTTGCGGGCTCGGAGCGTGACGGCCGCAAGCGCAGCATGCACCGCGTTGAGGCGCTCCCGAGTGTGGTTCGCGAGACGCTCTTTGCCTGCGTGCGGTTCCATCAGCAGGTAGATGCTTGTCTTGAGGAGCTCCAATCGGGTCGAGTCCGACTCGAGCTCTGCCCGATGCCGGCTGTTCAGCCGCACGAGCCCCGTGACCGGCTCGAACGAGTACAGCTGCCGTGGATCGAGATCGATCCAATCGAACGAGATCGCGGGGGCATCGTCGCGGATGCCGACTGTCTTCTGCGCCAGCGACTCCAGTCCGCTCGGGGCGCCCTCACCCGCAGCTGCGAACGGTTGGGCACGAAGCTCCCGTCGGCGCACGCGTCTCCAGGCCTCTTGCGCATCCTCCAAGTAGGCCTTCAGCGAGAACCCGTCGGTTCGTGCACGCTCGATCGCTTGCATCGCGGAGGGTCGCAAAAGGACACCTCGTTTCTCGGCGTTCATCACGACGGCACCCAGCGCATCGGGTGTGAGGTCGATCACTGCGCGTGCGAGCTGCGTATCGGCGGCTCCGTCTGGATGGAGCTGCAGCCACCCGCCGCTATGCAGGAGGCGATCGTTCCGATAGACGAAGAGCCCCTGCCAGGCTGTCCGAGGTCTGCCCAGCATCGCGGCATTCGGGCCGTTCACAGCCGGCGGCAGGATGTAGCACGTCATGGTGAGACGCCCACCGCCGGGCAGCTCCGCATCGAGCACCTTCGGGTAGCCCGTCGAGCCCCATCGCTCGAACTCGAAGGGGTCGATGGGCTTCACCACTCGAGGTGCGCCTGCCTCGTTGCTGCTCTCATCGAGTTCGTCGAGTTCGATCCGAATCCTTCCGTCCGCGATCAGGCGGTGGAAGGTCAGACCGAGCTCATCGCGGAGTCGCACGATCATCGCCTCGAACCAGCTCCGACGAGCCTGATAGGTCGAGGCCTCTGAGACGCCCTCGAGGTCCGACCACTCCACGACGGTCCCGGACTCGGCGTCGAGCCCGCGCTTCTGGAGGACCGACGCCGCTGCGCCCGCGTCGATCACCTGCGCATGGATGTGAGGGCCGGATTGCGCGCGATCGAGCCTCATCGCTGCGGCGGGGGAGAATCCCGTCGTGGAGAAGACGGTCAGGATGCGTGCCTGACTCAGCGAGGCCGCCTTCAGCCCGATCCGGAAGTGCCCTTGATCAGTCGTCGTATGCTCGCTCCCGCCGCCGAGCGCCATGGCGCGCTCGAGCTGGGCAAACGTCATGCCGCATCCGTCATCGCGGATGCGGATCGAGCGGACGGCTCCGTTCCGAGTCACGAAGCGGATGCTGACGCGTGTCGCGCCGGCGTCGATGCTGTTGTCGATCAGATCGGCCAGTGCGGAGGCGAGGGTGTGCCCTCGTCCTATCGCTCCGAGAACCGAGGCATCAGGCGCGAGAACGACGGTGTCTTCCCCCAGTGCGGCCCCATCGACATCGATGCGGTCTGTCATGGCAGCGAGCCTAGGCGCACTCGCCGACATGGCGAGTTGTCGGAGCGCAGACGCGCCTCCAAGCGCTGTCGGTCTCTTGCGATAGAAAGAAGAGGACTCGGACCGGAGCGCGTCGAACGCCGATGCCGCGGTAAGTCGAAGCACCATGGGGAGTGTTGTGGCCAAGAAGAAGCTGATCGAGGTCGCGCTGCCACTCGAAGCGATCAACGCGCAGTCCGCGAGAGAGAAATCGATCCGGCACGGGCATCCGTCTACGCTGCACCTGTGGTGGGCGAGACGTCCGCTCGCCACTGCGCGAGCGGTGCTCTTCGCGCAGCTCGTCGATGATCCGTCGGAGCGTTCGGATGAGTTCCGGCGCGAGGCTGTGGAAGCCGGAACGAGTGACGTGGAGGCTCATGTCGCCGCGCGTGTGGACGCCGAACGCCAACGGCTCTTCGATCTCATCACGCGCATGGTCGACTGGGACAACCTCGGTGACGAGGACCTCTTCGAGCAGGTGCGCGCCGAGATCCGCCGGTCCACAGATGGCAACCCCCCGGCGATTCTTGACCCGTTCGCGGGCGGAGGGACGATTCCCCTCGAGGCCCAGCGGCTCGGACTCGAAGCCCACGCGAGTGACCTCAACCCTGTCGCAGTCCTCATCAACAAGGCACTGATAGAGATCCCGCCGAAGTTCGCAGGACGCCCGCCGGTGTTCCCCGGTGCTGAAGGCACGCGCAACTCGTGGCCGAAGGCCACGGGCCTCGCCGAGGACGTTCGGCGCTACGGCCAGTGGATGCGCGACGAAGCCGAGCGCCGCATCGGGCACCTCTACCCGAAGGCGACGCTGCCCGACGGTACGAACGCGAACGTCATCGCCTGGATCTGGGCGCGCACGGTCACGTGCCCCAACCCCGCCTGCGGGATCGAGATGCCGCTCGTGCGCTCCTGGTGGCTCGGTAAGAAGAAGGGCAAGGAAGCGTATGTCATTCCCTCGGTCGTGAACAGCCGCGTGGAGTTCACGATCGGGCACGATCCGAAGCGCGCGCCGTCAAAGGACAATGATGGGACGGTCGGCAGGGTGGGTGCGACATGTGTCGCATGCGGCAGCGCAGTGTCCCTCAAGTACATTCGGGACGAAGGAAAGGAGCGAGGCCTCGGTAACCGGTTAATGGCGACGGTTGCGGAGGGCAACAGGCGGCGGTTCTACTGCGCGCCGGATGCTGTCAGTGTTGCAGCGGCGGCTGTGCCTTCGCCGGTTGAGGCGCCATCAGGATCGCTTGCCACGAATCCGAGGGATTTCAAGACCCCGAATTACGGCATGACGACCTTTGCGTCACTGTTCACGAACCGGCAGCTGACTGCGCTCACGACGTTCAGCGATCTCGTCGGGGAGGCGCGGGAGCGGATCCTCCAGGATGCCCTCGCCAGCGGCCTTTCCGAGGGCAGCCGCCTCGAAGAGGGCGGAACGGATGCTGCAGCCTACGCTGACGCCGTAGCTACGTACCTCGCGCTCCCGATCAGTCGCGCTGCAAACAAACTCTCGTCGCTCTGCAGCTGGGATTCGAGCCCCAAGATGGAGTCCGTGCGCGGGCTTTTCGCTCGCCAGGCGATCCCGATGGTCTGGGACTACGCCGAAGCGAATCCGTTCGGGGGGTCGGGGGGTGATCTCAGCGAGGATATTCGCTGGGTGGAACGTGTGATTGAGCGACTCCCTGCTCATGGTGTTGGTCGAGCTGTCAGCGCCGACGCAGCTTCACGTCGCTATGACAGTGCGGTGATTTCGACAGACCCCCCCTATTACGACAACATTGGCTACTCCGATCTCTCCGACTTCTTCTATGTGTGGCTCCGGCGATCGCTCCGCGGAATCCAGCCCAAACTCACGAGCACAATGCTCGTCCCCAAAGCTGAGGAACTTGTCGCGAATCCATATCGCCACGGAGGCAAAGGTGGAGCCCGCGAGTTCTTCGAGGCGGGTTTCGAGAACGTGTTCGAACGAGCACGGGAGACGGCAGGAGGGGACTACCCGATCACCGTGTACTACGCCTTCAAGCAGTCCGAGACCGATATTGGGGGAACTGCGTCGACCGGCTGGGAGACAATTCTCGGAAGCATGGTTCGTGCGGGTTGGACCGTGACCGCAACATGGCCCGTGCGGTCAGAGCTCGGCAACCGAATGATTGCGTCAGGCACCAACGCCCTCGCATCGTCCATCGTCCTTGCGCTTCGCTCTCGACCAGCAGATGCTCCGATCACTGACCGGCGAGGCTTCCTCGCAGAGCTGAAGTCGACCCTCCCGGAAGCTCTACGTAATCTGCAGCAAGGAAGCGTCGCTCCTGTCGACATGGCTCAGGCCGCGATCGGCCCGGGCATGGCGATCTTCTCCAAGTACGCGCGTGTCGTCGAGCCGTCGGGCGAACCCATGAGCGTGCGCGACGCGCTCCGGGCGATCAACGGGGTCCTCGACGAGGTGCTCTCGCAGCAGGAAGGAGATTTCGACGACGACACGCGCTGGTGCGTGTCGTGGTTCGAGACGCACGGCTTCGACGTCGCCCAGTACGGCGAAGCCGAAACGCTCGCGAGCGCCAAGAACGCGTCGGTTGCTGGTCTCGTGCGGTCGGGTGTGATCTCGAGCGGCGGGGGGAAGGTCAAGCTCTTCGCGCCGGAGGAGCTTCCAAGCGACTACGACCCCCGCGCGGACGATCGCATCTCGCTGTGGGAAGTCCTGCTCCACATCGCTCGCGCGCTATCCGACGCGGGTCTGGATGCAGCAGGGCGCATCCTCGCGGCTGCGGAGGAGCGAGGCTTCGACATGGCGGCGGCGCACGAGCTCGCATACCTTCTGTATGCCATCTCGGAGAAACGAGGTCTCACCCAGGCCGGCATCCTGTTCAATACGCTTGGGTCCTCCTGGCCCGAGGTGCGTGCCGCAGCCGCATCCGCAGTCCAGCGCAGATCCTCGACGGACGCGCCCACACTCGATTTCGACGATCTGGAGTCGTGAATGGCCGAGATATCCAACCGTGCACGAATCGACGAGGCGCTGCTACTGGTGGCGGAGGCCCTCGACCCGTTCATCGAGCGCACCGTCGCGGCACATGTGCCGGAGGGTCATGACTGGACGGTTCTCCTGCGCCTCCGCGATGAAGCCGCAGGCAAGACCGGTCTGGACTACTCCAGGCTCGACCCCTCCGCACAGCTCAAGATGATCAACGGCCGGTTCGGCGAACTCGGCTACCTGTTCGACGGCGTGCTCAGTCGCGCTGAGAAGAACTTCGCAGGCGAACTCGCGACCGTCCGCAACGACCTGTCGCACAATCTCAGAACGTTCAGCGCCGACGACACCTACCGCGCATTGGATACAGCCGAGCGACTCCTCCGGGCGATCGGGGCGACGAAGTCAGCGGACAAGGTGCGCCGTTCCCGACTCGACGTCCAGAGACGCGCGTACGCAGAGGAGACGAAGCGCGATATTCGTTCCGGCTCGGGGATGCCGACGTTGTCATCGACGGAGCTCTCGCCTTGGCGTGAGGTGTTGCAGCCGCACCCCGATATCGCCGCCAATGACTTCGCCCGTGCGGAGTTCGCGGCCGACCTTCATCAAGTCGCGACGGGCGCTGAGGCCTCCCGCGACTACAACGACCCGATCGAGTTCTTTCAGCGCACGTATCTGACTGAGGGTCTCAAGTCGCTCCTCGGCATCGCGCTGAAGCGCATCGCCGGCGATATGAATGCCGCTCCGGTCGTCAACCTGCAGACCGCTTTCGGCGGTGGTAAGACGCACTCGATGCTCGCGGTCTGGCATCTGTTCAGCGGCAGGCCGATCACCGACTTCCCCCAGAGCACCCAGGACGCAGTCCGTGAGATCGGCGTCGACCCCGCAGCGATCGAACGGGATGTGAAGCGCGTCGCGATCGTCGGAAACGAGCTCTCACCTGGACAGCCGTGGACGAAGCCGGACGGGACCGAGATCCGTACGCTGTGGGGCGAGATCGCATGGCAGCTCGGTGGAGCGGCCGCCTATGCCCTGGTGGCTGAAGCCGACCGGACGGGTACGAACCCCGGCGCTGCGATCCGCAGCGTGATCTCAGCCCACGCGCCCGCGGTCATCCTCATCGATGAGTGGGTCGCGTATGCACGCGGACTGTACGGCCAGGATTCGCTCGTCGGGGGCACCTTCGAGACGCAGTTCTCGTTCGCGCAGCAGCTCACGGAAGCCGTCAAGTCGGTGCCCGGCGCGCTGCTGCTGGTATCGATCCCCGCATCCGACATCCGGCGGGACGATGATGCCCCTGTCGCCTCGGATCTCGAAGTCGGCGGCGCCCATGGCCGGGCAGCGCTCGAGCGGCTGCAGAACGTCGTCACCCGCATCGCGCAGCCGTGGACGCCGGCGAGCAGCACGGAATCGTTCGAGATCGTCCGTCGCCGCCTGTTCCGGGAGCCCGATGCCGAAGCCAGGCGTCGGATCGACGCGACCGCGAAGACCTTCGTCGAGTACTACCGCAAGAGCATCGGCGAGCTGCCGCCGGATACGCGCGAGCCGGCCTACGAATCCCGTATCCGCGACGCCTACCCCATCCATCCGGAGCTGTTCGACCGGCTCTACGGCGACTGGTCGACGCTCGAGAAGTTCCAACGCACACGCGGCGTGCTGCGCCTGATGAGTGCGGTCGTCCACGCGCTGCACTCGGCGGGCGACGAGTCTCCGCTCATCATGCCCGGGTCGATCCCGCTCGACTCGGCCGCGGTGCGTGACGAGCTCACCGGCTACCTCGACGACGGCGATCGGTGGAAGTCGGTCATCGAGAACGACATCGACGGGGTCAACGCCACTGCGATCCACATCGACAGGGAGAAGCCGCTCTTCGGGAACCGTGCGCTGACACGTCGGATCGCGCGGGCAACCTTCATGGGGTCGGCAGCAACACTCCGCTCGAGCCATAAAGGGATCGAACGCAAACGAATGTTCCTCGGCGTCGCCATGCCGGGCGACACGATCGGCAACTTCGGGAGCGCGCTTCAGCTCCTGGGGGAGCGCGCCAACTATCTCTACGGCGAAGGCGGCCGTCACTGGTTCGATCTGCAGGTCTCACTCAACCGCACAGTAGCCGAGCGCGCGCAGTCCTACTCCGCGGCCGACATCGAGCGGTTCATCGTCGACCGCCTCCGGCGGCAGTCGAAGAGTCCTATGGTGTTCGCAGACATCGTGTACGCGCCTTCGGACTCCAGCGAGGTCGTCGAGTCCGACATGGTTCGCCTGGTGATCGCCGGCCCCGCCCACACGCACGACGGCAAGAGCCACGACTCGAAGGCACACGCGTTCGCGCGACACGTCGCCGCAACGCGCGGGAAGGCGCCCCGCAACGGTGCCAACACGGTTGTCGTACTCGCACCGGATCATGCGCGGTGGGGCGACCTGGAACAGGCCGCGAGGCAGTACCTCGCGTGGGAGGCCATCCACAACGAGCGCAAGGTCCTCGACCTCACACAGGGGCAGGTCGAGACGGCATCGCAGCGGATCACAGCCCTCAACGAGACGGTCGAGCAGCGTATCCGCGAGACGTGGATCTGGGGCATCTACCCCCAGCAGCCCGACGCGGGAGCACCCTGGTCGACGTCGCAGATCAAGGCCGATGGGGCAGCGGAATCGGTCGTCGTCGCCGTCGCGGATCGATTCTCGAAGGCCGATGTGGTGATCACACGGTTCTCGATGCAGTCCATCGGTGTGGAGCTCCAGAACAGCCTGCGGAGCCGGTGGAACTCGGGATCGATCCGCGTCGGCGAGCTCTGGGATTATCACGTCAGGTATCCGTATCTGGCGCGACTCCGCGACAAGCGTGTGCTGCTCGACGCGATCGCAGGCGCGATGACCGACCCCGCCTGGGAGCAGCTGGGCTTCGCACTCGCGGATGGGTATGACGAGTCGACGGGCGACTTCGTGGGACTCAGAGTGCCTATCGAGGACGCAGCGCCAGTCGAGATCCTGGACACGATGCTGCTCGTCAGCCCGAGGCTGGCTGTGGCGCAGCGCGCACGCGAGGCCTCGGAGGCTCGACGCGACGAGTTGCTCGCAGTCTCGGATGAGGCTCCGGAATCCGAGCCGGGATCGGCGTCCGCGGGTTCGCGTGGGACGCACGGGGGATCCCGCCCAGCGGTCAGGACCGTGATCAGGAACGCCCGCTACCGCGGCTCGATCGAGCTCAAGCCGGGCGTCGACCTGCGCGCGCAGGCTGTCCAGCTGGCCGAAGAGCTGCTCGAACATCTGCGACGAGCAGAACCCGACACGCTCGAGATCAGAGTCGATATCGATGCCGGCAAGTCGGACGGCTTTCCTGACTCGGTCGTGCGCACAGTGAAGGAGAACGGGACCCAGCTCGGGTTGTACCCGAACGTGTTCGAGGACATCTGATGAGCGAGACAAGGCACGTCACTCGATTCCGTCAGACTGCGCCGGACCCGTCGATCACGAAGGCGGTCGGACGCCACCACACATTCGAGACTGCGATCGCCGACCTGATTGATAACAGTCTCGACGCCGGCGCGTCCCGGGTCCTCGTCCGATTCCTCGAAGCGGAAGGAGCCGTCACCGGTCTGCGGGTGATCGACGACGGCCGCGGGATGGACAGCGACCAGATCGATGCCGCCATGGAGTACGCACGCAAGCGGGTGTACGGAGAGACGGATCAGGGACACTTCGGGCTCGGGCTCAAAGCAGCGTCGCTGAGCCAGGCCGACACGCTGAACGTGTACTCGCGCAAGTACGGCGCGCTCCCGACAGGTCGCACGATCCTCGCAGAGGACCCGACAAAGGTGGGATACCTGGACGGCGAGCATGTCGTCCAAGTGCTCGACGGGATCCGTATCGACTTCCCCCTCTCGAACGGCACAGTGGTCGAGTGGGTGGGGGCTCGGACGTTCCTGAGCAGCCACGACCAGCGTGATCGCTCGCAGTGGCTCGACCAGCGCATCGCTGGGCTTCGTACGTACCTCGGGACGGTGTTCCACCGACACATCGCTTCGGGCAGGATCACGATAAACATCGACGTATTCGACGAGCTTCTCGGCGAGTCGGGCGCCCCTCGTACCGTGAGCGCGCTGGACCCCTTCGGGTACCGTAGGCTCCCGAACGATCGGTTCCCGGCCGAGCTCACCTTCTCCATCGACGGGAACGCGATGGTTGCCGAGGCGCACGTGTGGCCTGCCGCGCAAGCGGGCCTGCCCGAGTTCAGACTCGGCGGGCGCCCCGGCGGCCTCGCCCAGGGGTTCTATTTCTATCGCAATGACCGCCTGCTGCAGATCGGCGGGTGGAACACGCTGACGGTCGATCGCCCCGAGCTCGAGTACGTCCGGATCGCCGTGGACATCGAGGGTGCTCTCGAGCGCCACGTGACGATCAACCCGGAGAAGGCCGGCCTCGAGCTCGACGCCGATGCGAAGGACGCCCTGCTCAACGCTCGAGTGGCGCCTGACGGGGAATCCCTCCGTGCGTTCTTCGACGCCGCAGAGGCTCGGCGGCGCGAGAGCCGGAGCTATGAGAAGCGTCCCGTCGAGCTGGTGCGACCCGGCCGCGGGATGAGCGCCGCCATGCGGACCGCGTTCGATGAATCGGTCGAAGGCGCAGACGCCGCTCCCGTCGACATCCGGTGGCGGATCGACGCGACCGAGTCTCCGGTGCATATCGACCTCGAGAACCGCACGATCTGGCTCAATAGCACCTATCGCGCGCTCATCACGGGTGTGGACGGCATCGACAACGAGGACGCTCCGCTCCTCAAGACTCTGCTCGTCATGCTCTACTCGCGGTACTTCGAGGGCTCCTACCTCGGCTCGCGTGAGAAGGCAGAGCTGCAGGCATGGGACCAGCTGCTAACGGCGGCGGTGCGCGAGGAGTCCGCGCGACAGGAGGAGGAACTGAGGAATGACGACGACCGCGGATGAGAATCCGAGCCACCTTGATCCGAAGACGGTCGAGGAGTACTTCCGACTCGGTGCGAAGTCGGCGTTCACTCTCCATGCCGACCCGCCGGTGGTGATGGAGATCGATCCCAGCTGTGAGGAGATCGAGCTCCGCACACCGGCTGCAGGATCGCAGCCGGAGGTCACGGCGTTCGAGCGACTGTCGTTCGCGCGTGTCCAACGCAGCGGCGCCGAGTGGTTCCGTCTGGTCGTCGATGCCCGTGACATGCACTACGAAGCCTATGTGCTGCTGGAATCGATCGTGGACCAGCTGAAATCCGGTGCATCATTCCGGCACGCCGTGTCAGAGGCCGTGTCAGCGCTCAGGGACCTGCTCGCCGGGCGATCGCGACTCACGGAGGAGAAGATCCTCGGGCTCGTCGGAGAGCTCCTGGTGCTGACCCGTGCGATCGACGGGCTCGGGGAGGAAGCCGCCATCGGGGCGTGGCTTGGTCCGCTCGCCGAGGAACACGACTTCGCATTCGAGCAGTTCGACGCCGAGGTGAAGACCACGAAATCCGAGTCCCGCGTCCACGTCATCGGCTCCGAGACGCAGCTCGAGCCCGAACCGGGTCGTCCCCTCTACCTCGTCTCCATCCAGCTCACACGAGCAGGTCTCGCAGAGCACGGGTTCACGCTGCCGTCCGTCATCGCCGACGTGCGCTCGCGGCTGGATCAGACGCGACGGACATTCGATGCGGCCATCGAAGGGCTCGGTTGGCGGGACGCGGATGCCGACCTCTACAAGGTGCGGTACCAGCTGCGCTCCACGCCGCGGGCGTACCTGGTCGATGACGAGTTCCCGGCCATCACCTCCGCGCGGCTGGACCAGGTAGTCCCTAAGCGGCCGCATGTCGGAAGCGTGACCTACCGTGTGAACGTCACCGATCTCGCGCACGCACGGATCGGCGCTCCGCTCGACGACTACTGCGAGGACCCCGAATGACGACCGCTCCCGACCCGATCATCACCGCTGCCGTCCAGAAGGTCCTGAATCAGATCCGCGATACCGGACCCGAGGAGCTACTGTGGCGGGTGCAGGGCGAGCTGCGCAAGACGCAGGTGAACGTCACGGAAGCGGACATCGCTGCGGCTGTGACGGTCCCCAACCTGAACGACCCCGCTCGGCGCGCCATGCATATGGCGCTCGCGATGTGGGATGCGCTCGCGACTGCGGATTGGATTCAGGAGACCAAGCCCGGGACACCGGATCGGCGTGAGCGGATCTACGAGGTGCTCGAGATCTCCGATGCTCTGCGGGAAGTTCTCGACTCCGAATTCCCGAGCGCGTCTCAGATGGACGTGATGATCGTCGATCCCAAGAACTGGTCTCCCTGGTACAACGAGGAGCGCCGCGCCGCTCACGACTTCTACTGGCGCGCGTATCGAGGGGTGCTCGAGCGGAAGGGATGGGATGTCGATGCGCTCGCAACGCTCGACCGTTCCACCACCGAGATCGTCCAGCGCCTCGCAGACCCCAGTGCAGCCAAGGGCTATCAGACCAAAGGCCTTGTCGTCGGCCATGTCCAGAGCGGGAAGACAGCCAACTTCACCGGCATCGTCGCGAAGGCGATCGACGCGGGGTACCGTCTGATCATCGTGCTCACCGGCACCATCGAGCTTCTTCGCGGACAGACGCAGCGCCGGCTGGATATGGAGCTCGTGGGGGAGGAGAACATCCTCGACGGTGCGGACAGGAACGATGCTTCGTCGATCCGCGACATCGACTACATCGGCACCCAGGACGCGGACTGGTACGCCGGTAGGTTCCTTCGGCACGGACAGGACGTTCATTCGCTGCCGGAGGTGCCAGCTATCAAGCGGCTGACGACGGTCGACCATGACTACCGCAAGCTCCGTTTGGGGCGGGATGCGCTCGACTTCCGACGAACCGGCGAGCTCCGGGACACGGGCAAACCTGTCTACGCACCCGAGAACATCTACTCGGTGGATGCGCGGATCGCCGTCATGAAGAAGAACGCGACCTCGCTGAAGAACCTGCTGCACGATCTGAAGAACATTCGGGCGGATGGCAAGGAGATCCCAGCGCTCATCATCGACGACGAAGCCGATCAGGCATCGGTGAACACGGTCAACCCGCGTTCGAAGCAGGAAGCGGCAGCCGAATCCAGGAAGCGGTCCGCGATCAACAAGCTGATCGCCGAGCTGCTGAAGCAGCTCCCGCGCGCGCAGTACGTCGGGTACACGGCCACGCCGTTTGCCAATGTGTTCATCTCGCCCGACGACTCGGAGGACATCTTCCCGAAGGACTTCATCGTCAGCCTCCAGCCTTCTTCGCAGTACATGGGAGGGCGCCACTTCCACGATCTGGGGGGACTCGACGAAGCGGACAAGACCGACCCGGCTCGGTCGAACGAAGCCGCGTTCGTCCGCGACCTGTACGCGGATGGTGATACCGATCCTGCCGGGGAAGAAGCAGAGATCCTCGGTGCACTCGATGCGTTCGTTCTCACTGGGGCGATCAAGAAGTGGCGTGAGTCGCTTGGTACGGGGCTCGCTTTCCGGCACCATACGATGCTGGTTCATGAGTCCGTGCGCACGTCCGACCAATCCGTACTCGCCGATCGATTCCGCAGCGTATGGAAGCGCGCGTCGTATACGAACCCGTCGGCGTTCTCCCGACTGCGCGACCTGTACGAATCGGACTTCCGGGTAGTCAACGAGGCCCGGGAGTGGCCCGACCACCCGCTCCCTGCGAGCTTCGACGAGCTGAAGCCTTTCATCGGCGCAGCAGTCGACGCCATCACTGCGGACAGCGACCCCGTCGTGGTCGTGAACGGGACGAAGGACAGCGACTACAGCGCCATGGACTTCCAGACCCGCCCATATTGGCGAGTCATGGTTGGCGGCGCGAAGCTCAGCCGCGGGTTCACGGTCGAAGGTCTGACGATCTCGTACTACCGTCGGCGTGCCGCCGCAGCCGACACGCTCATGCAGATGGGCAGGTGGTTCGGCTACCGTCCGGGTTACGGGGACCTCGTACGCCTTTACATCGCGCGCAACGTCCTCGATGGGCGCGGAAAGTCGTACGACCTGTATGACGCGTTCACGTCGATCATCGAAGACGAAGAGGAGTTCCGCTCCCAACTCCACCGCTTCTCTGAGATCGAAGAGAATGGCCGTCCTGTCGTCCGCCCGATCCATGTGCCCCCGTTGGTATTCCAGCAGCTGCCGTGGCTCAAGCCGACTGGGGCCACCAAGATGTACAACGCCGTCCTTGCATACGAGGGCGACGGGGGTGTGGTCAAGGACTTCAACCAGCACGATCATCGCGAAGACGGAAGTCGCAATGCGACGCACTTCGCGGCCGTGAAGCCGCTGCTGACCGACCTGTCCGAGCCGCAGAAGTTCCAAGGGGTCAAGGGCACGTCATTCGACGGTCGCTACGCTATTGTCTCGAATGAAGCGGTCGTCGCGGCGCTGAACGAGTTCCGTCTCTTCTCGCCGGACCAACTCAAGCCGACGATCAGCATGATCCATAAGGCCGCACTCGAGGGGACCGTGAAGGATTGGGCGGTAATCGTCCCGGAGTTGGATTCGAGTTATCAGCGCGAGGTCGAGGGCGTTACCGTTTCGATCACTGAGCGCCAGCGCCGGAAGGATCGCCCTGGATTTGCCGGGAGCGAGCGCCGTCATCGTGCAGTCCTCGAGGTGATCACTCAGAAGCCTGATAGGGACACCGAAGCAGGCCCTGTTGCGGAATCGCTCTCGACACCGACACGCGGAGCGCTGCTCTTGACTTTCGCGTACGATCCTGAGATCAGCAGTGGCGAGATGCGCGACGATGGTCAAGCGAGCGCAGACCGCGTCAGAAGGAGCGCCTGGCCGACTCCGATGCCGAGCGAGAGCGTCGCAACACTGCTCTCCATCGCAATGCCATACGCTTCGGCACCCAGGGGTCGCGTTGGTTTCACAGTGCGTCGTGAGGACAGCGCAGACAGTGCGATCGTCGACCGCGACTGATCAGGTTGGGCCGCGCGTCTGAGGCGAGTGCTGCAGCGTTTCGATGATCGATTCGGCGACGACGCCGGGTGGCTCGTGCTCCCAGAACCGGAGCACGAGCCACCCGGCACGTTGCAGAGCTTCATCGGTCTCGCGGTCTCGCTCAACATTGCGTCGTAGCTTCGGCTCCCAGTAACCCGAGTTCAGTTTCGGGAGGGCCCCATGAATCGGGCAGGGCGTCACGGGACGACCTCGCCGCACGTCGAGTCCGGAAGGCGGCCGAAGCAGCGGTGCGCGAGGCCGAGCAGGCTGCGACCGAGGCCGAGCGCGACCTCGCGCGGATTGAAGCCGAACGCACGAAGGCCCGCGAACAGGCCGATCTCCTGCATGAACGCGTCGGAGAGCTCCGCGCG
>Ga0182743_1002310_pt1 | contig 16956 bp, 20 predicted proteins | sample eDN3rd30CKraftOP_FD_128522 | JGI IMG/M metagenome (GOLD analysis project Ga0182743, IMG submission 128522) | Enriched Organic Plus compost microbial communities from Emeryville, California, USA - eDNA 3rd pass 30_C Kraft OP (version 2) (version 2) ... | reverse complement strand
TGGGCGACCTCTTCGCGGCGCAGGCCCGGTGTCCGTCGTCGCCCCGTCTGGAAGCCGAACGCGGCCGGATCGAGGCGCATGCGCCGGTCGCGCAGGAATGTGCCCAGTCCATTTTCGGAAGCGCCCTCGCTCATGCGATCCTGTTGACGGTTATACTAGGATAATCTCACTACTTTAACAGGACAAATTTCAATGAGATTACCTGTTCCGTCAATGCAGGAGACTTCGCATGCGTGTTTTTCTCACCGGTGCCACCGGGTTCATAGGCTCGCATATCCTCGGCGAACTGCTGGCCGCGGGCCATGAGGTGATCGGCCTCACCCGTTCCGAGGCCGGCGCCAAGGAACTGGCAAATGCCGGCGCCAGAGTTCATCTGGGAACGCTGGAAGATCCCCCGGCCCTGGCCGCGGGGGCCGAGAATGCCGACGCTGTCATTCACACGGCGTTCGACCACGACTTTACCAATTTCGCCGCCAATTGCGAAAAGGACCGCCGCGTCATTACCGCGCTCGGATCGGTTCTCAAGGGCTCCGATCGGCCGCTGCTCATCACCTCGGGCGTCGGCATCGGCGACCCGGGCAATGGCGAACCCGCGCGTGAGGACGTCTTCGACGCCCATCATTTCAACCCCCGCATAGCCTCGGAACTGGCCGGCCAGGAACAGCTTGAGGCAGGCATCAACCTCGGTGTCGTCCGGCTGCCCCAGGTGCACGACACCGTCAGGCAGGGCCTCGTCTCGTCCTATATCGAGTTGGCCCGCCGGAAGGGCGTCGCCGCCTATGTCGCGCAGGGCGCCAACCGCTGGGCCGCGGGCAATGTGACTGACGTGGCCAAGCTCTATGTTCTGGCGCTTGATCGTGCCGAGCCCGGTGCCCGCTACCATGCCGTGGCCGAAGAGGGGGTTGCCGCGCGCGACATCGCCGAAACGGTCGCGACCGGACTCGGCCTGGCCGCCGTCTCGATCCCGCAAGGCGAGGCTGAGGCCCATTTCGGCTGGTTCGCCATGTTCGCGTCGGCGAACATCACGGCTTCGAGCGCGCAGACGCAGGAAAAGCTGGGCTGGGCGCCCAAGGGGCCGAGCCTGCTCGACGACCTGAGAGCCATGGACTATTCGGCGAGGTATGCCTGAACCCCACATCCGCCCTCAAAGGCAGGTTCGCCGGGCTGTCGATTGACACCTCAATAAGTGGCTTGGATTGCCTCACCCTAAGCCGAGGTCGCGAAGCGGAGGGCCGTTATCGGGCTTTCATGTCGTCGCGCCCTAGACATCCTGCGGATGCAAGGCGTTCCGATCGGCAAGCGTGATTATGAAGGGCGACTTCGTACGCGTTATAATTAGCCGATCGGCAACCCCGGCAGCGCTGCCTCTCAGGCATCCGAGTGCATGGTGGCGGCGCCTATAAGAAGGGCGCTCACCACCGAGCATCGGCCTGGTGCGCGGCCCAATACCTTCTTCACCCGCTCCTTGCCGGCGCGGGCGGCTTCCCAGCCGCTGGCCAGAAGACTCGTGCGCCAATCGTCCGGGCCGACGATGAGGCGCCCCATCTGCTTCTGGCCGTTCCACAGGCCGTGCAGGATATGCCCGCCGGTCGTGGTGGCGGCGTCCATGCCGGCGTGGTCGGCCGTGCCGTAGAAATGCTCGATGATGAGAAAATCGAGCACCAGCCCCGGGCTCGCCTTGCGCAGCGTCTCGTCGTAGGCGCATTTCGGCGTGAAGGCGGTGCCACCCTCACAGATGTTGATGGTCATGGCGACGGGCCGGCCATCGAGCAGGAGGCTGTCGATGGAGACCAGCCCTTCCCGCTCCTCGCTGCCTCCAAAGGCCTTTCGCGCAAAGGCGGCGTCATTTTCCTTCGACAGGAAGGCCGTGCCCCGCTCCCCCTTCCAGCCGGCCTGCTCCAGCTCCAGGAACTGTTCCAGCCGGTCCTTCACCTGCCGGGGATCGGTCGCCCGCTCGAAGGTCACCTCCCCCATATCGCTGAGGCGGCGCAGGTTGCGCCTGATGTCCTTGAGCCGGCTCTTGCCGATGACATGCGCCTTGTGCGCGTCGAGTCCGCCCGGATGCCGGGTCAGATCGGGGCGCGGATAGGGCACGACAACACGCGTGGTCATGGAGCGGGCCGCCATGCCGGAATCGATCTCGACCTTGACCGCCCCAGCCACGTCGAGATGGCCAATCGTCCAGAACTTGGGGGCCGCTCCCGACCTCATCGTGTCGAGCCAGGCGTCGATGACGTTCCGGGCCCTGTCGCGCGCCACGAGGGGCGTGCCGCTCGGCTGGTAGAGATTCTCCGCGCCTTCGGCGATTGGCCAGGGGAAAGGCGGAAGCACCCGCGGACGGAAGGGAAACAGCCCCGCCAGACGCCCATCGGCGTCGCGGATGGCCACGGCCTTGAGGTCCGCTTTGCTGTCGATCGTGTCCAGCCCGGCCAGCACATAGGGGCGGGAATAGAAGGGATTTTCGACCAGCGCCGTCTCGGACAGCCGGTCCCAGGCCGCCGCGTCGAGCGATCTCAGGCCCGCCGAATCTAGGACCTCGCTGGTCATTCCACACGTCGGAGCCTGCCTGTCAGGCACGTCGATTCCCCCCGGCTGCGATCAGAATGCTGTTGTTTGTGGCGGTCAGATCATCCAGACGACCGCAGAGTATAGGTTATGCGTGGCTGGGCTCCACGCAATAACTCCACGCTCGGCCAAACTCTAATTATCCGCGAAAGTGAACGTACTGTTGAGAGCGAGAGAGGATCGCGCCTAATCACATCTATGCGGTGCGTCCTGATGCCTCATCAGCCGTCCCGGCGAAGCCATGTCGATCCACCGTTTCATAATACTGCAAATGGGCACCAATTACCGGCGAACCCCTGCGGGCGCCTTGCTGCGGCGGCATCACATTTCGGGCCCGGAATGGTCGCGAAATGACCAGCCGGGCTTCAGCTTCTGACCACACTGGCCGTGCGGGATAGCCGGACCACCCACCGACAGAAGGACAGCCCATGCGCACGATTCTTGCCCTAGCAGCGGGTGCTTCGCTTGCCCTCACCGTAGCGGCCACGGGGGCCCAGGCGCAGACCACGTCTCCGCAGGCGCCCTCCGCCGCCCAGCCTCCGGCCGCGAGTTCGGCCCCGGCCTCGCCTGGGCCCTCCTCGTCCGCCGCCCCGTCGATCAAGCAGATCAACGTCGTCGACATCAAGGAACTGCCCGAAGCCACGCAGACCAAGGTCAATGCCGTGGTGCAGCAGGGCAGCGAGGCGGATCTCCAGCAGATGCGCAGCTCGCTCGACGCCAATGCGCAGATCAAATCCGCGCTTCAGGCCAAGGGTGTCAGCTCGGCACAGGTCGTCCTGGCCAGCATGGACGCCGACGGCACGCTGACGCTCGTGACCAAAAAGGCGAGCTGACGTTTCCCACCTGTCTGTGGACGGTCCTCATTTGCGCCAGAAGAAGGCCACATTCCATAGGCTTGGTTGATGTTGTCGGGTTCGCCCCCGGCACCGGTCGCCGCAATCGTGAATGCCCCCCGGCCCACGAATGCGGCGACCACCCTCCCTCCCAGACCCGGTTGTCCGGAAGGCGCTGGTATCCGGTGCCGTCGCGGCAAAGAAAAAGCCCCTGCCCCGGCTCGAAGCCAGGACAGGGGCAAAGCGTGTCAACAGGAGGATGACAACAGGCGGACCCATAGGCCCTGTTGCCCTCTTCCCGGAGGCACAAAGGCGTGACCTCGCCGCAACGTTACAGGCCGTGTAGCCCTGCTGCTCAGGCGAACCTGTTTTCCTCCGAAGCCAGAAACTCTTCTTCCTCAGTCGTCGAGGAGCGGCCGAGGATCGCGTTGCGATGCGGGAACCGGCCGTAGCGCTCGACAATGTCGCTGTGCGCCGTGGCTGCATCGAGGATGACCGCGGTTTCCTCCGCGAGGTTCTTGTAGCAGTCGAGGCTCATGGCCTGGACAGCCGGATCCTCCGAATGCATCAGCGGCATGTAGAAGAAGTGGCGCTCGGAGAAGGTCAGCGGCTTGTCCATCCCGGCCGCGATTCCCTCGCGGCAAAGCTTCTGCGCCTTCGGGTCGGCCGCGAAGGCCTCCGGCGTGCCTCGGTGGATGTGACGGGAGAACTGGTCGAGGACGAGGATGAGGGCAAGCCGCCCGCGCGGCGATGAGGCCCAGCCGTCCAGCTCGCCCGCTCTGGCCTTTTCGAGAAGCGCGCCGAAGCGCTCGCGGACCATGACGTCGAGCTTCGGCCCGCCGCTGCGGAACCACTGCTCCGGTGTCAGCTCCCGGAACCAGAAATCGACCACCTGCGTCTGCACTTCGTCCATCAGCCTGCACTCCGTTTCGTGGAGCGAGCCTACAGAGCGGCGCGACTGAGGCCAAACCGGCGCAACCGTCAGGCCGGCTTGCGGGCTCCGCTTTCCAGCGCCGGCAGGAAGATGGTGAGAAGGCCGATCAGGGGCAGGAACGAGCAGACCTTGTAGACGAATTCGATGCTCGTCCAGTCTGCCAGCTCGCCAAGCACCGCGGCGCCGATGCCCGCCATGCCGAAGGCCAGCCCGAAGAACACGCCCGAGATCATGCCAACCCGGCCAGGCACCAGCTCCTGCGCGTAGACCACGATGGCGGCGAAGGCGGAAGAAAGCACCAGCCCGATGACCACGCTGAGCACGATGGTGGCGGTGAGCCCGACATAGGGCAGCACGACGGTGAAGGGCAGAACACCGAGGATCGAGCACCAGATTACCCGGCGTGGTCCGATCCGGTCGCCGACCAGCCCGCCGCCGACCGTGCCGACGGCCGCCGCGGCAAGGAAGATGAAGAGGTCGATCTGCGCCGCCTCCGGCGACACGCCGAAGCGGTGCATCAGATAAAAGATGTAATAGCTGGTGATCGCCGAGAGATAAAAATACTTCGAGAAGATCAGGGCCACCAGGACGGCCAGTGCCGAGCCGACCTGACGCCGCGACAGCTCCGCATGGCCGACGGTTGCCTTGCGCGCCGTCGGGCGGGCGTGGCCATTGCTGCGGTACCACTGGCCGAGCATGGTGACGACGGCCATGCCGCCGACCGCCGCCAGCGCGAACCAGGCAAGGCTCTCCTGCCCGCGTGGCAGGATGAAGAAGGCGGCCAGCAGCGGCCCGAGCGCCGAACCGAAATTGCCACCGACCTGGAAGAGCGACTGCGCCAGCCCGTGGGCGCCGCCCGAGGCAAGGCGCGCGATGCGCGATGATTCCGGATGGAAGATCGAGGAGCCGATGCCGAGCAGCGTCGCGCCGGCCAGCAGCACCGCATAGTTCGGCGCGAAGGCCAGGGTGACGAGGCCGAGCATCGAAGCGCCCATGCCCGCCAGGAGCGAGAAGGGTTGCGGTTTGTGGTCGGTGTAGAGTCCGATCAGCGGCTGCAGCAGCGAGGCTGTGATCTGGTAAGTCAGCGTCAGCAGGCCGATCTCCCCGAAATCGAGATGAAAGCCGCCCTTGAGGATCGGATACACTGCCGGCAGGAGCGACTGCATCATGTCGTTGAGCAGATGGCAGAAGCTCACCGCGCCGAGCACGGCAAAGGCCGTGGAGCTGGTCTTGGGGCGGTCGATGGCAAGCTCGGTCACGAAAGAATCCTCGATTCCCCGCGCGCGGGACGCGGGGGGACCTTCCTGTTGCGTGTGAAGGAATGCGGAAACTAGAAGAAGAACCTCGCGGCTCGCTACCGCAGGAAGGCCTGTCATTTACGCGAGTGGGTCATGGTCCGGAACAGCCTGGTCGAATTCCATGACGACGTGCCGCGTCCGCTGATCGCGCTCGGCAACGATTATCCCGACGGCCATGTCATCGCCCCGCACCAGCACCGCCGCAGCCAGCTTCTCTACGGCGCATCCGGCGCGCTGATGGTGACGACGGCGCAGGGCAACTGGGTCATGCCGCCCCAGCACGGCATGTGGATTCCCGGTGGCGTGGAGCATGGCGTGCGGATGCTGGGGATGGTGAGCACGCGCAGCCTCTATCTGGAGCCGGGCATCACGAAGGGCATGCCGGAACGCTGCGAGGTGGTCGGCATCTCCCCCTTCATGCGCAGCCTGCTGGCCGAGGCGGTGGAAATGCCGGTCGACTATGATCCCGACAGTCGCGCCGGCGCGCTGGCGACCCTGCTCCTGCACGAGATGCGGCAATTGCCGGTGCTGCCTTTCTCGCTGCCCCTGCCCCGGCATCCCGCGCTTGGCCGCCTGTGCCGGAACTTCCTGCTCCGCCCGACCCCACACGAGACGATCGAGGACTGGTGTATGGCGCTCGGCATGAGCCGCCGCGCGTTCACGCGGCTTTTCCGGCGCGAGACGGGCTTCAGCTTCGTGGGATGGCGCCAGCAGGCCTGCATCGTCGCGGCGTTGCCGCGGCTTCTGGCCGGTGAGTCCGTGACCTCGGTGGCGCTCGATTTTGGCTATGACAATCCGGCGGCCTTCACCACCATGTTCAAGCGTGTGCTCGGCGCGCCCCCGAGCCGCTATCAGGGCCGGAACTGAGCGCGGTGCCCGTCAGCCGCGCAGTTCCGCGAAGGAGATCATGACATTCTCCCGGTAGGTCGGCCGCTCCGCCAGACGGCGGTAATAGGCCTCGACGTGCGGCAGCGATGGCCGCTCGAGATTCATCTCGTAATAGCGGTAGAGGGTGGAACCCACGGTGATGTCGGCAAGCGACAGCGCATCGCCGACGACGAAGGGCTGCCGGGCAAGCCTCTGGTCGAGAAGGCCGTAGAGCTCGGCGCAGGCTTGCTGGCTGCGGCGGATCGCCGGCCAGTCGCGGTTGGCCTCGGGCGTGCGGAAATAGCCCTGGAAGAGCCCCTGCAGGAAGGGTGGCTGAAGGGTTGTCTCCGACCATTCCATCCAGCCGTCGACAACCGCGCGCGCCGCCGGGTCATCCGACCAGAAGGTGCCCTGCCCGTGCCGGGCCGCGAGATAGCGCAGGATGGCGTGCGACTCCCACAGCGCCGCGCCGGCTTCCTCGACGACCGGGATTTTGCCGTGCGGGTTGAGAGCGCGGAAGTCGGGATCGTCGAGGCGCCCGAAGCTGCCACCGGCCGGGACATGCTCGTAAGGCAGCCCGAGCTCTGCGACGAGCCACAGGACCTTCTGGACGTTCAACGAGTTTCGGCGGCCCCAGACCCTCAGCATTGCATCTCTCCGCTCCACTGGAAGGTCTTCACCAAAATCCGGCAAGACGGCGGAAAAATGGCCGACAGGGCAGTCTTCCCAAGGCATGGGAAAGGGGCGGAATCTGTTCATATTCTTGGAGTTCTATTAATTCCCATGCCTCGTTTACTGGATTTGGTTGCAATGGCTTTCGGTCCAGTTCGAGTTATGATGTCCACAACATCTTTTCCCTTCAGCGATGATAGGAGAAGTGGCTGTCTCGACAACATCACAAACACGGTCATAGCCTGATCAGCGGGGCTGGCTGATTCCATCGTTGTTTTTTGTGCATCGGACACGGAGGCAGGCCTGATGGAGACACGGAAACTCGTAGCCGAGGCGATTGGCACCGCCTGGCTGGTCTTCGGCGGATGCGGCAGCGCCATTTTTGCTGCAGCCTTCCCAGAACTGGGCATCGGTTTCGTCGGCGTAGCGCTCGCCTTCGGCCTGACCGTCCTCACCATGGCCTATGCCATCGGCCACATTTCAGGGTGTCACCTGAACCCGGCCGTGACGGTGGGGCTCGCGGCCGGCGGCCGGTTCCCCGGCAACATGGTCGTCCCCTACGTTGTGGCCCAGGTCATCGGCGCCATCGTCGCCGCGGCGGTGCTTTATCTCATCGCCAGCGGCGGACCGGGCTTCGACGTCGCCAACGGCTTTGCCGCCAATGGCTATGGCGACCATTCGCCCGGCCACTACACCATGGTTTCGGCGCTCGTCGCCGAGGTCGTGCTGACCATGTTCTTTCTGTTCGTGATCATGGGCTCGACCCATGGCAAGGCCCCGGCCGGCTTCGCGCCCATCGCCATCGGCCTGTCACTGACCGTGATCCACCTTATCGGCATTCCCATCACCAACGTCTCGGTCAATCCCGCGCGCAGCACCGGCCCGGCGCTGTTCGTCGGCGGCTGGGCCCTGGCGCAGCTCTGGCTGTTCTGGGTGGCCCCGCTGGTCGGAGGGGCGCTCGGTGGGATCGTTTACCGCTGGCTGAGCGCCGAGCCTGCAGGACAGGTCACCGGCGTGACGCCGAGTGGACACGCCTCCGCCTGACTCGGAGGCCGAGGCGGCTTTCGGCGCCTCACCCGTGCCGAAGGCCTGTGCCGCCCGGCGCCCGCGCCGGACGCGTGAGTTCACGCCAAGCGGAGGAGGAAGGCCATGGAACAGATTATCATCAACCTGATTGCTGGTGCGGTGTGCGGGAATGTGGCTGGAAAGGCATCGCCGAAATTCGACCTCGGCAGTGTGGGCAACACGATCGCCGGCGCCGTCGGCGGCGGCGTGCTCGGGCAGGTCATCACCCTGCTCATGCCGGCAGTTACCGCGGCCGCGGCGACGGGCGATCTCAGCATCACCAATATCGTCACGCAGGTCGTCAGCGGCGGGGTGGGCGGCGCCATCCTCACCGCCATCATCGGCGCGATGAAGAACAGGGGAGCCGCCGTCTGAGGCCACGAGGCCCAGGGCGCTTCGAGAAGGAAACCCGGCGCACGCGCCGGGTTTTTTCTTACTGGAAGTTGGCCAGGCGGAACGGATCCATCAGCTCGATGCGCGGCATTTCGTTTGCGGTGCGGCCGCGCACCTTGCACCGCAGCGGAAAGAGGCCCTCCGCGTTCGGATAGTTCTCGATCAGGAGCCCGTGGAAGACGGCGGCCCCGGCGGGGAGTTCTGGCGGCAATCGTTTCGTAGTCCGCGAGCTGTAGAGGTCGGCCACCCATTCCAGATCGGTGCCGGCAGCACTCCCGGGGCTTTTCCCGGTGCCGCTTCTGGCGTAGAAAGCCTCCCGTTTTCAGCAACTTAGTGGAGCACAAAGATGCGCGACGTGATTGCCGAATTCGATGCCTGGCTGCGTGCAAACAATCTCGAACCCGGACATTTCCGCATCAAGGTCGAGGCGCGCACCATCGCCGCCCAGCGCGATCTTCTCGCCGCCTTCAAAGCGGACATTCCACCCTCGGAATCCGGGGCACGGCCGGGACGCAATCCTGTGGTGGGCGGCTATGAGGTGGTGCTGGAAGGACCCCTGCCCGCTTTCCAGTGACAGCCCTGAGCGGCGGTAACCAAGATCGCGACAATTTTCGCGATTGCCGTGGACGGCAAGGCGGTGACGCTGGATTATCACCCTCAAGATGCGGGTTTTTCCCGTCGATGCCCGACAATGAGGGTGCCCCATGGAGGGCTTCGCGACAATTTCCGACGTTCTTGCGCGGCGGCGGGATGCCATGCTGCTCATCCGCCTCTGCCTTGCCGGGGCGGTTTTCTGCAGCCATGCCTTCGTGGTGGCGCGCGGCTTCGCGTATGTCGAGCCGCTGAAGGTCTGGACCGGGCTCGATCTCGGCCAGCACGCCGTAAATCTGTTTTTCGTGCTGTCGGGCTTCCTCGTCGTGCAGAGCCTCGAGCGGCGCGACACGCGTTCCTATCTGCGCGCCCGAGCCCTGCGCATCTTTCCGGGGCTGATCGTGGCCGCCCTGATGGCGGCCTTCGTCATCGGCCCGCTGATGTCGCATCTGGGCGTGCGCGGCTATTTCGGGAATCCCGCGACCTGGCGCTTCCTTCCCGAGGTGCTGCCGCGCTTCAACGGCCTGGCCGAACTGCCCGGCGTGTTCAACGGCCATCCGGTCCATAACGTCATGGCGACGATCTGGACCATCAAATACGAGATCGCCTGCTACCTCCTGCTGGCGCTTGCCGGCGCCGCCGGGCTGCTGCGACGGCCTCTTGTGGTGCTGGCGTCGCTCGGCGCCGGCCTTGCCGCGCTGACCCTTTTCGAGAGTGGCCTGCTGCCCGCCGGCGTCAATTCGCTCATCCGCTTCGGCACCTGCTTCATGCTCGGCAACGCCTTCTGGCTGCTGCGTGACCGCACCCCGCTCAGCGGCCTCATCCTGGCGTGCCTTGGCCTGCTCGCAATCGTCACGGACAACACGCCGCTCGGCGTTCCCGCGCTCATTGTTGCGGAGGGCTACGGCCTGCTTTGGCTGGCCTATCTGCCGGCGCTGGCGCGCATTCCGATGCCCTCTGCCGATCTGTCCTACGGCGTCTATCTCTACGGCTTCCCCGTCGAGCAGGTGGTCGAGAGCGCGGGCTTCGGCGGACTGCTCATCATCGTCGCCGCCGCTCCCGTGACGCTCGCCGTCGCGGCTTTGTCCTGGTTCCTGGTGGAAAAGCCGGTTCTGCAGTTAAAGGACCGCCCGGCCTCCGTCCTCATGGCGCAGGCGGCCGATGCGCCCCTCTCCTGACAGGAATGTGAAAAGGCGCGCCATGTCGCTGCAACGCAAGAAGGATGAGGTTCCAGCATACGGGCCGGATTGCCCGGTCCCTGCCCGAAGGCGGAACCTTTGCCCCGCGCGGATGCGTTCGTTTTCGTGCCGTTCAACAACGCCACGAGGACCGCATGAACAACCGAACGCAGATCATCATCACTGTCGTCGTCATTGTCCTGCTCATCATCGGCTACACGGCGTGGGACATGTCGAATTCCGGCCGCACGACGCTGGAGAGTTCCAACCCCAACGCCCCCGCGGTCTCGGAGCCCGCCAGCGAGACACCGCCCACCCCGGCGCCCGCGGCGCCGGAGAGCACGCCGCCCGCTGGCGCGCCCACGGAAGGCGCTCCCTCGACCAATCAGTAAGGGCGCTGCCTCCAGACCAAATTCCAGCGGCCCCGATCTCGGGGCCGCTTTCGCATGCCCAAACATGTTCCCGCCGGCGGGGAAGCATAGGAGATTTTAAGCAAAACCCTCTATTGAGGCGGAAACTTGTCTGTTGCGAGCCCTCATGAACGACGCTCCCTCTGCGGAGAATGGCTGGGTCTGGTCCGTCAGCGACGCACCGGATGAGAGCCTTATTGCCGATTGGCGCGATCTCCTGGCGCGTGCCCCGCACACGCCGTTCCAGGATCCCGACTGGCTGCTTGCCATGGCGCGCGCGGACAAGCAGCAGCCGGTCATTGTCTCAGCACGGAGCGAGGGGCGGCTTGTCGCCCTTTTCCCGCTCGCCGCGCGGCGTCAGCAGGGCGCGCGCGTGCTGCGCTGGCTCGGCGATGCCTGGTCCGACTACAACTGTCCCCTCGTCGAAGCCGCGTTCTGGGAGCGGATGGCCGATGCGGAAATCGCGGCGCTCTGGATTTCCGTCCAGAAGGCGGTCGGCGGCGTCGACGCGCTGATCCTGCGCAAGCAACCGGAAATCGTTGCCGGCCTATCCAACCCCTTTGCCCGCTGGAACGCCTTTGCCGAGGCCACCGGCGCCCATCGCCTCAACTTCCCGCAAGGCGAGTGGGATGCCGTCTCGCGCACGATCTACAGCAGCGTGGCCCGCAAGCGCATCCGCCAGGGCGAGGGCAAGCTCTCGGCGATGGGCACATTGGCCTGTAGCCATGTCGAGGACCCGGACAACGCCGCCGCTCTGGTGGAGACGCTGTTTGGCTGGAAATCCGCCCAGCTTGCCGCACGCGGCGGCCGCAACCCCTTTGCCAGCGCCAGCAGCCGCACGCCGTTCAGCGAACTGGCGCGCCATTCTCCCGAACTGGTCCGGATCTACGCGCTCACGCTCGATGGCGAGCCGCTGGCCGTCATGCTGGGGCTGGCGTCCGGAGGCGTGCTGCTGAACTACCAGATGGCCTATGCGGCCGGTCCCAACGCCCGCTTCTCGCCTGGCCGCATCATGCTCTCGCACATCTTCCGGCAGGCGATTGCCAGCGGCGTGAAGGTGTTTGATTTCGGCCTCGGCGACGAGAGCTACAAGATCCAGCTCTGCGACGAGCACCTCGGCATGACGTCGAGCTGCGTCGCCTTCACGGCGCTCGGCCGCGTCGCGGTCGGCGTCCACCACGCCCGGGTCAACACCAAGCGCTGGGTGAAATCGAATCCGCGCCTTCTCGGCGCGGTATACCGCGCCCGCGCCATGTTCACCGGCAAGGGCGCGCCGGCGGCCGAGGACGATCTCTAGCGGTTGTAGACCACCTCGCCGGTGGCGCTGACATCGTAGCTGCCGAGCGCCGCCGCCTTGTCGCGAAAAGCTTGCGTGCGGGCGAACGCGAACAGCGCCTGCAAGGCCGGTTGAAGGAACTCCCGGCGCCGGCAGACAAGGTCGAAGCGCTCGCGCCGCAGCGGAACAAAGCCCAGTCCGAAGCGCTGCGCCACCGAACCGACCGCCATGCCGCAATCCGCCTCGCCATCGACGATGGCCATGGCGACGTCCGGCTGCGTCAGTGCCGCATGGGGAACGAGGTTGAGGTTCGACCAGGTCATGCCTTCCTCCTCCATTAGGCGCTCGGTCAGGGCATAAGTGCCCGCTCCCTTCTGGCGCGGAACGAAGCGAAGCTGAGTCTTGGCCACATCCGTCAGCGAGGCCAGCTTGTGCGGGTTGCCGGGCGGCACGATCAGCCCCTGCTCGCGCCAGGCCCAATGCACCATGACCATGTCGAAAACCGGCGCGCGGCCGACGATGGCCTCGATATTACCCTCGCCGTTGGCGTTGGTGTCGTCGCCGAGATGCACGCCGGCGGCCACCGCTCCGCCGTGCGCCAGGCGCTCCACGCCGGCCGAGCTGCCCTCTACGAGCGTTGCAAGGCCCGAGCCGCTTTCGCGCAGGGCCCATTCCAGCAGCGGATCGCTTGATCCGGCCACGATGGGTGGTGGTGAGGCGAGCTGCGGATCCTGCATGTCGAGATGCGCTTCCACCCAGTTGTCGATCATGCGGCGGGGGAAGAGGAGCTTGCCGGTGGCGCGGGAGCAAGGGATCTCCTTGCGCGCAACCAGATCGTAGATCGTCCGCTCTTTGATGCGGAGATATTCGGCCACTTCAGCGGTGGTCAGATAATCACGGTTTAGCGGCATAATCCTGCACTTTTTCCGGACCTTGCGAGCAAGCTACTCGCAGAACTACAAACACGCAACGGGAAGGGTCTGGATGGACATTACGGCCGCATTTTCCAACGCCTTTGCCTTGATCGCGGGGGCAGATCCGGCGCTGGCGGAAATCGTGCAGCTCTCGCTCGCGGTGACGTTGACAGCCGTACTCTGCGCCATGGCGGTCGGACTCCCGGTCGGCGCCGGGCTGGCGCTGGCGCGATTCCCCGGTCGCGAGGCGCTGGTCATCTTCTTCAACGCGATGATGGGCCTGCCGCCGGTCGTGGCCGGCCTTCTCATCTACCTCCTGCTGTCGCGCTCGGGTCCGCTCGGCTCGTGGGGCCTGCTGTTCACGCCGACCGCCATGGTCGTCGTGCAGGCCTTCCTCATCACGCCGATCATCGCCTCGCTCACGCGCCAGGTCGTCGAGGATCTGTGGGAGGAATATTCCGAGCAGCTGCGCTCGCTCGGCTGCTCGCGCTGGCGCGCGGTGCCGACATTGCTCTGGGATGCCCGTTTCAGCCTGGCGACGGCGCTCCTGGCCGGCTTCGGCCGCGCCAGCGCCGAGGTCGGCGCCATCATGATCGTGGGCGGCAACATCAACGGCTACACGCGGATGATGACCACGGCCATCGCGCTGGAGACCAGCAAGGGCGACCTGCCGCTGGCGCTCGGGCTCGGCATTATCCTGATCGGCCTGACCCTGGCTATCAACGCGGCGGTCTTCGTCACTTCGCGTGTCGCGCTGCGGGTCTATGGCTGATGGCGGTCCAGGACTCTCCCATCCTGCCGCTGCAGGTCCGCGATCTCGGCTACGCCGTGCGCGGAAGGTTCCTGCTGCGCGGCGCCTCCTTCGAACTGGCGGCGGGCGCGCCGACCATCGTTCTCGGGCCAAACGGCGCGGGAAAGACGCTGACCCTGCGCCTCTGCCACGGCCTGATCGAGCCGAGCGAGGGTCAGGTGCGCTGGAGCTCCGAGCCGCGCATCGGGGCGCACGCAATGGTCTTCCAGCGGCCGATCGTGCTGCGCCGCTCGGTGCGCGCCAACATCACCTATGCGCTTTCGCTGATGGGCCTCTCGCGCGCCGCGCGCGCCGAACGGGCGAATGCGACGCTGGAGCATTTCGGCCTCACCGCCATTGCCGGGCGCCCCGCCCGCGTCGTTTCGGGCGGCGAGAAGCAGCGCCTGGCTCTGGCGCGGGCCTGGGCGCTGCGGCCGCAGGTGCTCTTCCTCGACGAGCCGACCTCGGCGCTCGACCCGGCCGCCACGCACACCATCGAGGCCATGCTGGAGAGCATGGCGGCCGAGGGCGTGAAGATCGTCATGAGCACGCACGATCTCGGCCAGGCGCGGCGGCTCGCGGGCGATGTCCTGTTCCTGAACGGCGGCCGCCTCGTCGAGCACAGCCCCGCCGAGACCTTTTTCAATGCCCCGCAGAGCGCGGAGGCTGCGGCCTTCCTGCGCGGGGAACTCGTCTGGTGAACAACAACAGGGAGAACTCACCATGAAGATCAATCGCAGACTGGTCCTGGCCGCGGCGGCGCTGTCGTTTGCCGCCTTCGCGGTCCCGGCCAACGCCGCCGACCGCTTCATCACGGTCGCCTCGACCACCTCGACGCAGAATTCGGGCCTGTTCGAATACCTGCTGCCGATCTTCACCAAGAAGACCGGCATCGAGGTGCATGTCATCGCCCAGGGCACCGGCCAGGCGCTCGACACCGGCCGCCGCGGCGATGCCGACGTGGTCTTCGTCCACGACAAGAAGTCCGAGCTGAAGTTCATGGCCGAGGGCCAGGGCGTGAAGCGCTACGACGTGATGTACAACGACTTCATCATCGTCGGCCCGAAGTCCGACCCGGCCGGCATCAAGGGCGGCCATGACGCCGTCGCCGCCTTCAAGACGATCGCCGAGAAGAAGGAGCCCTTTGCCTCGCGCGGCGACGATTCCGGCACCAACAAGGCCGAGCTGCGCTTCTGGAAGGCGGCCGGCGTGGACGTGAAGGATGCCGGCAAGTGGTATCGGGCCACTGGTTCGGGCATGGGCGCGACGCTGAACACGGCGGCCGGCATGAACGCCTACTCGCTGACCGACCGCGGCACCTGGCTGAACTTCAAGAACCGCCAGGACCTCGTAATTCTCGTCGAGGGCGACAAGGCGCTGTTCAACCAGTACGGCGTGATGGTGGTGAACCCGGAAAAGCACCCGAACGTGAAGACCAAGGACGCCACCGCCTTTGTCGACTGGCTGATCTCGGACGAGGGCCAGAAGGCCATTGCCGGCTACAAGATCAACGGCGAGCAGCTCTTCTTCCCGAATGCCTCGGGCAAGTAAGCTTCGCCAAACCACGGAGCGGGCGCTTGATTTCAGAGCGCCCGCCCCTCATCTCCAGTCCAGCCACGCCTGCCCGGTTTTTGACGCGGAGCGGCGCTTTGAGCTAACAGAACGAGCCGGCTTCTCCGGTACAGGACTGGTTGCATGACCTTCGCCCCCGCGGCGGACACCACCCCCCGCACACCGCTGATTGATCCGTTCCAGCGCCGCATCAGCTATCTGCGCGTTTCGGTCACGGACCGGTGCGACCTCCGCTGCGTCTATTGCATGGCGGAGGACATGACCTTCCTGCCGAAGAAGGATCTGCTGTCGCTGGAAGAGCTCGACCGGCTCTGTTCGGCCTTCGTCGCGCGCGGGGTGCGCAAGCTGCGCCTGACCGGCGGCGAGCCGCTGGTGCGCCGTGACCTGATGACCCTGATCCGCTCGCTGCGCCGCCACCTCGATTCCGGTGATCTCGACGAGATCACGCTGACCACCAACGGCACCCAGCTCGCGCGCTTCGCCACGGAGCTCTACGAGGGTGGCGTACGCCGTCTCAACGTTTCTCTCGACACACGCGACCCCGAGCGCTTCCGCGCCATCACGCGCCGCGGTGACCTCGACAAGGTTCTGGACGGCATCTCCGCCGCGCAGGCGGCGGGCCTCCACGTCAAGATCAACATGGTGGCCCTGAAGGACACCAACGAGGACGAGATCGAGTCGATGCTGGAATGGGCGCATGCCCGCGGCATGGACCTGACCCTGATCGAGACCATGCCGCTCGGCGATATCGACGGCGACCGGACCGACCAATATCTACCGCTGTCACTGGTGCGCGCACGACTGGCGCATCGCTACACACTGACCGACCTGCCCGACCGCACGGGTGGCCCGGCGCGCTATGTGCGCGTCGAGGAGACCGGCGGCCGTCTCGGCTTCATCACGCCGATGACCCACAATTTCTGCGAGAGCTGCAACCGCGTGCGCGTCACCTGCACCGGCACGCTCTATATGTGCCTCGGCCAGGAAGACGCCGCCGACCTGCGCGCACCGCTGCGCGCCTCCGAAAGCGACGCCCTGCTGCACGAGAAGATCGCCGAGGCGATTTCGCGCAAACCCAAGGGCCATGACTTCGTGATCGACCGCCGTTCCAGCCGCCCCGCGGTCGGCCGGCACATGTCCGTCACCGGCGGCTGACGCCGCCGGCACATATCCTTCCCTGGCGGCTGACGCCCCTCTCCTTTTCCCGAAGCTCCATGAGTGCTAGAAGGCGCGCGATTTCGCGCGGCCTTGGCGCGCATTTTTCGGACGACATCGCAGATGAACGAACAGGCTCCCCCGCCGCGCGTCGGGCTTGTCAGCCTCGGCTGTCCCAAGGCGCTCGTGGATTCCGAGCGCATCATGACGCGCCTGCGCGCCGAGGGGTACGAGCTGTCGCGCACCTACCAGGGCGCCGACGTGGTGATCGTCAACACCTGCGGTTTCCTCGACAGCGCCAAGGCGGAATCGCTGCAGGCCATCGGCGAGGCGCTGGCAGAGAACGGCAAGGTCGTCGTCACGGGCTGCATGGGCGCCGAGCCCGAGGAGATCAACCAGAAGTTCCCCGGCGTGCTGGCGGTTACCGGGCCGCAGCAATACGA
>Ga0182743_1002309_pt1 | contig 16965 bp, 20 predicted proteins | sample eDN3rd30CKraftOP_FD_128522 | JGI IMG/M metagenome (GOLD analysis project Ga0182743, IMG submission 128522) | Enriched Organic Plus compost microbial communities from Emeryville, California, USA - eDNA 3rd pass 30_C Kraft OP (version 2) (version 2) ... | reverse complement strand
GTGGCGATGACCGGCGAGGTGACGCTGCGCGGGCGCGTGCTGCCGATCGGCGGGCTGAAGGAAAAGCTGCTGGCGGCGCTGCGCGGCGGGCTCAAGACCGTGCTCATCCCCGATGAGAACGTGAAGGACCTCGCCGAGATCCCCGAAACGGTGAAGACGGCGCTGGAGATCATTCCGGTGGCGCGCATGGACGAGGTTCTGGCCCATGCCCTGGTGCGCCAGCCCGAGCCGATCGTCTGGGAAGAAGACGAGGACACTCCGCCGAAGCCGATCGGTGAAGATGAACCGACCGTTCTTACCGCCCATTAAGCATCCAACGTTTTAGCGTTGGGAATGGAAGGGCCCACCCTATGCGGGGTGGGCCCTTTTTGCTGTGTTCTCCGCGCCGCGCCTCTTCCCGAATCGCTCGTCCGGGCGGGTGCGGGGGCGGGGGAAGCCTTGCTTTCCAGAAACAATCGCGGAAGTTAACCGACAGCCGACGGCGGGTTCCCCGGCGCCGGGGGTAGAGGAGGCACCACCTGATGAACAAATCCGATCTGATCGCTCTCGTAGCCGACAAGGCCGGGCTGAGCCGCAGCCAGGCCAGCGCAGCTGTGGAAGCGACGTTCGAGTCGATTGTCGACACCCTGAAGAAGGGCAGCGAAGTGCGGCTGGTCGGCTTTGGCACTTTCCAGGTTGTGGAGCGCGCCGCTGGCGTCGGCCGCAACCTGCGCACCGGCGAAGCCATCAAGATTCCCGCCTCCAAGGCGCCGAAGTTCAAGGCTGGCCAGGTGCTCAAGAGCGCGGTCAACGGCTGACGATCCGGGGGCGACCGGCCGTGTGCGGCGGCCGGCCGCTGTGAAATCTGCAGGTCCTGCCCCCGGCCGCCGTGCCGGGGATTGTGTTTCAAAGACAATTCGGTGCTGGACTGCCGCGCGCCGCCCGCTATGGTGCGGCCCGATCTGAAGACCGGGCGGTTAGCTCAGCCGGTAGAGCGCCTGCTTTACACGCAGGATGTCGGCGGTTCGATCCCGTCACCGCCCACCATCTTCTCCTCCCCTGATTCTTCTCTTCCGCGCCTCATCCGCCCGCGAATCCGGTGTGTCCGGAGGCGTAGCGGACGGACAGGGTGTGCCCGTTCTGGCGCTCCTTTCAGGGCGCCGCGCCGCATTGCCCGGGAAAATGCCGAAAGGCATGCGAAACGCCGCCGCTTTGCTTGACTTGGAATCGGCGGTGCCCTAAGTGACGGCCACTCGCGAACGCCACTCCGGCGGCGCCCGCGGGGGTGTAGCTCAGTTGGTTAGAGCGCCGGCCTGTCACGCCGGAGGTCGCGGGTTCGAGCCCCGTCACTCCCGCCACCTTTTCAAGCACTTAGCAAAAATCACATCCGGCGTTGACACTCCGCAGGCCGGAGTTTTGATACTTTGCGCGCAGCACGGGCACCGAGCGGCCCCTGCCTCCCCAAGGATCATGGCCGTGATCGGACTCCCCATCGACTACGCTACGCCCAAGGGCTCGCTGCGCGTGCTGTTCGGCATGGCGACGGAAGCGGAGTACGGGCAGACGCTGCGCGAGCGGATCCAGCCGCTGATGACCGGCGTCGGCCCGGTCGAGGCCGCTGCGGCCACGGCGCACGCCCTTGCCCTCCATCAGGCCGCCGGGGCGCCCATCGACCTCCTGATCAGCCTCGGCTCGGCCGGATCGCGGCGCCTGGAGCATGCCGAGCTCTACCAGGTCGCCTCCGTCGCCTACCGCGATATCGACGCCTCGATCTTCGGCTTCGAGCCGGGCGTGACGCCGCTTCTCGGCCTGCCGCCCATCATTGAGCTGCCCTACCGGCTGCCGGCGCTGCCCGCAGCCAGCCTCAGCACCGGCGGCTGCGCCATCGGGCATGAGCGCTATGCCCAGATCGCCGCCGACATGGTGGACATGGAGACCTACGCCGTCGTCCGCGCGGCGGCGCGCTTCGGCGTTCCGGTGATCGGCATACGGGGCATCTCGGACGGCCGGGAGCCGGTGAACGGCTACGAGGACTGGACGCGCTATCTGGGCGATATCGACCAGAAGCTCTCCGTGCTCGTGGACAGCCTTCCGGCGCTTCTCAGCGAGATGGTCTTTTCCGAAAACCCGGCCTGACGGGCGGCTTGCCTCAGTCCGCCGGCTCCAATGCCGTGTCTATCGCCTCGCGCAGTTCGTCGAGGGATACGAAGCGGGCGGCCACGGTGCCGTCGATGAGGGCTTCGATGCGGCCGGGGAGGGCGCGGTAGCAGATGCCGCGATAGCTGCCGCTGACGGCAGCCGGGCGCCGCTCGGCGGACGCGCGCCGGCCTTCCGCCGCGGAAGCCCGTGCGGCGAACCAGGCGACGGCCAGAAAGCCCGCGGCGCCGGCAAACCAGATCAGATAATCGGACAAGAGGAAGCCCCCAGCTTCATCCTTCCCCAAGCCTTCCTTTTAAACGAAATGTCGAGCCAGACAAAGGCCATCAGCGGGAGGTCGCCTCGGGTGTTGCGCAGTTGCGCGCAGCAGGGTTCCCGAAGATCGGTTTTGTTCCGCGTGCTCGGGCCAATGTGAGCCTGGTCCTCGCAGGGAACCCGCAGGCGGCCCCAAGCCCTGCTATCCGGTTCTGCCGCGTTCTTTTTCCGGAACACTCTTCTGTGGCCGCCGTTCCTGTCTGCAGGGCAGGGAGCCCCAACAGGAGAGCTCATATGAACTCCAGGACCCTTATCATGGTGCTTGCCGCCACGGGCATGACGCTCGGCAGCGTCAGCATGGCTTCGGCGCAGAACTCGATGGGCAATTCGATGAGCGACAAGAGCAAGTCGAATTGTCAGGCCGGCGCCAGCTGCGGCGAGCGCGGCAGTGGCAACAACACCCAGAGCAACAGCACGGCCAATCCCAACGGCAGCAATTCGGGTGGCGGCGGCGGCTCCGACAACACCGGTGGCGGCGGCAATGCCGCGGGCAACGGTTCCAACTCGGGTGGCGCGGGCGCCGGCGGCACCGGCGGTTCGGGCGGCACGGGTGGCTCGGGCAGCGGCGGCAGCGGCGGCTCGGGCGGCGGTGGCGGCTAATCGCCCCTTGCAAAAACAAAAGGCCGCCCGCGAGGCGGCCTTTTCACGCTGGAGGTGGTCAACCGAGGGCTGAGAGAGATGAAACTGTCCGTGATCCTGGCCACGACCGCCGCGCTTGCACTCGGCAGCGGAGTGGCCCTTGCGGACCAGCTCGGCAAGGACTGGATGAGCAAGGAAGACCATGCAGGCCCAGGGCTATAGCGGCATTCTCATCGAAGCCGATGACGGCCGCTGGGAGGGCGAAGCCATCAGGGACGGCCGGATCATCGAGTTCCACGCGGATGCGCATACCGGCAGGATCATCCGCTCCCACTCGAAGGCCCTGGACTGACGGCCTGTGCCTGCGCCGCCTGCTTCAGCTGCGGCGCAGCAGGCGGCGCAGGATCATTTCCGCATAGACGAAGATGTAGGCGAAGCTGAGCGCCATTCCCGTCCCGAAAGCCAGGCCAAAGGCTGCGGTGAGGAAATAGAAGGTGCCCCGGATATGGCAGGGGGCGCCGTTCACCGACCAGTTGGCGGCGAGATCCGTGCCCGCCGTGTAGGTGCAGTAGACACCCTGCGGGTTCTTGTAGAGCGCGCCCCAGGCGAAGGCTGCGCCGGCCGCAACCCAGCAGCAGACCAACACGATGCGGAAGAGCCGCTTCATCGCCGGCCGCGGCGCTGGAGGGTGCTGGGGCGTCTGCGCGTTTTCCATTCCTGGCCGTTCGCTTTCTGACGAGAGATGCGCGCAGTCGAGGGGTTGCGCTAATACAACCTTTACGAGTGTATGCAACCGTCGGTTACTCTGAAATCGTCCGGGAGACTAGTCATGCCCTGGGCTTGTGTCGACATTGCAAGGCAAAGGCGGCTTGCTTCGGATCGTCGCGGCACGGCGGCGGTGGAATTCGCGCTGGTGATGCCGCTGTTCGTGCTCATTCTCACGGGCGTCTTCACCTACGGCGTCTATTTCGGCACGGCGTTCAATGTCGAATCGGTCGCGGCCGAGGCGGCGCGCGCGGCCGTGGGCGGCCTCACCCCATCCGAACGCAGCGCGCTGGCCCAGGCGCAGGTCTCGCGCATTCTCGGGCAGGGGTCCCTGCTCGATCCGGGCAAGCTTGAGGTCGAGGCGCAGACCGCCACCGACAATCCGGATTTCTTTGATGTGCGGCTGCGCTACGATTCGTCGGCGCTGGCGATCTGGGCTTTTGAAGGCCTGCTGCCGATGCCGCCGCGCATCATCGAGCGCGCGGCGGTGGTCCGGCGGGGCGGTTATTGATGCGCCCGCAGCGCTTCGCGCGTGACGAGCGCGGCACGATCGCCGTCATCACCGCGGGAGTGGTCGCCGCCCTTGTTGGCTGCCTGGTGCTGACCGCCGACTTCGGCAGCCTCTATCTTCAGCGGCGGCAGATGCAGCGGGCCGTGGACCTTGCCGCCATGGCGGCGGCCGGCACGCATGGCGATCAGCAGGCCCTGGCGCTGGCGGTGTTGAGCGCCAACGGCATGGGCGCGGCGCCGGACTTCACATTATACAGCGGCGCCTACGATGCCGACCCCGCTCTTTCTCCGGCGGCGCGCTTCACCGCGGGGGCGCTTCCGGCCAATGCCGCGCGAATCGCACTCCGGGCGCCAGGGCGCGTCTATTTCATTCAGGCACTGATGCCCTCGGCGGCTCCGCGAATCCGCGTCGCCGCCACGGCGGCGGTGCGCGATGTCGCCATGCTGCAGATCGGCAGCCGGCTGGCTTCCCTGCAGAACGGCGTGCTCGACGCGCTGCTCGGCAATCTCGTCGGCGGTTCGGTGTCTCTGACGGCGCTCGACTACCAGGCGCTCGCAGACGCGCAGGTCGACCTTCTCGGCCTTGCCCAGGCGCTCGCGGCCCGCAGCGATTCCAGTGGCACCTATGCCGATGTACTGGGCGCCGACATCTCCGTCGGCGATCTCCTCGGCGCGCTGGCCGACAGTTTATCCATGCAGGCCGGCGGCTCGCCGGCCGCCACAGCGGTTGGCAAGCTCCGCAACGCCCTGGTGGGGCAGGGGGCGAGTCTCAACGGCGGCAGCCTTGTCGACCTCGGTCCCCTGGCCGGTCTCGGCCTTGGCGAGACGCCGGAGGGAATCAGCGCTTCCGTCTCGGCGCTCGACCTTCTCCGTGCTGCGGCCATGCTGAAAGGCGGCGAGATTTCGGCCGATCTCGGCGCGGCGGCACCGGGGCTTCTCGATGCGAAACTGGCCATAACCATAGGAGAGGGCGCCCGGCAGAGCGCCTGGCTCGCGGTCGGCGAGAGCGGGGTGAGCGTGCGCACCGCGCAGATTCGCCTGCTCCTGCTGCTGGCGCTGAAGCCCGTGCTCGGCTTCGCCGTGCAGGTGCCGCTCGCCGTGGAGGTGGCCTATGGAGAGGCCAGCCTGGCGGAAATCTCCTGCGGGCGCGATCCGGCGAGCGATGTGCAGGTCGATGTGGCGGCGCGGCCGGGGCTCGCCGGCCTCTGGCTCGGCGCGCCGCGGGACGCCAGCTCCTGGAAGGATTTGTCGAAGGCACCGGACATCGTGCCGGCCGAACTGGTCCGCGTGCCGCTGATTGCTTCCATAACGGGATATGGCGCCGCCGAGGCGGGCTCGGCCGCGAGCCGCGTCCTGACCTTCTCCGCCAGCCAGATTCGGGCAAAGACGCCGCAGACGGTCGGCAGCCGCGAACTGGTCGAAACCGCGCTGGATTCGCTCTTCGGCAGCGCGGAACTGAAGCCGGTCATGCTGGGCGCCGATCTCGGCGGGGTCACCAATCCGGTCCTGGCGCAACTGCGTCTGGCGCTCTCCGCGCTGGCGCCTTCGGTGGATGATCTGCTGCTGGCGGTGCTCGATCCGCTGGGGATTCATCTCGGCGAGGCGGATGTGCGCGTCACCGGCGTGCGCTGCGGCATTCCCGCCCTCGTTCTCTGAGTCAAAGCCGCCCTCCAGCCCGTTGCGACCGCTTGCCACGTGGGGCTGGAGAAATCTGGAATCGTTCGCACTTTGATTAGGTCTAAGCCTTGCCTTGCCGGAAGTGACGGGCTAGAGCCTAGCGCGCCGATTTTGGGCTGTTCGCCGACGCGGACGATCCTGGCGCTGCCGGTCGATCGTCTCCAGGGCGGAAACCGCAGATCGGCGCTCAGCCGGCACGGTGCCGGCGCCCACCACAGGCCGTCTCGTATGAACGCGCTTCTCGCAGATTATCTGCCGCTCGTCATTTTCCTCGGCATTGCTCTGGTCATTGGCCTGGCGCTGCTGATCGCACCTTTCATCATCGCCTATCAGAGCCCTGATGCCGAGAAGCTGTCGGCCTATGAATGCGGCTTCGACGCCTTCGACGACGCGCGCATGAAATTCGACGTCCGGTTCTACCTGGTGTCGATCCTTTTCATCATCTTCGACCTCGAGGTCGCCTTCCTGTTCCCGTGGGCCGTTGCGTTCCGCGATGTCGGGCTGGTCGGCTTCTGGTCGATGGTCGTTTTCCTGGCGGTTCTCACCGTCGGCTTTGTCTATGAGTGGAAGAAGGGAGCGCTGGAATGGGATTGACCCCTGAAGCGACCCGTACCGCGGTTGCGCCTGCGCCGCGTGGAGTCCTCGATCCGAACACCGGCCGTCCGATCGGACACGACGATCCTTTCGTCGGCGAGATCAACCGCGAACTGGCCGACAAGGGCTTCATCGTCACCTCGGTGGAAGACCTGATCACCTGGGCGCGCACCGGCTCGCTGATGTGGATGACCTTCGGCCTCGCGTGCTGCGCGGTCGAGATGATGCACATGTCGATGCCGCGCTACGACGCCGAGCGCTTCGGCTTCGCCCCGCGCGCCAGCCCGCGCCAGTCGGACGTGATCATCGTCGCCGGCACGCTGTGCAACAAGATGGCCCCGGCCTTCCGCAAGATCTACGACCAGATGCCGGAGCCGCGCTACGTCATCTCGATGGGGTCCTGCGCCAATGGCGGCGGCTACTACCATTATTCCTATTCGGTGGTGCGCGGCTGCGACCGCGTGGTGCCCGTCGATGTCTATGTTCCGGGCTGCCCGCCGACCGCGGAAGCGCTGCTTTACGGCGTGCTCCTGCTGCAGCGGAAGATCCGGCGCACCGGCACGATCGAGCGCTGAGGACGGACGAGAATGGACGACGCACTGAAGCAGCTTGGCGACCACGTCGCCGCTTCGCTCGGCGATGCGGTGGTTGCGGTCTATGCGCCGGTCGGACAACTGACTGTCGAGGTGAAGGCCAGCGAAATCCTCCGCGCCGTGGAATTCCTGCGTGACGACGAACGCTGCAAGTTCGTGTGCATGATCGACGTCTGCGGCGTCGATTATCCCGAGCGCGAGCGCCGCTTCGACGTCGTCTACCATTTCCTGTCGCCCGAGCTGAACCAGCGCATCCGCGTCAAGGTGCAGACGGACGAGGTGACGCCGGTGCCGAGCATCACGGGGCTGCATCCCAGCGCCAACTGGTTCGAGCGCGAAGCCTACGACCTCTACGGCATCCTCTTCACCAACCACCCCGACATGCGCCGCATCCTCACCGATTACGGCTTCGAGGGGCACCCGATGCGCAAGGACTTCCCGCTCACGGGCTATGTCGAGGTGCGCTACGACGACGTGCAGAAGCGCGTGGTCTACGAACCCGTCCGCCTGACCCAGGAATTCCGCAATTTCGACTTCCTCAGCCCGTGGGAAGGCACCGACTACATCCTCCCGGGCGACGAGAAATCGAAGGCGAGCTGACGACCATGGCCGAAGCCGAACTTCGCAATTTCACGATCAATTTCGGACCGCAGCACCCGGCGGCCCACGGCGTTCTGCGCATGATCCTCGAACTCGACGGCGAGATCGTCGAGCGCGTCGATCCGCATATCGGCCTGCTGCACCGCGGCACCGAGAAGCTGCTCGAATACAAGACCTACCTGCAGGGCCTGCCGTATTTCGACCGCCTCGACTATTGCTCCCCGATGAGCATGGAGCACTCCTGGGTGCTCGCCATCGAGAAGCTGCTCGGCCTCGAAGTGCCGCGCCGCGGCCAACTCATCCGTGTGCTGATGCACGAACTGACGCGCATCAAGTCGCACCTGCTCAACACCACGACCTTCGCGATGGACGTCGGCGCGCTGACCCCGCCGCTGTGGGGTTTCGAAGAGCGCGAGAAGCTGATGGTGTTCTACGAGCGCGTTTCGGGCGCCCGTATGCACGCGGCCTATTTCCGCCCCGGCGGTGTCCACCAGGACATTCCCAACAAGGTCCTGGACGACATGTACGCCTGGTGCGACCCGTTCCTGAACACGGTCGACGACCTGCACGGGCTGCTGACCGACAACCGCATCTTCAAGCAGCGCAACTGCGACATCGGCGTGGTCAGCCTGGAGGACGCCTGGGCGCTCGGTTTCTCCGGCGTCATGGTGCGCGGCTCGGGCGCGGCCTGGGACCTACGCAAGGCGCAGCCTTACGAGTGCTATTCGGAGATGGATTTCGACATTCCCGTAGGCCTCCACGGCGATTGCTACGACCGCTATCTCGTCCGCATGGAGGAGATGGTGCAGTCGGCGCGGATCATGAAGCAGGCCATCGAGAAGCTGCGCTCCATCGACGGCGGCGGCCCGGTGTCCTCGACCACCAACAAGGTGGTGCCGCCCAAGCGCGGCGAGATGAAGCGTTCGATGGAAGCGCTCATCCATCACTTCAAGCTCTACACCGAGGGCTTCAAGGTGCCGGAAGGCGAGGTCTATGCGGCCGTCGAGGCGCCCAAGGGCGAATTCGGCGTCTACCTGGTCTCGGACGGCACCAACAAGCCCTACCGCGCGAAGATCCGTGCTCCGGGCTTCGCCCATCTCGCGGCCATGGATTTCCTGAACCGCGGCCACATGCTCGCCGATGTCAGCGCCATTCTGGGCTCGCTGGACATCGTGTTCGGCGAGGTCGACCGCTGATGCGCCGACCCGCCGCAACCTGCCTCGCTGGACTGTCTGACGCCCACGCGCGCGCCGCGCGGGCCTGCCGGACGGAGTGGAACTGATGTCTGTACGCCGCCTCGCTGCCGAACAACCGGCCGATTTCGCCTTCACGCCCGAAAATCTCGAATGGGCGCGCGGGCAGATCGCCAAATACCCGGAAGGGCGCCAGGCCTCCGCGGTGATCGCGCTTCTGTGGAAGGCGCAGGAACAGCACGGCGGCTGGCTGCCGGAACCCGCGATCCGCGCCACCGCCGACCTGCTCGGCATGGCCTATATCCGGGTGCTGGAGGTCGCGACCTTCTACACCATGTTCAATCTGGAGCCGGTCGGCCGCCACTTCATCCAGCTCTGCGGCACCACGCCGTGCCTGCTGCGCGGCGCCGACAAGCTGCGCGAGGTCTGCGAGCGGGTGATCGGCCACGAAAAAGAAGTCTCGGCGGACGGCCAGCTATCCTGGCTGGAAGTCGAGTGCCTCGGCTCCTGCTCGAACGCGCCGATGGTGCAGGTCAATTTCGATTACTTCGAGGACCTGACCCCCGAGAGCTTCGAGAAGCTGCTCGAGGATCTTCGCGCCAACCGCCCGGTGAAGCCCGGCCCGCAGGTCGAGCGCTCGTGCTCGGCCCCCGTCGGCGGCCCGACCACGCTGACCGATCCGAGCCTCTACGACGGCTCGCAGGTCGGTGCCTGGAAGGCGCGCTTCGGCGGTTCCGCCGCCAATGCGGAGCAGGCTCCGAGCGAGGCTGCCAAGCCGCAGACACCGAGCCCGGGCGAGAAGCAGAGCTCCGACAGCCCCGGCGAGCGCGCGGTGCGCGGCAAGAGCCCGGTGAAGACCGCCGATCACGCCGATGCCGGCGAGAAGGCCGAGCAGCCGTCGCTCCGCCTCGACACTGCCGACATCACGCCGACGCCGCCCGATGGCGCGAAGGGCCTGACCGAACCGAGCGACGCCCCGGCCAAGCCGAAGCGCACGCGCAAGAAGGATGCGGAGTGATCCGATGCTCCACGACCGCGACCGCATTTTCACCAATCTCTACGGCCTGCACGATTCCGGCCTGAAGGCCGCCATGCAGCGTGGCGCCTGGGACGGCACCAAGTTCCTGCTGCAGCAGGGCCGCGACTGGATCATCGACGAGATGAAGGCGTCCGGCCTGCGCGGCCGTGGCGGCGCAGGCTTCCCGACGGGCCTGAAGTGGTCCTTCATGCCCAAGCAGTCGGATGGCCGGCCGCACTACCTCGTGGTCAACGCCGACGAGTCCGAGCCCGGCACGGCGAAGGACCGCGAGATCATGCGCAACGATCCGCAGCTCCTCATCGAGGGCTGCCTGATCGCCTCCTTCGCGATGAACGCGCACGCCGCCTACATCTATATCCGCGGCGAGTATGTCCGTGAGAAGGAGCGCCTGCAGGCGGCCGTCGACGAGGCCTATGCCGCCAATCTCATCGGCAAGAACAACATCCACGGCTGGCCGTTCGACCTCTACGTCCACCACGGCGCCGGCGCCTATATCTGCGGCGAAGAGACCGCTCTCATCGAGAGCATGGAAGGCAAGAAGGGCATGCCGCGGCTGAAGCCGCCGTTCCCCGCCAATATGGGCCTCTACGGCGCGCCGACCACGGTGAACAACGTCGAATCGATCGCCGTTGCCCCGACCATTCTCCGCCGTGGCGGCGCCTGGTTCGCCGGCATCGGCAAGCCCAACAACACCGGCACCAAGCTCTTCACGATCTCGGGCCATGTCGAGCGTCCCTGCAACGTGGAAGAGGCCATGGGCATCTCCTTCCGCGAGCTGGTCGAGCGCCATTGCGGCGGCATCCGCGGCGGCTGGGACAATTTGCTGGCCATGATCCCCGGCGGTTCCTCGGTGCCGCTGCTGCCGGCCGAGCAGTGCCAGGACCTGTCGATGGATTTCGACACCCTGCGCGATCTCAAGTCAGGCCTCGGCACCGCCGCCGTCATCGTCATGGACAAGTCCACCGACGTGGTCCAGGCGATCACCCGCATCGCGCACTTCTACAAGCACGAGAGTTGCGGCCAGTGCACGCCGTGCCGCGAGGGCACCGGCTGGATGTGGCGCGTGCTCACCCGCATGTCGCGCGGCGAGGCGCAGAAGAAGGAGATCGACCTCCTGCTCGACGTCTCGCACCAGATCGAGGGACACACGATCTGCGCGCTCGGTGATGCCGCCGCCTGGCCCGTCCAGGGCCTGATCCGGCATTTCCGCCACGAGATCGAGCGCCGCATCGATCAGTATTCCGCCAATGCGCGCAGCGAGCCGGTCCCCGTGCCGGCCGCCGCAGAGTAAGGGCCCGCCGCAGATGGCCAAGATCATCGTTGACGACATCGAGCTGGACGTTCCGCCGGAATACACGCTGCTTCAGGCGGCGGAGCAGGCCGGCGCGGAAATCCCGCGCTTCTGCTTCCACGAGCGTCTGTCGATCGCCGGCAATTGCCGCATGTGCCTCGTCGAGGTGAAGGGCACGCCCAAGCCCATCGCGTCCTGCGCCATGGCGGTGAAGGACCTGCGCCCCGGCCCGAACGGCGAACCGCCGGTCGTCAGCACCCGCTCGCCCTTCGTCCGCAAGGCACGCGAAGGCGTGATGGAATTCCTGCTGATCAACCACCCGCTCGATTGCCCGATCTGCGATCAGGGCGGCGAATGCGACCTCCAGGACCAGGCCATGGCCTATGGTTCGGATTCCTCGCGCTTCGCCGAGAACAAGCGCGCGGTGGAAGACAAATATATCGGCCCGCTCGTGAAGACGGTGATGACGCGCTGCATCCAGTGCACGCGCTGCGTCCGCTTCACCACGGAGGTGGCCGGCGTTCCCGACCTCGGCTCCATCGGCCGCGGCGAGGACATGGAGATCACCACCTATCTCGAACAGGCCATGCGCTCGGAGCTGCAGGGCAATGTCATCGACCTGTGCCCGGTCGGTGCGCTGACCTCGAAGCCCTACGCCTTCCAGGCTCGTCCGTGGGAACTGTCCAAGACCGAGACCGTGGACGTGATGGATGCGGTCGGCTCGGCCATCCGCGTCGACAGCCGCGGCCGCGAAGTGCTGCGCATCCTGCCGCGCATGCATGACGACGTGAACGAGGAGTGGATCTCCGACAAGACCCGCTTCGTCTGGGACGGCCTGCGCACCCAGCGTCTCGACCGCCCCTATGTGCGCAAGAAGGGCCGCCTTCAGCCCGCGACCTGGAGCGAGGCCTTCGCCGCCATCGCCGCCAAGATGAAGAAGGCCGATCCGGCGCGCGTCGGCGCCATTGTCGGCGATCTCGCCGCGGTGGAAGAGACCTTTGCGCTGAAGGACCTGATGGCGCGGCTCGGCGTCGCCAACATCGACTGCCGCCAGGACGGCGCCGCGCTCGATCCGGCTCTCGGCCGCGCCAGCTATATCTTCAACGCGACGATTGCCGGCATCGAGGATGCCGATGCGATCATCATGGTCGGGACCAATCCGCGCTGGGAAGCCTCGGTGCTCAACGCCCGCATCCGCAAGCGCTGGCGCCAGGGCGACCTGCCGGTCGGCCTGATCGGCACCCCGGCCGACCTGACCTACGACCACGATTATCTCGGCGCCGGCCCGGACACTCTGGCCGACCTGGCCGCGGGCAAGCTGCCCTTCAACGACAAGCTGAAGAACGCCAAAAAGCCGCTGCTGATCGTGGGGCAGGGCGCTTTGCGCGGCCCCAACGGTGCCGCGGTCCTGGCGCTCGCCGCACAGGCGGCGCAGGCCATCGGCGCGGTCAGCGCCGAATGGAACGGTTTCTCCGTGCTGCACACCGCCGCCTCGCGCGTCGGCGCGCTCGACCTCGGTTTCGTGCCGGGCAAGGGCGGGCTGGACGTCGCCGGCATGCTGCAGCCGGGCGCGCTCGACGTGCTCTTCCTGCTCGGCGCCGACGAGATCGAGGTGCCGGCCGGCGCCTTCGTCGTCTACCAGGGCACGCATGGCGATCGTGGCGCGCACCGCGCCGACGTCATCCTGCCGGGAGCCGCCTACCCCGAAAAGGCCGCCACCTGGGTCAACACCGAGGGACGCGTGCAGATGGGCTCGCGGGCGACCTTCCCGCCGGGCGAGGCCCGCGAGGATTGGGCGATCCTGCGCGCTCTGTCGGACGTCCTGGGGCAGAAGCTGCCCTACGACTCCGCCGCCGAGTTGCGCCGCGCGCTCTATGCCGTGCACCCGCACATGGCGGCGATCGACCGGGTCACTCCTTCCGACAGCGCCGCCGTGGCGACGCTGGCGTCGAAGGCCAGGAAGATCAGCGGCGCGGCTCCGTTCGAGCCGGCCGTGACTGATTTCTACCTCACCAATCCGGTCGCGCGTGCTTCCGCGATCATGGCCGAGATGAGCGCGCTGTCTTCGGGCCGCGCCGCTCTCGAAGCCGCCGAGTAAAGGGCAGGGGATAAACGCCGATGTGGGACATCATCTTCCCGCTGATCATCATGGTGGCGCAGAGCCTGCTCGTCATTGTCGGGCTGCTCGTGTTCATCGCCTTCTACCTGCTCGCCGACCGCAAGGTCTGGGCGGCGGTGCAGCTGCGGCGCGGGCCGAACGTGGTCGGTCCCTTCGGCCTGTTCCAGTCCTTCGCCGACCTGTTGAAGTTCGTCTTCAAGGAGCCGGTGATCCCCTCGGGCGCCAACAAGGGCGTCTTCCTGCTGGCGCCGCTGGTCACGGCCTTCCTGGCGCTTGCCGGCTGGTCGGTGATCCCGTTCGCCGACGGCTGGGTGATCTCCGACATCAATGTCGGCATCCTGTTCCTGTTCGCGATCTCCTCGCTCGGTGTCTACGGCATCATCATGGGCGGCTGGGCGTCGAACTCGAAATACCCGTTCCTGGGCGCGCTGCGCTCGGCCGCGCAGATGGTCTCCTATGAGGTCTCGCTCGGCTTCGTCATCATCTGCGTGCTGCTGATCGTGGGTTCGCTGAACCTCAGCGACATCGTCCGCGCGCAGGACTCGGCCTACGGCGCGCTGGGCTGGTACTGGCTGCCGCTGTTCCCGATGTTCGTGATCTTCTTCGTGTCGTCGCTGGCCGAGACGAACCGTCCGCCCTTCGATCTTCCCGAGGCGGAATCCGAGCTCGTGGCGGGCTTCGCGGTGGAATATTCCTCCACGCCGTACCTGCTGTTCATGCTCGGCGAATACGTGGCGATCATGACCATGTGCTCGATGACCACCATCCTCTTCCTGGGTGGCTGGCTGTCGCCGATCCCGTTCGCGCCCTTCACCTGGGTGCCGGGCATCGTGTGGTTCATCCTCAAGGTCTCGTTCGTCTTCTTCATGTTCGCGATGGTTAAGGCCATCGTGCCGCGCTACCGCTACGACCAGCTCATGCGGCTTGGCTGGAAGGTCTTCCTGCCGATCTCGCTTGTCATGGTTGTTGTTGTCGCGGGCGTCCTGCAATACACCGGCTACGCGCCGCACTAAGGTCCCGGAAGGTTCTTGTCATGGCTGCGCTCGATCAAGCCGCCCGGTCCATCTTCCTGAAGGAGTTCGTTGACGCGTTCTTCCTCGGGATGCGGTACTTCTTCCGCCCGAAGGCGACCATCAACTATCCCTTCGAGAAGGGCCCGCTGTCCCCCCGCTTCCGCGGCGAGCACGCTCTGCGCCGTTATCCGAACGGCGAGGAACGCTGCATCGCCTGCAAGCTGTGCGAGGCGATCTGCCCGGCTCTGGCCATCACCATCGAGGCCGGCCCGCGCCGCAACGACGGCACGCGGCGCACGACCCGCTACGACATCGACATGGTGAAGTGCATCTATTGCGGCTTCTGCCAGGAAGCCTGCCCGGTGGACGCCATCGTCGAGGGACCGAACTTCGAATTCGCGGTGGAGACTCGCGAGGAGCTTCTCTACGAGAAGGAAAAGCTGCTCGCCAACGGCGACCGGTGGGAGCGCGAACTCGCGCGCCGCATCGCGCTCGACGCACCTTACCGCTGATCGGAATTACTGAACCGCCCGTCGTGCCTGAAAAGGCGGCCGGCAGGCTTGGGGGAATGGAATGAACGTGGCCTCGGCCTTCTTCTACCTGTTCGCAGGGATCACGGTTGCGTCCGGCCTGATGGTGATTTCGTCCCGAAATCCCGTCCACTCGGTGCTGTTCCTGATCCTCGCCTTCGTCAACGCGGCGGGCCTCTTCGTCCTCATGGGCGCGGAGTTCCTGGCGATGATCCTGATCGTCGTCTATGTCGGCGCGGTCGCGGTTCTGTTCCTCTTCGTCGTGATGATGCTCGACGTCGACTTCGCGGAGCTGCGGCAGGGCTTCCTGCAATATCTGCCGGTCGGCGCGCTGGTCGGGCTGATCATCCTGGTCGAGCTGGCCCTGGTGGTCGGCGGCTGGGCGTCGTCGTCGGATGCCGCGCAGCGTGCCGTGAGCCCGGCTCCGGGCGGCGTCGGCAACACCCATGCGCTCGGGCAGCTGCTCTATACGGACTACATGCTGTTCTTCCAGCTTTCCGGCCTGATCCTGCTCGTTGCGATGATCGGGGCCATCGTGCTGACGCTGCGCCACAAGGCGGTGCGCCGGCAGAACATCGCGGCACAGAACGCGCGCAGCCGGGCCAACAGCCTGCGTGTGCGCAAGGTCAGCTCCGGCCAGGGCCTCTGAGGCCCGGTCGAGAGGAGAAAAGAGAGATGGTGGGTCTCGAACACTACCTGACGGTGGCGGCGATCCTGTTCACGCTCGGCGTGCTCGGGATCTTCCTCAACCGCAAGAACGTCATCGTCATCCTGATGTCGATCGAGCTCATCCTGCTCGCCGCGAACATCAACCTCGTCGCGTTTTCGACCTTCTCGGGCGATCTCGTCGGCCAGATCTTCGCCCTCTTCGTCCTGACCGTGGCCGCCGCCGAGGCCGCCATCGGCCTGGCCATCCTCGTCGTCTTCTTCCGCAACCGCGGTTCCATCGCGGTGGAAGACCTCAACATGATGAAGGGTTGAGACGCCCGCTATGTATCAGGCAATCGTCTTTCTTCCCCTGATCGGCGCCATCATCGGCGGGCTGATCACGCTGTTCGGCGCCAATGCCGTGCGCCGCGCGGAGCTCGCCGAGATGGGCGGCGCGGACGCGCATGGCCATCACGATCACCACGACCATGTCGAGCATGCCCAGCAGCCCACCGACAAGGCGCACAACGCCGACCGTCCGCTGGATGCGCACGCGCACGACGATCATGGCCACGGCGCCCATGACGATCACGGTCCCTTCCAGCCGCTGGCGCCCGGCGCGCGGCTGACCGAGATCATCACATCGGCGCTGGTCGTCATCGCCGCCGTGCTGTCCTGGGTGTCCTTCGCGACGGTCGCGCTCGGCGACGGCGAGATGGTGCATGTGCACGTGCTGCGCTGGATGACGTCCGGCGGCTTCGTGGTCGACTGGGCGCTGCGCATCGACACGCTGACCGCGATGATGCTCGTCGTCGTCAACACCGTGTCGGCGCTCGTGCACCTCTATTCCATCGGCTACATGAACGAGGATCCGCAGCGGCCGCGCTTCTTCGCCTATCTGTCGCTGTTCACCTTCGCCATGCTGATGCTGGTGACCTCCGACAACCTGGTGCAGATGTTCTTCGGCTGGGAGGGCGTCGGTCTCGCCTCCTACCTGCTGATCGGCTTCTGGTACACGAAGGAATCCGCCAACGCCGCGGCGATGAAGGCCTTCATCGTCAACCGCGTCGGCGACTTCGGCTTCGCGCTCGGCATCTTCGGCGTGTTCGTGCTGTTCGGCACCGTCAGCATGGAGACGATCTTCAACGACGTCCCGGCCAAGGCCAACGCCACCATCAACTTCCTCGGCTTCCACGACGTGCACGCTCTGACCGTGCTCTGCCTGCTGCTCTTCATGGGCGCGATGGGCAAGTCGGCGCAGTTCCTGCTGCACACCTGGCTTCCGGACGCCATGGAAGGCCCGACGCCAGTTTCGGCGCTCATTCACGCCGCTACCATGGTTACCGCGGGCGTGTTCATGGTC